>Ga0335074_10001369_pt1 | contig 33080 bp, 36 predicted proteins | sample Lox_Sample_23_FD_206715 | JGI IMG/M metagenome (GOLD analysis project Ga0335074, IMG submission 206715) | Soil microbial communities from Loxahatchee National Wildlife Refuge, Florida, United States - Lox_Sample_2.3 | ecosystem: Environmental > Terrestrial > Soil > Wetlands | place: USA... | reverse complement strand
GGGTTGCACACATACCCCTGGCGCGAGCAGGCGAGGAACACGATCACCGCCTCGACCCGGTTGGGCAGCCACACCGCGACCCGCTCCCCGCGCTTCAGGCCGGCTCCGTCGAGATCGGCGGCGACCGTGTCGACCGCTCGCAACAGCTCTACCCACGACAGCCGCCGCGTCGCATCGCGCAGCGCCGGGGCGTTGGGCCGCTCGGCGGCGTGCTTTTGGACGAGCGTGTAGAACGTGTCCTCACGCCACAGCCCGGCTTCGTAATAACGCCGCGCCGCTTTGGGGTCGTGCAGGGTGAGAAGCGTGTTGGTCATGGATAAACTTGCCCCGCTTCCGAAAGACGAAGAGGAGTGGTTTTCGGGGCTGATTTAGATGTATACATACGCATTGTTCATATGTAGGTGATTCTCATGGGTTCTCCGACCAGCGCCGTGGTGACGACACGCATCGATGCCGGGTTGAACGCCAAGCTCGATGCCTTGGCGCGCGGCGTGCGGCGCTCGAAATCGTATCTCGCCGCCGAGGCCATTGCCGCGTATGTCGAGCTCAACGAGTGGCAAATCGGCGAGATCACAGCGGGGATCGTCGAGCTCGATAGCAACCAGGTATTGTCGGAAGACCAGGCTGACATGGAGTACGACCGGCTGCTGAAGCCATAGTGACGACCTATCGGCTCGAATTCGCGCCGCGCTATTTCCGCCGGCTGGAAGACATCAAAGAGCGCATCGCCACCGACAATCCGGCGGCCGCTTCGCGCATGATCGCCCGCATTCGTGACGCCGTGGGCCGCCTGGCGCGATTTCCCGCCTCCGGCCGCCCGGGCAGGGTGGCCGGCACGCGAGAACTCGTCATTGCCGGTACGCCCTATATCGTGCCTTATCGGGTCAAGGTCGATGCGGTACAGATCGTCACCATCCTGCACGGGGCCCAACGCTGGCCCGACCGATTTTGCTGAGCCGCCGTACCGTAACCCTCGAGCGTAATGGCGCCGCGCCGCTTCCGGGTCGTGCAGGGTGAGAACGGTGTTGGTCAACGCAAACCCTTGCAAATCGGTGCGGCAGACTGGGAGAGTTGGCCCGGCACCAGAGGGAGAGGCCCGATGTTACAGGATTTGATGCCATGCGCGGAACGGATCGCCGAGAAATTGAAGGCGCGCAAGGAGACGGTCAGCGTCGGCGAGTCGTCGACCGCCGGCCTCGTATCGGCGGCGCTGCTGGCGGTGCCGGGGGCCTCGGCCTATTTCATCGGCGGGGCGGTGGTCTACACGCGAGCGTCGCGCACCGAGCTGTTGCGCGTCAGCGACGAGGAATTCGCCGCATTGAAGGACATCACCCCGTCGACCGAGCCTTATGCGCTGCTCTTCGCGCGAAAGATCAAGGAACGGCTCGGCACGAATTGGGCGATCGGCGAGACCGGCACTGCTGGCCCGAGCGGCAGCCGCTACGGCCATGATGCCGGCCATTCCTGCGTCGCGGTGATTGGCCCGAGCGGCGAGCGCGCGGCGACGATCGAGACGCGGAGCGGCGACCGGATGAACAATATGCGCACCTTTTCGCTGGCCGCGCTCGAGCTCTTGGAAAAAGCCATCGGCTGAGCGGCCGCCGCCCGTTCCGTGGCGCCATTGGGCCTCGCCGACTGGTATCTAATTGCCGTGGCGCCGCTTGTCGGCAGCTTTGCCGGCGTCGTCATCGATCGGCTGCCCGAGGGTGAGGCGTTTGGCGGCGGACACTCTCGTTGCACCAAGTGCGGCGCGGCGCTGACCGCGCGCGATCTGATTCCGCTCGCCAGCTGGCTCATGACCCGCGGGCGTTGCCGGCATTGCGGCGCACGGGTCGGCTGGTTCTATCCCGCCGTCGAGCTTTCGGCGCTGGCGATCGCGGTGGTCGCGCTCGGGATCGATCGCGGCTTCGATGCGTGGGTCGACGCGGCGCTGGGCTGGTGGCTGCTGACGCTCGGCTGGATCGACTGGCGCCATACGATCCTTCCCGATGCGTTGACCTTGCCGCTGATCGTCCTGGGACTGGCTGTCGCCGGCGATCTCGAGCCCGAGCGGCTATGGGATCCGCTGCTCGGCGTTGTCTGCGGCTATCTCGCGCTCTGGGCGGTAGGTCGGATTTACCAGCGGCTGCGCGGGCGCGAAGGGCTCGGGCTTGGCGACGCGAAGCTCTTCGCCGCGTCGGGCGCCTGGGTCGGCGTCACCGGCCTGCCGAGCGTGCTCGCCGGCGCGGCGCTCGCCGCTCTCGCGGCGGCCGGCGCCATGATGCTTGCCGGCCGGCGTCTCGACCGCCACTCGGCGCTGCCATTCGGACCGTTTCTCGCGGCGGCGACCTGGCTTGTCTGGCTGTTCGGGCCGATCAGCTATTAGATTCCGCGGACGCGGAATGCGGCGCCGGCCCACTCCCCACCCGGCCACCCAACGAAAGTATGCTAATTGGGTGGCCGGGTGGGGGAGTAGGCGTGCCGATTGAAGGCTCGTGGTTGATTTCCCGCCGCGCTGCCGCTAGATCAACGGCCCGCGTACGCGCCTCGCACGTCCCCATCGTCTAGAGGCCTAGGACACCGCCCTTTCACGGCGGTAACAGGGGTTCGAATCCCCTTGGGGACGCCAGCAAAATCAATATGTTAAATAGAAGCGGCCGCCGATCTGTACAAAATATGGCATATATATGCGCCTACACGGGGTTAGACGGGAGGAAAGCTCATGGCGGACATCCAGGCGGTCGCGAAGCGACTTAAAAACCTCACCGACTTGGCGAGCCATCGCGCGCGCGGCCGTGGTTTTCCGAGCCAGGTGCAACAGGTGCCGCCGCGCAGCGGACCTCGGAAGTCGTTTGAGGAACTGGAGTACGAGCGATTTGTGGGGCGCCTTGATCCCGACGAGCGCGAGACGCTCGATCGCCTGATCGAGAAGATGCTGTCGGCACCTTAAACAGTCGTCCCGGCCGATTTTTCGCCCTTACAGGCGGTTGCGGCCTCGCCGCTGCCCCGATGCTCCGGGGCGCCTTTGGCGGCGTGCTGGGCGCGCTCGTCGCGGTCGCACTATCGGTGGTTACATGCGCGGGCCACGCGCGCTGTCTCGCATCATTTGACGGTGATGGCGAATTTGAATTCGGCCTCCTTGCCGTCCGGGAAGATGACATCAACGGCGGTAAAATCGGAGCCAGTGAACCCCGCTGTGGAGGCGTATTGGGCAACGATACCCGGAGCCTTGGTGCTATTGCATGATGAGCGCGGATTGCCGGGCGGAAATTGCGGATAAATGTCCCGCTGAAGCAGCTTCACAGAGCCGTGCACCGGCGCTTGTGTTACGCGGGCCGTTGGCACGCCCAAAGAATGGCAGCTCGGGTCGACCGAGTTGGCGCTATCCAGCACGATCGGTACGCCTGATGCGGCGGTTTTGTGGACGATCACCGGAGGATGAACAACCGCCGGAGGACGAACAATTGCCGGCACGACGGCGATGGGCCGAGGCGGCGCTGCTCCGGGCGCCACCGTCTGCTGTTGGACGCAGCCGCCAAGCAGCAACGTCCCGACGCTCGCAACTTGAACGAACCTCATCTCCGCCAGCAACCTTATCCCTGTTCCGCGTAAAGCGAGAGTTTCGCTTCGCAAAATTTATGATGGCGTGCACCAAAAGCGAAGCCCCCGCTTGAGAAAAGGAGTATCTTGGCGGCGGCGCAAGCGAGGCAATAAAGGGCGTTGCGTCTTAACAATGCCGAATATCGACCTCACCGACGACGAGCTCGCCGCGCTGACGGCCGCCGCGCGCAGGGCGCTGGCCGATGATCGCTACCCGAACGCGCCCCGCTTCGCGCCGCTCAAGAGCGCGCTGGCGAAGCTCGATCCGGGATCGGCGGCGAGGGCGGTCGAGGCGAAGCCACCGTTGCGAGCTCGATTTCCTCTGAGCTACGAAAATCGTGATCGCGCGGTGCAGCTAATTCACGAAGCGACCGGGGATGGGTAACGGACGAGCCTCCGATAACAACAACGCATGTCGACCGCTTGCCCCATTTTCATCCATGTTGGCTTCACCAATACGGGCACGACCAGCCTCCAGCGTAATTTTTTCGCGACCCGCCGCGACATTTTTTACGCCGGCGAGCCGTACGGCGAGCGGGGCGGCATCTTCACGGCGATCAAGTCAGTTGAAGATTTCAAACTCGACGTCGCTCTCATCGAGAAGCAGTGTGAAGAGCTGATTTACGCGCCAAGCGGCGGTCGCCCGATCGTGATCTCGGACGAGAGCCTCGGTGACACACCGCAGTTATATTTCGGGTCCTATGTCGTTCCGCGCGATACGATTGCGTTGCGCCTGCATCGTTTCTTCCCCTCCGCAAAAATCATCATCACAATCCGCGACCAGCGGCATTACGCGATGTCAGCCTATTTCAATCTGAAGCGGAATACGGCGTTCTTTGATGGCATCGCGGTGCCATGTTTCTCGAGCTGGCTCGGTGGGGTGCTGTCGCGCGATCGTTGCCATTTCATGCAAAACTTGAATTTCTCGGAGATGGTCAGCCTCTACGCTGCCCTCTTCGGCCGCGAGAATATCTGCGTGCTGCCCCTCGAAATGCTCGTGGTGGACGGGGCTGAAACCTATCTGCGCAAGCTTTGCGCTTTCCTCGGCGTTTCGTTCTCGGAAGGGGACGTCGCAAATTACGTCGAGATCCATAATCGTCGGATGTCACGGCGCCGGGAACTCGTTGCGGAGCTGCTGCCAGACGCCCGGTTTGCGGAGTTTTTTGGCGATCTGACCGTCCGTCTCGGCCGTGAACAATTCGACGCCTTCCTCGACGAGGGGCCGCGTGCAACTGTCAACTTGTCCGCGGAAGACGAACAGGCGATCCGACGCCGGGTCGGCATCGGCAACTGGCTAGTGGCGCACGAGTTGGGCCTCGACTTAGCGCGATACGAGTATCCGCTGGCCTCCGATGACGACCTGACTGAGCAGCAGCTCGGCGCTGCAAAAGAGGAATTGGCGTATCGAGAAGACATTGGCCGCTTGCACCGGTGTGACAACGGCAAAGAACTCGTCGCAGCCCGTGAGGTGGGGGAGATTGCCCGTCTGCGCGAGCTCACCGTGGAGTTGGCGACGGTGCGCCAATCACCCGTTTGGCGAATGGTCGAGCGGCTTGATCGCGTTCGCCGAATGCTGGTGCGTGGGAAAGCCGGACAGAGCCAGCGTGAGCAGAAGACTCCCGCGGCGCTGCAGAGTCCCCTAATCTGGCAGCAACATCCGGGATCATCGCTGCACAACTCGTAGAAGCCCGAGGCGACTTGTCATCGCGCTCACCTGACCGACACCCCGCCCTCCCGCGCTCGTCGCGGGTGCCGGCCAGCTCCTCCATGCGGGTAGGCGGTGCGGCGCGAGAGACCAGACTCCTCGATGGGGGGCCATCCCCCTTATCCGGTGTGCCATCGCTGGCATACCGGCCATCGCTGCCCTTGCTAGAAGGCGCTGTGTCCAGCTCGCGCACCAGCTCGTCGATTGCATAGCCACTTTGCCAACGGTGGCAAGATGGGGCGCCTGCCTAAGCCGCCGCCGGCACCCTCGCTTTAACTTCTTGCCGTCGCTGGCAAGAGGTTGGTCCGTCCAAGCGCCCCGGTTGTGCCACCGCTGGCACGACCGTCCGGACTCTTGGTCTTCCCCAGCGGTGGGAAGATCGGCGCCGGGTCTCCTCGATGGGCGTCGGCTTTAAACTTGCCTCCGTTGGGCAATTTTAAAAGTCCCAGGATCCTCCTCGCGCTCCTCCGGGGTCACGTCGGGTTCGGGAGCCTTCGGCTCGGCGGGCTTGCGTGGACGGCCGGTGTTGCGCCTGCCGAGCGAGTCCGTCTTTGGTGCGCGCTCTGCGTTTATGCTTTGCATAAACGTACCGCTCGCTTCCATATCGCGTCGGACTCGATGCGCCGTAGCCTGATCTACGCCCGCCTTCGCGGCGATCTCTTGCTCGGTGGCGCTCGGGCACTCCCGCCACGCGGCCTCGGTGCGCTCGCGCTTCTCCGCGTTGGTGACGGCCCTCGGCGTCTTCCATATGCTGTCGGCACCGACGAATAGATGGGGAAGCAGGGAGATGGCCGATATCGACGAGCTGCCCAAGCGCCTGTGGGACTTCGCCGAGGCGGCTCGCCGCGTTCCGAGACCGCCCCGACTGCGGAAAGGCACAGGCGGCGAACAGCTCCTGGTTGGCGAGCCAAATCCGGTTCGGTCTCCCCTCAGCCCGATCGATGTTTACGCCGAATGCGTCGAGGCGCTTCCGGACGCCGATCGGATCAACCTTTCCCGAATTTTGGATGCGATGTCCCGCACACTCGCGGCACGCCGTCGCCAGAACGAGATCGGCTGATGCCAAAGAGGGTGATCGCCGCAGGCGAAGAATGGATCGGAGTACTCTGCTCAAACCTTAGTTGCGGGCTCCCAATCCCCCTTATTGAGGTAACCGGTTCTGGCACGGTGGAGTTGCAACACCCCGAGGAGTTCGAGGTGGCTTGCCTGAACTGCGGAAACAAATCGGCTTATCGACGACCACAAATTCGACGTTTTCGGGCAGCTGATAAGGGACAGCTTTCATAGCTGCTTCCAGCACAATGATCGTCCTGTCGCGCTGGTTCATCGATTGGCCGCGCGCAATACACCGACGGGCGAGACCGATCGGATTTGGTGCCGAACCTTCGGCCAGACGGCGCGGACGACGCTGCGCAACTTTCTGAGCCGCACTTGAGCCGGTTGCGCCATGCAGTCGCCACAGATAACCGATAATACTGACAGCCGCCGCGGGTTGTCTGGGTCGTCGGAGATCCAGAGATCGAAATCGGCCCCGACCGGTTCATCGCAAATGAAGCAGGCCGAGCTCGCTGGGAACATCTCGCGCACCGTCTCGATCGCGTCGGGATTGCGGTTTTTGAAGCGCCGGAAAAGTTCGAAGCCGGCGAAGAGCGGCAGGTTGCGCAGGACGAGTTCGGGCATCGCGTGTCACGCGGTCTGCTGTGCCACCGCCAGCGGCACGGCGGTGACGATCATTTCCCAGGATCCTCCCGGATTCTCGGATTCGAGATCGTAGTCGACCTGGTTGACAAGGGCCGGTCCGTTCGCGGCGGTCAGCTGGCTGTTGACCTGGACGGTGTAGCTGGGTCCGACCGCCTGCAGGCTGGGATCGAAGATGACCCTCAGCCTGATCCTAGCGTGCATGAATTCGGGAAAACCGATCATCCCCGTCGCGGGCGATATCGTCTTCAGCGGTGCCTGCGACGTGCCGCCCGACTTCGGGTAGAGCACGAGCCGGTTGTTCGCCCCGTCGAACCAGGCGAAGCAGTTTGCCGCCTGGACGGCCTTCCTCAACTGCTGCCAGACGTTGCCGGGGAAGTATGGCGACTGGAAGGTGCCCTTGACCCCGTTGTTGACGACCGTAATCCCGGCCTGCTGGGCGATCTGCTGGAAGACCTGGCTCGCCTGCACGGTTCCCGGAAAGCTGATCGGTGCGACGGGCGTCAGCTGCAGGTCGAAGGCCGGGTTCGCCAAAATGACGAAGGCCGTCTCGGGCATCGAGTTGAACTCGGGATACGCTTCGTAAATTTTTCCTTTCCAGACCGTCGTCAGCGGTCCGCCGTTCCAGTCGCCGGCCTGGACCAGCACTTCGTTCTGCCGGTTCGCGGGAACGTAAAATTGCGTGCCGGCTTGGGTGAGCTGGTTGATCTGTTCGAGGGTCAGGCCGAACACCCGGATGACCGCCTGGCTCGGCGACGGCATGTTGACTTGGGTGGCCTGGAAGTGAACCCGCAGTCCCTCGATCGTCACCTTGTTGGCTCCGGTTCCCCGGAAGTTTCCGGCGCCGAGCTGGAAGGTCAGGGTGATCTTCCGGCGGGCGTAGGGTGCGGATGTGCCGATCTGAGACTGCGAAGTCGGCGCGGGGGCTGCGACGTCGGCCATGCTCGTTACCTAATCGCGCTCAGCGCGGCGAGATCGAGCCGCCAGCGGCGCTTGTCACCGAGGATCGACCCGTCGTCTTCCACCAGCGCGGTTCCGTCAGGACAGAGCTCCTTGACGACACCTCTGTAGCGACCATTCCAGGCGACGGTGTCACCGGCCTTGAAGGGAGGCGGCACCGGGTTGGGCGCGGGGCGGTGCCGGCGCTGACTGGGCTTTGAGCCGCGCCCAAACGGGGTGTTCCGATTAAGCGGCATCACTGCGACCCGTCACGCAAGGGCGGCGCGGAGCCGGTTCGCGAACCGGCTCACGCGCACACCCGACCGCAACGCACAGTCCGTCGACAGACGTACGGCTGCCCGGCAACGCGTCGCGGCTCGGCGAGATGGGCGTCCCCAACCGGGGAGGAGAGCCCCAATAAACGCCATCCCGCCGAACTCGTTCACGCCGCTTCTCGCGCGGCGTGTCGTTCCGGTCCTGCGTCGAGGGCGTCGACATTTGGCAACGCCGCGGCGGGATCGGTCTCGAGCGCGGTTAAACAGGCCTCGAACTCGGCTCGGCCACGTTCGGTGCCATTCCGGATAGTGATAGCCGAACGGTCCATCTGGCGCTGGCTGCGCCCCGGCATGATGTGAAGGATCGACCGCAGATCGGTACTGAGGTCGAGCGCCGCCTCGAACCGGGTCAGCAGGGTTTCGATGAGGCCCGCCTCGGCAATCACCGCGCCGATCGCCTCGCGGACGCCACGATTGGCCGCGTCTAGCGCGCGATTGGCCGCCTCGTCCTGGCCGATCAGCGCCTCGGCCGCGTGTTCCGCTGCCGCCAATCTCGACCTCGCGGCGGCCAGGGCCGCCTCGGCGTCGGCGACGGACGGTGACGGCTTGGTGTCGTCGCCCAAGAGCGAGCTGAGCACGGCGGTCGTCTCGGCGCGCCTGGCGGTGGCGAGGTTGCGCTGCGCCTCGTCTGCGGCGTCGCGTGCGTCTCCCACGAGCGACCACGATCTGCCGCGAGCGGCGCGGATTTTTGCCTGCCGGTCGACCGCTTCGTCGCGGCGCCGGTGAGCGGCGGCCAGCGCCTGGCGGGCGGGTGACAGCGTGGCCGTCATGGTCACGCCATCAATCCGTCGTTCCGGCCGCCACCCAGCACGGTGTTGCGACCGATGTTGCCGAAGCGCTGACTCGCGGGCTTGACGCCTGCGGGGAGGCCGCTGTCATGGGCATGGCGTTGGTGCCGATCGCCGGCCCCACTAGCGCGGCGTGCGCCGCGCGCCCCGCGACGGCCACGGTCCTCCGACAGCAGTTCGCCTCCGATGTGCTCCGAGTTTGCCGCCATCTCGGGGGAGCCTGTGTCGGCGAGTTTTCCAAGGCCCTCCAGCAGAATTTCCGCCTCTTCGCGCGGGGCAAGTCGGCGAGCATCGTCTTGATGATGGCAAGGCAGGCGTCCGCGTCGGCAGGCGCTTCCGACAGCTCCTCGTCGGTCGGCGGAAGCTCCTCCTCCTCGTCCCGCGCCCGGCGGTGCTCGCGCGCGGCGCTGTCGGCCGCCAGGAAGAGGACGTGCCGTAGTTTTCCGAACCGCATCATTTTCGTGCTCCTTTGGTGAAAAGCGGGATTGTGAGTGCTGTCAAAACCGAGGTGCGGGGCAGCATCGCCGACCATCGCGCCCTCGACGCGGCCGTCCGGAACGACGCTGACGTGATTGGGGGAAATGGAGAGCATCACGCCGTCGTAATGCTCACCCTCGAACGTTCCGGGCCGCATCAGGGGCCGGTAGGCGTAGCCGACCGACAAATCTCTCGCCTCCCCAGAGCGGATGCGTTCAATAGACGAGGCGGGCCAGAAAGAGAGTGAAGCGACGATCCAAGGATCTTCCCAGCGCACGTCGGTGCCGACCGCGCCCACGACGATGTCGGTCGGGTGGTCGTCTGCGGTGGCGGGTTGATGCTTCGAAAGGATGGGTAGACCTGCGAAAGCTGGCACTGCGCGGCGCAGGGCGTCGGGGTCGCGTAGCAGGTGATAGGTCTTGTCGGGATCGAGGCCGAGGCGGTCGAAATCGGGTATCTCCGAACCGAGGTACGGGCTGACGCAGGATTTCGTCAGCCTGCAGCCGGCGACATGGAGCCGCCCTTCGGCATCGAAGGACCTTTGGCTGCTTCGATCGAAGGCCAGGCGGAGTGTCGTCATCGCGGCCACCTCGGCGCGTGGGCGGCGTGGAACATCGCCGCAAAATCGGCGTGGGTGCCCGCGCCGGCGGCCTGGCTGGCCGCGACGACCTGCGGGCCGGCTATGTTCCAGTCGATCGGAGGCGGCCGATCGGCGGCCATGAACATGGCGCCGGCCAGGGCGTTGGCCGCGTCGTCGTGAAACGCCCCGCGCGGGTGGTCGACGCTCTCCTTCCCGCCCCAGGCGACCTTGCGCTGCAGCGCGCAGAGCTCCTTGACCTGCGTCGGCTCGTCCAGCAGCAGCGGGCGGCGCGCCGACAGCAGATGCATGAAATCGAGGTACAGCTCGCTCTTGGGCTTGGCGTTCTGCATGGCCGTGACGCCGTTTCGCTGGTAGATCGAGGCGGCGAGGCCTGAACCCCACTTGTCGCAGGTGACGCGGCGCAGGTTGTAGCGCTTGAGCACCTCCGCCTTCTGCTCGATGACGCTCGCGGCGTCGTAGGGCGGCGCCCAGATCAGCATCACGTCCTGGATCAGGCGTCCGTCGCGGTCGGCGTGCGCGATGCACAGGGTCGAGCTGTCACCGGTGCTGCTGATTCCGCCGGCCTCGTCGCTGAAGCCGACGTAGCCGGTGACGGAGCGGCTGTAGGGGCGTTCCCGCACGCCGGCGTCGATCAGGCTCTCGACGAAGTCGCGATCCAAGAGGCCGCTGATGTCGTCGCGCCACTCGCTCAGGTACTCGGCCGAGGCGCGGGGCCGGTCACGGGCCAACTCGCGGTCGATGTCGGCTTGCGGCAAGGTCGGGTTGAAATCGCGGCTGGTGCCGAGGACGACCAGGGTGTCGGGATCGTCTTTGCCGAAGTAGTTCAGCCACTTCTCGTACAGCAGGCCTTCGCGGCGATAGGCCGACGAGATCAGGATCTTCATCGATCCGGGAAACCGCAGCAGGCCGGGCGCCACCGCGGTATCAACCTCGGCGGCCGGGTTGACGTAGTTGTCGTCCATCCAGTAGGCGCACTCGTCGTAGATCGCCACGGGTATGGTCTTGCCCCTGGGGGCGCGGATCGAGTTCGTCGTGACGATCACGTCGATGCCGTTGCGCAGCCGGAAGCGGTCATTCTCCACGCGCTTTCCCAGCTGACCGCGCAGCATCGGCGACGCTTCGAAGTACCCGCGCACGGCCGACATGGCGATGCCGGCCTGGTCCCGGTCGGTCGCGAGGCACATCACCGCCGGGTGCTCTCCGGGGGCGACGCCGCTGAGGTCGGAAGTCGTCGCGATGAAGCTGGCGACGGCAGCGGCGATTCGATCCTTCCCCCCGCCTCGGCCGACGACGGCGACCAGTTCCTTCACCTGTCGCCGCGGTGGCTCGCGGTCGCCCGCCACCTCGTGGAACAGGGTGAGTTCGCGCGGCCTTAGCGGCAGGCCGAACGCGGCTTTCAGCACCGCCCGCCACCGGTCCCACGACGGCGCGGCGAAGTGCTCGCCGAGCAGGTACGGGTCGTCGAGGAAAGCGGCGATGTCCAGCCCCCGGCTGGCGCTTTGGCCGGTGCGGCGTCTCATCACCACCAGCCGTCCCCGAGACGCGACCATGCGTCGAGCACCGCGGCGACGTGCGCTCGCCATTCCTCGCCCTCGCCGCATTCCCGAGAGATCAGCCGCGCGACGGCCCAGGCCTCGCTGTTGTCGCGTGCTGGCGCCCTGCGCCGCAGTTCGCGGCTGTAGTGGTCCCACAGCGCGTCGAACCGCGCGAGCGCCATGTGGTGGCGATCCTCGGCCGCGGAGCCCTCATCTTTCAGTCGATAGTGTAGGCGGTCGGCGGCTGCGTCGGGCAGGCTCGCGATGAGGGCCGCTTGCGGCTGTAGAGCGCCCGCCAGCGGATTACCTCCCGGCGGGCTGCGCGTTCCTCGTCGTATGCGGCCTGGAACGCGCTCACGCGGCGGCACCCCTACCGGAGTATCGCCCCTTTACGTATTCGTCGAACGAGGGTTCGGCCTTAGCGGCGGGCTGCGCGACCCCGAGGCCCTGGAGCAACCGACGCAAGGTGTTTGCCCACGCCAGGTAGGACTTGGAATCCTGATCGGTCAGGGCGCCGCTCAGCATCTTCTCGTCCATGAGGCGGATGCGAAGGTTGATCCACGCGCAGCGCTCGATCATCGCGGCCTGCACCACGTTGGGGTGTCCGCCGACGTGCGCGACGAGCTCGCGGTGGAACTGATCGAACAGGCGACCCTCGGCCGTTCGCCGATCCAGATCGGCGAAGCGGGTAGGCCGCGAATTCGAGCGCAAGCCGCGAGTTTTCATCGTCAAAGTCGCGCCATTCTGCAACGCATATTGCATATATTTTATACGGTACGAAGTCTATGTGCAACAAAATCAAGTGTTTACTGCCGTATAAACGCGTATATTACCGCCTTGCACAGGCGGCAACTACGTTTTCGCATTGGTTCTGGCGAGCGCGCAAAGCATAATCGCCGGTAGATGCTCGGGGGAGGGGGGTTATCGCCCAATGCGATGAGATCGGCGCAAACGTCTGCCATCACGTATTCCGAACGCGCTTTCTGCCCGTCGTCGAATTTCTGTGAGGCTCCGCCCGGCACTCTCCAGGTTTGCGATCATGCGGACCAGCAGAGGGAGATCGTCGACCGTGCATCTGGCGAGGTCGTCCCCGATGTTCTCATTAGGCCTCGGCGATGGCGGCTTTCATTGCGTCGTAGCGCGGCGTCCGTGATGGTTGCTTCCTTCTGATCACTGTTGATCCCTTCTCTGGTGGAAAATTCGTCATCTGCTTTTCCGTGCGGTTGCCCGGCAGATGCGGGTTTTGCGGTTTGTGCGGTTTTGCTCACCCTGCTCTCCCTAAATTTGCATATTCAGCCTCTGCCATGATTCGCGCGCGACAAGAGGAATCAAACCCGCACAAACCCGCATATCTCGCAAAAACAAAGGGTTATCGACAGAGCAAACCCGCATCTCTACTCCCTGGGTGCTTCAACCGGGGCGAACCGCCACCGGGTGCGCGATTTGTCGGTGTCGTTGCGCTGCAGCTTGTAGCCCCCCGCGATGGCGTTCTGGGACGCCGAGAGCCACTTTCCCAACCTTTTGGGGCTGATCTTCCCGCTGTCTCTGTCCTCGGCGATGGTCATCAGCACATCCATCGCGCCGTCATTGCCGACGCCGATGGCTTCTTTTGCGCTGGCGATGATCTCCGAGACCGTGTGACCGGCCGCCCTGTCTCCAAGGACCGGCGCGAGCGTTTGGAATACCTCGGCGCGCTCGTTCTTCACCGGGTCCGCCACCGCGAGATCCTCGATCGTCTCGCAAGGATCGGCACAGCCCAGCCACAACAGAGAGCCGCGTACGAGATCGTTCCAGGAGTCGAAGCTGGCGAACGGCGGCGGCCTGTTCGGTTTGCCGGCGACGACGTAAGCGCGGGCGAGGGTCAGCACGGCGCGCACATAGCGCCCGCGCCGTGCGAGGAGCCGTGCGAGCGGGTCGCGCTCGAACCGCCGCAGTTCCGGCCGCTCCACATTGGCGTCGAGGCGACATTGGATCGTGCGTCGCACCAGGTCCGCGGCGACGACGATGTTGTTGCCATTCGCGAAGCAGGTGACCGCATTGGCGATGTGCGCGAGCTCGCTGCTACCGAGCGCCCGCACCTGCAAGCGTGGGCGTTCGATCGCCTGGCACAGAAACTCGGATCGGAGGTCACCGTTGCAGTTGTCGACGCTGATGATCGGCTGTCCGGTCATGATCGCGCCGACGAGCCGCTTTTCGGTCTCCTCGGCGCTCGGCGACTTCGTCAGCACCGGGCAGCGCTCGCCCGTCGCTAGGGCCGCGGCCAGGTCGCAAAGGTAGCTGCCGCCGCTGCCGCCGGCCGGCTTCTGCACGACATGCAGCGGCACCGCCGGTGCCAAGGCGGGGCGCAGCACCGGCGTCATCAACATCGACAGCGCGACGCTTCTGCTCGGGTTGTCCGCCTGGCTGTGCTGTTTCTTCAGGTCGGGATCGAACGCGAATGGGAACTCGTCCAACAGGCGGTCGAGTAGGTCGAGAGCCGCCTCGGCCTCGGCCTTTGTCGGGCTTTCCGGCATTGTCGGCATCGCCGGCGGATCGAATAGCAAAAAGGCCGTCGCCGCATCGTAGCCGGGTTCGGTCAGCAGCGAACCGTCCCGCCGCATCGTCTGGGTCGCGGCGATGCCGGCGAGCGGTCTGAACAACCATTCGTTGGGCAGTGCCGCGACCTTTGCGGCGATGTCGCCGGGCACGTCAGACGGGACCCATTCCTTGCGCCGACCGTCGAATTTCGTCCAGTGCGCGGCCTTGCCGAGTTCGTGCACGAGCTGCTGCCCCAGCACCGTCACGATGGATGGCGTGACGATGTCGCTGCCGTCCGACGTCTTGGCCGGGATCTTCGCCACGTTGACGATCGAGAGACCGCGCCGGTAGAGCGGCGCCGCAGCGGCCTCGAGCGCGTCGATCGCCTCGGCGATGATTCGGGGGCGCTCCCCAATGGCGAGTTGGATCGTCGGCAGCCCGTCGTCGACCTTTTCCCATATCCGGTGCAGCTCGCGCTCGCCGTCAGATGCGCCCTTCTCTCGGTACCAATCGGCCGTCGCGGGGTCAGTTTCGAGGGCTTCACGAAACGCACCGAAGTCAGCGCCCTCGCGCCGCATCCTCATGCCGAGCCGGAAGGCGGCGCCACTGCGCGATTGATCGCGCGGTGCAGATCGCGTTCCGCTTCGATCCTCTCCCGCTTGGGCCTTGCCGGCGAATGCGGGGCCGTGTTCGGTAAGCAGCCATTTCAGATCGTCGACCTCGACCACCTGCAGATCGACGCGGTCGGGGTCGATCACATCGCCGGTCACCGTGAAATAGCGGTTCGAAACATGTAGCTCGATCGCCGGCGGATGTTTCCCACCGGCGCGCTTGAACATCCGCCCGTGCGAGGTTCCCATGATCTGCCGCACGTGCGGCAGATCTGCGGTACGGTAGCGAAAGAAAACCTTCGCGCCCATCAGGCTTGGGCTCACCTCGGCGTAAGAGGCGAAGCGGTCGATCACCTCGGTTGCCCATGCCTCGATTGCTCCGGCGGTCGATCGGCAGGTGTCGAGGTCGATCCCGCCGAGCGCGGTGCCATCCCCGCAGTCCGTGCCGAGAATGATCCCGATTCCGCCGCGCAGCCCGTTTGTAACGCGTTTGGCTCGCACCTCGGCGTCGCGCCGGTTTCCCCACGTGGCGGGATCGTCGGCTTTGGCAAATCCGCCCTTGGGGGCGAACGGTATCTTCGTCAAACCGTCGTCGCGTTCCTCGTTGGCCCACGCGACCCAGATGGGCTTGCCGACGAGGTCGGCGAGACTGAAACCATCCATTTTCGCCCCCCAAACCAGGGGACGCGCGGCTTTGCTTTTAGCGTCGCCTCGTATATTTAATGCGGCGCTCGCAGCTGCTACTGCGCGTCGATCATCACACTAAAGGCCGGCGGGGTGACGACCGCCGGCCCCTTTGCCCCTATCACGCTGCTGCGTTTGCGCTAGGTGCCTCACGCTCCGCGCGCCACGCATCGTCCGCTTCGGCGCTGATCAGGATACGGGTGCCGATCTTGAGGACTTTGGGTCCGCGGCCGGTTTTCAAGAGATTGTAGAAAGATGCCCGACAGATGCCGTATTTTTCACAGAAAGCGTCAACACTAAGCGCCGCGCGATGGCCGGCGATACCTTCGAATTGCTTGTCCATTTCTAGGCCCCGGTGTTTAAAACCGGCTACCTATATAACGGCCAAAGCCGCTCGCCGCTAAAGGCGTTTAATCGGCTATTTTGCGGCCTTTGTCGCCCTGCGTGCGTATGAAGTTTTCTCGCGCGTATTTCGCCTGAGTCTCGGTGCTAGCTCGGATACGCAGCGCAGCGAAGACTTCGGTCACGAGCTTTTCAAAGCGAGGATCATTTTCAGGCCGTGCCGGTAACTTACCGGTCAGCCGCGTGTAGCAGTCGGCCAGTGCAAGCGCGACACGCCGAGCACCCTTCTTTGCCGGAGCGCCTTTCAGGGGTTCCATCTCGGGACATCGATCTCCTTAGCGCAGGTCAGCACCCTCAGCCCAACACGAACGGCGCGCATAGCGTCGGGATTGAAATTCAACAACCCCCGCGCCGGGGCGTGCATGGCGTCGAGTGCTTTCAACAAAGCGCGCGCCTTATTGCTGACCTCCGACAACTCATTGGTCGTCACCGCGGTTGACGCGCTCTCGCTCTGCCGTCTCTGCTGCTTCCGTATTTCCACCACTTCCTGCGTGTCGGTCGGCATCGCGATATCGCTGCCGCGCGCTCGTATCAGCATGCGCGCCATACCGGGGATTGGGCCGCCCAATTTGGGTAGCGACGGGGCAAGCGGCCTGAGAGCCGCCTCTATCCGTTCCTGCGGGGTCACGCTATCGCCTCGATCTTGTCATCCTCGACGACGCCGAACTTTGGTGCAGCGGCGCGGATCGCATCGGCCACGTAGCTATCGCTCAGATGGCCGTAGTGCTTCTCCACCATCCGGGTGTCGCTGTGTCCCAAGTTCCGCGCGACAACCAGCAGCGGCGCGCCCGCCATGACGGCATGGCTGGCGTAGGTATGGCGCAGCGCGTGAAAGCTGGCCTGGGGATCGATCCTCGCGCGCTTGCAAGCATCGCCCATCGGGCGCGCTTGGTTGCTCTTTCCCCAGCGCTCGCCGTCCGGCTTGCGGAGCATCAGGTCGGATGCTGGCCGACCGGCACTCAACCGCGCGAACAGCTCAATCCCCTCGTCGTGGAGCACGACGTGGCGACCCTTGCCGCTCTTACTCGTGCGGATGTGCAGCGTGCCGCTGTCGGGATTGAAGTCGCGCACCTGCAGGGCCGCGAGCTCGCCGAACCGGCAGCCAGTCGCCAGCGCCGCGCGCACCAAGTCGCGGAACTCGTCCTCGGCCGCGTTGATGAGGCGCTTGCATTCGGCGATCGTGAGGTAGCGCACCCGCGCCGCGTCGGCCTCCTCGAACGGCTCGACGCGGCGCCACGTGCCGTCGTCGGCCAGCTTGCCATCGCGCCAGGCGCGATTGAGCGCGGCCTTCAATACGGTGAGGGTCCGATTAGTTGTCGACCGGCGCCTGCGGCGCTGCTCCTCGTCGTCCCCGTCCACCACGCGGTACTGCTGAGCCTTTCCCTTCTTCGTGCGCAGCCGGGGAGGGGCCTTAGCTACCGCGTCGCGCCATTCCTCGATCTTCTTTTTGGTCAGCTCGGCGCAGACGATGTTGCCCAAGGCGGGGAGGATGAACGCATCGGCCCGCCAGCGCGCGTCCTTCGCCGATTTGCGGTTGCCCTCAAGCCAGGTGAGGTATTCGGCGATGCACACCGCGACCGTGTAGGGTCCACCGTCGGCCGGCAGCCCCTTTGCGGCGCGCTCGTGGGCGACGCGACGCTTGCGGGCCAAAGCTTGCGCCTCGGCGAAGCTCAGTACGGCCTCGCCGTCGGCATCGGCAGTATCGTCGGCGTTGCCCAGGGTTTCGACCTTGTAGCCGCCAGCGCCCGCGTACCAGCGCATCACCCACCGGCCACCGGTCTTGCCCTTGCGGTAGCCTAGATGCAGCCGCTGATCGAGGCCGCGATAGTAGGGCGCACCGCTCGCCTTCAACCGTGCCCGCGCAGTCCGGGTCTCCAAATTTGCGTCGCGCACCGTCCGTGCCATTTTTTCGCTACCCCGTTGAAATCTTTCGGTTGCCGCAATGCACGGCGGCAACGGGCCGTGTACAAATTTTGTATAATATACGCGGCTAGCTAGCGATATACTAGCGTAAACAGGATTGGTAGAAATTCATGTATTTCATATAGTTGTCATATACGAAGGTAGCCGCGTATAGCCCGGTTAGCAACTCTTTCACGGCGGTAACAGGGGTTCGAATCCCCTTGGGGACGCCAAGTCTCATTTCATTGGATTTCCCCGGCATAAATAAAATCGGCGGCTCAGTCGACGGACCGGTCGAGCGTAAAGAGCTCTTGTGGACGCGCCACCCCGCGCAGCGCATAGCGGCCGACCGAGACCGGCATGGCGGCCTTCGCGGCTGTGGCGAAGTCCGCCGACAACAGCACGTCGCGCTCGGCCGAGCGGCACATCGCCGCGATCCGCGCGACCTCGTTGACCGCCGGCCCGATCACCGTGAAGTCGAGGCGCTCGCGGCTGCCGATGTTGCCGTAGAACACCTCGCCGATATGCAGGCCGAGATAGACGTCGGTGACGGGTTTGCCCGCCGCGGCACGCTTTTCGTTGAGCTTGGTCAGCCCCTTCCGCAAGGCGCGCTCGGCCGCGATCGCGCCGGAACAGGCAGCGTCCGGGCCGTCGTCATAAGGGAAGATCGCGAGAATCCCGTCGCCGATCAGCTTCAACACATCGCCGCCGTGCTCATGGACCGCCGAAATGACGGCCTCGGCATAATCGTTGAGCAGCGCAATTGTCTGCTGCGGCGGCGCATCGTCGGTGATGCGGGTGAAGCCGCGCAGGTCGCTGTACCAGAGGACCGCGTGGATCCGGTCCGCCGCGCCCCGGCTGATATGGCCGCCGAGCACGCGCCTACCAGGATCACGGCCGAGATAGGTCTCGACCAGGGTTCCCGTGATGCGGGTGAGCGACGCGCATTTGACCGCCAGCGCCAATGACGGCATCAGCCCGACGATCTGTTCGACATCGCGGCCGATAAACCCGTCCGGTCGGTCGGTCATCCAATACGAATAGACGCAATCCATCTCGCCGATCGCGCCTTCCCGGGCGAAGCGGTTGATGAGCGCCAGGTACTCGGTCATCCCCTCCGCGGCGAACGCGTCGGTCCGTGAAAAGCCGCTTGGCCTCCCGGGCGCGAGAGGAATGCAAAGCTTGTCTTCGCCCGTCTCCAGCATGTGAAAAAAGGCGCTGGCGCGCCAGGTCGCGGCAGCTTCGCCCTCGCTGGTCGAGCCGTATTCAATCAGTTCCGGTGCACCACTCCGATCGCGACGCCAAAGAAACGCGCGGCCCTCGTGCACTGGGTGCAGCGTGTCGATCAGCACGCCGGCGCGCGCCAGCGTCACGCCCGCGTCGAGCACGCGCTGACAGAAACCGTCGAGCAGCGCTATTTCGCTTTCGCCCGCCAGCCCGGCCGCGATGACCCAGTCAGCGATGGCGGAGGGGGCGGTCACGATCCGCCCGCGCTCAACCGCATTTCGAGTAGTCGCAGCTCGTGCACTGATCGCAGTTCTCGCTGCGGATCAGCGCCGCCTCGCCGCATTTCGGGCATTGCCGCAGGCGCGGGCCGGGGACGCGGCCTGCCGAGGGGCCAACCGGAGAGGGCGTCAAATTGACGACCTGTGCCGTGTGCACCGGCACCCGGCGCTCCTTGGGCGGCAGGAAGCCGATCTCGATCATGTGCCGCTCGATGACATCGCCGATCGCCGCCAAGAGCGAGGGCACGTAGCGGCCCTCCATCCATGCGCCGCCGCGCGGGTCGAACACCGCCTTCATCTCCTCGACGACAAACGATACGTCGCCGCCGCGGCGGAACACCGCGCTGATCATCCGGGTCAGCGCCACGGTCCAGGCGTAATGCTCCATGTTCTTGGAATTGATGAAGATTTCGAACGGCCGGCGGCGGCTGTCCTGCACCACATCGTTGATCGTGATGTACATGGCGTGCTCGCTCTCCGGCCAGTTGATCTTATAGGTCTGGCCGGGAAGCGCCTCGGGCCGCGACAGCGGCTGCGACATGTAAACGACGTCGCCCGCCCCCGATAGGTACGTTGGGACACCGGCGGGCCTGGCGGTCGGCGCGGGAGCGGGGAGGGGCAGCTCGGGCTCGCGCGCCCCAAATTCTGCCTGCTGGGGACGCGCTTCGAGCACCGCGCCCGTTATCTCGTTTGGGCGATAGGTCGTGCACCCCTTGCAGCCCATCGCATAGGCGCGGGCATAGATGTCCTTGAAATTGTCGAACGGAATGTCGGCCGGCAGGTTGATCGTCTTGGAAATCGAGCTGTCGATGTGGCGCTGCACGGCCGCCTGCATGACCAGATGGTCCTCGGGCGCGAGGCTCTGCGCATCGACGAAATAATCGGGCAGCGGCGCGCTCTCGCCCTTGAGGCGGCGGAACAGGCGATAGGCGTAATCGCTGACCTCTTCCTCGCGGCGGCTGCCGTCGGGCATCAGCACGCTGCGGGTGTAGCGATAGCTGAACACCGGCTCGATCCCCGAAGAGACATTGTCGGCGAAGAGCGAGATCGTGCCGGTCGGCGCGACCGAGGTGAGCAGCGCGTTGCGGATGCCATGCCGGGCGATCGCTTCGCGTACCTCGGCATCGAGCGCGGCGATGGTCTCGCCGGCGAGGTATCTGTCCTTGTCAAAGAGCGGGAAGGGACCCTTCTCGGCGGCAAGCGCGGTCGAAGCGAGATAGGCCTCGCGCTCGATGAGGCCGAGCCAGCCCTCGGTCGCGGCGACCGCTTCACGCGAGCCGTAGCGCAGCCCGCACATGACGAGCGCGTCGGCGAGCCCGGTGACGCCGAGCCCGATGCGCCGCTTGGCCTGCGCCTCGTGCACCTGCTCGGGAAGCGGGAAGCGCGAGATGTCGACGATATTGTCCATCATCCGCACCACATCGGGGATGATCGCCGCGAGCTTTGCGATGTCGAGCCGCGCATTTGGCGTAAACGGTTCCTCGACAAAGCGCGCGAGGTTCAATGACCCCAACAGGCACGCGCCATAGGGGGGCAGCGGCTGCTCGCCGCACGGGTTGGTCGCCCGGATGTCCTCGCAATAATAGAGCGGGTTACGCTGGTTGATGCGGTCGATGAAGATGACACCCGGCTCGGCGTAGGCATAGGTCGCGCGCATGATCTTGTCCCACAGATCGCGCGCCTGCACCGTGTTGTGCACCGTGCCGTTGAAGACGAGCTGCCACGGGGCATTCTCCTCCACCGCCTTCATGAACGCGTCGGTAACGAGCACCGACAGGTTGAACATGCGGAGCCGGCCCGGCTCCTTCTTGGCATCGACAAAGGCCTCGATATCGGGATGGTCGCAGCGCAAGGTCGCCATCATCGCGCCGCGCCGGTAGCCGGCCGACATGATCGTTCGGCACATCGCGTCCCACACATCCATGAAAGAAAGCGGCCCCGATGCGTCGGCGCCAACACGCTTTACCAGCGTTCCCTTCGGCCGAAGGGTCGAGAAATCGTAGCCAATGCCGCCGCCCTGCTGCATCGTCAGCGCCGCCTCGCGCAAATGCGCGAAGATCGACCCCATGTCGTCGCCGATCTGCCCCATCACGAAGCAGTTGAACAGCGTCACCTCGCGCGCGCTACCGGCGCCGGCGATGACGCGCCCTGCTGGCAGGAACTTGAAGTCGTCGATCGCCGCGTAAAATCGCTCGGCCCATGCAGCTCCATTGGGCGCCGAGTTCTTCTCGACCGAGGCGAGCGCGGTCGCGACTCGGCGCCAGGTGTCCTCGATCGTCTTGTCGACCGGCTCGCGCACGCCAGCTGCATTGGGCGGCGCCTTGAGCCGATATTTCATGTCCCAGATCTGCTGCGAGATAGCAGCAACGGTTACCATCGAGGCTGATCCTCTCGTTAAGAGTCCACTGATTATATAACGATTTTTCTTTCTCTTTAATGAGCTACATCCGATCCGATGCTCAGAACGGGGCAACCGGAGAGTGACATTGTATGACGTTGCGCCGGGAACACCCCTTGTCAGTCCTAGTTTGCAGTGTATCTTCTTTGTTCCTAGGGTGGAGGGAAACCATGGCAGCGCGTAAATCCGTTTTGAAGCCAGCACCGCAGCGAACTGAATTGGAACGCCTTCTGGCAGAATCTGTCGCGGCCGGAGTGACAGATGAACAGCTTCGCGAGCAGCGCATTAGCTTTGTCTATGGGAATGCGCCGGAAGGATCGCGAATTACCCGAGATTCAGCCCGGTCGGCGACCGAAAGTATGCGGATTAGTCGTCCCGATCGACAGTAAAAATGAGGGAGGGGCTCGGTGCGAGCCGAGCCCCGTTGCCAATGCTGGTCCTGGAACAGGAAAATAGAGAGCTGTTTGACAGAATTCAGGAAATGAATTTGGTAAGACAATATGATCTACTAACAAATTGTATCGAGATAGGCCTTAGTCAAGGAGCAAGGGTATTTGATAAATATATGCTGTGGGATTTAAATCACGTCGCTGTAGCGAACATTTCGCAATTTGGTGGACGATTTAGAGAGGAACCAATATATGTTGGTACGCATAAGCCTCCTCATTTCCGTGATGTTCCTCATTTAATGGACCAATTTATATCGACTATACACGAAAATTGGTATATTTGGAGTAAAACCGAGCTAGCAGCATATGGTTTATGGCGCTTGAACTGGATCCATCCGTTTATCGAAGGTAATGGGAGAACGGCAAGGGCCGCCTGTTACTACCTTTTATGCGTTAAGTCCGGCGGACTTATCGGAGGGCGTAAGATCGTCCCTGAAAGAATCAGAGAGAACCCAGAACCATATTATGCAGCTTTACAGGCTGCCGATAAGGCGTGGGAAATGGGAAACCTCGACTTTTCCATGATGGAAGATTACCTCGCAAGTCTTGTTTTAGAGCAATTGCAAGACGGCAATGGGTTGCCGCACAACGGCGGTGCCACGCCTCAACGATAGACTGGGCACCTATCGCGATATTACCCTTATGCTCGCCGCAATTATACGATGTGGAAACTTAATCTTTCTCTTCGCTGCGTTGGTATTGGCGCTGCCACGGAGCGTAAATGCCGACCCGGTCGAGACGGAGGTGCAGGCGCCGGGTCCGGAGGGCCCGCTCAAGGGGTTGATGCTGTCGCCGGGCGTCGACAACGCGCCGGTCGTGCTGATCGTGCCCGGGTCCGGCCCGACCAACCGCGACGGCAACAGCCTGCACGGCCTCGACACCGATACCTACAAGCTATTGGCGCAGGGCCTCGCGGCGCGCGGCATCGCCTCGGTGCGCATCGACAAGCGCGGCATGTTTTCGAGCCGCGCGGCGATCCCCAACGCCAACGAGGTCACCATCGCCGACTATGCGGGCGACGTGCACACCTGGGCCAAGACGATCCGCGACAAGACCGGCGGAAGGTGCGTCTGGGTGCTCGGCCACAGCGAGGGCGGGCTCGTCGCGATGGTCGCCGCGAAGGATAACCCCCCCGACATTTGCGGCTTGGTGCTGGTCGCCGCGCCGGGCCGTAAATTCGGCGAACTCATCAAGGACCAACTGCGCTCGAACCCGGCGAATGCGCCGTTTCTCGACGAGGCGCTGCGCGACATCGACACGCTGGAAGCGGGAAAGCGCGTCGAGGTCTCGGTGGAGAATACGCGGCCGGAGATTTTCATGATCTTCCAGCCGGCGGTGCAGGGCTTCCTGATCGATCTGATGTCCTATGACCCGCCGAATGTGCTGGCCGCGTACAAGGGGCCGGTGCTGATCCTGCAAGGCGCGCGAGATATCCAGGTGGGCGCCGACGACGCGCGCCGTTTGGCGACCGCCGACCCCGCCGCCAAACTCGTGCTGCTCCCCGACGTCAACCACGTGCTGAAATCGGTGACGAGCGACGACAAGATGGCCAATCTGCAGACCTATCTCGACCCGAAGCTGCCGCTCGCGCCCGGTGTCGTCGATGACATCGCCGACTTCGTCAAATCACATTGAGCCGCGCGCCTCGGCTTCGAGCGCGGCGGTCGCCGCCTCGATGCGGGCTTCGAGCGTTGCCATCACCCCGCGCCGCGGCAGCCCGGGCGGGATCGGCTCGAGGAACTGCGCGACGATCCGGCCGCGCCGCTTCATAAATGCGCGCCGCCCCCAGTAGAGCCCCGAATTGACCGCGACGGGGACGAGCGGCACCTCCAGCTCGCGATAGAGCGCGGCGATTCCAGGTTGGTAAGGCGCGGCCGAGACCGGGCTGCCCGGCGGCGTCCGGGTGCCTTGCGGAAAGATCACGACCGGCCGGCCGGCGGCAATCGCGCGCTTTGCGGCGCCGATCATGCGGCGCAACGTGCCGGAGCCGCCCTTGCGATCGATAAAGATCGAGCCGGCCCTGGTCGCGTACCACCCGTAGAAGGGGACGAACTGCAGCTCGCGCTTGATCACGACAGCCGGGTCGCCAAGCAGTGGCGGCAGCATCAGCGTGTCCCACATCGACTGATGCTTCATCGCGATCAGACAGCCGCCGGGCGGGATATTTTCACGGCCGCGGATTTCGCCGTCGAGCCCGACGATGACTTTCAGCGCCCACAGCACCGCCTGCGCCCAGAACCGGCCGAAGCGCATGGCGGTGCGTCGCGGCGTCAGCAGAAACGGCAACCCGGCGATCCCGAAAATCACCGTGCCGATGAAAAAGGCGAGATTGAAGGCAAATGCCCGCACGCGGCTCATGGGCGATGGTCGACCACCACCGCGCTTTCAGCGGCATTGAACACGCGTGTCTCGCCCGCATGCGGCCAGACCAGGGCGACCTCCGGTCTGATCAGCGTCGCGAGATATTTGTCGTATTCGTTGACGGTCAAGAGCGCGACCTCAAACCAGCCCGACCAGGTTTCGCCGTCATGTCCGGCAAACACCGGCTGGGCGGCGATCCGTGCCCGCGGCATGGCCCGCTCAAACTCCAGGAGGCTGCGCTGCATGTGGTACCAGCTCGTCACCAGCCGCAGGCTGCTATAGCCTTCCTGCTGCATCCATCCCGCTGTTTCGCGGGCATTGCCCAGCGTGTTGTCAGCATCGTGGCCGATGACGATGCGGTTCAGATCTTCGTCGCCAGCGTGCCCGGCGACGCGCATCAGTTCGATCCGGTCGACATGCGGGTTCACCCCCGAGATAAAGAGCTTTTGCGCGCGTCCCGCTCCGAGCAGATCGAGCCCGGCCTCAAGCCGCAAACGGCCCCCGGTCAAGACGACGATGGCGTCGGTGTCGCGCGGGTCGGACGCCATCGTCAGCGAGCTATGCACAAACCAGACAAGCCCGGCGCACCAGAGCAGGATCATCGTGGCGACGCTGGCGGCCAACCAGCCCAGGGCGCGGAGCCAGCGGCGCGAGCTCACGGCATTCGCGTCAGCTGACGCAACACGGTAACGCGCGCGGTCATCATGGCAACGCCGCCAGCCGCCGCAAACGCGAAAATCAGCAGCACTCCCACCCGCCAGTCGAAGATACCGTAGGGGGCGATCGGCACGGACAAGGCCAGCATGTGCCCAGCCGGCCCGAGGATCATCAGGGTCGCCGCGGCGGCGAAGACGCCGATCACCCCCCCGCGCAGCCCGAGCCATAGCGCATGGACTTGAAACTGACGGGCGATGTAGGCGTCTTGCGCGCCGAGCAGATGCAAGAGCTCGATCACCGAGCCATGGATCGCGAGACCGATCCGAGCGGTGAAGATAATGATCGCCATGATCAGTATCGTGACCGCGACCACGCCAGCGGTGATCACCCCTTCGACGCGCAGCGCGAAATCGCGGACACTGCCGAGCCACGACTGGTTGTTGTCGAGCGATGCGCCCGGAGCGATCGAAGCGAGGTGGCTGCGCAAGGTGACGTAGTCGATCGTGACATGCGGATCGATCTTGATGTCGACCAGACGCGGTAGCGGCAGGTTGGCGACCGAGACATAGTTGCCGAGCCACGGTCGCAGCAGCTTTGCCGTCTCATCGGGCTGCAGCAGTTGTGCCGAGAGTACGCCTTTGGTCTGCCGCAGCGTCGCCAATGCCATGTCGAGGCGCGGCTGATCGGTATCGGTGGGGACTTGCAGGGTCAGCGCGCTAGCCAACGACGCATCCCATCGGCCTATCGTGTCTCGCAGCCAGATGAGGCCCATACCGCCCATGGCCGCGAGATAGACCATCAGTGCGATGATCCAGGGCAGAAATCGCGCCGACGCATCTCGCCGCAGCGGCAGGTCGAGCCGGAACTGCTGCGGCACACGCAGTCGCCGTGCGCCGGTCATGCGTCGGCTGCTCCATCGACGGCGAGCGCCAGGGAGCCGCGCTCGAGGTGGTAGCGGCGATGCGTGAATTGGCGCGCGAACGCCACATCGTGAGTGGCGATCAGCACCGTGGTGCCAAGCTTGTTGATGCGCTCGAACACCCGCACCAACAGCATCGCGATATCGTCGTCGACATTGCCTGTCGGCTCATCCGCTATCAGCAGGTCGGGACGGCGCACGATCGCGCGGGCGATGGCGACGCGCTGCTGCTCGCCGCCCGACAGCGTTGCCGGGTGGGCATCAAGCTTGTTCTCAAGGCCCAGCCAGCTCAGCAGCTCGGGCACGTTTTCGCGAACCTCGCGCTCCGGCGCCCCGGCGATGCGCAGCGGCAAGGCGACATTGTCGCGAACGCTGAGGTGATCGACCAGCCGGAAATCCTGGAACACGATGCCGATGCGCCGGCGCAGCGCGGTGTGCGCGGGGCGATCCGCGACCGAAGTGTCCGTGTCGAACAAGGTGACGAGGCCGCATGATGGCGGTTCGGCCAGATAGATGATCTTTAAAAGCGTCGTCTTGCCCGCGCCGCTGGCCCCGGTCAGAAAATAGAATCCGCCGGGGCCGAGGCTGATCGAGACGTCGTGCAAGATTTCCGCATCGGTGCCGTAGCGTTTGCCGACGTTATCCAGTCTGACCACGCTCGTCTCCGAGACTCGCCGATCCCGCGGCTCCCACATCTCTCGTGGAGGGCGTGGGACCTTGACACAGGCGGCGCGGCAGCGTCCAGTCGCACCGAGTTGCGGCTTAGCCGCTCGGCATGCGTTCCGTTTTGCGGGCGCCCCCGGCACTTCGTGCCGGGGGCGCGTCCCGCGATCTTAGCCTGCCGCCGCGCCGAGCAGATCGCCGAACAGGTTCCAGCGCTGGCCGTCGAATTTGGCCATCTGCACCTGCTTGACGGGAGCGAAGTCGGTTGGGCTGGTGTTGATCTTGATCCCCGGAAGTAGCATCGGGACGGTGAAGTCCTTGAGGCTCGCGGCCTGCTTCATCACGTTCTCACGGGTCAACTCGTCGCCGCATTGCTTCAGCACCTGACAGACCGTGGCCGCATTGCTTGGGCCATAGACGTTGTTGATGTCGCTCTTATCGCCATCGGGATAGTATTTGTCCATAAAGCCGGTCCACCATTTGTATCCGGCATCTTCCTTCCATTGCGGATCGGTCGGATCCTTCAGGTAGAAGTCGGAGACGACGCCCGTCGAGTGGTCGAGCCCGGCCGGCTTCAGCGTGGCCGCGACCGACTGACCGATGCTGCTCACCACCTGGATCGGCTTCCACTGGATTTCGGCCGCCTTCCGGATCGCCTGCGCGGCGAATTTCGGGATCGCGGCGTTGACGAAGGCGTCGACGCCCTTCGACTTCATATCGACGACCTGAGACTCGACGGTCGCGTCCGTCGTCTCGTAGGAAGCCTCGACGACCACCTTCGCCTTGCCCTTGTCGCCGATGCCGTCCTTGACGCCGCGCAAATAGTCCTTGCCGAAATCGTCGTTCTGATAGAGCACGCCGACTTGCGCGTTGGGGTTCTCCTTCAGGATATAGGTGGCGTAGAGCGTTCCCTCCATGTGATAGTTCGGCTGCCAGCCGATGGTCCAGGGATGGCCTTTCGGATCGTTCCACTTGCTGGCGCCGGTGGAGACGAAGAGCTGTGGCACTTTCTTCTCGTTCATGTAGTGCCAGATCGCGCTGTTGGTCGGCGTGCCGAGCGGGCCGGCATCGAGCAATATCCCGTCTTCCTCGACCAGCTTGCGCGTCTGTTCGACGGTCTTTGGCGGGCTGTAGGCATCGTCATAGGAAATGAAGTTGATCATGCGCCCGTTGATGCCACCCTGGTCGTTGATCATCTTGTAGTAGGCAGCCATCGCCTTGCCGATGGTGCCGTAGGACGACGCCGGACCGGTGTAGAAGCAGGTATTGCCGATCTTGATCTCCTTGTCGGTCACGCCCGGCCCGTAATCCTTGGCGAAGGCCGGCCGGATCGACAGCAGCGGCGCCGTAAACGCCAGCGCGCTGGGAGCCGCGATCAGGATGCTGCGACGCGTGAGCTTCTTCATGGTTGACCTCCCTTACTGAACGAGCGTTGTGCTCATGTTTGACGCAGGCGCGCCAGTTGCGCCAGCGCAAATCGTACGAAGCCGGCCGCCCCCGCCGGCATCACGAAGATGATGAGCAAGAGAATGAACCCGTAGATAACCCCCGCCAAGCCGGTCGATATGCTCTCGGCGATGTTGGGCACGTACAGCATGAAGAGCCCGCCGACCAGGCAGCCGGCAATTGATCCGACGCCGCCGATCACCAAGCCGACCAGCAACGAGATCGACAGGAAGATCGTGAAGCTGTCCGGTGCTACAAAGGCAACCGCCAGCGCGCCGAGCGCGCCGGCAACGCCGGTGTAAAGCGCGCTGACGCCAAAGGTCAGCATCTTGTAGAGCGAGGTGTTGATGCCCATTGCCGAGGCCGCGATCGGGTTGTCGCGGATCGCCATCATCGCCCGGCCGGTGCGGCTGCGGATCAGGTTTGCCGCGCCGGCAAACATCACCAGCATGACAATGAGCGTGAAGTAATAGAGCCACTGATCGCCGTCGATCGGCAAAAACGACGGCGGATCGGGCTGATCCACGACGAGTCCCTGGACGCCGCCGGTCCAGCCCTCGAAGCCATGAAACTTGAGAAGTTGCGGCATCGCTATGGCCAAGGTGAACGTTGCCAGCGCCAGATAAAGATTTTGCAGCCGCAGAGCCGGCAGGCCGAACAGGAACCCGACCATGAAACAGACAGCTCCGGCGGCCGGCACGGTCCACACATAGGGCACACCGTAGCGTTCCATCAGGATCGCCGTGGTATAGGCGCCGACGCCATAGAAGGCGCTGTGCCCGATCGAGAACTGGCCGTTGAACCCGGTCAAGAGATTGAGGCCGAGGATCGCCAGGGCGTAGATCATCACCTGGGTCAACTGAAACAGCACGAAGCTCTTGGCATAAAACGGGATCAGCACCGCCGCGATGATCGCTCCGGCGATGATCAGGTGCCGGGGCCCAAGGCGCACAAAGGCGCCGGCCCGTGGAGCGGCGACAGGCGCGACGACGGCGTCGTCTTTTGGTGCGCTCGTCATACCCGGCTTACCACGCGACGCCCGAAGATCCCGCTCGGACGGAACATCAGCACGATGACGATCAGTATGAGCGCGAGGGTCAATTTCAATTCCCGACCGAAATAGGGGACGAACGTGCCGGCCAGATTTTCGATAACGCCGACGGCAAATCCGCCGAGAACCGCGCCGCCGGGGCTCGATAATCCCCCTAGAACCGCGCCCGCGAACCCGTAGAGCAGCACGCCCAGCATCATGTTGGGCTCGAGGAAGACGACCGGCGCGATCAGCATGCCGGCAACCGCCCCGATCGAGGCCGCCATACCCCAACCAAGCGCCGTCATCCAGCCAACCCGGATGCCCACGAGCCGAGATGATTCGGGATTTGCCGCCGCGGCCCGCATCGCCAGGCCGAGCCGTGTGCCGCGAAAGAACAGGTAGAGCAAGGCGAGCATCACCAGCGTCACCCCGATCATTCCCGCCTCATGGGTATCGATGAGGCTCGTGCCGAACAGCGGCGCGTGGCCGAACGGCGTCGGAAAGCTCTTGATCGTGAAGTCCCAGATCTGCCCGGCCGAGCTGTTGAGGATGCTGAACAGGGCGATGAAGGCGACGATCTGGCTGAGTATCGAGGCCTTCTGCACCGGTCGGAACAGTATCCGGTCGATCAGGACGCCGCCGATGAACGACACGACCACGGTAATGGCGAACGCCACCCAGTAGGGAAACCCCCAGGCGATAAGCTGCCAGGCGATGTAGGTCGAGAACATCGCCATCTCGCCTTGCGCGAAATTGAGGTGGTCGATCGCCTGGTAGATCATCACCACGGCGAGCGCCATGCAGGCGTAGATCGCGCCGTTTGCCAGACCTGCCATGACCTGCTGCAGCAGCTGTTCCATCGCTAGTATCCGAGATAGGAGCGGCGGATCGACTCGTCGGCGCCAACCACATCGGCCGGCGCATCCATCACCACGCGGCCGGTTTCGAGCAGATAGGCGTGCTCCGCCAACTCCAGGGCAAGCGCCGCGTTCTGCTCGACGACGAGCATCGCGACGCCGGTCTCCTCGTTGATCCGACGCAGGATTGCGAACAGCTCCTCGACGATCAGCGGGGCCAGCCCGAAGGACGGCTCATCGAGCAGTAGCAGGCGAGGGCGCAGCATCAGAGCCCGCCCCACTGCAAGCATCTGCTGCTCGCCGCCCGAGAGAGTGCCGGCCTGCTGCCTGCGCCGCTCCTTCAGGCGCGGGAAATGGACAAAGATGCGCTCAACGTCTTCGGCGATCTCGCGCCGGTTCTTGCGCGTCATGGCGCCGAGCTGGAGATTTTCCTCGACCGTCAAGCGGACGAAGGTGCCGCGTCCTTCCGGCACATGGGCGACGCCGAGCCGCACGATGTCCTCCGTCGCCCAGCCGGCGATCGGCTTGCCGTCGAGGCGGATTTCGCCCGCAACCCGCACCATGCCGCAGATCGAGCGCAGCACGGTTGTCTTGCCCGCGCCGTTGGCGCCCAGGAGGGTACGGACCTGTCCCTCGTCGAGACTGAAGCCGACATCGTACAGCGCCTGGTTCTGCCCGTAGAACGCATCGAGCCCGGACACTTCGAGCATCATGCCGCGTGCTCCCGGGTGGTGCCGAGATAGGCGCGGATCACATCCTCGTTGCCCTGCACCTCGGAGGGCGTCCCCTCGGCGATCTTGCGGCCGAAATCGAGCGCGACGACCTTGTCCGAGACCGACATCACCAGGTTCATGTGATGCTCGACCAAGAGCACGGTCACTTGGCGCTCATCGCGCACCCGGCGAATGAGCGCGCCCAATTCGCCGACATCGCTGTGGTTGATCCCGCCCGCAGGCTCGTCGAGCAGCAATAGCTTGGGCCGGGCGGCGAGCGCGCGGGCCAATTCGACCCGCTTGCGGGTGCCCAGCGGCAGCCCGTCGGCCGGGCGGTGCGCGACGGCTTCAAGGTCGAGCAGCTTCAACAGCGACCTGGCGACGTCGTTGATCTCCGCTTCGTGTCGGCGCACCCAGGGCAGACGCAGCCCATCACTGATGAAATCGCCGCGGCTTCGCGCGTGTGCGCCGATCCGCACGTTGTCGATGACCGTCTGCGGCCCGAACAGCGCCAGGTTCTGGAAGGTGCGGGCGATGCCGATCTCGGCGATGCGGTGCGCTGGACGTCTCAGCGTCGAGCGGCCTTCAAACAGTATATCGCCGCGATTGGGGGTGTAGAGCCGGCTGACGCAGTTGAAGAGCGTCGTCTTACCGGCGCCGTTCGGCCCGATCAGGCCGAGGATCTGGCCTTCGTCGATGGTGAAGGAAACGCCGTCGAGCGCGATAATGCCGCCAAACCGTAATGCGATGTCGCGAACGTCGAGAAGCGGATCGCCGGCGGCCGCCATGCCTATCGCCCCGCCGTGAGGGAATGCTGGCTCGGCTGGCCGACGCCGACAACGTGCAATTCCCTGCCCTCACTTTTATTCGCGCTGCAACCCGCGGCGGGCACGTTGCCGGCGGGCCTTGGTGAAGTCAAGTCGCAGGCGTGCCGCGCGGTTCTCTGTGTCGTGATTAAGGTCGCTGTCCGGCGTGCGACGCGCGTGACTGCCCGATAAAGAAGCAATCGACGGGTTAGGCGTATGGGACGGCGATCGTCCCACCGTGACGTTGGATCGACAAAAAGCCGCAAATCCGTGATCATTCAAGCGAGGGCGAAACAAGCCGGCTTCCCGCGATGATACTCGTCTGCCCGACCTGCGAGACCCGTTACAAGGTCGACGACGAGGCGGTGAACAGGCCGGCTGGCCGCACCCTGCGTTGCGCCAGTTGCGGACACAGCTGGCACTATCGGTCGATGCCGGTCGCGCCGCCGCTGACTCGCTTGCGCGAACGTGTCGAGGCTGCCGCGACCCCGCAGCCGGCGATCAGCGCGCCCACCTCGCCGCGCCATCGGCATGGCTCCGGCATCGGGTGGGTGATCGCGATCCTGTTGGTCGGCGCCGTCGCCGTCGCGGCAATCTTCGCCCGCGACCGGATCGTCGCGATGCTGCCCCAGGCGTCACAATTATACGACCTGGTCGGGCTGCGGACGGGCCCCCTGGGCGCCGGGCTCGACATCGCCAATGTCACGTCGACCCGCAACGCCGACGGACTCATCGTCGAAGGCGATATCACCAACAAGGCCGGCATGACGCGCGGCGTGCCGCGTCTGCGCGTGGCGCTGCGCGACGCAAACCAGCACGAGCTGGTGTTCAAGATCGTCGATCCGCCACGCGAAAGGCTGTTGCCGGGCGAGACGAGCCATTTCGTCGTCGGCTTTCTGCCGGCGCCCGACGCGGCGGCCGGCGTGCTGGTGACGTTCGCGGCCGGCTGAGCCTAGCGATGCCGCGCCAGGAATTCGGCGCGGGCCAGCTGATGCAGCCGCGCCATGCGCTGTTGCACCGTGGGCGGGCGGCCGCCGCCGATCATGAGCGGCGGGCCGTGGCCGCGGCCCGCCGTGATCACCAGCTCGCCTTTGTCGTTGAAGTGGATTTCGCGGCCGTCGAACAGCAGGCGGCCAAGCCCGGCATCGTCGAGGTCCCAGTTTCGTACCGGGCCTGAATCGATGTGAATGAAATGCGAATTGGGATACCAGCCGACACCGCCGCGCTTCATCGCGCGCGCCGCCTGCATCGCCTCGGCGAGCTTCGTGCCGAAATGCACGTCGAGGGCGCGGCCGTAGATGTGCTGGCTGTTCTCAGCAACGCCGAATGTCGTCTGCGCCAACATCTCGTTGGTCTCGCGCGTGCGATAGGCGGACAGAATCTCCGCCTCGGTAACCCCCACCGTCGCCATGACCGTATAGAGAAAATCGAGCGCCTCGACGTCGTAGGCGATGGTCGCGCCCGAGTGGAAATCCCGCAGGAACACCGACAGGTCGGACA
>Ga0335074_10001368_pt1 | contig 33081 bp, 31 predicted proteins | sample Lox_Sample_23_FD_206715 | JGI IMG/M metagenome (GOLD analysis project Ga0335074, IMG submission 206715) | Soil microbial communities from Loxahatchee National Wildlife Refuge, Florida, United States - Lox_Sample_2.3 | ecosystem: Environmental > Terrestrial > Soil > Wetlands | place: USA... | reverse complement strand
GCTGAACGTGACACTCCATTCCTGCGTCAGCAGGGCGCTCAGCTCGAGCTCCGGACCATAGGAATGGGCGGTGCCGGCGTTCTCGGTCAAGGGATAGCCGCAGGGCTGATTGACGATCTGCTGCACCTGGGCCCACTGGATGTAGTACACGTCCGCGTTCACGACCAGGGTGTTGTCGAGCAGCCGGGCCTTCTCGCCGACCTCGTAGTTCCACGTGCTGTCCGGCCCGTACGTCTCCGTGCTGATCGTGCAGATGCTCGAGGGGATCTGTTGATTGATGCCGCCGGGGCGGAAGCCACGCGCGATCGTGCTGTAGAGCGTCAAGTCGTGATTGCTCTCGTAGGAGAGCGTGACCTTCGGGTTCGCGCCGTTGTTCGAGGTGGAGTAGGAGTTGAACGTCGGTGTGGCGTTGCCCGAGTTGGTGCCGAAGCCGGCGGTCTCCTCGTTCGCGTGGCTGTCGAACTTGTAGAGCCGCACACCCGCGGTGAGCTTCAGATCGTCCGTGAAGGAGTAGGAGGACTCGCCGAAGATCGCGTACTGCTTGATGTGGTAGGGGTTGTGCGACTGGTAGATGATCCCGAGCGGATTGGCGGCGGCCCCACCGGTCGAGATGAAGGCGAGCGGCACCGAGGCGTTGTACTCGGCGAAGACCGACTCGAAGTCGGTGAAGAACACGCCGCCGATCCACTGCCACGGACCGCTGCCGCTCGATGCGAGGCGGATCTCCTGGCTGAACACGCGCGAGGTGTCGGTCTCGTTGAACGGAATGTCGTAGAACTGCGGGATCGATGCGCCGAAGAGGCCGACGACGCTGTAGAGCGCCTCGGAGTTATCCTGGTTCTGGCTCTCGGTGCGCGTGAAGAACGAGCTCGCCGAGGTGAGCTGCGCGAAACCCAGATCGTCGGTGATCGTCAGGCCGTACAGGCGAAACAGATCGAACATCGGCTCGTTGACGTTGAAGGGCTGAAAGCGCGCATCGGGAATCCCCGGCGGCAGGTCGTACTCGTCGTAATCGTTCATGTCGATCTTCTGGTACATGACGGTCGTGTCGACCTTCAAGGTCTCGACCGGCTGCCACAGCAGGCTCGCGCGTCCGCCCTGCAGATGCTCCCAGTTGACGCGCGGCACGACCTCCTGCGGCGTCACCGCGAGCACATCTCCGCGAGTGCAACCCGGCCAGCCCGCGCCGCACGGTCCGGGGTTCGTGGGGACCGGGAAGTCCTCTCCGAGCACGTACCGGCTGATCCAGCCGTCCCGGAACTTGTCGGTGAGCACGACGCGCAGCGCGAGCGAATCGCGCACGAGCGGTGCGTTCAGCATGAGATTGCCGCCGCGATTGAAGCCGCCGCCGACCGTGCCCGAGGCGGTGCCGTCGACCACGGCGCTGAACTGATCGAGCTGCGGTGAATTGGTCACGAGCTTCACCGTGCCGCCCATGGAGCCGGAGCCATAGAGCGTTCCCTGGGGGCCGCGCAGGACCTCGACCCGGTTGAGGTCGAACAGATCCGGGTCGATCACGACCTTGCCGTTGAGCGCCGCCGCGGGTGGACTCAGCGGGAAGTCATCGAGATAGAAGCCGACGGTCGGCGAGGAGCCGCCCGATGAGGACAGGCCGCGCATCTCGAGCTCCGTCTGGCCCGGTCCGGCCGTGCGCATCGAGAGACCAGGCACGTTCTGGATGATGTCGGTGATGCTCGAGATACCCTGCTGCTGCATCAGGTCGCCGGAGATCGCCGTCATGCTGATCGGCGTGTCCTGCACCGTGGACGTGCGCTTCTCGGCCGTGACCACGACCTCTTGGAGCACCTCGCCACCTGGGGCGCTGCTCGCGCCGCTCGGGGTCGGCGGGGCGGCGGCCGCATCCGCCGCGGCCGCGTCGCTCCCGGTGTCGTCGGCCGCCGCCGCGGCAGCGCCTCCCGCGGCAAGCGCTGCAACGGCCGCGACGATCGGCAAGATTCGAGTGGGCGCTTTCATTCTTGTGTCTCCCCCGCGGAACGCTCGGCAGCCGCGCGAGAGCCAAGTGTTGCGCGCGGCATCGACTCGGATAACATCCAGTGTCCCGAGGCATCATCTCCGAAGTCATGAAGCCGGACTAGAATGACTCATCGCGATTAGATGCGGAAATCGGCATAAACGTGACAGCGGGCGACTCCTCGCAGCAACGGCTCGAGGCTCTCGGCTACAAGCAGGAGCTGCATCGGGCGATGAGCCTGTTCGACGTCGTCGTGTACGGCCTCATTTACATGGTGCCGCTCGCGCCGTTGCAGGTCTTCGGCTTCACCTACAACCTCTCGGACGGCATGGTCGCGGCCGTGTACATCGTCGCCGCAATCGCCATGTACTTCAGCGCCGTGAGCTACAGCGAGATGGCGCAGGAGTTTCCCGTCGCCGGATCGGTCTACTCCTACGTGCGTTTCGGGGCAGGGGAGTTCCTCGGCTTCCTGAGCGGCTGGTCGATCCTGCTCGACTACCTGCTGCTGCCCGGGCTGCTGTGCATCTTCGCGGCGGCGGCCATGCATGCGCAGGTGCCGGCGCTGCCCGAGTGGATCTGGGTGCCCGTCTTCGTGGTCATCTCGACCATCATCAATCTACGCGGAATCACCTTCACGGCGGGCGTCAATCTCGCCTGCCTGTATGTGCAGCTCGCCGTGATGGTCGCGTTCGTCGGGTACGTCGTCGCGGCGCTCCTCGAGGGGCGCGCGCATCTCACGTGGGCGCCGATCGTGGGCAACGGAGCGCTGTCGCAGGCGGCCGTATCGGCCGTGTTCGCCGCGCTGCCGATCGCGGCGTTGAGCTACATCGGCTTCGATGCGATCTCGACGCTCAACGAGGAAGCGCGCGGCGGTGGCCGTGCCGTCGCGCGCGCGACGATGATCGTGCTCATCGCCGTGGCGGTGATGTTCGTGGTGCAGGTGTACCTCGCGGCGCTCTTCGTGCCGCGCGGAACGAGGTTCGATGCGGATTCCGCCGTCACGGCGTTCTATGACGTCGCGGCGGCCGCGGCCGGGCCGGTGTTCAAGACCATCATCACCCTCACATCGGCGCTGATCGCGATTCTCGCGAACGCCATCGTCTCGCAGGCGACGACGTCGCGCCTGATCTTCAGCATGGCGCGCGATCGGCAGATCCCGCGCGTGCTCGCGGTCGTGGACCCGCGCCGCCGCGTTCCCGTGCGCGCGATCCTGCTGGTCGCACTGCTCTCGACCGGCGTCGGCCTGCTCGCGATCGAGAGCTCCGACCTCGTCACCTCGATGGTGACCTTCGGCTCGCTCGCCGCCTACTGCCTGCTGCATGTCGCGGTGATGCGGCATTTTGCGGGCCAAGGGGCGCGCTGCCGCTGGTTCGCGCACCGCATCTCGCCGCTCGTGGGCCTCGCCATTCTGCTCTACGCGCTGTGGAAGACGGCGCTGCCGGCGAGGATCGTCGGGGTGACCTGGCTCATCGCGGGCGTGCTCATCCATCGCTATCATCGCGGTGCACCGGCACCCGCGCCGGAGGCATCGGGGAGCACCCCTTGACGAGCAAGGCTTACGAGCCGATCGAGCCGCGCCGAGTCGCCTTCATCGGCCTCGGTGTGATGGGCGCCCCCATGGCCGGCCACCTGGCCGGAGCAGGCCACGGTGTCACCGTCTACAACCGGACCGCGGCGAAGGCCCGGCAATGGGTCGAGCGGCATGGGGGACGGGCCGCCGCCACGCCCCGCGAGGCCGCCGAGGAGGCCGACCTCGTGTTCGCGTGCGTCGGTAACGACGACGATGTGCGCGCCGTCGCACTGGGCGAGCGCGGCGCGCTCGCCGGCATGAAGCGCGGTGCCGTGTTCGTCGACCACACGACCGCCTCGGCGCGCCTCGCGCGCGAGCTCCATCAGGGCGCGCTCGCGCACGCCTTGCAGTTCGTCGACGCGCCCGTCTCGGGCGGCCAGTCGGGCGCCGAGAACGGCACCCTGACCGTGATGTGCGGCGGAGATCCAGAGCCGTTTGAGCGCATGCAGCCGGTCGCCCGCGCGTATGCGCGCGCGGTCACGCGTGTCGGGCCGGTCGGCGCGGGACAGCTCGCCAAGATGGTCAATCAAATCTGCATCGCCGGGGTCGTGCAGGGTCTCGCGGAAGGGGTCGCCTTCGCTGAGAAGGCGGGCATCGACGTGCGGCTGGTGCTCGATGTGATTGGAAAGGGTGCGGCGCAGAGCTGGCAGATGGACAATCGCGGCAAGACGATGATCGAGGATCGCTTCGATTTCGGCTTTGCCGTGGACTGGATGCGCAAGGACCTCGGCCTGGTGCTCGATGAGGCCCGCAGGAACGGGGCCCGTCTGCCGCTCACCGCGCTCGTCGACCAGTTCTACGCCGACGTGCAGGCGCTCGGCGGCAATCGCTGGGACACCTCGAGCTTGATTCGTCGTTTGCGATGATGGAGGGTGCCATGAGAGTGACGATTTGCGTCTTTTGCCTCCTGTCCACGGCGCTCGGCAGCGTCGCCGCGCGCGCCCAGGTCCCGCCACAGGCGGCGCCCGATCAGGCGCGGCTGCTCGAGAGCAAGGACCCCAAGCTCGCCGCGAACAAGCGACTCGTCTTCGACATGTGGCGCGCCGTCATCCAGGGCGGCCACACGGAGCTCGCGCCGCGCTACTTCACGAAAGACTACATCCAGCACAATCCGAACGTGGCGACCGGCCGGGATGCGATGGTCCGCTACATGAGGGCGACGCGGCCGGTTCGGCCGATCGAGCCGACCATCACCTTCCCCGTGATCGCCATGATGGCCGAGGGCGATCTCGTGATGGTGGCTACCGTGAGCTATGCGCCCGACCCGGAGTCGCCGGGGCACAAGTACGCCGGAACACACTTCGACCTGTTCCGGATCGAGAACGGCAAGATCGCCGAGCACTGGGACAGCGTGCCGAAGAGTCCCGCCGCCTGGCATACCAATCCGAACGTCGACAACAAGCCCTGACGCGCGCCGTCGATCCACGCGCGGCTACGCGCTGAGACGGAGGTCGTCGAAGCTGCGAACCGCGGGGTAGGTACGGCCCCGCTCGCTGTTTGAGCCGGGCTCGGGGTCGCGGCCCGGTCCGGCGTCGCGAGCCGCTTCCTCCCGCGCCACGAGGACGCTGCGCATGCCCGCGGCAGCGGCAGCGTGGCTCTCGCCGGGATGATCGGACAGGAAGACGATGGATTGCGCGCCCAAACCGATCGAGCGCGCGATGCTGTCATAGGAGCGCGAGTCGAGCTTCGCGCCCGTGGTCGTATCGAAGTAGCCGGACAGCAGAGGCGTCAGGTCCCCGTGCGAGCTGTGCGAGAACAGCAATCTCTGGGCTTCGACGGAGCCGGACGAGTAGATGAAGATCCCGATGCCGTTCGCGTGCCACTCGCGTAGCGCACGCACCGCGTCGTCGTACACATGTCCCTGGAGTCGCCCGGCGTCGTAGCCCGATCTCCAGATCATGCCCTGCAGCGTCTTGAGCGGCGTCAGCTTGCGGTCCTCGGCCATCCATTGCAGCAGGATCGCGACGATCTCGTGCGTGCCGAGGCCGCCTCGGCCGGTGGCCGCTTCGATCTGGGACGCGATGTCGCCCAGCTCCGATTCGTGCTGCCGCACGTACCCGGCCAGGTTCTTGCGCGCGTATGGAAAGAGCTGCTCGTGCACGAACGCGAGGCTCGTCGTGGTGCCTTCGATGTCCGTCAAGACCGCGCGGACACCGCGGATCTCGATCACGCGGGCACGTTCTCGAACGCGGGAAAGTGCCGCGCGATCGGGTCGCCCGTGAACCTTGCGACCCAGCCGTCCGGCGTGGTGAACAGACGAATCGCCGTGAAATACGGCGCGGGTCCCATGTCGAACCAGTGACGCGTGCCGGCCGGCACGCCGAGCAGATCGCCGCGCTCGCATCTCGTGACGTGAACCTTTCCCCCGGCGCGCAGATAGAACACACCGGCCCCCTCGACGAAGAAGCGCACCTCGTCCTCGTCGTGCGTGTGCTCGTCGAGAAATTTGCCCCGCAGCGCGAGCCGCTGCGGATGGTCGGGCAGACAGCGCAGCACGTCGACGGAGCGGTAGCCGCACTGTGACTTGAGCCGCTCGATGTCGCCGCGATAGGCCTCCAGCACCGCCTGGTCGTCGATATCCGGCGCGAGAGGCCGGGCGGCCTCCCACCGCTCGAAGCGCACGCGGATCGCATGCAACGCGCCTGCGATCTCAGGGCCGTCGGTCGTATCGAGCTCGCACGCGGCCGGGTCGGCCTCGGAATAAATGATCAGTCGGCTCATGGCTTGCGTTCTCCCGGCTCGCCGCCTCCGAGCCGCAACATCTCGATCTCGCAGAGCAACAGATGCTCGAGCGCCTCGATGATGCGCTCGGCCTCGTCGAGGTCCTGGCCCCAAGCGTACGCCCCGTGTCCTCGGATGAGATAGGCCGGCACGCACGGCGGACCCTGCAGCCCTCGGGCGACGCTCTGCGCGAGGGCCGGGATGTCCTGCGAGTTCTCGTATACCGGGATGGTGATCGTCGTCTCGTGCGTCGCAACGCCCGGAAAGGCCTTGAGCATCTCGTAGCCCCCGAGGACGATCTCGTTCGCCGCCCCGAGATAGCGCGTCAGCGCGACACCCGCCACCGAATGCACGTGCACCACCGCGTTGACGTGCGGATAGAGCCGGTAGAGAAGCGTGTGCAGCGCCGTCTCCGCCGACGGCCTTTGGTCCTCGAGCGGCGCGCCGCGCGCATCCACGAGCATCACATCTGCGGGGCCCAAGCGCCCCTTTTGCCGGCCGGAAACGGTGATCGCGATCCGCCCATCCGCGAGGCGCGCCGAGTAGTTGCCGGATGTCGCCGCCGCGAGCCCGCGCGCTTCGAGCCGCCGGCCGGTCGCGATGATGGCCTGGACGGCTGCATCGAGCGAGGCGTGAGCAGGATCATCGTTCATGACGCCATCACCGGGGCGCACCTCGGGGGATTCGTGGACCATAATACGCACCATGCCACGGATTTCGGAGCCCGCACGCTCGCTCGATGTCGTCCTCGAGACCGATGTGCTCGTCGTCGGCAGCGGTCCCGGGGGACTCGCCGCCTCGCTCGCGGCCGCACGTGCCGGGGCGCGAACCGCGCTCATCGACCGCAACGGGTGCTTCGGCGGGAACATCACGCAGGTCGGTGTCGAGGGCTTCGCCTGGTACCGCCACGAGCACACGGTCGACTGCGAGGGGATCGGCATCGAGCTCGAGACCCGTGCCCAGGCGATGGGTGCGGCCATGCCCGAGCCGCAGTCCCTGAGTCACGCGCTCGATGCCGAGATGTTCAAGTGGGTGGCGGACGTGCTGGTCGAGGAGGCCGGGGTCAAGCCGCTGCTGCACCGGCTCGCCGTCGCTCCGATCCTCGAGGCGGGTGCGATCCGCGGGGTGATCATCGAGAGCAAGGCGGGCCGGGAGGCGATCCTGGCGAAGCGCGTGATCGATGCGACAGGCGATGCCGACATCGCAACGCGCGCCGGCGCCCCGGTGCGCAAGACCCCGAAGGAGAAGATGATGGCGGTATCCGTCATGTTCTCCATGTCGGGTGTCAGCAAGCAGCGCTTCATCGATGCCGTTAAAGCCGATCCGCAGACGTATGCGGACTGGGCGGGGAACGGGGAGTGGGATTACGAGACGACCGGCAAGGAGGACCAGCTGTTCTCCCCATTCCTGCGCAAGCCGTTCAAGAAGGCGCTGGAGGCCGGGATCATCCCACCGTATCTGCACACGATCGCCGGCACCTGGGGCAGCGTCAGCGATCAGGGCGATCTCACCTATCTCAATCTCGTTCACGTCCCGGAGATCGACGGCACGGATCCGAACGATCTCACGGTCGGGGAGATGCGCGGCCGTCGCGAGGCGATCTATGCGCTCGAGGCCCTGCGCCGGTTCATGCCCGGCTGCGAGGGGGCGAAGCTGCGCAATTTCGGCATGACGCTCGGCGTGCGTGACACGCGCAAGATCGATGCACTCTACAACCTGACCGGGACCGACGTGCGCGAGCAGGCGCGCTTCGACGATGCGATCGGCATCTTCCCGGAGTTCATCGACGGCTACGGCATCCTGATCCTGCCGACGACGGGTCGATATTGGCACGTGCCCTATCGTGCGCTCGTGCCGCGGGGCGTCGGGCATCTCCTGGTCGCCGGCCGGTGCATCGGTGGTGATCACGTCTCACATGCCTCGGCGCGCAACATGATGTGCTGCGCGGTGAGCGGGCAGGGGGCTGGGGTCGCGGCGGCCGTCTCCGTGCGGCGTGACGAGCCGCTCGATCGCCTCGACATCGATGCCGTGCAGAAGGAGCTCGCGCGGCAGGGCGTGCGCTTCCGTTGAGCCAGGCAGCCGCCGTCACGGGCGTACCGGAGGACATCGGTCGCTCGCCGCTGCGCTGGGCGGCGCTCGTGCTCGCCGCGCTCGCGATCTTCGCGAGCTACTACGAGGCGGATGCGATCGGCCCCATCGCGGATCTGCTCGGACGGCAGCGCGGGTTCACGCAGTCCGAGATCGGTGACCTCACCGCCGTCATCAGTCTGCCGAACATTCCGCTCGCGGTGATCAACGGATTGCTGATCGATCGTTACGGCGCCGCGCGCATCACGCTGTGGGCCGCCGTCATCGGCTTCGCGGGTGCGGTGCTGACCGCGGTCGGATCACCCTACGCGCTCATGTGGAGCGGCCGTCTCATCTTCGGGGTGAGCGAGGGCGCGATCTTCATCTCGCTCGTCGCGGGCCTCGCGCAGTGGTTTGCGCGCAGCGGCATCGCGCTCGCGACCGCGGTGTTTCTGAGCCTCGCGCGCGTCGGCTCCTTTTCGCTCGACGTCTCGCCCTCCTGGGCGCGGTCGCTCTACGAGGGCGGATGGCAGCCACCGTTGTGGCTCGGCGTCGGGATCAGCGCGATCGGGCTCCTCGCCGCAACCGGATTGCGGCTCATCGAGCCCTGGCGGACCCCCGCCGTCTCGGCGCCTACCCGGGAGGGCGAGCCGTTCGACTGGTCGGCGATCTGGAGCTTCGATCTGTCGTACTGGTACATCCTCGGGCTGCACGTCCTCTACGCGGCCGTCTTCTTTCCGTTCCGGCAGACCTATGCGATCGAGTACTTCCAGCACGTCAAGGGACTCACGCTCCAGCAGGCCGGCAACGTGAATTCGGGCGTCTTCGCCGCGGCGATATTCGCAACGCCCCTGTTCGGGTTGCTCGCGGACCGGTTCGGACATCGCACGCTCATGCTCACCATCGGAACCGTGCTGCTCCCCGTCACCTTCCTCGTGCTCGGCCTCACCGACTGGAGTCCCTGGATCTCCACCGTGCTCATGGGGGTGAGCTTCGCGCTCGTGCCGGCCATCATCTGGCCGGCGACGACGCTCATCGTCGAGCCGAAGCGGCTCGGCACCGCGCTCGGGGTCATCACGCTGCTGCAGAACGTCGGACTCTGGAGCTCGAACCGCCTCGCCGGCTGGCTCGCCGACCGCGCCGGCGCGGGGCCGTCCCATCCGGCAGGCTATGCGGTCATGCTCTGGTTCTTCGGTCTGCTGAGCCTCACCGCGCTCACCTCCGTCGTTCTGCTGTGGAGGCGCGAGAGCGGTCCGCGCGGACATGGACTCGAGCTCGCCCGCATCCCCGGCCGCTAGAGGCTTTATGCCATGATAACGACGGCGGGGAGGGTCACCGGCATTGACGCAGCGATTTGATCTGGCGGTCGTCGGGGCCGGCATCGTGGGGCTCGCCGCGGCGCTCGCGGGCGCCCGGCGCGGCTTGCGCGTGGCCGTGATCGATCGCGACACTCAGGCGAACGGCGCCTCGGTGCGCAACTTCGGCTTCATCACCGTGAGCGGACAGGAGCGCGCCTCGATGTGGGCGCGCGCGCGCCGCACTCGCGACGTGTGGTGCGAGGTGGCCGCCGCCGCCGGCATTCCGCTCGTCCACACGGGGCTCTGGATGATCGTGCGCCGCCCCGAATCGGTCGCGGTGTTGCGGGAGTTCCTGGCCACGGAGATGGGCGCGGGGTGCCGTCTGCTCAGCCCCGCGCAGGCGCGCGGCCGCTGTCCGCAGCTCGCCGCGCCGCAGCTGTCGGCCGTGCTCGAGAGCACGGTCGAGGTGCGCGTGGAATCGCGCGAGGCGATCCCGCGCCTTGCCGCGTGGCTCGCTCGCGCGCACGGCGTGACCTTCATGCGCAGCACGGCCGTCGAGCGCATCGAGCCGCCGGCCGTGCACACCTCCCGCGGCGTCGTGCACGCGAATCGTGTCGCGGTCTGTCCGGGAGACGATTTCAATACGCTGTATGCCGAGCGGCTCGGCGGTTACGCCCTCACGCGTTGCAAGCTGCAAATGCTGAGGCTTGCGAGCCCGGGATTCAGGCTGCCCGGCGCGCTGATGTCCGACCTCGGGCTCGGACGATATCTCGGCTACGCCGAGCTGCCCGCCGCCCGGGCGCTGAAGGCGCGTCTGGCCGAGGAGCAGCCCGAGCAGCTGGAGAATGGCGTTCACCTGATCGTCGTGCAGAGCGCGGACGGTAGTCTCGTCGTGGGCGACAGTCATCATTACGCCCCGACACCCGACCCGTTCGCGCACGAGGCGGTGGATCGGCTCATCCTCGATGAGTTTCGGGCCGCGCTCGGGGTCGAGCCGCCGCCGACGATCGAGCGCTGGGTCGGCACTTACGCCTCCGCCGGCGATCGGCACGTGCTGATCGATGCGCCGCAGCCCGGGGTTCGCGTGGCGATCATCACGACGGGCGCGGGCGCATCGACGGGCTTTGCCGTCGGTGAGGAATTGATTGCCAGCTTGATCGACACCGGAGATGCCGCCGCATGAGCCTCAGAGACCGTTTCGATCTGGTGATTTTCGACTGGGCCGGCACGATGGTGGACTTCGGCTGCACGGCTCCCGTCCAGGCGCTCATCGAGGCCTTTCGGCTGGAGCGCGTCGCCATCGATGAGCCGACGGCACGCCGCGACATGGGCAAGGCCAAGAGCGACCACGTCCGCAGCCTCCTCGGGGAGCCCGCGGTCGCGGCGTCCTGGCGGACGGCTCACGGCCGAGATCCCTCCGAGCACGACATCGAGGTGCTCATCGAACGGCTTGGACCGTTGATGCGCGAGCATGCGGGGCGCGCCGCGACGCTCATCCCCGGAGCGCGCGCGACGTTCGATCGACTGCGGGCGACCGGAGTACGCGTGGCATCGTCAACCGGCTACACGCGCGAGATGATGGTGCCGGTCCTCGCGCGCGCCGCGGAGCAGGGCTACGTGCCCGAGCACGTCGTGTGCTCCGGGGAAACCCCGTTCGGCCGCCCCTCGCCCCTCATGATCTACAAGGCCTGCGCGGAGCTCGGCGTGTGGCCGCTGTCGCGCGTGGTGAAGGTCGATGATGCGGAGGTGGGTATCGCCGAGGGCAAGGCCGCGGGGGCCTTCACCGTCGGGGTCGCCTCCGGGAATGCGCTCGGCCTTTCTCTCGAGGCGTTCCAGGCGCTTTCGCCGGTCGCGCGCGCCGCGCATCTCGAGACAGCTCGGCGGACGCTGCGCACCGCGGGCCCCGACCTCGTCATCGACTCCGTCTCCGAGCTGCTCCCCGCGCTCGAGCGCGTCATGCGAGGCTAAGTGCGGCCTGTCCGTTCTTCGCCACAAGATGTCCGTTGTTTACAAGCAACGTGTCGTGCGCATTCAACGGTGCTTCCCGGGATGTGCGCACTGACTTGATCCGGAGCACTGGCAAGCGCTCGACCGCAGTGCACATGGTTGCAACAGTCATACGATTGTGGCTAACGTTGCACATCGTTGCGGAGGCGATGCGCGCGAGCCCCGGTGCCGGCGTCGCACGGCCGTGATGCGATTGTCGGCTATTTGAACGAAGAACGAGCCCACGGGGAGGTTGCATGAACCGCAATAGACAAATCGCCTGCGCGATTTCGGCCGCGCTGAGTGCCTGCGCTTATGCGCGCGTCTCGTATGCGCAGCAGGCCACCGCCAATGCGCAGCCGCCGACGGCGGAGACCGCCGCGCCGGCCGCCACCGGGGGCATTCAGGAGGTCACCGTGACGGCCACGCGCCGTTCGGAGTCGGTGCAGGACGTGCCGCTCACCGTGCAGGCGATCACGGGCGAGCAGCTGCAGCAGCTCAACATCACGAACGAATACGATCTGTTCAAGTACACGCCGAACGTCACCTATAGCGGTAACGGGCCCGGTACCGGCAACATCTTCATGCGCGGCCTGGGCGGCATCGGCTCAGGCAACCAATCGCAGTCGACGACTGCTGCGTTTCCCAACGTGGCCGTGTACCTCGACGACCAGTCCATGCAGTTCCCGGCGCGCAACGTCGATGTGTACGTGGTCGATATGCAGCGCATCGAGGTCCTCGAGGGGCCTCAGGGCACGCTCTTCGGCGGCGGCGCGCAGGCGGGCGCCATCCGCTACATCACGAACAAGCCGGACTTGAACGACACCACGGGCGAGTTCAACGCGGGCTACGGCGTCACGGCCCACGGCGATCCCAACAACAATCTCAATGCCGTCCTCAACGTGCCGATCATTCCGGGCACGTTCGCGCTGCGCGCGGTGATCTTCTCCGATCACCAGGGCGGTTACATCGACAACGTGCCTGGAACCATCGGTTATCAGGCGGGCTCGAACGCGGTGACGATGGGCGGCAATCCCACCGCCAATAACGGCTCGCTGGTGGAGAACAACACCAATCCCGTCAACTACGGTGGCGCGCGCCTCGAGGCCTTGTGGAAGGTCAACGACAACTGGAGCCTGCTGCTCGAGCAGAACTACCAGGACATGGAGGCCGACGGCTACTTCTATGCGTATCCCTACGCCTCGGACGGCGCCGCACTCGCCCCCTATCAGCTCACGGCTTTCACGCCCGCTCACAACAACGACAAGTACGAGAGCACCGCGTGGACCGTCAACGGCAACGTCGCCGATCTGAACATCATCTACACCGGCAGCTACATGGTGCGGCACATCGACGGGCAGCAGGACTACTCGAACTACCTGCGCAGCAACGTCGGCTCGTTCTACGGCTGCGTCGGGCCGGGCGCGGGCTACTTCAACCCGGGCAACTTTCCAACGCTCGCCGGCAGGCCGCTCCAGTGCTACGCGCCGGTCGGCGACTGGCAGGATACCGTTCAGAACCAGCACCAGAGCCACGAGCTGCGCGTCAGCACGCCGACGGACAACCGCCTGCGGGGCCTGTTCGGCGCCTACTGGGAGAAGTTCAACATCGACGACGAGATGAACTTCAACTACCTGCCCATTCCCCAGTGCACTCCGGAGAATCTCGCGGCATACGAGGCGGGCGGCGCGGACTGTCTGTCGGCCGTCGGGCCGGTGCCTGGAGCCTTCGCAACCGACCCCTCGCTGCGGACGGGAACGAATACGGCGTTCGGTGAGGACGCCCAGCGCGGCTACAAGCAGACGGCGCTCTTCACCTCGATCGACTTCGACATCATCCCGAAGACGCTCACGATCACCGCCGGCACCCGCTGGTACTCGTACGAGGAGTACGAGGAGGGGTCGGAGTTCTACAGCGAAAGCACGAGCAGCGGGTACGTCCTCGATCACGCGAACGGCGTGTGCATGGCAGAGGGGCTGTGCGGGTTCCCGATCAACCTGCACAAGAGCGAGCACGGCTTTCGCAGCCGCGCCAACCTCACCTGGCACATCACCGAGGACCTGATGGCCTACTACACGTGGTCGCAGGGCTTCCGTCCGGGCGGCTTCAACCGCACGAGCTCGTTGCCGGACGGGGAGGTCTCCCTCGCGGCCGAGATGCCGGCGAGCACCGTCAAGGACAGCGACCAGTACCTCAAGCCTGCGGGGTATAACTCGGACAACCTGACCAACAACGAGGTCGGCTTCAAGAGCGAGTTCTTCGACCATCGGTTGCTGTTCAACGTCTCCGCGTACTACATGCAGTGGAACAATATCCAGCTGTCGCTGTTCGATCCGCAGCTCTTCGGCAACACCACCTTCAACGTCAACGGACCGAGCTACAACATCAAGGGCTTCGAGGTGCAGTTCCAGGCACGCGTGTGGGAGGGGTTGAGCGTCGACGGCTCGAGCTCGGTCAACTCGGCCAGCCAGAGCAATACACCGTGCCTGATGTCGGCGGGTGTCGTGCCGGGCATTGCCAAGACGGCGAACAATCCGACACCGGCCGGCCAGTGCATCACCGAGGTCGTCCCCACGGGGGGCACCGGACCGACGCCCTTCAACAATGTGTTCGGGAGCCTCGGGACCGCGCCGGCGTTCTCCCCGCCCTGGATGTTCAATCTGCGGGCGCGCTACGACTGGACGATGGAGGGCAGCTACAAGCCGTTCGCGTGGATCGGGGCGAGCCACATTGCCTCGATGAGCAACGAGCCTGCGAGTTTCGTGTCCGGCACCTTGCCCAGCCAGATGCCTCCGACCGGATGGCCGGCAACGACGCTGCTGCGCTACGAGATCCCCGGCTACACCACGTATGACGCTGCGTTCGGGGTCGTGAAGGACCAGTGGACGGCGCAGTTCTCGGCCCAGAACCTGTTCAATGCGTATGGGCCGACCAACGTCTCCTCCGGCCAGTACATCGAGTCAGAGATACCGCTTCGTCCGAGGGTGTTCACAGTCTCGATCGGCTATCGATTCTAAGTAGCTGAAGAAGCAATGGAAATTCCGGCCGGCTTCGGCCGGATACAGCGTGTCGAATGCGGTAGACTTCGGCGGGCGGACCACAAGGTCCGCCCTTTTTATCGAGTGCGCATGGGATCGATCGATGTCGAGCCGGCCGTCGCCCCGGTCGCTGATGCGCTCGCGGCTGGCGCTTCGCTCGCCTCCGAGATCGCGCAGCTGCGGGCGCTGCTTCGGGACCGGAAATTCTCCGAAGTCCTGACCGCGGCCAGGGCAGTGCTCGGCCGCGCGCCCGACCAGCGCGAAGCGCTCCTGTTCACCGCGATGGCGCAGCGCCACTCGAGACGCATTCCCGAGGCATTCGAAACGCTCGCGATGCTCGAGCGCCATCATCCCCGCTTCAGTCGACTCCACGAGGAGCGCGGCCGCTGCTTCGTCGAGCTGCGCCAGGCGGCTGCAGCAATCGATGCGTTCATCAAGGCGGTCAGCCTCAATCATGCACTCCCCGGAAGCTGGAGCATGCTCGAAGGCCTCTACCGGCTGACGGGCAAGTCCGACGACGCGGCCACCGCGGCCAGCCAGGTCGCCACGCTGCGCAAGCTCCCGCACGACATCGTGACCGCCACGGCGCTGTTCGAAGACGGCGATTGGGAGCCCGCCGAATCGCTCGTGCGCGCGTGGCTCATCCAGAACGGCGATCACCTCGAGGCGATGCGGTTGCTCGCCCGGATCGGGATGGCACGGAAGGTCTACGATGATCCGGAGGTGCTGCTCGCGGCCGTGCTGGAACGGGCGCCGACCTATCATGCCGCGCGGCGGGAATACGCCCGCGTGCTCGTCGAGCTGCACAAGTACGACGCCGCGCGCCGCCAGCTCGTGCAGCTGCGAGCCGGGGGGCCGGATGGGCGGGACCCCGACCATCGCGCCTTGACCATGCTCGATGCGGCCTGCGCCGCGGGGCTCGGCGAGCACGAGCGCGCCATCGAGCTGTACCGTTCGCTTCTCTCCCGCACGGGCGACACGCCCGAGGATGCCGATGTGCACCTGTCGGTCGGGCACGCTCTGAAGACGCTGGGGCGCACGCAGGAGGGCATCGATGCCTATCTCCGCGCCGCGCGGTGTCGCCCCGATTTCGGCGACGCCTACTGGAGCCTCGCGAATCTCAAGACCTACCGCTTCACGGACGAGCTGCTCGCTCGGATCCGGGCCGGCCTCGATGCGCCGGCGACCGCGACCGTGGACCGATATCACCTGTGCTTCGCGCTCGCCAAGGCGCTCGAGGACCGGAGCGAGTTCGCCGAGTCCTTCCATTATTACGAGCTCGGTAATCGCCTGAAGCATCCCGAGTGCACCTACCGCCCGCAGCTCATGGAGCGCAACACCACGGAACAGATCGCGGTTTGTACGCGCGAGCTGTTCGCGAGCCGCCGGGAGTGGGGAGCGAAGGCTTCCGATCCGATCCTCATCGTCGGCCTGCCGCGCGCGGGCTCGACGCTCCTCGAGCAGATTCTCGCCTCGCACTCCGAGGTCGAAGGCACTCAGGAGCTGCCCAACATCCAGCAGATCGTGGGCCTGCTTCGCGGCCGCAACCCCGAGGAGTGGCGGTACCCGCGCATCCTTGCGCAGCTGACGGCCGAGGAGTGCGCGAAACTCGGCGAGAAGTATCTCGCCGAAACCCGCGCGTACCGTACCGGCCGACCGTTCTTCATCGACAAGATGCCGAACAACTTCCGGCACATCGGGCTCATCCACCTGATTGTGCCGAACGCCCGCATCATCGACGCCCGGCGCGAACCGATGGCCTGCTGCCTCAGCAACTTCAAGCAGCTTTTCGCCAATGGCCAGGAGTTCACGTACGGCATCGAGGATATCGCGCGCTACTACCGCACCTACCTCGAGCTGATGCGCCACTGGGACAGCGTGTTGCCCGGGCGTGTGCTGCGGGTGCATCACGAGGATGTGGTGAACGATCTCGAAGGGAGCGTCCGCCGGCTGCTCGATTTTTGCGGGCTCGACTTCGAGCCACAGTGCCTCGCGTTCCACGAGACCCAGCGCAGCGTGCGCACCGCGAGCTCGGAGCAGGTTCGCCAGGCCCTCTATCGCGATGGGCTCGATCAGTGGAGAAATTTCGAGCCGTGGCTGCAGCCGCTGAAGAACGCCCTCGGCGATGCGCTCGTTCGCTATCGCGATGAGCCCGGAGAGTCTCAACGCCGTGACCCCGAATCCCAGCCGCAACGACCCGTGCCTGTGCGGTAGCGGCAAGCGCTACAAGCACTGCTGCGGAGCCGTGCACGGTGCGCCGTCGGGGCGCGGCGCTGCGCCGGCACGGTCGCGCGCCGGCTCCCCGAACCCGGGCCCGCCCGCGCTCGGCGCGCTCGTCGCGCGGTTGAATCAGGGGCGCTTGTCGGAAGCGGAACAAGGGGCACTCGCGCTGCTCGCAGCACATCCGGGCACGGGCATGGTCTGGAAGATCCTGAGCGTGGCGCTCGTGCGGCAAGGGAAGAACGCCCTCCCGGCGCTGCGCAAGACGGCCGAGCTCATGCCCCGGGACGCCGAGGCGCACGGCAACCTCGGCTCGGCGCTGCTCGCGGCCGGACAGTGGGCGGAGGCGCTCGCAAGTCTGCGCCGGGCGCTCGAGCTGCGACCGGACGATGTCGACGCGCTCATCGAGGCGGGCGATGCGACGCGCGCGCTCGGGCACGCCGCGGAGGCGGTCACGCTCTACGAGCAGGCGCTGCGGATCGATCCACAGTCGCCGCAGGCCCGGAACAATCTCGGCAACGCGCTCCTCACGCTCGGCCGATTGCAGGATGCGATTCGGTGCTATCGGCTGGTGCTCGAGCGCCGCCCGCAGGATGCCGACGTGCTCTGCAACCTCGGCGATGCGCTCCGGCAACGCGGCGAGCTCGACGAGGCGGTCACCTGCAGCGAGCGGGCGATCGCGCTCGCCCCCTCGCTCGCGAGGGCGCACAACGTGCTCGGGCTATCGCTCTCGGGACTCGGCCGCCGGGACGCCGCGGTCGCGAGTCTGCGGCAAGCGGTTGCCCTCGATCCGCGCGCTGCGGAGGCACTCACGAACCTCGCCAGCGTGCTGCGAGAGCTGGGCGAGCGGCGTGAAGCGCTGGTGCTTTATCGGCAGGCGGTGGAGCTCGATCCGCAGCGCGCGGAAAGCCACTGTGGCCTCGGTCAGGCGCTGTTCGAGCTACGCCGCCTCGAGGAGGCCGCGGAAAGCTTTCGCCGCGCGCTCGCTCTGCGTCCGGCGTTTCCCTTCGCTCAGGTCGGTCTTGCCGCGGTGCTTCGCGTCCAGGGCCGCGCGGAGGAGGCGGAAGCGAGCTGCCAGGCCGCACTCGCCGGCGCTCCGAACGATGTGGAGGCGCTCGTGCTGCTCGGCGAGCTGCGCGGGGACCGCGGACGCTTCGCAGAAGCCGAGGAGCTGCTCGAGCAGGCGATCGGGCTCGACGCGCGCTGTGCCAGCGCCTACTGCAGCATCGCCGCGCACCGCAGGATGACGCACGGCGACGCGGCGTGGCTTGCAGGCGCGCGCGCCCTGCTCGAGCAGCCGCTCGCGCTGCGCCAGGCGATTGCGGTGCGCTACGCGCTCGGCAAGTACTTCGACGACGTGGGGCAATACGACAGTGCCTTCGATCACTACCGCGAAGCCAACGAGCTCACGCGCCGCTACGGCTCGCGGTACGAGGGCAGCAAGCTCGCCGCGCGCATCGAGCGCCTCATCGAGCGCTTCGATGCGTCCTTCATCCGCGACCTGCAAGCGCACGGGTCGGATGCGGAGCGCCCTGTCTTCATCGTGGGGATGCCGCGCTCGGGAACCTCGCTCGCCGAGCAGATTCTCGCCTCCCACCCCCAGGTGTTCGGCGCGGGGGAGGTGCGCTTCTGGGACAACGCGTTCGCCGTTCTGGAGAAGACGGGGCTCGAGGCACGCGCGGTCGCCGGCCTCCTGCCGGGGCTCGCGGAGGAGTACCTGGCGCGGTTCCACACGGCCCCGAGTGGCGCTGCGCGCGTGATCGACAAGATGCCCGCCAACTTCCTGTATGTGGGCTTGATCCACGCCGCATTTCCGCGCGCACGCATCATCCACATGCAGCGCGATCCGGTCGATACGTGCCTGTCGATCTATTTCCAGAACTTCTTCAACATGAGCCCGTACGGGCACGATCTCGAGCATCTCGCGCACTACTACGCACAATACGTGCGCATCACGGAGCATTGGCGGGCTGTGCTTCCCGCGACCGCGTTGCTCGAGGTTCGCTACGAGGCGCTCGTGGCCGATCCGGAGAGCTCGACGCGGCGCATGCTGTCGTTCCTCGCTCTGCCCTGGGATCCGCGCTGTCTCGATTTCCATCGGACCGAGCGGATCGTCATCACGGCCAGCCGCTGGCAGGTGCGCCAGAGGATCCATGCGACATCGGTCGGGCGCTGGAGGAACTACGCGCAATACGTCGCGCCGCTCCGTCCCCTCACGAGCCTCGTGCCCGGATTCTAATGCCTACGGAGCGTACCTCCGCCGCCATCCCGGCCGCGCTCACCGAGGCACCGCCGAGCGCGCTGCGCCACACGCTCAAGCGCCGGCACATGCAGATGATCGCGTTCGGCGGCGTCATCGGCGCGGGACTGTTCGTCGGCAGCGGGGTGGTCGTCAAGTCGGCGGGCCCCGCGGCCGTGCTGTCGTTCGCCCTGACCGGCACGCTCGTCGTGCTGGTGATGCGCATGCTCGGGGAGATGGCAGTCGCGCATCCGGCGATCGGTGGCTTCTACGAGTACAACCGTCTCGCGCTCGGGGAGCTTGCGGGCTTCCTCACGGGCTGGATGTACTGGTACTTCTGGGTCATGGTGGTCGCGATGGAGGCGGTCGCCGGGGCGGGGCTGCTCAACTATTGGTTTCACGGCGTGCCGCCGTGGACCCTGACGTTCGCGCTCATCCTCACCTTCACCCTCGTCAATCTGCTATCCGTGCGCAGCTGGGGCGAGGCCGAGTACTGGTTCGCCTCCATCAAGGTCGCGGCCATCACGGTGTTTCTTTGCATCGGCGTCGTCGTCATTCTCGGCCTGTGGCGGGGTGCCCCCGGCGGGCTCGGCAATCTGACCGCGCACGGCGGCTTCATGCCGAACGGCCTCACGCCGGTGCTCACCGGGGCGGTGGCGGCGACCGGATTCTACTTCGGCGCGGAGATCGTGGTGATCGCCGCCGCCGAGTCCGCGGAGTCCGAGCGGGCGGTCGCGCGCGCCGCGCAGTCGGTCATCTCTCGTGTCCTCGTGTTCTACATCGGCTCGATCTTCATCGTCGTGACGCTCCTGCCCTGGAACGATCCCGGTGTCGCGCAGCCCTACGTGAGCGCGCTGCGCGTGCTGCGTGTTCCGGGCGCCGGCGATATCATGAACGCCGTGATTCTCACGGCCGTGCTGTCCGCGCTCAACAGCGGGCTCTATGCATCCTCGCGGATGCTCATGGCGCTCGCCCGGCGGGGGGATGCGCCGCACGCGCTCGCGAGGCTCAATCCGCGCGGAGTACCGGTGCTCGGGATCCTCACCGGCACCTTGTTCGGCTACTTTGCCGTCGTCATGAGCTACGTCTCACCGGATCGCGTGTTCGCGTTCCTGGTGAACTCCTACGGCACGGTCGCGATCTTCGTCTACGTGCTGATCGCGTTCGCGGAGCTGCGCCTGCGGGCGCGGCTCGAGCGCGAGGCGCCCGAGCGACTGCGCCTGCGCATGTGGGGCTATCCTTATCTCACGATCGTCGCCATCGTGGCGATGCTCTGGATCCTCGGCGCGATGGCCTTCATCCGCGAGCAGCGCGTGCCGCTCGCCTTCGGGGTCTTGAGCGCCATCGCGATGACGTTCGGGTATCTCGCGCGGCGCCGCTTCGGACCGGCAGCAGCCCCGTCGACGATCGAGTGAGCCGCGCGGCGATCGAGCTCGAGCGGATGAACGACTCGACGATCACGATCGCGCGGCTCGAGACCTTCGCCGACGAGTTCGTTTGCTTCGTTCGGCTCACGACCGATTCGGGTGCCGTCGGGTGGGGTCAAACCTCCACGTACAACGCCGACATCACGGCGACGATCTTCCACCGCCAGGTGGCACCGTGGGCGCTCGGGGCGGATGCGCTCGAGATCGATGGGCTCATCGAGCGCATCGAGGAGCGGGAGCATAAATTCCCGGGCAGCTACCGCTGCCGCGCGCTCGCCGGGCTCGACACGGCGCTCTGGGACCTGCGCGGCAAGCTCGAGGGAAAGCCGGTGGTCGCGCTGCTGGGTGGGGCGCCGCGCCGGCTGCGCGTCTATGCCTCCTCCATGCGGCGCGACATCTCGCCTGCGGCCGAGGCCGAGCGGCTCGTGCGTCTGCGGGACGAGCAGGGCTTCGATGCCTTCAAGTGGCGCGTGGGCGCCGAATGCGGACGGGATGTCGATGAGTGGCCCGGCCGCACGGAGCGCATCGTGCCGCAGGTGGCGCGTGCGCTCGGCGCCAGCGTCGCGAAGCTCGTGGATGCGAACGGCGCCTTCACGCCGCGGCGCGCGATCGAAGTCGGGCACTTGCTCGAGGCCGAGGGGGTCTCGCACTACGAGGAGCCCTGTCCGTACTGGAAGCTCGAGCAGACCCAGGGGGTGCGCGATGCGCTCGAGATCGATGTGGCGGGCGGGGAGCAGGATTGGGATCTTGCGAGCTGGTCTCGCATGATCGACCTGCGGGCCGTCGATATCGTTCAGCCCGACGTGATGTACATGGGCGGTCTGTCGAGAACGCTGCAGGTCGTGCGGATGGCGGCAGCGGCGAACCTGCCGTGCACGCCACACAGCGCCAACCTGTCGCTGGTGACCTTGTGCACGATGCACCTCTTTGGAGCGATCGCGAACCCAGGCAAGTACGTCGAGCTCTCGATCGAGGGTGAGGACTACTACCCGTGGCAGCGGGGCTTGTTGCTCGAAGATCCGTACGTGGTGACGGACGGCTGCGTCACGATTCCGGCGGCGCCCGGGTGGGGGGTGGAGGTGAACCCGGAATGGCTGGGGCGAGCGGCCTATCGCTGCAGCGAATGGAAGCGTTGAATCGCCATCGGCGCCAAGTGAGGCGGGCACGGACGTTCGACGACGCCGCGTGTCGGCTAGTGATTCTCCCAGGATTCCGTCGCGATGTCGGGCGCGACCGGCAGTGCCTTGATATAGGTGACGAGCGTCCAAACGCCGTCGCTGCCGAGCTTGCCGCCGAAGGCGGGCATGCCCTTGGGGCGTCCGTAGAAGATCGACGTGAACACCGCGGCGTCCGAGCCGCCGTAACGCCAGCGCCCGTCGGCGAGGCTCGGGCCCACCCATCCGGACCCGCCACCGCCGTGGCAGCCATCACAGTTCATGGCGGTGAAGAGCGTCTCGCCCGCCTTGATGGTCGCTGGGTCGCCGGTCTTGGGATCTTGGAACGTTGCGCCCGGCGGCCGCTCGCCTCCCGCATCGATGTGCGAGGCGTAGCGGATCGCGGGCGGAGCCGATGGGGCCTGCGCGGCCGTGGTATCGGGTCCTTTGGCGCACGACGCGAGGAGAACGACAGCCGCGAGTGAGATGGCGCACGCGCCGCTTTGCGAGAGTTTGCTCATCAGAAGTCCCTGCGCCAGCATTACAACCCGAAGATCCACACCATGCCTCCCTGGCTGGTCCGGCGGGCGAGGTCCTTGATGAAATCGGCCGGAAGCCGCACATCCGCAGGGTCATCGGAGCGGTAGTCTCCCGCGAGCAGGAACCAGTCGCCCCCGATGCCGGCATAGACGGCGACGTACTGCTTGCCGTCGGGACCTCGAAAGGTCATCGGGTTGCCGACGACGCCCGAGCCCACCTTGAACTTGGATAGGAGCTTGCCCGTCCGCGCATCGACGGACTTGAACCAACCATCGAGCGTGCCGTAGAAGGCGACGTTCCCGGCCGTGACCAGCGTGCCGCTCCAGCTCGGATAGGACTCCGCGTCCTCCCAGACCTTGCGGCCCGTCGCGGCATCCCACGCGATGAAGCCACCCATCTTGCCGCCGGGACCCGCCATATATGGCGTGTTCGCTCCCATGTACGGCGTTCCCTTCACATAACCTGCCTGGGAGGCCGCGTAGTCCATGCAGAGATTGTTGATGGAGGTATAGAAGAGGTGTGTCCGGGGCGAGTACGCCGCCGGCGAAGCCGGGCTCACGCCGCCTTCGAGACTCGGGCAGATGCCCTTCACATTCCCCTTCGAGGCTCCGGTTTGTTTGCTCGGATCGAGGATGGGCCGCCCGGTCGCGAGGTCCACCGACTTCGCCCACGTGACATTGGCAAACGGCGCTGCGACGAGCAGACGGCCCGTGGCCCGGTCGAGCGTATACGCGAAGCCGTTCTTGTCGAAGTGGACGAGCGCCTTCACCTCGTGGCCGTTGACCGTGAGGTCCGCGAGGATCATCGGACCGGTGGCGTCGTAGTCCCAGCTGTCGTGCGGAGTGAATTGATACGCCCACACGAGCGATCCGTCTTCCGGTCGGCGCGCGAGCACGCTCGACGTCCACTTGTTGTCGCCGGCGCGCTGCTCCGGGTTGTAGGGCGAGGCATTCCCCGTACCGTAGTAGATGAGATCGAGATCGGGATCGTAGGAGATCGAGCCCCAGACCGGACCGCCACCGTTCTTCCAGCTCTCGCCAGCCCACGTGCGCGCGCCGAGATCCGTTCCGCGGTCGTAAGGCGGCTTGAAGGTGTCGGGGCGGATGAGCATGTCCGCATCCGGGCCCAAATTGTGCGCGGTCCACACCACGGCCCCGGTTTTCAGGTCGAGGGCCTTGATCCACCCATAGATGCCGAATTCGCCACCGGATGCGCCAACGATCACACGGTCTTTCACGACGAGCGGCGCCATGGTGGTGGTCTCGCCCGAAGCCACGTCCGCGATCTGCGTGATCCAAAGCTGCCGGCCGGAGGCTGCGTCCACCGCCACGGTGTGACCGTCCAGCAAGTTGTAGACGATCCGCCCGTCGGCGAAGAACGCGCCACGGTTCACCGAGTCGCAGCAGGCGACGCCGATCGCGTTGGGGCTCACCGCGGGCCGATACTTGAAGCGCAGCGGGTAGCCCTCCTGCGTCAGATCGAAGGCGTACAGCACGTTCGGCCAGGGCGTCACCACGTACATCGTGTTGCCGACGACGAGCGGTTGACCCTCGTGGCCGCCCAACACGCCCGTGGAGAAGCTCCACAAGGGGTGCAGGCGTGGCGCATTCTGGGCGTCGATCTGGGCGAGCGGACTGTAGCGCGTGGCGCCGTAGTCCCGGCTCGGCATGCGCCACTCGCCAGCGCCGCTCGCTGCGGGCGTCGCGGTGTGAGGGGGCGATGCGCCGAGGGCCGCCGTGGTCGCCGCAAGGATCGGCACGGCGAGCATGCGGAGCGTTTGCAGGCAGCGGCGGCGAGCAGGGGCGGAGCGGGGCATCTCGGGTCCGTTCTGGTTGTGGAGCGGTCGCGAGACAGCCGCCGCGACTTGCGATGGTCCGCGGCGCGTCTCGGTGGACCAGTTTACACAGGCGGTACTGCGGACAATAGTCAGAACCCGGTGAGGAGAAAATCGATCGCCGCCAGGATTGCGTCACGCCGTGCCGGGAGGGTGCCGGTTGCGGCTCGTCGGCGCGGCATGCTGATCCTCCACCGGATGCGCAGAAGATGCCACATTGGAATGCGCACGTATCCGGCGCAGCTCGAGCCGTCGAATCACCCCGCGGGCGAGTCTCGCAGCGCGGCAGACGGGCGCAACATCGTCCAGGCCGCCGCCGAGAACACGAGCACATTGGCGACGATGACCGGCAGCTCACGGATGAGCAATCCGTAGGTGATCCACAAGAGCGCGCCGGCCATCTGCGCGGCCCTGAGCAATGCGGGCCGCGGGAAGAAGTACGAGCCCACGAAGGTCGCGGTCGCCGCCCAACCCAGCATTTCGGTCCACTCGTGACTCATGCGTTTGCCGCCTCTCCGCCGGGATGCAACCTCACCTGGCCGACGTGTACGCGGTCGGTCCGGTCTCGCTCCCAGCCCTCCAACGTCAAGCCATGAGACTCGAACATATCGCGAATCTCGCGCGTGTCCCAGTGCAACAGCTGGTCGAGGATCGGCACCATGATGCTGAACGCGTTGTCGCTCAGCACCGTGCTCCTCGCGATGCGCGCGAGCTGCCGGTTCTCGGAGACCGCGATCGTGAATCCGTCGTGGTTGTTCACGTGCAGCATGACGTGCACATCGGAGCTGCCGTCACCCACGTAGATGATGCGGTCGGGCGCGATGCCCAAGCGACGCTCGAGCTCGTCGAGCACGGCGACCTTGCCGTATCCCGCCGGCACGCGCCGAATGGCGCGCACCTCGCCGCGGTGCTCGTCGAAATCGAGCTCCGTGCCATAGATGTGCTCGGCCGGCACGATTCCCGCGAGGGCCGAGACGACGATCTCGCGTGGCGCCGCCGAGACGACGAAGAACGAGAAGCGGCACTCCGGCGTGCCGCGACCGAGGAAATCGACGAGTGCCGGAATGGCCGCTTTGAGGCGGATGCGTCGGCCCACCTCGACGAGATGCTCAGGGCGGACGCCGCGAAACTGCGGATCGTGCCGGATCAGATAGGCGAGCTCGCCGCCTTGCTGCACCAGATTGCTGTGCGCGAGGCCGGCCACCCGCTCCGAGAATCCGGAGATGCCCATCAATTCGCTGAGCGCGAGCCCGGAGTCCGCGAAGCTCAGCGTCTGATCGAAGTCCGAGGCCAGCAGGTAATGTTTGACCGGTGTCCGTGGCACGACCATCCTCTCGATGAGCACGTCCGTTCTATGATACGAATGGACCCGTTTGCGTCACATGATGAAGATTCTCGCCGCGGTCAATTATTCTCATGTGACGGCCGGACGGAACTGTGACGCTTGCACGTTCCGGGTGGCTGAGTGCGTATACCGCAGGGCCGTGCGCATGCTGTCGCGGGGCCGGCGAAGCGGTCCCATCCGGACCGGAGCCGCCGCATCGGTGGCCGGTCGGAGGGCGAGGGTGCGGGTCGGCGCTCAGCGGCCTGCAACCGCTCGGTCGATCGCGGCGAGATCGGGCTTCTTCATCTGGAGAATGGCCCGCATCGCGCGCGCGCTCTTCTCGGAGTCGGGATCCGTGAAGTACCGGGCCCAGTCCCAGGTGATCTGCCACGACAGCCCATAGCGGTCCTTGAGCCACCCGCATTGCTGGGCCTTCGGATCGCCGCCCGCGCTCAGCGCGTCCCAGTAGAAGTCGATCTCCAACTGATCGTCGCAGCACACCTGCAGGGAGACGGCCTCCGTGAACTTGAACAGCGGACCGCCGTTCAAGGCGGTGAAGCGCTGGCCGTCGAGCTCGAACTCGACCGTCATGACCGATCCGGCCGGCCGGCGGTGGATCTCGAAGCCTTCTTGGCCGTAGCGCGTCATGCGGACGATGCGCGAGTTCTGGAACACGGAGACATAGAACCGTGCGGCCGGCTCGGCCTGGTCATCGAACCACAGGCAGGGTGCGATTCTTTGCACGTGCGTCATGGGGGATCTCTGCTCGGCGTCGTGGGTGTCGCTTCTGTGACGACGAATGAGCTCGAGCGGGATCGACATGCGATAGGTCTCGACCGGCTACGAGAGCGGGACGGCGAACAGCGGGCCGAGCGCGTACGGGAGTCGCGGCGGACGAGGTTTCCTGGTGCGAAACGCTGCGTGCAACGAGAGGCGATTGTGGACCGTAAGCAGTGAAACTACCGTGTGGCGGGTGGCGCCTGCTGCGGGGGCGCTCTCGTTCGAGGCAACTCACGCCGTGCGGGTGGACACGCTCACAAGCATCAAGGTCTTTCGGCAAGTGGTCGAGTCGGGCAGCCTCGTCAAGGCGTCCGAGCAGCTGAATCTCTCCACCGCGATGGTCAGCAAGCACGTGGTGCACATGGAGAGGCGCCTCGGCGTTCGGCTGCTCAAGCGCACGAGCCGCACGCTGAGCCTCACGGAGGCGGGTAGAGTCTATTTCGCGCGCTGCAAGACGATCCTCGATGACCTCGAGCAGAGCGAGCTCGAGCTCTCCTCGCAGAATGCCGTGCCGCGCGGGACGCTGCGCATCACGTGCCCGAGCTGGTTCGCCGGGCAGCGCCTGGCGGACCTGCTCGCGGAGTATCGCCGTCGCTACCCGGAGATCCTCGTCGATGTCTCGTTCGAGGATCGCATGGTCGATCTCGTAGAGGAGGGCTACGATGCCGCCTTGCGCGTTGTGGGGAGCGCAGACTCCCTGCCGGCAGGCGTCATCGCGTGTCCGCTGCGTGCGGCGGCGTTCTATCTCGCCGCCTCGCGCGAGTACATCGAGCGCAATGGCGCGCCGAGGACCGCCGCGGACCTCGCGCGCCACGATTTCGTCGCGGTGGGGAACCTCAGCTCCGTGACGCTCGGAGGCCCGGACGGAGCACGCGAAATCCCGATTCGGGTGGTGCTGCGCTACCGCTCGATGAGCGGCGTGGTGAATGCGGTTGCTGCCGGCATCGGTGTTGCCCCACTGCCGCAGATCTACTTCGAGGACCCGCTTTACAAGAGTGTCCTGGTGCCTCTCGTCATGGACTGTCCGCTGTGGGAGGCGACGCTGTACATGATCTACGTCGGTCGCAGGTGCCTGCCGCTCAAGCTCCGCACCTTCATCGATTTGGCTCTGGAATCGATCGCGAACGTACCGCTCTCGAAGCCCGTTATCCCCGTCGCGAGTTGATGCGCTCTCCCGAGCCGCAGCGTCGGCCGTACCGTGATGCTTCTCTCGGGCGGCTTTCCTCTCGTGAAACGAGCCGTCAACGACTAGCGGATTCCCCACCTGGGATCGTGCACGTAAAGTTATGGCATGTTTGCGGCGCACGCATTGCAGATCTCGCAGAGCCAGGCCGGAACGGCTTCGAGGGATCGCAGCGGCGGCAGCGCCGGCGACCCGATTCAATATCTGGGGTTCAGTCTCCTCGATGCCGGTCGCCTCTACACACGACACTTTCAGGAGCGCTCCCGAGAGCTGACGCTCGACCTGACGCAGTGCAGAGCACTGCTCATGCTGGCCGAAAACGAAGGGGTCACGCAGCAGCGACTCGCGGAGCTCGCCTCGATCGATCCCGCGGCGCTCGGACGCGTCCTCGACCGGCTGGAAGGGCGGGGTTGCGTCGCGCGACGTCCACGCCCGGGCGATCGAAGAGCGCGATCGCTCGGGATCACGCGTGAGGGCAGGGACCTCGTGCCGATCATCCGCGAGATCGCCAACGAATCGCAGCTTGCGGCCTTGCGGAGTCTTTCCTCGAATGAAGCTCAGATCCTCGCGAAGGCTCTGGATCGCGTTCTCATGAATTTGAAGGCGCACCGGTCCGGTGCGGCTTTGTCGGAGTCGGCTGTCGAGGGAGTTGCCACATGAGCAATCGTCCCTGCGTCCGTTCCCGCGGCGCGCCAGGCCTGCTCGCCGCCGCGGGGCGCGCCGCGCCCGCCGTGGTCATGGACTGACGATGCACGCGTTGCTGTGGTTCGCGCTGGTGTGCGGCGCCGCAATTCTCGGGGTGAATGCTTTGCTGATCACCCGCGCGCTGCGGGCCGCCAGGAGCGTGGCACGCGTCGTTGGGGATGCGCGAACGAGGCCGAGCAGGAGGGTCAGGCGACCGCAGCCGGTCTGAACGCGGGGATCCGCGCCACGAACTCAACGAGGAAGTCCACGAACGTGCGGATCTTGAGGGGCACGTACCGGCGGCTCACGTAGACCGCGTACAAGGTCGCCTCCCACAGCGGATAATCCGCGAGGACGGGCGTGAGGATGGTCTTGAACGACGTCTCTTCGAAGTATATCGACGGCAGCGGGGCAATTCCGATTCCGGCGGCGACCGCATTCACGACGCCGCTCATCGAGCGGTAGCGCAGGACCACTCGAATCGGAACCTCGAACGTGCCCTTCGGACCCGTGAGCGGCAAGGCGGTGAGGTTACCCACTCCGATGAAATCGTGACGCGAGATGTCCTCGGGACTCGCGGGCGCTCCATTGCGCTTGACGTACTCGCGCGAGGCGGCGAGGTAAAAGGGCGCGGGTCGCAGCGGACGGGCAACGAGTCCGGAGGGTAGGGCGTTCGATCCCCGGGCAACGCGCAGGGCAAGGTCGTAGCCTTCGTCGACGAGGTCGACGAGCCGGTCCTCGAACGAGGCATCGACCAGGATCTCCGGATAGCGCAGGCGATACTCGGCGAGCAAGTCCGCCAACCGCCGCCCAGCGAACCAGCTCGGGCACGTGATGCGCAGCGTGCCGCGCGGAACAGCGTTCAGAGAGCCCAGCTCAAGCTCCGTCGCTTCCAGGTCATCCAGGATCGTTTTGCAGCGCTCGAAATAGACTCTGCCGGGCTCCGTCAGGCTCAGCCTGCGGCTGTTGCGATTGAGGAGGCGCACGCCGAGCCGCTTCTCCGCATGCATCACGTGCTTGCTCACCATCGCCGTGGAGAGCTCGAGCCGCTCGGAAGCGGCGACGAAGCTGCCCGACTCCACGACCTGTCGAAACACCTTGATGCTCGTCAGCGTGTCCACTCGAGGAGTCTACGCCAACGCACCGTGCACCCCAACCACACGGGTCGTGTGAGGCGAGCGGGCTCATCAGAAGCGATACGCGAGAGTCAATCCGGTCTCGGTCGTAGCGAGGCCCTGCCCATCATCGCTCACCGGTCTGTTGAGGTCGCGAAAGCGCGGATCGAAGTCGACGAACAGGTTATCCAGCAGGAAGTACTTCGCTCCGATGAGCTCGTGACCCGCAAACTCATGTCCCGACGTCACGTCCCAGTGCAGGTGCAGATCGGCCCACGGACGGGTTTCGGAGAGCGGAGCCTCGAGTAGGCGCTCGATATCCTGCGAGCTTGCCTGCGCGCGCGCTGGGCCGACATGGAGTGTCACGAGTCCAACGGCGATCGTGCCGAGTGCGGAAATTCGCTGGTTCATCAAACGGCTCCTTGCCCGTCAACCGCATCCGGACCGATGCGAACTGTGCTCGATTCAAAGTGTGGGGCGACCGGTGACGGGAACAATCGATCCTGGGGAAATGCGGCGTTTCGTTAAGAAGTCGGCGGGCGACAAGCCCGCCGACAAGGATCCCAACGTGGGGGGGCACGCTGGGGGGTGGTGAACCTTCCGGTGAATGCACACGGTGCCAGCCGACCGCTCAACTCTAGAAAGGTCGCACGGTCGAAACAATCAGCGTCGGGTTGATGCAGCGTTTCGCGCTTGTAAACCTCGACCGGCGCGCGCCACCCGCTCGTACCGCGGCTTGCCGCGCTTTCCTGCCGCGAAACTCTGCATTCCGGGGGTGTGCGTTGTTCCCGTCCGCGCGCCCACCTAGTCTCTCGCCAAAGGAGGGTGTTCTGATGCAATGGACCACCGACGGTGAGAAATGGCGAGCGTGGCTCGTGGATTACAGCGCGCAGCGAGAGAAGGCGATCGCCTGGCTCGGAGACCGCTACCTGCTCGCAAAGCCCGTCAATCGAAGAGCGGGTGCCGCTTCCCGGGATGAGCGCTCCAGGGGCTCCATGCTGCAGCGCCGAGCTGCGCCCGAGTCGACATCGAAGACCTGAACGCGAATCGGCCGAAGAGCCGAGCGATATCGATCAGAGGCTCGAGCGGTATCGGTCTCTCTCGAGGGCGGGAGCGCCCCCGCTTTCTGTCTGGATAGGACGCAGCGATTGAATCAGCACGTAAATCGCAAAGACTGCGAACGCGAGCAGCGCGATCGGCAAGCCTATCGTCAGACGGAGCAGGGGGCGCATGGCCATCATATCCTCGCTTCGGCCCACAGGCTATGTTTGAAAGCACTCGCGAACAATGCCTCGACGAGCGATGCAGCGTTTCGCGCCGAGCAACGCTTCGCTCGATTTGCGATCGCGAAAAGGTTCATCAATTCAGCGTGTGTTGTAACCGGCGCGGTCGTTTCGAATCATCGGGCGCATGCGATCGGCCCCGACGTGGCCTACGACTCGACGCTGACGCTCGGGGTGCTGGGCTTCCCCGCCGCCGCGGCAAGCGCCGGAACCGTGACGGCAGGGAGCGTCGCTCTCAACGCGCGCTGGGGGCGGATCGAGTCTCCGTGGTCGTCGTTCGCTCCGGAGGAGAACATGTACGTGCAGGAGACTCAGCCCGTGCCACCCGCGCTGCCGGCTGGTGCTCCCCTCGAGGTGTTCGGCTTTGCCGGAGCGCGCGCGACGCTACGCCTTTACAACGCGCATCTGCAGGGACAGTTTCGACAGAGCGATCTCACGTACGGAGAGGGGGATCTCAACCAGGTCCTGCGCGAGGCGTGGGCGGGCGTCGAGCTGCGAACGCCATCGGGCTGGGCGGTGCAATACCTTGCGCGCTGGGAGTCGCCCGAGCTGCGCTACGGGATCGGCTCGCGGTCGTTCCTGTGGGGCAGCGTCGAGGTGACGAAGTCGTTTCGCTAGCTCGATCCACCGGCCGCCGCGGCGCCTGTCGTCGCGATCTGCGATTCGACGAGTGATTGCAGCTGTGTGTTGAGTTTGGTCAGCAGGCGCGACAGCTCCTCCACTTCGGCCGGGCTGAAGGTGGCGAGCGAGAGGTTCAACGCCGCGACGATGGCGGGCGCCAGTGCATCCGTCGCCTTGCATCCCGCCGGGGTGAGCTGCAACTCGACCTTGCGTCGATCGCGATCGCGGCGCAGCCGCAGCACCAAGCCGCGCTCGGCGAGTTGATCGATCACGCGGGTGAGGGCCCCGCTATCGTGACGAAACTGCAGGCAAATGTCCTTCGGATTCACCGCGACCCCCTCGCGCAGCAGCTTCAGCACGATGAATTGCGCGTAGGTCAGGCCGTGCCGCTCGAGCAACGGCTCCACCAGATCGACAAAGAGCGAATGCGCCCGCTTCGTGAGGTAGCCGATGCTCGATTGCGATTGATAGGTCGTGGTCTTGTAATGCTGCCGGGACACTGGCTGCCTCTACATTGACTGTATCTACATTGACTGTCTTTACATCAACTGCTTCAGCAGATATATTACGAGTGAGTCAAGCAGGTGTCAATCGCGGGGGTGTGGGCGGATTCATCCACGAAACGGGAGCCGAATGGACACACTCACCAGTATCAAGGTTTTCCGGCAGGTGGTCGACTCGGGAGGATTCATGCGGGCCGCCGAGCGGCTCGAGATGTCCACCGCCATGGTCAGCAAGCATGTGATGCACGTGGAGCGGCGGCTCGGGGTGCGCCTCCTCAATCGCAACAGCCGCTCGCTGAGTCTCACCGAACCGGGCAGAGTCTATTTCGAGCGCTGCAAGAGCTTCCTCGAGGAGCTGCAAGCGACCGAGCTGGAGCTCGGCGCGTTCGGCAGCGTTCCACGCGGCACGCTGCGACTCAGCGCACCGAGCTCGGCGGCTGGGCAGTGGCTCCCGGATCTCCTCGCCGAGTATCACCGCCGTTATCCCCAAGTGCTGGTCGATCTGTCCTTCGAGGATCGCTTCGTCAATCTCGTGGATGAAGGCTACGATCTCGCGCTGCGCATCACCTCGAGCCGCGACTCCTTGCCGGCGGGGCTGGTTGCTCGTCCTCTTCGACCGGTCATGTTCTACCTCGCCGCGTCCCGCGACTACGTCAAGCGACGTGGCGCGCCCATGAGCCCCGAGGACCTCGCCGAGCACGACTGGGTCGCGGTGGGCGACCTGCTCAACGGGTTGCCGGCCGCTGTTGGGAAGGAGAAGCTCGACGCGCCGTCTCGCGTGGTCGTTCGCTACCACTCGATGGACGGCGTGGCGAACGCCATCGCCGCAGGCATTGGCATCGGCCCCGTGCCGGCCGGCCTGTTCGACGATCCGTTGTTCAGGCAGGTATTGACTCCGATCCTGCCGGACTATCCGTTGCAGGAGGCGATGCTGTACGCCGTCTATCCGAGCCGGAAGTTCGTGGCGCCGAAGCTGCGCACGTTCATCGACTTCATCGTGGGGTTCATCGGTGCAGCCCCGCACCCGAAGGCGCACCCGTGGCAGGCGCCGGCGCTCGCGGGCGCGCGCTCCGCTGCGCCCGTGCTGTAGCTCGGGCAGCCCGCTAGTTCGGATTCCCGCGCCGCGCGGGCGGCAGCACCATCCCGACGAGGAGCTGCTCGTCATTCCATTCGTCGAGACTGATGAGCCGCAGGAACTCATCGAGCGCCATCCACTGCCATCCTTCCCGGGGTCCATCGACGACTCTGAGCAGAACCGTTTGGCCATTCATGTGAGCCTCCATCGCAGTGACTGCGCAACCGAGCCATGCTCATCCCTCTCGATTCACCATAGGAGCTGCGGGCAAGCGGCACAATCGTGTTCCTGAAGATGCTGCGTTTCGCGCGAGTGAAGATCCGCCACGGGAGCCGCTCGGTGCGCGCTTCCGGCGCGGTCGGCGGCTGGCGTGAACCCATCGCCGGGTGCTGAGAACCCGGTACGAATGCGGCGGCATGCGAATGCGAAACAAGGCTCGTGGAGCCG
>Ga0335074_10001367_pt1 | contig 33081 bp, 34 predicted proteins | sample Lox_Sample_23_FD_206715 | JGI IMG/M metagenome (GOLD analysis project Ga0335074, IMG submission 206715) | Soil microbial communities from Loxahatchee National Wildlife Refuge, Florida, United States - Lox_Sample_2.3 | ecosystem: Environmental > Terrestrial > Soil > Wetlands | place: USA... | reverse complement strand
CCCCCCGCTGCCCCCATGCCACGCTCCCGGTAGACGACCCGGACACTTGAGAACGACACTACGGACCGTCCGCTTCCGGGACCAGGCCTCTTACCGCCTTGAACAACAGCCTTCGGGTGGTGCCTGGTCCATGACTGGCCCGCGATCACCAGTTGTTTACGAAGCGGATCCGTTGGCGAACACGGTCCCGATCGGCCCGGACTTGTGGTCGTCCGCGGTGACCATGCCAGAGAAGGTGACCGTGAAGAAGAACTCCATGCCCAGGTACCGAAGTCGCCCAGGACGACGGCGCGGGGGCAAGCGGCGGCGGGTACGGCGGCCAGCACCGCGCCGCCCGCCTGCTGCTGCATTTCGCTGCTTTACGAGACGACACGAGGCCGATTCCACGTGCGGGTGCCGCAGACGGCGACACGAGCCTGGCGGAGATCCCGCCGTCGGGAAAGCGGTCGTTAGGCATGCGGCCCATGCTGGCACGCACAGTTACAGGCGGCCACCAGATCCGGATGCGTTCTACCGCCCGGCCGACAGAACGGTAATACTGCGGTGTTCAGGACTGTTATCAGCCCTCAATCGTCCGGTACCCGGAGGATTCGTAGCTGATCCAGGTAAGTTGCACGGTCCTCTGGCGAAAGTGGCGGCCCGGATGCCAACCGACGGCTCATGCCTCTGACGAGTTCCAGCTGCGCGGTTCCCAGGAGCGGCTCGCCAGCCACCTGACCTGCCAGTCGGTCGAACTCATCCACTTCGTCGCCTGTGGAATCCGGTGAGGGACCTATGTAGGTGGCATGGCCTACTTGTACGGCCCCCGACTCATATCGAGCGAGTGCCGCGGAGCGGACGATTGGACCATACGTATCGCAGTACGCGAGCAGCTCGTGGACACAGCGCGGACGCTTGATATCGCCCTTCTCCCAGCGGCTGACGTTTGGCTGCGAAGCGGTCTCTACCCCGAACTCCCTGCGCAGGATTTGGGCGCACGCTGTCATGTCGTGCCCGGCGTGCTCGCGAGCAGCGTGAAGCCGCAGTCGCTCGGCGTCTCCCCAAGCAACGTCCGCTTCCGGCTGTCCCGACACGATCATAGTCTCGCATACGTATATTCAACGGATATACGTATACCGGGGCTACTATACGTATGTGACGTATATTGCTTGGCCGATCGTGCAGTCTCTGAAGTGCCGCGAAGGCGGCCAACAGACCCGGAGCGCTACACGGGCACGAGAGCGTCACCCGAGAAGCACCCCCGTCCGCTACCGACATCTCGAGGCCACATGCCGACCTCGCTGTTGCGAGCGCCTTGCCGGAGCCACGCATCGCGCCGCCGGAGCAGCGGATAGCAGACCATGCAGGTCCGTCGGCAACGCCTCCAGTTCAATCGCATCGAATGTGTATGTAATACAGGCACCGCCCCTCCAGAACAACTGCAGTGAGATTTTCGTGGTCGTACATCCACAGGCTTCGCTGACTTTCCACAGGATGTTAGCCGTACCGCTGCGGGTCAATGGGAACCGTTATTCACAGGTCAACTCCCGCAGCGGTAGGGTTGTCCACAGTAGCAAGGCATTTATGCACATAGCGATCCACAAGATGCCGCGAGTAGTGTGCCGCTAGTCTAAGCAGCTCAGGTTCACCACTTGGCAGCCGGATTTGTTTAATGAAAGTTTTGACGAAAGCCAAGATTCTATCAGTTCCAAGGAGGATAAATGGACATCAGATCGGCACAGAAAATCGCATGGGATACCGGCCTGGCGAAAGGTATCAATACAAACGATGTCTCGTTGGGATTTGGCCTCTTGAGTGACGAAGTGTCGAAGGCGTTTGACGCATGGAGCGAGGGTCGCCGTGAGATGGCCGAAGAGCTAGCAGCCATCGCGATCTTCCTGCTTAGACTGGCCGAGATGGTTGGTACTGATTTGGAAGAGGTAGTAGAGGGGAAGCTCGCCGCGACGGGTACGGTCAGCCATGGCAAGCTAGTGCGTGACAAGATCCCGCAGATCATCCGGTCCAAGGGCCAAGAGCCCGTTATATACACAGCCGACACTGAGGAATATTGCGTCCGTTTGCGGGACAAGCTCCGAGAAGAGGTGGAGGAATATCTCGCCTCTGACAACGACCGAGAGGAACTTGCCGACATCCTTGAGGTTCTGTACGCCCTCGCCGGACAAGCAGGTACCGATCAGCAGCAATTGGAGAAGCTACGGGCTGCCAAAGCGGAAGAGCGAGGGGCATTCGCCGACAGGATCATCTGGTTCTACAATCAACGCGTGCCAGTTGTCCAGGATGCTAGGATTGCGGTCCTTAAGCTATAGCGAGTGTGGGGTTCCAGAGGCGATCTCATCGGCGAAAGCTTGCCATAGGAGGTTGAGCGGATGGGACGCATCGAAGGTGCTGCGCTCGCCTCGCCGGGCGAAGGTGCCAGTAACTAGCTCCATCATAGGGTCGAAATCTTGGCCAAGGTTCACAAAACGCAGATCGGGCCCGCCGGGAAGGCGGCCATCAACTGCGGCGTGCGCAATTCCGGCAGAGGTCAGCATGCACCCGTACGCCATCTTCGAGCGCATCAGCGCAAGTCCGTAATAGATGTCGTCGATCGTGGCCACGATGGTCAGCTGGTTCCGGAAATCACTACCGTACCAGCGGCGCAGAAAGTCCACTATTACCCCACCAGTCGATGGCACGATAAGCGGTACGCTTGGAAGACGATCGACGCTCACCGCGGGCACCGGCAGTTCGCGTTTGGGCAGGTTGGTGAGCAGCACCAGGCCATCACGCTGCCATTGGAGAAATTCATAGTCGCCGGGGATGTCACTTGCGCTGGTGATTGACGCGAACCCTCCGCACAGCAGATCGATCTCCCTCGCATCCAGCCGCGCGAAGGAATCCTTTGTACGCACATGCTGCACGTTCAGTTCGATCTCACGCGCAGCGAACTCGTCGCAGACCCGCTGCCATACCTTTCCGATGAACGGCAGGGTGAACTCGGTAGCGCCAATCGAGAGTGTCTTGCCGATCCGGCGACGCGCGTCGTTCACCCGTCCCTGCCAGTCTCCGAGCGTAGCGCTGGCCTGCTTGGTAACGGCGGTCCCGGTCTGTGTGAACTGGAACGGCTGACCTCGGCCCTGTCTTATGGCTAGCAGTTCCCCGCACATCCGCTGGAAGTTGCGGTTGAGGGTGTCGATCTGTTTTTGCACGCTAGATTGCTCACGGCCTAGGATGCGAGCCGCGCCGTGCGCTGAGCCAACCTCCTGGACGACGACGAGAGTGCGAAGTTGATCGAAGGTGAGTTCCAGCAGCATCGGCGGGCAAGCCAGCAGCCCATTCAGCGAATCGGTGTCCGGAACCCGCACCCGTGGGTTCGCTGATGCACCAGGTTGAGCGCTGTCCGTCACGAGGCACCTGCCGTTCGGATCCAGGCGGGCTGTTGTCTTCTAGTGCAATGGCATTGCACTAGATCGCAGGTCCCGCCGAACTAATCCAGAATGTTCGCTCTTACACCTCGACTTTATTTACTGTCCGGCAGAACATCAATGTAGGGGGATTGGTTACAGGGAGGCAGATTATGCTGACGGTTAGTGAAATAGCGGGGCAGATCGAGCAGGGCGGGGTCGGCTGGCCGGGCGAGCTGCGAGGTGATGGCCTGCTGCTGCGGCTAGGGTCGCCGCTGCAGCTGCTCGCTGATCCTGGCCATGTCATCGATCTGGCCGACCAATACAGCATTGACACGCTGTACGCGCAAGCGCTTCATGGCTGGGACGAGTGCGAGTTGGCTCCAGGGCAGCTGGCGCTATGTGCTGCCGCGCATCCACTCCGGCTTGGGCCGGATTTCGCGGCAGCGATCGCCACCTTGTCGCATTTGGCACGCGTCGGCCTGGCCAGTCACGTCACTAGCCCGTGGGTCATGCCCGGCTGGGATGGCCATCTCACCCTCGAACTCCTCAACACCGGCCCTGCAAGGCTCAGACTGCACCGGGATATGCCCGTCGCCCGTGTCACCATCTGGCGCATGGATGGCCCCACCCGCCCTCCGATCGCGCATGACCACTACGGTCGCCCCGAGCAACTCGGCAGCCGTTACGCCGCCGAGTTCGGCGTCGAGCTCACGACGATCGGTACGGGGGCGCGATAATCGTGGACTGCGCCTTCTGCACCGAGTTCGCCACCCCTCCCGGCCAAGGCGAGAGGACGCGGATCATCTGCGAGGTATCCGGGTGGGTGCTACTGCCCACGGTCGGCTGCTTCACTCCCGGATACTGCCTGTTCATGCCGCTTGACCACATCGACGCGGTGGCGGATGCGGCACCTGCCGAACTGACGCTGGTCAGCGAGGCGGTGGAGAATATGCGGACGTTGATTAGTGGCGCCTTCGGGACGGTGATCGTTGCCGAGCATGGGCCACGGGGATGCGAGCTTGGCGCTGGGTGCTGCAGCCACGCCCACCTGCACCTGATCCCAGTGCCTAACGTCGGCGAGGTCATCACCGCCTACCTGACCACGGGCGGGCCCGGGCGCCTCCTCCAAGACTTGGCTGACCTTCCGGGAGCCATCGATGGGCCCTACTTGTATCTGTCGCCACGGCCCGGTGAGCACCTGCTATGGCCATCGGCAGGCTTCTCCCGTCAGTACGTCCGCCGTGTCTGCGCCGCTCAGCATGGCGTGGGAGGCGAATTCGACTGGCGTGACCACTCCTTCGACGAGAACCAGGCGCTCACAATAACTACACTCCGGGCCCATGTCGGATCGAGGGCAGCATGACTCCTGCCACCCCAAGGCCAGATCCGTCGGCGACCCTGCTCAGCGCTCTCACTGACGATGAACTGGCGGCAGCTGACCGCCGCTACCCGAAGTGGGCGACGATGTGCCAGTTGCGCCGCATCGGCCTTCCAACCCTGGATGCCGTCCTAGTCACGCCTCCCCAGGACGCTGCAGCCCTCGACGGAGCCATCGCCGCCCTCGCTAACGCGACTGGACAGGACCGGATGATGGTCCGCTCCGATGGCGGGGCCGAGACCCACCGCTACTACAGGGGTGGCAACACCTTTCCCCTTGCTGACGCAGCAGCCAAGGCAGCCGGGCTCCTAAAAGCAGGCCGGGCGATCATCCTGATGGAACCGACTAACCGGTTCACCAACCGCCTCTCTGTAGTGCTGCGAATGGACCGGGACAGCTGCGGCCGATGTGGAACTTTCACCGTGGAGGCACTCGGGCCCGGCTATGACGTGGCTGACCTCACCCGTGGCGGAATATCACCTCAGGTCACCGTCATGGCAGAGGCCGACTGGTCGACCTACCAGGACCTGTGGTGGTCCGATCTACGCATGAGCACTGACATGGGGCTGCATACCGAATGCGAGCGCCGCAGGCGGCGGCTCGCACGAATCGCCACCGACATCCTCACCGACACCGGCCACCTCATCAGGCCGCCGACAACGGCGAACGAGCAGGCTGCTGAGGCCGAGGCCTGGCTCCGAAAACATGGTTACCTTCAGCTCTGGCAGGATTACGACGTCGCGCTAGTAGTCACCCGGCGAATCCGCCGCTTGTTCGATGACGCCTTTACGATCGCCCTCTGTCACCCTCGGCGCGGTTGGACCTGCCTATCCACCGCTGTCTCTGATCTCGGTGACCGTCGCGTCGCCTGGGACATCGTCGACGGTCGCCGCAAGTACTCCACGAGGAGGGTGGCATGATCACCGCCACCGGCATCAGCACTGACCAAGTGATCTACCTGGATCATCAGGCAACCACGCCGGTAGACCCACGCGTCCTCGACGTGATGCTGCCCTACCTGACCAGCGGCTTTGGTAACCCCTCCAGCCTGCATGCCTATGGGCGTCAGGCCGCCGCAGCCGTCCGCCTTGCCCGTAACCAACTTCGCGAACTAATCGGGGCTGGCACGGAATCCGAGGTCGTGTTCACCTCTGGCGCTACCGAAGCCGACCACCTTGCCATCACTGGCGTCGCCCACGCGCTCCAAAGCCGAGATCACCACATCATCACTACCGCCATCGAGCACAAGGCCGTCCTCGCCAGCTGCCAGCATCTTGCCGAAGAAGGCTTCGAAGTAACTATCATCCCGGTCACGGCCAACGGACTCGTCGACCCTGCGGCTATCGCGGCAGCGATCACGCCCAGAACGGTGCTTGTGTCGGTCATGCACGCCAACAACGAGATCGGCACTATCCAGCCCCTCGCCGAGATCAGCCACATCACTCGTGAGCAAGGCGTCCTGTTGCACACCGATGCCGCCCAGTCGCTGGGCTCTCTTCCCCTCCACGTAGACGACCTCGGCGTCGATCTCGCCTCTTTTTCCGGCCACAAGATTTACGGCCCTAAAGGCGTCGGTGCACTTTACGTCCGGCGAGGTCCGGTCCGCCTAGTCCCGCAGATCACTGGTGGCGGGCAGGAGTACGGCCTGCGACCCGGCACTCTTAACGTTCCCGGCATCGTCGGTATCGGCCAAGCAGCCGCCATCCTGGCCGAGCAACGTCAGAGTGACACACGCCGCATCACCGGCCTGCGCGACCGGCTGCTGGCCATGCTCCGTCAGACGATCTCAGATATCCGGGTCAACGGCTCGCTGACTCAGCGTTTGCCGGGCAACCTCAACATCACGATTCCCGGCATCGACGCCGATGAGCTCATCGAACACCTGCCTGAACTAGCTATTTCAACAGGCTCCGCTTGCAGCACCGGGCAGCCTGCCCCCTCCCATGTACTCACAGCCATCGGCCTAGACCGCTCGTCAGCGCGTTCCAGTGTTCGGATCGGACTCGGGAGGGGCACGACACTGCACGACATCACGACCGCGGTTCAGCAGATTTCGGCAGCTGTTCAGCCGCCCACGGTGAAGGTCGAAGCCGATCCCAACGTCAGCGGTCGGTTGAGCCGACGTATTGCCGCCGGGTTATGAGCCAGACGACGTCCGTCTTGGGCGTCTCGGGCCGTCTCCCCCTGAGTGGGTGTGGATGACCGTGCTTACGCCCGCCTGGCACTGGCGCGCCCACCCACAGCAGGACGGCTCGTCTGGCAGCCAGCACGAACACCAGGAAGCGCTTCCTCAGCTTTGCCTGTCCGGCTAATCTTACGCAGCGTAGCCAGATGATGATGCAGTGTGTCTGTCCGTGAAGGGGCTGCTGCGAGTGCCGGGACGATCGCGACCATCCGGGCAGCGCGCCCATGTCCGTTTCTGCGGCGGTCATGCTGGAAGTGGGGGCAAGATGCACGGGGTGCGCACTGGGTCAGGCCTGCGCCCGTTGGAGTCAGGCGAGTGCGGCTATGGCACGGAAGCGACGGCCGGTTCCTGGGCGCGCACCGCGCTGCGGCGAGTCCGGTGCGCGGTTTGGCCCGCCGGAGCAGCAGTCACGGCGCTGGTGCTGTTCCTCTGCGCGTTGCGCGAGGCGTGGACGCTTGGCGTGAATTCGGACGGCGCATCGGACGCGCTGCAAGCCTGGGCCATGCTGCACGGAAACCTGCTGCTGCACGGCTGGTACCTGGGGGACGCGTCCTTCTACACCACGGAATTGCCCGAGTACATGCTGGTGGAGTCCGTTCGCGGCCTGCGGCCGGTCGTGGTGTACGTGCGCGCCGCGCTCACATACACGCTGCTGGTCCTGCTGGCTGCCTTCGTCGCCAAGGGCCGCGCGACCGGTCGCGCTGGCGCCGCGCGGGCGGCTATAGCCGTCGGGATCATGCTGGCGCCGTCACTGTCCGCCGCCGAAAACCTCCTCAGCGTCCCGGACCATACGGGGAGCGCGGTGCCGGTTCTAGCCGTGCTGGCGCTCATCGACTGGGCCGGACGGCGCTGGTACGTCCCGCTACTCACCGGGCTAGCACTGGCCTGGGCGGTTGTAGGCGACTCGCTGGTGCTGCTCATCGGAGTGGTCCCGGTGCTGGTGGTGTGCCTGGCACGGGCGGGTAACAAGGTCATGCGGCTGCGAGATCCCCTGTCGGATGTCTGGCACGAGTTGTCGCTCGCCGCGGCGGCGGTAATCGCGACTGGCGTCGCGTTCACGGCCAATCATGTCATCAGGGCATCCGGCGGGTACGTGCCCGCCGGGAGCTTGGACCAGTTCATGCCATCAGCTGCGCCGCTGCCGGGCAACATCGCGGGAACGGGCGAGGGCATCTTGGGTCTGTTCAGCGCCGACTTCTTCGGCGAGCGGTTCGGCCCGGGGCTGACCGTCACCGCCATTCACCTTGTCTCGGCAGCCCTCGTCGCTGTCGCGGTCTGGCTGGCCGTCCGGCGGCTCTTCTGGACGGCCGACCTGGCGGTTGCGATTCTCGCGACGGCGATCATCGCGAATGTGCTGGTCTATCCCGTTATCTTCCCCGCGTCTCCCTGGTACGTCCACGAAATGGCCCCCGTTTTCTCACTGGGCGCCGCGCTGGCCGGCCGTGTGCTCACGGGGCCGCTGCTGCAGAATCGGCTTGAGCCGCTGCTAGCCTTCTGGCTGGCCTGCTGCTCGTTCACGCTGGCGCCAGCCATCCTGCTGGCAAAGCCAGCGCCTGCCAACACGAGCCTTGCCGCGTGGCTGGAGGCCCACCACCTGTACGACGGCATCGCCGGCTACTGGCTTGCAAACACCACAACGCTCAACTCCGGCGGCCAGGTGACGATGCGGGCCGTCATGGATACCCAGTGTTCCGGGGTCACTCCGTTGGCATGGGAAACCGACGCGGCCCTGCTGAACAGTCGCATCTACGACGTGAACTTCTTCCTGACAGACAGCGAATCCATTGCTGTGGGGGCAGCGATCAGCGAGTTTGGCAAGCCCACCCGCGTCTACCACTTCCAGGCCTACACGGTTTTGAAGTGGCAGAAGAACCTACTGCCACGGCTGGACCGGAACGGTTTGCCGCCCCTTACGCGATCCCTAGCTGGGGATTGGGCCTACCTCGTCGAAGTCTCGGACCCTGGCTGCGTGATCATACAGTCGTGACAGACCGCCACATTCCTCGATATCAACCGCTGGACCCTGCGAGATACATAGGCCAAAGAAAACGCACGGGTCATCTCTAATGAGCGAGAAGGTCTCCCCTGACCTGCGGGAACTGTGGCGCGCTCGGAGGGACTCGAACCCCCAAGCTTCTGATCCGTAGATCAATGGATAGTGTCCGGTCGGTACGCCGGAATCCGTATCGGCAGGTCAGCATCCCGCCAGGTGTCCGGCGTCGATGCGGTAGTCCGGTGCCGTCCGGTGGGTCCGTGAGAAAGCTGTGAGAGACCGTCGCTTGTCCCGGCCAGGCTACTCACCCTGACGATGTGGGATGCGGGCACGTCGTTGAACCTAGGATCTGAGGTTTGCCCAAGGCTTAAGGACGCAGACGATGATGCCTGTCATGGAGCCCGAAGGGGCTCGCCCAACCGCAGGAATCGTGCATACCCGCAGCCCCTATGACGTCGGCGAGACCGTCGACCAGCTCACCGACGCGATCCGCGCGGCAGGAGCGAAGTTGTTTGCCCTGGTCGATCACAGCGGCGAGGCGGCCAGCTCCGGGCTGTCGCTCCGCGACACGAAGCTGCTGATCTTCGGCAATCCGCGGGGCGGGACACCGGTGATGGTAGCTGCGCCGCTTGCAGCGATCGATCTGCCGATGAAGCTGCTCGTCTGGCAGGACGATGGCGGTGCGGTGTGGATGAGCCACCTCGACCCTGACTGGCTGGCCAAGCGGCACGGGCTGACCGGGGACCTGGCCGCTCCGCTCGCGGCTCCCGGCGCGCTGGCCAACCGGGTAGCGGCGGCCGCCGACCGGAAATGACTTCCCTAAGTGGCCAGTCCCAGCCCCGTGTGGTAGCGGCGCCAGGCCGGGCACGGGTCTCATGCGGCCAAGGATGCAGGTCCTGGGCCAGCTCTGAGAATGAGGCACTGACCTGGATTTCGGTGGCGCGCTCGGAGGGACTCGAACCCCCAACCTTCTGATCCGTAGTCAGATGCTCTATCCGTTGAGCTACGAGCGCTAGTCTTTGGTTGTCCTACCTGCGGTTTTGCAGGTTGGTGCTACGATATCACATAAGCACAGCGTGGATAGAGCGTCTGATTCGTCGCCCATCACGGGCCGTGCGTACCCATCAAGGGTAGGGCATGGCGGGCGCGGTTCGCACCGGTGGCTCTGAGAGGAACCCATGTCAACCGACGCTACCCCTTCCGTGACCAGCATGCGCGAGGCGCGGCGCAGTCGAGCACGGCGCGCTGCCGTTTCGTCCGGGCCTGCTCTCAGCACGTTCATCGCCTCATGGCAACTCGCGCTCGAGGCCGCGGCCAAGAGTTCGCGGACCGTCCGCTCCTACACCGACTCCGCCCGGACGCTGTGCCGGTTCCTGGTGGACCATGACATGCCCGCTTCCGTGGAAGACGTGGACGCTCCGCACATCCGGGCGTTCCTGCTCGCCGAAGAACGGCGCACCTCCGCCGCGTCCGCAGCCGTCCACTTCCGCAACGTCCGCGTGTTCTTCGGGTGGCTCGCTAGCGAGGGTGAACGCGAGAACCCGAACCCAATGGATCGCGTGGAAGCGCCGAAGATCACGAAGAAGGCCAAGGCGTTCTTCACTGAAGAGGAGCTAACGCGGCTGCTCAAGACGTGCTCCGGCGCAACGTTCGTAGACCGCCGCGACACGGCGATCATCCGCGTTTTCATCGACACCGGCATGCGAGTGTCCGCCATGGCGGGCCTGCGGTACGACCCAGACGACGAGTCGGCCAACGATGTCTTCCTGGCGCAGCGTCGGCTACGCATCCGTCTCAAGGGCGGAGATGAGATCTGGGTCCCGATCGGCAAGAAGTCAGCCGCAGCTTTGGACAAGTACATACGAGCGCGGGCGCGGCATCCACAGGCGTCGTCCCCATGGCTCTGGCTTGGCGTACAAGGGCACAACACGGCGCGCATGACGGATTCCGGTATCCGCGACATGGTCGGGCGCCGAGGCGAGCAAGCGGGGATTCAGAATGTCCATCCGCACAGGTTCCGGCGATCGTTCGCGGACAGCTGGCTTGCGGCGGGCGGGTCGACCGATGACCTCATGCACATCACGGGATGGAAGACCTACGACATGGTCCGCGAGTACACCGAAGCACGCGGAATCGCCCGGGCCCACAACGCACATGCCCGCCTCAGCCCCGGGGATCGTATCTGAAGCTAGCCGTACGGCCTGATTCGGCCGTGCCGTACGGCCTCCGCCATAAGGACGCCAAAAAGGTAGAAGTACGCGGCTTCTTCGTCCTCGAAGAAGCGCACTTCGTGCCTGGCATCTTCCGAGCAGCTGAACACCTCATAGCCGTGCTCGGTCTCGTACAGGCACATCGCGCCGGTGACTTCCTCGTCGATCGCATACGCCGAGCGTGGGATGTCCACCAGGTCGACCAGTTCAGCGAAGACCACTGACATGGGCACACGCGGCCGGGCTGCCCTGCGCCCACGCGCCGCTACGCCGGCCGGTGAGGTCGGGGCTGCCTGGAGGAGCGGGCCAGCCGATAGCGTTTGCGGGTCTGACCAGAAGTGGTCAGTCACCGTGTCGGGCGAGAAAGAGGCCTGCACAGGCGGGTCTCCGGAGTCCAACCCTTCGCGGTAGCCGGATTCTCCGTTGCTAACTTCATGGAGTGCGGCCGATATGCCATGCAAAGTCGGATCGAACTCGCCATCTCGTTCTTTAGCTGCCTTAGTTGGGGCCAGGATTTCTCCTTCGCCCGTTTTGGCGCCTGCTGTGGCGCGTTTGTCCCGGTCTTCACCTGTGTGCACTGAGTCCGTGGCTTGGTGTCCAGGGAATTCTGAGTTTTCCTGACGCATCTGATCTGTCTCACTTGCATGGGACGGAAAGCCCGACCCGAGCAGCGCTAGGCGATCCCATGCCTCCTCCCAGCGATGGTCACCTTGCAGGTCGACTCCGCAGGCTTCTGCGAATGTGAGAAGGAATGCCTTAGTGGGAAACTTCCGGGCAGCTAGTACGTCGCTGATGGTGCTGCGGCCCAGCCGAATTCTATGAAGGCGGGTGCCGGGCAATTGGCCGGTTGCATGCTTGGTCTGGCTTTCGAGTATCCGGTAACTCGGCTTGTCCGCCTTGGTATGCAGGTGCCTCAAGCACTCCGCGAACTCCTCCAGGGTGGTGGCCTGGGTAGGATCAATATCCATTGTCGGCTATGCCTTGCTAGGTTCCACGAGGGCTGTCCACGACTGTCCGCAGCTGTCCGTGAATCGTATCGCCATGTCGGCCTCAGTGTCCGCCAAGCACTTGGGATGCCAGCAAAACAAGCTTGCATGTCCGGGCACGGGCACAAGCTTGCATGTCCGGGCACGGGCACAAGCTGGCAGGTGACTGGCGGAAAACGGAGCGCACGCTTGTGGGCTGAGGTCAAGAGACGGCGTACTGAAGGAGCCATCGAACAGATGGTCACGCAGTCGCCTGCACCTTCGAGTCTCTACGCGCAGGCACCGCGGTGGCCCACCGTATGCGAAGGAGCTTGTCTCCCATGATCTATGACCTTGACCTCACAGTCTTGTCAGCCATTGCCGGCTTTGCCGCCTTGGCTGCGATTTACTTGTGGTCGCAGGATTCCGACCGTCGTTACAGGGCCTGGCGCCTACTCAAGCTCTTTCTCGGCAAGTGACCATGACTATGGCCAACGCACGAGTTCAGCGGATACGTTCAGTCGACTGCGTAGGCGAGTTCTCGGCGGCCGTACGGCGTACTGCTTACTGACCCGTTTATCCGTCGTGATACGGCATAGCGAAAGTAGCGTGAGCGATTCTGGTACGAATGGTTCAGCAGGGGGAGGGACGCTTCGGTTCTAGCCGCGCTTCACGTAATTCTAAGAGCAGTTATTGAGAAATTCTCCTGCTCTGGCCGTGCTCTGCGTGTGCTCCGCATGTGAGGCAGGAGAATCCGGCTGGCGGGTGTCCCTCGCAATTCACGCACTGTGTCGTGAGCTGCCATCTTGAGACTTCAAAGATGTCGGCCAGCCGGTCAACCTCGTCCGTGGTGAATCCGCGCTGCCGGCCGTCGCGGTGGCCTTCGGCGGCGCAGACGGTGGAGTTGGTGTGCCAGCCCATCTGTTCGCCGAGCTGCGCCTGGGTCCATCCGCTGCGGTGGCGCAGAGTGCGGATGTTCGCGCCGATCACGGCGCACTGGCCGGCCGGGATCTCATCGACGCGGCGCCGCCTCCCGGCCGTCACGTGCCCACCTTCTGCCAGGTGACGCTGTAGGAGCTGAACTTGCCGCGGCGGGTGACGTACCGGTTCGCGGCGAGCATCGCCAGCGCGCTCCACGCGATCTTGATGGATATCCCGTGCTCGCGCGCCAGGTCGGCTCCGGGGAGGGTATCGCCGCGTTGGTAGTGGCCGGATTCGATCTTGTCGCGGAGGATGCGGGCGAGCCGGACGTACTGGGGCGTGTAGTCCGCGTCGATGTCGTGCAGCATCGGCAGGTCTGAGATATCAGTCATTGGCCTGGACCTCCTTCACGATCACTGCGTAAATCGCTTTGCCGCCGGGCTGCGGGCGCCATCCCCAGTCGGCAGACAATGCCGCCACGACGTGCAGGCCCCGTCCCCGCTCGCTGGTGCCGGTCGTCTGGCGCATGACGGGCCCGCAGGGTGAGGAGTCCGCCACGATGACCGCCACCGCTGCCGCCCGCCATACACGGGCGACGGTTATTGCGATGGTCTCGGCTGGGTCGTCGGCGACGTGGCATATCGCGTTGGTGACCAGCTCGGATGTGATGATTTCCGCATCGTCGGCGTACTCGCCCAGGCCATGGAAGCCCAGCGCGGCCCGGACGTGAAAGCGTGCTATCCGCACCGATTCCGGAGTGCTGGGCAGCGTGAACGAGATCATCCGCTGGTCGAGTGCTACCGCTGTCTCGGACATGGGCTTGCGTCCCCTTTCGTGCCTGCGTGGTGGCAGCCTGCACGGCAGGGCAGCAGATCGGTAGACAACTCGTGCCGCATGGCAAATGACAGTCAGGCTTGGCAAGCCTGCGGGGCGTGAATGCGAACAGGGTGCCCTTCGGACCTGAAGGGCACCCCGCAAGGGTTGGTCTCGGCTGGAGCGTTCGTCTACTTGACAGTGCAGAGGAACGATCGCCAGGCGTCAGCGGTGAAGGTAAGCATGGGGCCGGTTCGGTTGGTGGTGTCGCGAACCAGCACGACCTCGGCGGCGGCTACTTCGACGCATTCCCCGCCGTTGTCGCCTGAGTAGCGGCTCTTACGCCAGTCGCTTTCCATTCCTCGCATATCCGCTCTATCAAAGTCAGGGATTCCGAAGCCCGGAGCGCCTCGTTCCTGAGCGTATCGAAGCGGGTGAGCAAACCGGCAATGATTTCAGCGTCTTCGAACACCTGACCGGCGACCGCGGTTTCCACGTATGCGGCGTGTTCGGTGAGCGCGAAGCCGCCGAGCAGGCCAGCATGGGCGATGTTGGGTACGACCTGGATCGCAACGTTTGGCAGGCGCGCGACGCCGGCGAGGTGGGCGAGTTGCGTGGCCATGAGTTCCGGCGAGCCGACGTTGCGGCGAAGCGCTGTTTCGTCTACTAGGAACCATGCAGCGGGCGGGTCGTCCCTCGTCAGCGTTTCCTGCCGTGCCAGTCGTGCGGCCAGGCGGGCGTCCACCTGGTCATCGGTCACGCCTGGGTTGACGCCGAGGATCGCGCGGGCGTAGTTCTCGGTTTGCAGTAGTCCGGACAAGACCCCTGGCTGCCAGATCCGCAGGGACGCAGCGTTCTGCTCATGCTCGACCCAGTTGCGGAACCATGGCGGGGTGGCGATCCATGTGCGGGACTCGGCGTAGAACTCGCCGAACCAGCCGTCGCGCCCGGGGAACACCCGGTCACACATCTGCGCGAACAGCTCTGTTGGTGCGCGCTTGCCGTTCTCGATGCGGGATATCTGCCCTGAGTCGTAGCCGATGCGCTGCCCGAACTCGGCAAGCGTCCACCCGGCTGTCTGCCGTGCTCTGCGGACTTGCCGTCCGAAGTACAGAACCGGGTTGCTCGTGCCATTAGCCATCGCTGAACTCCTCCCGGCACGGGGCGAGGCGCGAGACTCGCGGCGAAGTGCCGGCAAGCGCGGATCGGCCGGCAGGGTCGCGGGAAACGGGCGTCTGAGCGACCGAACGACCCTGCCGGGCGCGCAGAAGCCTACAACAACTCGTATCTGCTCGTCTACATACGTAGGACGTTAACTATAGACAATTAGATTTGTCTATGTGGCTGATGACCGGATTGATCCGATTGCCCCGCTTCCGCCGTACCGGCAGATCGCGGACATCCTGCGGCGTCGCATCGAGTCCGGCCAGTACCAGCCCGACACGCGCATCCCGACCGAGAGCGAACTCGTCGAGGCGTTCGAGGTTGCCCGGACTACGGCGCGGCGGGCGATCGCTGTGCTGCGCGAGGAAGGGCTCATCTATACCGTTCCGCAGCGCGGTAGCTATGTCGCGCGCCGGTCCTCCGCGTCCTAACCGGTGAACCAATGCCGCTTTGCGCGCGTACCGTCTTGTAAGGACGATGTCCGGGGGCACTGGACAATTAACAGGCGAGCGACCAAGGGAAACGGGCAGCACGCCAATGGCAGTGACCCCCGCCGTTGTGCGGGCAATCGGTGATCGCGTCCGCGCACGTCGATACCGGGTTAACGCCTGCGCGAACCGCCTTGCTGGCAGGCGCGCATGCAGGTAGTCACGACCTGGACCGGCGCCCATGCCGACACATTGCGCAGGTCGCTGCGCATGACCAACGAGTCATACGCCGAGCATCTGGGCGTTGCAGTCCGTACTGTCGCCTACTGGCGCCAAAGACCCGAGACGATCCCCCAGCCCGCGATACAGGAAACTCTCGACGCGGCCCTTGAGCGTGCCCCGGACCGGGCCAAGGCTCAGTTCGCGGCGTTGGCAGGCGAGGCAGAGCATGGCGGTCAGCGGACCGGTGACGTGCAGCCGGTTCTGGTGTCTCTCAGCGCTACGACCGGTCCCGAGTTCGGAGACTCCGAATACCTCCAGGCGATCCGGAGTCATATCCATGAGATCGTGGCGCTCGACAACAGATTCGGCGCCGTGGACCTCATCAGGCTATCGACCAGGTTCTTCGGCACTCTTCATGACCATCTCGGCGCAGGGACCTATGACCCGAAGCTGGAACGTGACTTGCACTCGGCCGCGGGGGAACTAGCCGAAGTGGTCGGGTGGCTTGCCTACGATGCCGAGGCACACGACCTGTGCCGGCGGATGAACCAGGAGTCGCTGTATTTCACGCGTCTGGCAGGCGACAAAACCATTGAGCTGCTGACGCTGCAGAATTCGAGCATGCATGCCGCGTCCCAGGGACGGCCAAGGGAAGCGCTCCAGATCGCGCGCTCGGTGCTCGAGGGGGATTACCGGCTGTCTCCGCGGCTTAGGGCGCTGTTCCTGACGCGAAAGGCTCGTGCGCTGGCCCAGGGGGGCGACGAAAGCGCTCTGGCTTTGCTGCCTGAGATTTGGGAACTGTTCCTGCAGGGGGTCAGTGACCGAGATCCCGCATGGGCATGGTGGTTCGACCAGCGTGAACTGGACTGGCATGAGGCCATGATGCACCGCGACCTGGGGCTTTCCGGCCGGGCAGTAGATCAGTTTGAGCGGTCGGTGATGGCGATACCAGCCGACGAGATACGGAGCCAGTACGTGCATCGGGCCTACCTGTTGCAAGCGCAAGTCGATACCAGCGCCTGGGATGCCGCGGAACAGACAATCCGGCAGCTGTTCCCGCTGGCGAGGGAGGTCGCGTCAACGCGCACGGTAGTGCTGCTGCGGGGCATACCTGGCCAGCTAGCGAGGAACACGAAGGTTCCCGGCGCTTTTCAAGAGCAGGTGGCGATGCTCAGTGCCGCCCTAGATGAGGCGCCTATCTGATGCTGAGTGACCGAGAGATCGCTACCCAGGCAGACCCTAAGCTTGGACAGCACTTCCTGGTATCGCGAGAGAAACTATCGAAACTGGTTTCCGCAGCAGGCATCCGCCCAACCGATGACGTGCTGGAAGTGGGAGCCGGTATCGGCACCGTTGCGAGGGAATTTCCGCGATCACGGAACCTGACGCTCGTCGAGCTTGACGACCGGCTTTCAGTGCATCTCCGGCGGAACGTGCCACACGCAAAAGTGGTGCAAGGCGACGCGCTAGAGATTATCGGCACGATGCAGTTCGATGTCCTGATCGGGAATCTCCCGCACAGGATCACCGAATCTCTGCTCAAGATCGTTCCCGGCTTGTCATTCCGGACAGCCGTCCTGGCGGTTGGTGAAACAACGGACCTCGACCAGCTCGGAGGAGATTTTGCCTGGTCAGAGGTCACAAGGATCACCGGGGATGATTTCCTTCCGCCTCAGTCTGGCGTATCGCGCGTTGTGCGGATAGTTTCCGCTGGCAGGGAGCAAAAGCCAGTCTAATAGCTGCCTCTCGCCGCGTTTCTAGAGGCCTGTGCCCGTAGGCGTTGCACTACGGTTGCACTGGATTTGCATTATTGCTCGTGTAGCTATGGCGGTAATTTTGCGCTGCGCTTGCATTGCTATTGCATGGGAAATCGGGCTGCTAGCCGGTGGAATCGGAGACATGGAAACAATCCATGACTCCGAAAGAGGTGATGCCCGAATGAGTAATCACGTCAATTCCGAGGAGCGCCGACAGTTTACCGTTGGCCTACGCGAACTCGCGGATTTCCTCGACCAGAACCCGCAGGTCCCAGCGCCGTGGCGGGCCGACGTGCTCGTGTTCCCGGCCGAAGCGACTGACGCCGAGATGTTTGCCGAAGTCGACGTGATCGCCGCGCAGATCGGAACAACGGCCAGCGACGCCAACAGCCCGCGCGGTCACTACAGCGCGGTTCGCGACTTCGGCCCAGTGCAGTACCGCGCCGTCGCAATACCGCACGGCGCCCGCAACGACGAGGGCAGAGAGGCGGAATAGTGATGCTGCTGCACGTCATCCTCGGCCTCGTCGCTTTGCTGACCGGCGCGTCCGCCTGGCTGTTCGTCCTGTTCGTGCTCGGCATCCGCCGCGGCGACCACGGCAAGAGGCTGACCGGCAAGCCCGGCAGCTGCGCCGAAGTGCTCGCCCGTCGCGTGCTGACCAGTTCCCGCGGCTGTGACGCCCGCGGTAACGCGGAGGACGGCCGATGAACAGGATTACCGACCTCGCCTCCACCGTTCCAATCGCCTTCTCCGCTCGTCACTGCGATGACCCCAACTGCCGGAAGTGTGCCGCGCGGTTCCGCTGGACGCGCCGCAAGTCGTGGCGTTCCCGCAAGTCCCCCACACGCCACATGCGCGGCCGGAAGAGGTGATGGCAAGTGACTGTCTCAATTCCGCTTATCGCGCTCGTCGCGCTCGTCGCCTACATCGCCTACCGGCACATGGGACTGCGGGCCTGGCACGCGATTGTGTGCGCACTGCTCGGTTTCCTGCTCGCTGCGACCAGCGCCGCGCCGCAGATCCGGAGTCTCATCGCCGGGATCGTTCAGTGGCTCCAGACCGGCGGAAAGGGGTGATGCCCGATGACTGAGACGCACAGCCAGACGCCACGCGCGGAAGGCCAGCCGTGGACGCTCTACGTCGGCGACGCCCGCGCGGTCCTCGCCGGCATGCCCGGCCAGTCGGCGAACTGCATCGTCACCAGCCCGCCGTACTGGGGCAAGCGGGATTACGGCGTGGCCGGGCAATACGGGCACGAGGACAACCCCAGCGCGTACGTCGACACGATGCGCGATGTGTTCCGCGAGGCGCACCGGGTGCTCGCCGACGACGGGACGTGCTGGCTCAACCTCGGCGACTCCTACTCCGCCAGCGGCGGCGGGCCGACCGGTATGCACGCCTACCTCGGCGAGCACATCACCACCCACCGCGTAACCGGGATGCACGCCAAGAACCTCCTCGGCCTCCCATGGCGGGTCGCATTCGCACTGCAAGACGACGGCTGGATGCTGCGCAACGCAGTCATCTGGCACAAGCCCAACGCCATGCCTGAATCGGTGCGCGATCGGCTGTCTTGCCGACACGAGTTGCTATTCCTGCTCGCCAAGTCCCCCTCGTACTGGTTCGACCTTGACCCGATCCGCGAGCCGCACAAGACCATCGGGCAGAGCGGGACCCCAGGTCCATGTACTCGCCCGCCAGGCCGGCCGGGTAGCCGCACCCGACCACCGAAGTACGGGCCGGGTACGCCCCAGGTCACCAGGGCCAGCCGTTACGGTGACCAGCGCCACCGGCGCGGGCACCCGAACGGGCGCAACCCCGGCGACGTGTGGTCGATCCGGACCCGCCCCTACGGGGGCCCGCACTTCGCCGCTTACCCGATCGACCTCCCGCTGCGGTGCATTGCCGCAGGGTGCAAGCCGGGCGGCACCGTGCTTGACCCGTTCGCGGGCAGCGGCACGACCGGACTCGCAGCGATCCAGCTGGGCCGCCGGTTCACCGGGATCGACCTGTCGGCCGACTTCGCCCGGCTCGCGGCCGGGCGGCTCGCCCAGGCCGTCGCCGACCGCGCAGAGGATGCGCGATGAACGGCAGCGCTTTTGCGGAGGCCGCCACCCGCAACGACATCGCCCGCGACATCGTGGCCGGGTTCGCGGCGGTCACCCCGAACCTGGCCGGTGTCTGGCGGTACCTGGACACCGCGTTCGCCGACGTGCCCGCCGTGCTCGCCGAACTCGGGCGGGTACGGGCGGAACTCGAGGCGGTGCGGCTGGACCGGGCGAACCTGCTCGCCGCGATCCGCGCGACCCTCGCGGCCGACGCCGAGAGCGAGCCCGACCCGCTCGGCTACCTGCGCGACCAACTCGACGCGCCCGCAGCCCCGGCTACCAGGCGGCGGCCATGACCAGCTACTGGCAGATGCGCAGAGCGAGCCGCCGCGCCCGCCGCGTCGGCATGCAGCCGATGATGATCATCGACAGCGACGGCCAGTTCCCCGCGCCCGCCGCCGTGATCCTCGTGCGGCTAGCGTGGCGGTACCGCTCTGAGCTCGCACCCGTCTACACCGCGGGCGCGGTGCTCGGGGCGGGCTGGTGGGCGCATCTCGCGCGCCCGCACTGGTGGCCGTATTTGGTCATTGGCTCCGTCGTGGCGGCATGGGCGCTGGTTACGTTCGGCACGCGGTTCGGGCTTCCCCGTCTCGCCGAACGCCTCTATGCAGGCGTGGTCGTGTTCGCGGCGGGCGGGTGGCTGGCAGCCGCGGCGTTGCTCGGCCCGCTTGTCTCGCCGCTCCCGTCGCTTCTGGGTCTCGGCGCCCTTATTCTCGCTGTGCCCTGGTGGGCGCACCGGCGCCGCCGGGCCAAGGTGCGCGTGGAACGCGCCCTGGCCGCGTGGCCGGACATCTCGAAGGCAATCGGCCTGCCCGGCTCACAGGTGATGTCCGCGACCGTCGACCTATGGGGCTGGCGGGCGCGGCTGCGGCTGGCCCGCGGGCAGACCATCGCGGATGTTACCGCGCGGATACCGGCGATCGAATCGGCGCTCGGCACCTTCCGCGGCGCGCTGCGCGTCCACCCGACCCGTGACGACAAGGCCAACCGTTGTGAACTGCGCGTGCTCGACACCGACCCGCACGCCGAGGCCATACCGTGGCCCGGGCCGTCCGCCCGCTCCATCACCGAACCTGTGAACCTGGGACCGTTCGAAGACGCCGAGCCATGCCGCGTGCTGTTCCTGCGCCGGCACGCGCTGTTCGCCGGCACAACAGGGTCGGGTAAAAGCGGCGGGCTCAACGTGCTCATGGGCAGCCTCGCCGCCTGCAACGACGTGGTCATCTGGGCCATCGACCTCAAGAAAGGCATGGAACTCGGTCCCTGGGCGCCCTGCATCGACCGGCTCGCCACCACACCCCACGAGGCAAGCGCGCTGCTCGCCGACGCCGCCGCGATCCTGCAAGCACGGGCCGCGCTGCTCGCCGCGACCGGTCGGCGCGTGTGGGAGCCATCACCGGACATGCCCGCACTGGTGATCATCATCGACGAGTACGCCGAACTCGCCGACGAGGCACCCGACGCGATGAGCGGCACCGACTCCATCGCACGCCTCGGCCGCGCGGTCGCAGTGACGCTCGTGGCCGCGACCCAGCGACCCACCCAGAAGGCGATGGGGCAGGGCGCCGTGAGATCCCAGATGGACACCCGGATCTGCTTCCGCGTCCGCGAGCGGCGAGACGTCGACCTGATCCTCGGCCAGGGCATGCTCTCGGCAGGATGGAACGCCCACACCCTCAACGCGCCCGGCAAGTTCCTCATCTCCGCACCCGAGCACACCACACCCCGCCGCGCCCGTGCCTACCTCGTTACCGATGACGATGTAGCGCGCGCTGCCACGCGGTACACGGACGGCCGACCACAGCTAGACGCCGTGTCGCGCGGCGCGATCCACCCCGGCCGCACGGAAGCCGAGCCCGCCCCGTGGTACCTCACCGATCCCCACCGCGACGCTGGCGAGCCTGGCGGCGGTTCCGACACATACGACACCACCACGCCCGAGGGCGCGCTCTGGCTCGCTCTTTGCGCGGCCCCCGACGAGGGCGCCGATATCGCCGAACTGATGCGGCTAAGCGGAATGAGCCGGGCAACCCTCTACCGGCACCTTGCCGAGTACGCCCGGGCGGGGCGCGCGATCCAGGTCAGTCGAGGACGCTGGTGCGCGACCACCATCAAGGACCCGCAATGAGCGTTCGTCTCACCGCTTTGTCTCGTCTCATGCCTCGCGCGTGTCTGCACGTAAACGCACGTACGCGCTTCTTGAGACAAACGCCGAGACAACGACCCGTAACCAGCGAGCGGAGGTGATGCACGTGTCCAAGAACATCAACGCGCGGATAGCAGCCGAAATCTCGTGGGCACGCACCTCGGACCGTAGCGCCCGCACCCGCCCAGCCCGCGAAGCATTCCTTAAGCGCTTCGAGCGAGAGGTGGACCCAGAGGGGGAGCTCCCACCCGACGAACGCCGCCGCCGCGCTGAGCACGCCCTACGCGCACACATGCTTCGCCTTCGCAAGCGAACCATGGGTGCGAAGAAATCAAGCTGAGTTCAAGATGGCGTATTTTTCCTACCTGGTCTTAATCCAACCATTTAGCAGCTTTTGCTAGCTTCCGGCGGACCGAGAGCGTGCGAGGCCCACTCGAATCCGATACAAGTCCGTGACCAGGAAAGAATTCCACAGGGTCTCGTTCAATTACCTGAGAAAGATTGTACAGTACACGAGCTTCCCACCAGCAGGCAAAGTAACCGGGGAACTCTTCCAGTTCAAGCAAATCTGTTGCCTTGTGCCCAGCCGCCAAGATCTCATCCTCGATGAAGACAGACATCATGCCGTCGTCATCACTATCGGTAAAAGCCTGCGATGAGGGACGTCGACCGCCTCCCTCTGCTGGCGTCACCCAGTCCGGCCTTATCATACGGAGAATACGACAGGTTTCATCTATAGGAACCTCGGTTCCGAGGGTGGACAAAGCACCCCCTAAGAAGTTGCGACCATTCGCATCGCATATGACAGCTTGTCGGTAGCAGATTCTAGGTCAGACTCCCATTCATCACCATTGCTCCCCTCAAAATAAACTTGATCGAACGAACGTCCGAAAACCACATACAGGTAATTTCCCCCCCGGTCCCACTCGAGGCCGAGGCTAGAGTCTTCACCTATCGCGAAAAACGGCTTGGGCATCCCTACGGGCAGGCCGGCGAGCCACGTGATGCACCTTACGACCATATCGGCCGTAACATTCCGTTCGCTGACCGCGCGAGTCACAATGTCGTAGACGAGAGGCTTCAGCCAAGAATTTGCCGTAGCATCCCACAACACTGTGCTCACCGCAGCTTCGGCAGGAACAGTAGGTTGAAGCTGCTGGACTGTGGATGAATTAGACGATGGTATGGAGCCAGACCACACGACCAGATCATCAATTGTCGTCATTAGCGAAGCCCCACATTTCTCTAGCCGCCGGAGTTAGTAGCTCAAGGAACGCCCTACCTGCCTCATGATGGGCGCGTTCTAGGAAATCTACCGCGCCCTCAATCGTACGATCACTGAGTTCCAGGCTTCTGGCCACGATGTTCAGCCCTATGCGCGGCTCATCCTTTACCCAGTCGTAGCCGGGTTGGACACTAACATGAAGACGGCCATGCAAACGGCCTTCGTATTTGATGTTCTTGGAATACGCGAATGTAAAGTGCTCGTAATCTTGGACGCTTGGGAAATCAATCGAGATTATTCGATTCATTTCGGAAAGCTTAGACCACATTCGGTTAGGTGAGATCACATTGACATAGTTTAGCTCTCCGCGAGTTGGCTCAAGTGATCCACCAATTTCTTCTAGACCGGCAGCAGTAACCTCCAGTAGATTAAGAAATCTATCTTTGATGGTGTCGAAACCAACGTACGCCTTACTAGGGTCGGCTCTACGCCAGTTTAGGCCTAGATAGTCGGATTGAACCTGCACTACTTCTGCATCGTCCTCCGAATGCAGCCAATAGCGCGGTTCCAGTCCAGTCGCCAGCACGTTCAGTTGTGGTAGCTGTTGCGGTGGGAGGGGGACGCCCGGTGATTCAGCTGGCATTACGTACGGAGGCATAGTCTGGACCCGCGGATGCGACTCCAACCAACTCCGAAGTACGCGAGGAAAGGTCGGTCCGGTGAAGACTGTTTGTCGAGTCATCGCAACAGACAATCCAACTTCCGTCACCGGTACGTAGGCTGGGTCCTGCGCCCCCAAGCCCGATTCGCCCGCTTGCACACCATCTCCCTTGGGTCGGCGTTGTACTGAGGGTCCCACACTGCTAGCTTGCCGCCTAGGCCCTCTTGACTGTGACGCCCCTTCCTATGGTGCGTTCACGGTGTGCGGCACTCGTTGTTGCGCCCCGCCGACCCATGTCATGCACCACAGTCTATGTTCCGCCTGGCAAGCGTAACGACTTGCGCAGCGTAGTCATGCTGGGACCGAACCCAGCCACCACAGCCTCATACTCCTCTACGGAGACGCCCGGCCTGCCGGCGATGAGGAAGTCTCGCTGATGTACTGCCCACTCGCGCCACAACTCGAAGGCCACCTGAGGACTGTCGCCGAGCGCACCCGCCACTGCTTCCGGTCGGGCGCCCGCGAGCATTGCGCCGTGGATCGCGATCGGCTGCCACCGATGCAGCCACGTCGCCAGCGCAGACATGACCGCGAGTTCGGCCAACTCGTCATACTGCGTCCGCTCATCGATCGGCCACGCCGTACGGTCGGCCCACAGCTGCGAGAGTTCGAACGCGCCCAGGTCCTCCGCGGCGCGGAACGTGATCGGGCGCGACGGTGTCTCGTCGCGCTTACGTGATCGGTTCATCGGGTCGTCTACCCCTCTGCCGAAACCGAGGACAACCCCTCAAGCCGCGCTCCGAAGCCGAAGATTTTTAAGCATCTGATTCGGTGCACACCGTAGATTGACGATCAGGATTTTCGCAGGTCAGCACAGCGAGGATCGAAAATCTATCCGTAGTCAGATGCTCTATCCGTTGAGCTACGAGCGCAATCACTGCAGCATACTGCACTCCGGACCTCCACGGTGCATACTGGGGACCCGCGCGCGCCAGTACAGCGTTGATAGAGCGTCTGATTTCCTGATTGTCATCGGGCTAAAAGCATGGTCGTCGCTAACGTGCCGTGCCACAGAAGTTGCGGCTGCTAGGTGGGCAGCCGGGCCACAGCCCTACGGGGCGTCGTCCGTTCCCAAGCCTTCACCGCGAGATGCCCTGTCAACAGGAAGGACAGGGCAGCTTCCGGCTGACCAGAGCTGGTAATCAACCATCGATCCCGAGCCGCCACGACCCGGTGAAGCCGGGACGGAGACGGAAGAATGGCCTCAGACGGGTGCGCCCACGAATCCCCGGCACGGCGTAGGAAGCGCCATCCGTTCAGGCCACCGAACGCTCGGTAAAGCCTGCCCACGTCCTCCGGAAGGTCGGCGAACTCCGTCTGTAGGGCCTCGATTGTTGACCCGCCATCGCCGATCATCAGTCTAGGGCCCGGTTCCTGACGTATCTCGTTACCAGCCGTTATCCGCTGTGGACCGGTGAGCAGGACGACTTCGCCGGAGCAGGTATGCGGGCCGCCGTTCGGGCAGCCCAGCTCTACAGGTGTGGGCGGGTGAGAGATCAGGGCAGCGCCCTCGGCGGCCCAGCGCTCACCAAGATACTTCCAGCGATAGGCCGGGACAGCGCCCTCGTCTCCAGTCCCAGATTCCCACCATCCGGCAGATAGCCGGGCCAACGCGGCGAGAATACCTGGCTCGGACAGTCGGACGGCGGGGCACAAGCCGCGATCGTCTGCCGATGGGTCGATGAACGATCCGACCACGGCAACCGGCCCGCCTGAAGTAGACGCGATAAGCAGGTCCTCCGCGAGTGCGGCAGGCGCCGTGTTGAACACGACCTGGCCGGGCGCTTTCGATCGCGCAGCACCAAGGTGCCGCAAGATCTCCTTGGCTGGCCCGTCAGATTCCCCGCAGGACCAGAGTAGGTCGACCTGAATCCCTCTGGTCCCGAGGTTGATCAAGATATCCCTGACCGCAGCAGCTCGATCCAGGTCGAGCCGACCGACGACGAGCAGGACGTTGCCAACAGAGCTTGCCAGCACCTGTTCCGCGAGGCCGCGGGCCTCACTCGCTGTCAGTGCGATATCTCCGCAGGTAGCGGTGGCTACGGCGAACGATGCAGCCTCCATTTCTGCCGTCCCAGCAAAGGCCTCAGCGGCGGGCTCCTTGCCGTCCCTGCTAGTCAGCAAGTCAAGGATCTCTTTCTGGACAGCCTCGTTGTCGAATTCTTCTGCCCGTTCCACGACCTCCTGGAGGATCATCGAGGTGAGGTGCTGCCATTGATATGGCAGGCCCAGCACCCTGCTCTTGTCCTCGTCAACCCATATCGGCAGGTAATGCAGGTCCTGGCTAACTCTTGCTACGGAGTCGATCCATCGGATCCATTCATGTCGTTCATCTGAATGCGGCAGCAGTCGCTCGACCTCGCCTCCGTTCAGCGCGGATCGGACCATTCGGGGCTTGAGCGCTTCCCGCCACGCCTTGCGCACCGCGTGGCCTCGGAGCCGCGTACCGGTGATAATGGCCAAGTCACTCGCTCGGGCAAGCTGGCCGGTGAGCCGCTCGCGGACGATGGACGTGCGCGCATTACGCACTTGGACGTTGCTGGGCCTTCGCCCGGATGCAAGTGTCAGCTTTCCTTCTTCCGTGACTCGGTAGTGGATCTCGACGCCGCGTTGCTCCATGGCGATCCAGCCCTCTTGAATGAGAGTGACCAGGCCCTCGGTCAGCAGCCTGTCGTGGATCTGGAACACTTGCCGCAGATCGGCGAAGGTGCAGTCGTCTGGATGCTGCTGCGCGTCGACCGCATGCAGCAAGAGCTCCTCGAACTTGCTGTACGGGCGGCCCGAGGCCAGCTCGTACGAGACCGAGTACATGGTCAATGGAAGCAATGCGATGATCATGAGACATCACCCGCCCGCGGACCATGATGGTGTGGCCGCGAAGCTGGCATCGCCGCGGAATCCCGATAGATCCGCGTCGATCCGAACCGCGCGTCCTTCGGCGAACCATGCTTGCAGCCGGTCCATCACAACAGCCAAGTGTTGGAGGTTATCCGGCATGTCCTTCGCCCTCGGCACGTGACTGACCTGCCGTGTGAAGAAGTCCCACGAGCCGACCAGGACGAGCAAGCGTTCCGCTCGGGATATCAGCACATTCATCCGGGGGGCTTCGACCAAGAAGCCCAGGCCTTTGCCGGGCAGTTGGGTGTTGTTGCGGACGAGGCTTACCGCGATAATCTCAGCCTGGTTGCCTTGGAACGAGTCCACGGTGAAGAATCCGTCCCGGGCGCGTTCCCGCTCGGAGCGCCGCGGGTCGAGAGCCAGCCTGAGTCTGCGGTCCGCCAGCGCTTGCCGGAAATCACCTCTATCCAGCTGGTTCCTGAGATATCCGACCTGCTGGGCGTAGGGCGAGAGTATGGCGAGGTCCAGTGGCCGCTCCTCATTGTTTTGCAGCGAGCGCACGAATCGGTCTAGCGCGTAGGCCTCCGCTGGGTTGCGGTATTTCGGCGTGGACTGCTCTATGCAGCGACGGTCTTGGTCAGCCGAGGGGATGTTCAGCCAGACCACAGCCTTGCCCTTCAGCTGGCGCGGCGCCGACAGTCCATGCAGGATCTCCGGCTTTGGGGCGTCAGTCAGAAGGTCTTTGGTGTGATGTGTGAGCATCCAGTCGTAGTACGCCTCGGAGACGAGCTCACCGATATCCGGGTGCATGCGATGCTGTCCGCGCAACATGCCCTTCTCATGTTGGTGATATGAACACAGCTTGTGAAGCTGGAGGAAGACCCGAAGCCAGGCCTGACAGTAAGCCTTGAACTCGGTGCGCTGGCCCTCGGTTCGCTCCCGCCACTGCCGCAGGAAGTCGCGGTCCAGCAACGAAACTGCGCCGTCTAGCGACTCCAGCGCGCTGACGGTGGCGTCGAGTTCCGCCACCGCCTTCTGATAGTCCTCGATCCGGTAGGGAGGAAGCTGCATGGGATCACCGATGAGCAGCCAGCGGTGCCCGAGGAATAGAGGAAGGGCCAACTCGAAGCCGTGGGCCTTGGCCGCCTCCTCGACGATCGACCAGTCATAGGAGACGTCCCCGGCCAAGTCAGCCAGGTCGCCGTCGCCGGTGGTGCTATAGGTGATGCTCGCGCTGCGCTTGACCAGCTCGCGGAACTCCTTGATCAGAGCGGCCTGTCCAGTGGCCTGCTCCTTCAGCATGGTCTGGCATGCCTCGAGCCAATTTGCCTGTACCTCGTCTAGCGGGCTGGCCCCGGCAGCCTGCCCCAGCCGCCGGACCGCCGCTTCTAGCAGTTCTTTCGTGACCTGCTGCTCTGATCCTTGCTCCAGCCGCAACAGCACACCCGAGTGCTCGGCGGTGCGGCGCAGTCGGATGGCTAGTGGGCGTTTGTCTTCCGGTACGTCCTTGAACGCTTCTTCCTCGACCTTGGCACGGAGCACGTCGACGGCTGGGTGCGCCTGGGCCGTTATGAGGATCTGGGCGACCGGGTCTTCTTCGAGAATCTCGCGGAGCAGCCATGCCACCATGTGGGTCTTGCCGGTGCCAGGCGGTCCCTGCAAAGCGTAGATGGGCCGGACCCCGAGGATTTTCGTGATCTGGCCGTGCTTGCTGGTGTCTACGACGTCATCGTCCAGAGGCACGGGGAGGCGTACCGGCCCGCTGTCCATCAGTACCTGCCCGGGCGCGGACAGGCTCTCCAGCAGGTAGTTATGCCGGGCCAGCCTGCTGATGGCTTCCTTGCGGCGCCTGATGAGGAGCACCTGACCGTCCAGACCCTTGGTCCGCAGCACGCGCTCATCGCCTACCTTTGGTGGCGCGAGCATGCCGCCTTCTGGCAGCAGCGTGGCGGTGCCCCCACGTAGGTCGACATCATCAACTTGCCAAACCGGGTCGAGTGACCGGCGGGCGATACTCTCGGAGTCCGGCGAGCACAACTGAATCAGGTTGCTCTCGGGTTTCCCACTGCTCTTCTCTCTGAGCAGGAATGCGGCCATCCCGCCGTCTGGGCGGAACATCCGCAATGGCCGATGCTCCCGCGGGATCTCGCGAACCTTGATCCTTGAGCACACGCCGTCGGTTTCCTCGACTTCGGCGACCTGGCACCTGAAAAGCTCGGCGTCGCGAATGAGAATGTCGATTTGGTTCGTGATGCGGACGAAATCGATGAACCGCTCTTGGTCCTCTCGACGTTCCCGGACCTGATCGATGCGTGGCAGCAGCACCTCCCAGCTCGCTGACGATGAAAGGTGATCTCCTAGCGTTCTAATGTCCTTGGTGCTGAAGAACTCCAGGCGGCCCCTCGGGATGGTGACCTGGCCGGTAGGGCTCGCGGTCGTGTAGTCGAGTGAGCCGCTGCAGAAGGCGTTCTGCCAGCTCGGCTCGCGGCTGACCACGCCGAGCGCAGGCTCGATGCGGAGGTTGATCGTTGCACCCGACAGCGCGTAATGGCTGCTATTGGAGATGGGCGCGAGCGTCGCACCGTCACTGAAGTCCTGGTACAGGAAGGTATTCAGCTTGGTGACGTGCTCGGGCCTATTAGGGTCGAAGGAGTCGCCGATTTCCAGCTTGAGTAGTTCCCTCAACCCGCGCTCCATGCATGTATCGACCAGGCTCTTCTTGTGCGGGTCGATGAGCACGATGTGCCGGGCAGCGGCCTCGTCTCCGAGGACCCCCTGCTGCAGCGTTCGCAGGACCTCTCGTATCGCGGTGACGATGTCGGACCCGTGTCGGTACCGCAGAGACGGATCTTCCTCGATCAGATGGCTGATGAGGTCGTACTCCAGCGGGGTGAGTTTGGTCTTGGCTTTGGCCAGATGGCTGAGGACAAACCGGTAGCGCTCCATGGGCCCGACGCTCTGCGCGGCCAAGTGCTCGATCGCGAGCATGCACCGCGCTGCCAGCATGCCGAACGCGTACCAGTCCGCGTCAGGCCCGAAGGCAGTGCTGCCCATCAGGGTCTCTGGTGGTGTCTCCCAACCCACCCGGGCGGCTTGAGCCGCAGCAGGCCTACCGAGCCTGATGCTCCATTCGAACCCGCCGAGGCGGCAAGACTCGGGACCCTCGTTCGGATCGAGGAATACGCATTCAGGGGAGACGCACCGGTGCACTACCTGCTGTTCGTGCAGCAGGGAGAGCCCGTCGGCCATCGTGGAGAGCATCTGCCACAGTTGCCGCCTGGCGGCCTGCTGGCCAGACAGCCAAATATGATCGCTGCGGTCTCCGGCCAGGACCGAGGCGAGGGTGCGCAAGCCTTGCGTCTCGAAGACCATCACGAAGCACCGGGCCTCGTGATCTATGCCCACGTCTTGCAACTGGAGCAATGACCGCTCAGACCCCGGAGTGCTGCGCACGCGATAGAGGGTGCGCAACTCGGAGTCCCACAATGCACGTTGCACGGCGGCAGGCTTGTCCGCATAGAAGGGCCAGGCCTTCAGGAGGTACGGCTTAACCCACTGGGTCTTGTCGATCGCCCCCCAGAGTTCCCCTTCGCCCACCGTTGGGATCTCTCCCCGAATAAGCTCATAACGGCCGTTAAGTAGGCAGGAACCTGTAGATAGAGCCACGATCCCCCCTCTAGGACGAGCCCGGGAAATTCGCGGTCCTTGCCACTCCCCGCGGATCACGCCCGGTCCTCAAACACTAGCAAGCGGATTAACCCCATGCTATGGCGATAATTCCCCCTGCTAATGGCGTCCGGTGATCGACAGGGACTAGTACTCAGTCCCCCAAACCACTAAGGCCTGCTGGTGACCTGGCCGGTACGCAGCTGGACATGTAGTCGGTGGCCGTCGTAGCTGGTCACTGCACATCAGGCCGCCGACGACCGAGATGACGTCGCTTGAGTCGCGGATCTGACGGAGGCAACGACCCACCTACTGCGCGGGTCGATCCGATCCACCCTGGCAGCCATGACTCACCCCTCTCGCGTCGGCGTAAGCGGCGATGCCGCTTCAGCACCCGTCAGGAAGGTGGCAAGAGTGGGGAATCTTCCTCACGACCCGGCGGAGGCACCGATCCCCGAATCGGCGAATCGGCGCGCGACCACCTCGTATTCCTCAGCAGTGATCCCTGGCTTTCCACCGACGAGGAAGTCTCGCTGCACCATAGCCCACTCGTGCCATCGTTCGAATGCGACCTGAAGAGTGCCGCCAAGCGCACCCGTCACTGCTTCGGGCCTGGCACCCACGAGAATTGCTCCGTGGATTGCGACCGGCTGCCATCGACGTAGCCACGTCGCCAGCGCTGACATGACCGCGAGTTCGGCCAGTTCGTCATACTGCGTCCGCTCATCGATCGGCCATGCCGTGCGGTCGGCCCACAGTTGCGCGAGTTCGAACGGATCCAGGTCCTCAGCGGCGCGGAACGTGATAGGCCGCGACGGCGGCTCAGAGCGATAGCGTGATCGGTTCATCAGGGTCGTCTACTCCTCTGCTGAAGCCGAGGACAACCCCTCAAGACGCGCTCAGAGGCTAAAGATTTTTAAGCATTTGATTCGGTGCACACCGTCAGTTGACGATCAGGATTTTCGCAGGTCAGCACAGCGAGGATCGAAAATCTATCCGTAGTCAGATGCTCTATCCGTTGAGCTACGAGCGCAGTCCTAGCAGCATACCGTGCGCTGCCGGATGGCTGCACCGGATCAGACCGGGCACTCGACGCGAACCGCGTGCGCCTCGTGGCCCCGGACTAGCTACCTATGGGACCGCTGGTGCCCGGCGCGGGAGGCAGCAGCAGCCAGATCATGACGCCGAGGACGGCGGCGAAGAAACAGGCGAAAACGATCCAGCCGAGGACCAGTCCGGCTACCGCGAGGCCCTCACCACGCTCTCCAGTCTCGCGGATCTGCTTCCGTGCCATGGACCCGAAGATGACCGCGGGAATAGCGCTCACCCCCAGGGTCGGGATCTCGGCTATACCGCAGATCAGCGACGCCACCGCCAGCGAGTTGGTCGCAGCGGGAGGCGCGTACGGCGCGACCGGGTAGTGCATGACGATGCCCGACGGGCCGGCCGGCAGATCGGCGACGAGCTCAGCCAGGTCGGCGCATGTCCGGGCCGCGTCTGCCCGGGCGACCCGTTCGTCATGCTCGGCCCTGGTGATCCTGCCTTCGGCAAAACCCGCTTTCAGCACGTCGAACGCGCGTTCGCGGTCCGCGGTGCCAGCGAGCATCGCCGGCGTGCCCACCGGCTGAGGACCCGCTGGCACATTCACCTCAGGGTCTGGAACCGAGCCGGGCTGACTATCGGCCGTCATCAGCTGCCTCCCGATACAGCGCTCTCGCAAGGCGAGCGTAAGCAGCCGAACCGCTTCGCAGGCGCACTTCGCGCACCGGGTACGCCAACGGTAATGTTCCCGGGGCATAGCACCCGGCGACGGCGGATCACGCTAGAGCCGGTAGGCGCGCCTGGCGTTGCCCGCAGCGATGAGGCCGGCGACGCGGCGGGCGTCGGCCGCGGTCCAGTCGCCCTCCTCGACCCAGCCGCCGAGCACGCGCGCGGTCGCGCGGCGCCACAGGACAGCGCCGAGGTAGTGCAGTTCGGCGGGCCCCCACGCGTCGGAGGAGTAGAGCACCTTGGTGAAGGGCGCCATCTCGAGCGTGCGGGAGACTACCGCGTCGGCGCGGGCGCCGGCGTAGTTGATCGCGAGGCCGGCGTCGAGGTAGACGTTCGTGAAGGCCTGGGCCAGGTAGCCGGCTTCCCGTTCAAAGGGGTAGCAGTGCAGCAGCATGACGGGCACGTCCGCGGCTTCCGTCGCGAACAGGAAGTCGCGCAGGTGCAGCGGGTTGGCGGTGCGCAAGTCGACGTCGCGGTCGCCGAAGCCGACGTGCAGCTGGATGGGAAGCCCGCGGTCAAGCCCCGTGAACAGGCCGAAGCGGAGCAGGACGGGGTCGGCCAGCCGGACGGGACCGCCAGCACGAGCGGCAGCCTGGGCGAGCCAGCCTGACGCCGCCGCCGTAACCTCCGCGTCGGTGGGGCGCGTCCAGTCGAGCGCGAAGCCGCCGCGGTAGGCGACGATCGATTTCACGCCCACGGCGTGATCCGTGGCAGCGGCGAGCCGGGCGCGAAAAGCGCCGGCGTAGCCGTCGGCGGGGACGCCGGCCGCGGCGAGCTCCTCGGCGATGGCCTCGAGCCGGACGATCTCGTGAGCCGAGCCGCCCGAGCCGCCCGAGCCGCCCGAGCCGCCGCCGATCCGCGCCATCTCGGCGGGCCGAAGCACCGCGTCGCCGGCGTAGCCGGTGTCCACGAGCCAGTCGCTAACCCCGGCCGCGGGCAGCATCCGGCGGTTGACCTCCGTCTCGCCGAGCGCGGCGCGGGCGGCCCAGTAGGCGTCGGCCCCGGCGCCGGCGGACAGGCCGAGCAAGGGCGCGCACCAGCGGCGGATCGCGAAGCCGAGCTGGGAGTCGAACGGGGTCATCCACGCCGGCGGCGTGCCCGGGTAACCCTCGTTGAGCATCCCCTCGAACCGGGCCCGGTCCGGCGCGGCGCGCAGCGGGCCGTGCACGTGGTGGTCGATCAGCG
>Ga0335074_10001366_pt1 | contig 33091 bp, 30 predicted proteins | sample Lox_Sample_23_FD_206715 | JGI IMG/M metagenome (GOLD analysis project Ga0335074, IMG submission 206715) | Soil microbial communities from Loxahatchee National Wildlife Refuge, Florida, United States - Lox_Sample_2.3 | ecosystem: Environmental > Terrestrial > Soil > Wetlands | place: USA... | reverse complement strand
TCCGGAGGCACCAACTCCAACAACGGGAATCCAAACCTAATCACGGACCCGGCAAACTTCGCACTCGGTGAGCAGTCCGGCGGGGTTACGTTGACAAACCCGTTGCTCCTCATCGTCGGCGTCTATGACGGAGGGACCTCTGCGACGGCGCCGACCGTCACGTTCGACGGCAGTGACGCCTCACTTGCCGCTATTGGTACTTACGGGCTGACGGGGAATGGCGTCGAGTTTAGCGCGGCCTCGGGCACTACGGCGACGGCGTACAGCGTCCTGGGTCTGGGCGGTGCGGCGACGGCAACCGGCACGGATCCAGAGCTGTTCTCGGTTTGGCAGACCGATTCGGGCGAGATTGCGGATACAAATTTCACGGACGCGGCGAACTTCGAGCTGTTCGCATACTCATTGAACACCTCGCTGGATTCAGGGAGCGCGATATCGCTCGGGATTAGCGGTGCACCCGATGGTTCGATGCTGATCGGCTATACCTGCGTAGCCACCGCAAGTCCATGTTCCAAGCCGATTGCGCAGACGCTGTCCAACGATGCCGGAATGCTCGCGGCGCCCGAACCGGCTAGCATCGTACTGCTGGGTAGCGGCATCGTCGGTCTCCTTGGGCTTCGCCGTCGTCGGCGCTCGGCTTGATGTAGTCTCACAGTCTTGAGGGCATGGAAGCCGAAGCGATACGAAAGCCGCGGCTGCATACTTCAGGTTGCAGCCGCGGATCGTTCAAGGGTTTTCCTGGGTCTCGTTTGGCTGATCGACGAGCAGTCCAATCGCAAGGCCCCGACGGTTCTCGGGTAGCAGCAGGCGCCTGTCCAATTTGTAGAGATTAGCAAGCTTATTATAAACGTGCAGTTTGCATTCGTCGCCCGCGGGCTCCAGCGGTCCGAGTTCCCTCAGTCGATGAGGTCCGTGGGCGCTGATCTTTGGGACAGACTTCCACGCTTCGGCGAAATCCGCCTCGTCGCGTAGTAACTCAGCGAAGAGGCTGTGGAACCAAAAGTAGTCCAGGGGATCAGGAGTATCAGTCAGTGGTTCCGATGAAGCTGGTACGCCTTTCGCTCGGCATTTCCACATTTCGTTGACGCGGGCAGCCCAGCGCCCGACGATCCGATTTGGAAATGTGGCGGCCAAAAACCAGCTCGCTAGCGGACGGTGACCGCCCGGATTCGCATATGCGAAGAATCCGGCAGGTTGCGCTACTCGATCTATCCAGTCGTCGAGGGGGATGACACACCACGTCGTTGCGTCTACCCAGACTCCTCCGTATCTATTCAACAGGTGTATACGCAAGACATCGGAGAACGCTTGAACCGGCAGTGCCAAAGTCTTGGTATAATCTGGCAGCGTTACCATATTATCGATTGTGCCTTTGGTTAATACGGTCAACTTCCACCTTGGATTTTTCGCGGCCCAGCTGCTAATGCATCGCTTTACAAGAGGTGGCGCATTATTCAGCCCCTGAAGCCAAAAGGTCCAGATGCGTCGCGGCACGATCGCCGCGGGTTCTGGGCGCTGCAACGAGAACAGCTTGGGAAAGGCGAGCGCACGCGCCGATGCGACCGGGGCAGCATCTGTTCCGGCTCGCCTGCTGCGGCGGATACCCTCGAGAAGCTTCTCGTCGTGCCGGTATACGCTGCGGATCAGGAATTCCGAGTTGGGCGAGATTCGGCGTCGGAGCTCATCGCTCACCGATCCGGCCATCCGATGCGGGAGTGGCCTAGCAGGTTGGCATGCTACCGGCAGCAGCTGAAATATTCGGGGCAGCTCCTCAAAGAGAAACAGTTTATCGAGCGGCACGTCGCCTCTATCGTAGACAAAACAGCACTGCGGAAGCAGATGCCGTGCACTGTCGTTCAGCGTTGGCGCATCCCTGTCGTCTTCGCGGCAGAGCAGACCGCGGTATGGATCTTCGAATAAGGCGTTGGAGTGTGCCAACCTCACCAAAGCGCGCAGTGCGTCGGCGAACACACGCAGGACAGCGGCGTCTACCTGCAATTTCTCTTGAAACCTAAAGTGCCGCCAGACAAATTCGGAAACGAACCGGTCGACAGGATCACGGATAACTGAGAATTTAAAGATGCCGGCCCCTCGGGAGATTTGAGGATAATTGGTATTGATTTCGCGTATCGAAAGATGTTGCAGACCATCACCAAAAAGGGTCTGAAAATTTGGCCGGGTTTTTGTGATAGTCAAACCAAGGTGTGGATAATCGTCCGCGATCCCGAACGCCACCTCCAGGGAAGTGCCAGCACATTTCGGGATATGGATAAACAGGCACGAATTGACGACCGGCATTTCAGTGATCGCCCCGGTCGCTCGATGCAAAGACCGCGATATGGAAGGCCGCGATATGGAAGACCGGGCAACGCGAGGACGCGCCGCGCCCGCCCAGAGCGATGAAGCCGGATCGCGCATCCGTTCGCATTTGGTTGTCGTTGGCCACGTTACCGATGAACGAAGCTCGCAGAATACGTTTTGACCATTTCATGGTCAGCCCGACGACGCCGGCTCAGAAGTTATATCGGCCACATGAGGCGATGCCGAGTCGCGCTTCCCCTTTTGGCGAGATCGGATCTCGGCTCTGCCAATGCTGCCATGTGGGCCAAAACCTGTCCGCAGGAATAATCGAGCTTTGCTCGCCAGCCGCGACCCTATGAGTGCGATGGATCCGCATATTGCCTCGCGCGACCTCCGAGCGATGCGCCGGGTCGGAGTGAAAAACCCAACGTTGCTTGTCCGGTCCGCAACATTTTGTGCCGATCGGGCGGCGGCCATGCAACAATCGGTAACAATGTTTGATTTGTGACGGCGGTATGGCGGCAATAGGTTTTGCACCGGGTTCGTTGCATTTTTCGAGTGGCGACGCATGTTGGGGGACATCGGGATTGCGCCGCAGCGGACGCTGCGGTCGGTGGCCAAGTGCCGGGGGATCGGCTTGCACAGCGGCGAGCCTGTGGCAATGGCCTTGCGGCCGGCGGCGCCGGACAGCGGCATCGTGTTTCGCCGGCTCGACGCCGGCGCCGAGATCCGCGCCGACTGGCGCAACACAAAGGAATCGGCGCTGTCGACCGTGTTGTCGAACGGCGAGGGCATCGAAATCGGCACGATCGAGCATCTGATGGCCGCGCTCGCCGGCGCGGCGGTCGACAATGCCATTGTCGAGATCGACGGGCCGGAGGTGCCGATCATGGACGGCAGCGCCGCACCGTTTTTGCAGCTGATCGAACGCGCCGGCATCCTCGCCCAGGACGCGGCGCGGCGCGCCTATAAAATCCTGAAGCCCGTCGCGGTCGGCGCGAACGGCTGCTCGGCCGCCCTCGTCCCCGAGCACGGCTTCGCGATGAGCTTCGAGATCGATTTCGACAATCCGCTGATCAACCGCCAGGACATTACCGTCAGTTTCGATCCCGGCACGTTCCAGTCCGAACTGGCGCCGGCGCGCACATTCGGCCTGTTGGACGACTGGCCGCGCCTGAAGGCGGCCGGCCTGGCGCGCGGCGGCTCGCTCGACAATGCCGTCGTCATCAGCGGCAATCAGGTGCTCAACGACGGCGGGCTGCGCTTTGCCGACGAATTTGTCCGCCACAAGCTGCTCGATGCCTATGGCGATCTTTACCTCGCCGGCGGCCCGATCATCGGCCAGTTCTGCGGCGTGCGGTCGGGCCATGCGCTGAACCGCCGGCTGTTGCTGGCGCTGTTCGCCGACCCCGATGCGTGGTGCGCGACGACAATCGTTGAAAGCAATGCGCCGGGGGTTGCGCCGTGGCTCGATTCCGCCCGCGTCGCCAGCGCCTAAGCGGCGCGGCCGAATCGGCGCGCGGATCGCCGGCGCGGTAATCCATGCTATAACCCCTCGGGGATCAATGATGGGGTCGGGTCGGCGATGCGTCTGCCGGTATTGGCGCCGCGGTTTTTCGCGGCCGGGCTGCTGATAGCGCTTGCCGCTTGCAGCGGCTCGACGAATCAAGTCTACGTCGAAAAGCCGGTCGATGATCTCTACAACAAAGCAATGAATGCTTTGGTGGACGAGAATTATACCGAGGCCAGCAAAACGTTCGACCAGGTAGAGAGCCAGCACCCTTACTCCGTCTGGGCGACGAAAAGCCAGCTTATGGAGATTTATGCAAATTACCAGAACCAGAATTATAATGAGGCGGTGATTGCCGCTGATCGCTTCATCCAGCTGCATCCGGGAAATCGGGATGTGGCCTATGCGTATTATTTGAAAGCAATTTGTTATTATATGCAGATCGTCGATGTCGGCCGCGACCAGAAGCTGACGCAATTGGCTCTCGCCGCGCTGCAGGATGTCGTTCGCCGGTTCCCCGACAGCAAGTATGCCCGCGACGCCGGCCTCAAGCTCGATTTCGTGCGCGATCACCTGGCCGGCAAGGAGATGGAGATCGGACGCTACTATCTGAAACGCGGGGATTATCTGGCGGCGATGAACCGCTTCAAGCGGGTCATCGAGATGTACCAGACCACGACCCACGTGCCGGAGGCGCTGGAACGCCTCGTCGAATGCGATCTGGCGCTCGGCCTCGTCGACGAGGCAAAAAAGAATGCCGCGGTGCTCGGCTACAATTACCCGGGCAACCGCTGGTATGCCGACGCCTACGATCTGGTGACCCAACACTCGCTGCCGGCGACGGCAAGCGGAGGCTGGTTCAGCCGCGCCGTCAGCAGCGTCTTCTGACGCGACCGCCGCAGCCCGGCACATTAAAAAATCTTAATTTCGCCGCCGCGGCGCGCTGCCTTATTCCAGCGCGCGCGGCGAGCCCGCGGGTAATCGGCCGCCTCGTTGCTCAGGCGCACGCGCGGAGCGAGGGCGGCGAAGGCAACGGGCGAAGGGGGTGAGGCTCATGGTGCGGCGGCTGGTTGCTGCGTTGCTTATGCTGATATTGCCGGTCGGGGCGGTGCATGCGGCCGGCCCGGCGGGGTTGGGCATCACCGGCATCTTTGTCACGACGAAGTACCCGACCCTGACGATCCGCGCCGGCGAGACGACAACGCTCGACCTGTCCGTCCACAATTTCAAGCTGCCGCCCGAGCTGTTGCAGCTCAGCCTGCCGCAGGTGGCGCCGGGCTGGAAGGCGCAGATCCTCGGCGGCGGCCAGCCGATTGGCGCCGTCGAGGTCGCGCCCGATTCCGAGGAGGCGTTGCAATTGCGCCTCGACCCGCCTGCTGGTGCGCAGGAAGGCGACTATCATTTCGTCGTCGAGGCGCGGAATGCGCAATATGACGAGAAGCTGCCGATCACGATTGCGATCGGCAAGGAGGTGCCGGCAAAACTCAAGTTGACGACCGATTTTCCGGCGCTGCGCGGCACGTCGACGACCGCCTTCAAGTACACGATGACCGTGACCAACGACAGCGGCCGCGACGCGACGGTCAATCTCAGCGCCGAGACGCCGAAGAATTTCCAGGCGAGCTTTACCGAGGCCTATGGCAGCCAGCAGATCACCAGCATCCCGATCAAGGCAGGCAGCTCGAAGGACGTCGATGCCTCGCTTGCGCTGCCGAGCGAAACCAAGGCTGGCGACTACAAGCTCGTGCTGCGAGCCAAGACTGCGGCGGCGAGCGCCAGTCTGCCGGTCAGCCTGACGATCGTCGGGCAACCGCAATTGTCGGTATCCGGCGAGGGAGGCCGGCTCTCCGGCGATGCCTATGCGGGCCGGCCGAGCCAGTTGACCGTCGTGCTGCACAACGACGGCAGCGCCGCGGCGCGCGACATCGCTCTCTCCGCCGCCACGCCGGAAGACTGGAAATCGAGCTTCGACCCGCAGAAGCTGCCGGAGCTGCCGCCCGACGGGCGGCAGGAGGTCAAGGTCACCTTGACCCCGTCGAGCAAGGCGATTGCCGGCGATTACCAGACGACGATCACGGCCGATTCGGCCGGCGGTTTGTCGGATTCGGCGAATTTCCGCATAACGGTGCTGACCTCGACGCTGTGGGGCGCGGTCGCGATCGGCATCATCGCCGCCGCACTGCTCGTCGTCGTCTTCGCGGTTGCCCGTTTCGGCCGCCGCTGAGGACCGCGCGATGACGGCCGAGCCGGCGGTCCGCGCCGAAGGACTCACCAAAATCTACAGCGGCCTGCCGGCCGTCGATCACATCGATTTCGCCGTCGCGCCCGGCGAAATCGTCGGCATCCTCGGACCCAACGGCTCGGGCAAGACGACGACGATCTTGATGCTGCTGGGCCTTACCGAGCCGTCGGCGGGCCGTGCCCAGGTCGCCGGGTTCGATCCGTTGCGCGCGCCGTTGGAGGTGAAGCGTCGGGCCGGGTATCTGCCCGACCAGGTCGGCTTCTACGACGGGATGTCGGCGCGCGACAATCTTGCCTACACGGCGCGTCTGGCCGGCATGGCGAGACCTGAAATCGATGAGCGTTTTTCGGCAGCGATGCGGCGGGTCGGGCTTGCCGATGTGGCGGCGGCTCGGGTCGGCACGTTCTCGCACGGTATGAAGCAGCGCCTCGGACTTGCGGAAATCCTGATGAAACGGCCGCAGGTGGCGATCCTCGACGAGCCGACGACGGCGCTCGACCCGCATTCGACGCAGGAATTCCTCGAGATGATCCGCCAGCTCAAGGCCGACGGCACCGCGGTCCTGCTGTCGTCGCATCATCTCGACCAGGTGCAGAGCGTCTGCGACCGGGTGGCTCTGTTCAATCGCGGCCGCATCGCGCTGTCGGGGACGGTGACCGAGCTCGCCGGGCGGGTGCTTGGCGGCGGCTATGCGATCGATGTCGAGACGCGCGGCGCCGGCGTCGAGGCGCGGCTCCTCGCGCTGCCCGGCGTCGTGCGGGTGCAGCAGCTCGGGGCCGGCCCGGACAGCGAGCGCCGGCGCGTCGATTGTCAACGCGATCTGCGCGCCGAAATCGCCCGCAGCCTCGCGACGCAGGTCGATCTCGTCGGCATTCATTTCGCGGCCCCCAGCCTCAACGAAGTTTATACCCGGTATTTCGCGGAGGCCCGCGATGAGCATTGACGCAAGCGCCGGAACGACGCCGCGCCCTCGCCGCACAGGCCGCCGCATCGGCTCGCCGTGGACCGGGGTCGGCGTCGTCGTCGCAAAGGAGACCGCCGACATTCTGGGCGGCGCCCGGATGGTCGTCATCGAGGCGCTGATGTTCCTGATCGCCCTCGTCGTGGCGTGGTTTTCGGCGACCGCGATCCGTCAGACGATCGGCGAAAGCCCGTTTTTGTATCTTCGCCTGTTGACCGTGACGCCGGAAAGCGTGCCGCTGTCGGTCATCTCGATCATCGGCCTTGTCACGCCGGTCATCGCGATTGCGCTGGGCTTCGATGCGATCAACGGTGAATTCAACCAGCGGACGCTGAGCCGCCTGCTGGCCCAGCCGATCTATCGCGACGCGCTGTTGTTCGGCAAATTTCTGGCGCGCCTGCTCTCGCTGGCGATCGCGCTCGTGTCGCTGTGGCTGCTCGTGCTGGGGCTCGGCATGCTGCGTTTCGGCCTGCCGCCGAACCTCGCCGAAGTTGTCCGCATGGTCGGCTTTCTCGTCGCAACGATCGCCTATGGCGGCGTGTGGCTGGCGATTGCGGTGCTGTTTTCGGTGCTGTTCCGGGCGCCGGCGACGGCCGCGCTGGCGGCGCTCGGGCTGTGGCTGCTGTTCACGTTTTTCTGGGCGTTGATGGTGACGCCGCTGCTGTCGACGATGATCGGCGGCCCGGAGCAGGGCCTGTTCGGCCCCAACCCCGCCTACCTCGAGGCGCAGCAGTGGCTCGACCGGGTGTCGCCGGCGACGCTTTACAGCGAGACGGCGCAGGCCCTGCTGCAGCCCGAAAAGCGCTTTTTCGGCATGGTCTACCTGACGCAGCTGATCGGTGCGCTGCCGTCGCCGCTGCCGACGGCGCAGAGTTTTCTGCTGGTGTGGCCGCAGTTCACCGGCCTTGTCGCGGCGACGATCATCATCTTTGCGATCGCCTACGTTGCCTTTCAACGGCGTGAAATCCGGGCGTAGCGCCGCCGGAACAGCGGCGCGGCGCAGCGCTGCCGGAGAGCCGGGCCTCGCCAGGGCAACGGCGGCGATGTTAAATGTTGTTCGGCGGCGGCACGGCGGAGGGAGCGGCGACATGGCCAAGACGCGCGGCACCGGCCTGTTGATGGTGTGGAACGGCCAGCCGCAATACTTGACGCTCTATGAATTTGAACGCCCCGATGTGTCCGAGAGCGAGCCGTGGGCGCGGGTGCGCGCCTTCATGCGGCACGATGTCGGTTCGCCGGGCGTCTATCGCCGGCTCTATCCGAAGTGAGCGCACCATGCCGACAAACAACGTTGATCCCTGCTTCCTCCCGGTTCACCGCCTGGCGGCCGACATCGCCGGCCGCAGGCTGTCGCCGGTCGATGCGGCCGAGGCCTTTCTCGCCCGTATTGCCGCGCACGACGCGAAGCTGCACGCCTATATCGACGTCTATGCCGATGACGCCCGCCTTGCCGCCGAGGCGGCCGACAAGGCGATTCGCGCCGGCCACGCGGTCGGGCCGCTGCACGGTGTGCCGATTGCGCTGAAAGACCTCGTCGATATCGAGGGGCGGGTCACCACCGGCGGCTCGGCGGTATGGCGCCAGCGCCGATCGCCGGTGACGGCGACGCTGGCGCGGCGCTTTTTTGCACAGGGCATGATCGTTCTCGGCAAGACTCACACGGTCGAGTTCGCGATGGGCGGCTGGGGCACCAACCAGAACCTCGGCACACCGTGGAACCCGTGGGACTGGAACGAGCACCGTACCCCCGGCGGATCGAGCAGCGGCACCGGCGTCGCAGTCGCCTCCGGCATGGCGCCATGGGGCATCGGCACCGATACCGGCGGCTCGGTGCGGTTGCCGGCGTCGTGGTGCGGCCTCAGCGGCCTCAAGACGACGATTGGCCGCGTCAGCGCCTACGGCATCCTGCCGCTTGCGCCCTCGCTTGACACGCCCGGTCCGATGGCCCGCTCGGTCGAGGATGCGGCAGTGCTCTACAGCATCATGCACGGGCCCGACCCGCTCGACCCGCGCACCTTGGCTGCGCCGCCGGTCGCCGACCCGTTCGCGACCCTCCGGCGCGGCGCCCGCGGCTTGCGCCTCGCGCGCATGCCGGCGGGCGAGCGCGACGGCTGCGCGCCCGAGGTGCTGGCCGCTTATGACGCGGCGCTCGACGAGTTGGTGCGGCAGGGCGCCGAGATCGTCGATCTTGCGCTGCCGTGCCGCTTTGCAGATGCCACCGATATGACGGGACGCATCATCGGATCGGAGGCCTATCAGCTGGTCGGCGATCTCGTCGACAATCCGGATCTGCCGATCGACGCCGCGGTGCGGCCGCGCATCCGCCTCGGACGCGGCATCAGCGCCCGCGATTATCTCGCTGCGCTCGCCGAACGCGACGCGCTGAAGCGGCGCTTTCTCGCTGCGCTCGACGGCATCGATGCGTTGCTGACGCCGACGACGCAGACCGCGGCGATCCGCGTCGAGGCCGTCGATCAGGCGACGACCCCGGCGCATTTCACGCGCCTCGTCAACCTTTTGGAATTGTGCGCCTTGGCCGTGCCCGACGGCTTCACCGCGACCGGCTTGCCGCTGTCGCTGCAGATCGTCTGCCGGCCTTACGATGAGGCGACGGCGCTGCGGATCGGCTGGGCCTACCAGCAGGCGACCGGCTGGCACGAGCGCCACCCGTCCGGCCTGTGAAGAGGTCGCCTCTCCAGCGGAGCCGCGCCTCCCAAGCCGGCGACCGAGCGGAGCAAGGGTGGTGCGGGCAGTCGGAATCGAACCGACACTCCGTTGAAGGAACAGGTTTTTGAGACCTGCGCGTCTACCAGTTCCGCCATGCCCGCGCACGGCAAGCTGTACCACACCGTGCGAAATGGTCGGAGTGAGAGGATTTGAACCTCCGGCCCCTGCCTCCCGAAAGCAGTGCTCTACCAGGCTGAGCTACACTCCGCCGACCGGCGCCGATATATAAGAAGAATGCCGGTCGGGCGCAACCGGCGCGGCGGGGCGTCAAAAGCCGCGTTCGACAGCAAAGACGGTGGTCTCGACCAGGGCGCGGCGCAGCGGCCCGTCGGGAAATTCTGCGAGCGCAACGGCCGCCTCGGCGGCATAGCGGCGGGCCCGCGCCGACGTCTCGGCCAACGCGCCGCGCCGCTCGACAAGGCGGATTGCCCTTTCCAGATCGTCCGCACGCTGTTCGCCGTCTTCGAGCGTGCGCCGCCAGAAAGCGCGTTCCTCGGGATCGCCGCGGGCGATCGCGATCAGCACCGGCAGCGTCAGCTTGCCGTCACGGAAATCATCGCCGACCGATTTGCCGAGTTCGCCGACTTCGGCGGAAAAATCGAGCATGTCGTCGATCAGCTGATAGGCGATGCCGAGGTTGCGGCCGAACCGCTCCAGCGCTCTCTCCTCCGCTTCCGGGCGCTCGGCGACGACCGCTCCGATCCGGCTCGCGGCAGCGAACAACGCGGCCGTCTTCGCTTCGATCACGGCGAGATAGGCCGCCTCGGTTGTCGTCGTGTCGTTGGCGGTGACCAGCTGCGCAACTTCGCCCTCGGCGATGACCGCCGCCGCGCGCGACAGGATCTCCAGGATGCGCAACGAGCCGTCCTCGACCATCAGCTCGAACGAGCGGGCGAACAGGAAGTCGCCGACCAGCACCGCCGGCTTGTTGCCCCACACCGCATTCGCCGTATCGCGGCCGCGCCGCAGCTCGCTGGCGTCGACGACGTCGTCGTGCAGCAGGGTCGCCGTGTGGATGAATTCGACAGCGGCGGCGAGCGCGATGTGGCGATCGCCGCGGTAACCGCACAGCCGCGCCGCCGCGAGCGTCAACAGCGGCCGCAGCCGCTTCCCGCCGGCCGCGACAATATGGCCGGCAAGTTGCGGGATCAGCGCGATGGGGCTGTGCATGCGCTCGACGATCAGCGCGTTGACTCGTGCCAGATCCGGGCCGAGCAACCGGAACAGCGCATCGAGCGATGGCTTCGCAGATACAAGGCCGGGTTCGACGCTGGGTACCGGCGGCACCAGGTTCTCCTACGCTGGGGGCGCCGCCGATTGCGGGCGCCCTCGTTGTCAGCCGGCGCGAACTCGCCGAGGCGGTGCTGCTCGCCGCACCGCCAGAATACTCCGGCGCGGCTTGACGCGCCGGATCGCGAGCGAGCATAGAATGGCCGAGCCTGTCAAGGGCCGGTCATGGCTCGATCGCACTGCGGCGGACGTAATATGCGGGAGTTGCTGCGCACAAACGACGCGGTCCGCCTGTCCTGGGCGCAAGCCCGGCTGCGCGGCGCCGGCATCGACAGTCTCGTGCTGGATCATCATGCCAGCCTCGTCGAAGGCAATATCGGCGCAATACCGCGCCGCCTGATGGTGGCGGAGCGCGATTACCGCCGCGCCGCCGCACTTCTCGCCGCCGCCGAGCAAGAATTGCGCTGAGCGCGGTGCCCGGCCGCGGACAGCCCGACGCGGCGTTGACCGAGGACCGCCTCCTCGGCGGCCGGGTTCTGCTGCGGCAGCCGACTAACGGCAGCCGCGCCGCGATCGATCCGATCTTTCTTGCCGCGGCCGTTCCGGCGGAGCCCGGACAGCTCGTGCTAGACCTCGGCTGCGGCGCCGGCGCCGCGACGCTTTGCCTCGCGGCGCGGCTGCCGCAATGCCGCGTCATCGGCCTCGAACTGCAGCGCGACCTTGCACGGCTTGCAAGCGGCAACGCGGCGCTGAACGGCATGGCCGGGCGGGTCGCGGTCATCGCCGGCGATCTGCTGCGGCCGCCGCCGCGCCTCAGCCCGGGCATGTTCGACCACGTCATGGCGAACCCGCCGTTCATCGCCAAGGGCGGCGGGACGCCGGCACCGGACTCGGCGAAAGCAGCAGCGACGATCGAGGGCGAGGCGGCGCTTGCCGACTGGGTGCGTTGCGCTCTCGCGATGGTGCGCGACCGGGGCAGCATTACCTTTATCCATCGCGCCGACCGCATCGATGCGCTGCTTGGGCAACTCGCCGGGCGGGCCGGCCGGATCGCGGTCCTGCCGCTGTGGCCGTCGGCCGGCCGCCCGGCCAACCGCATTCTTGTGCAGGCCAGAAAGCACCTCGCCGCGCCGGCGCGGCTGCTGCCGGGTATTGCGCTGCATGAGGCGGACGGAGCCTTCACCCCGACCGCCGAGGCGGTGCTGCGCGGCGCAGCCGCACTGGCGCTTTGAAGGCCATCTTCACGCTCGGATTTGCGGTGCGGCGCCGGCGCAATGTCGCGTCGTCCAAAGGCGCCATCTTGGTCGATAAGGCGCCATCTTGCCGCCGCAAAGAGCGGCTTCTGCTGCGGCCGCCGTGTACCTGCGTCGGAGCCGCCGCGTGATCTGCCGTTCGATCGTCGCTGCCGCGCTCATGCTGATCGCCGGCGGCCGCGTGCTGGCGCAGTCTTCGCCGTCGCCGATCCCGCTTTATCCCGGTGCCCCGCCGCTGCCCTCTGTCGCCCCCGCAACGCCGAGCGCTGCACCGGCGGCTGCGTCTGCGCGCTCGGCCGAGCGCGTCTTCTGCGAGCAGCCGGTCAGCGTGCAGCTGGCCGACCCGCCGACGGTGCCGCAACGCTACCGGCAGTTCATCGGCATGTTCAGCGATGCGTCATGGACGCCGCAATTATGCGCCGCACTGATCATTGAGAACGTCGCGGCCGACGGCGGTGCGACGATCGTCTACGCGTTCGGGCCAATGGGCTCCGGCGAGCGGATACCGGGCGGCGTGCTGCACGGCACGGGGATCATCAGGGACGGCGAACTGCGGTTTCAGAACTCGGACGGTAGCCAGTTCGCGTTTCGCCTGCTCTATGGCGATCTCGACGGTCATCTGACGACGCCGCACGGACAGCAATACGAAGCCGTCTTCAAGCGTCAGCCATAGCAGCGCATCGCCGCCCTCGGATCTGCAGCCGAGGCATGCCGTTCGCGTCCCCGAGTTGACGCTGAACCGCGGCATTCCTAGATTTTGCGGACGCGGGGGTTGGGCGACACACGAGTATGATGCGGCAATCCGATCGCGCCAATCCCGATCGCGGCGAGGACAGGAGACCCGGAGAGCCAATGGTGCAGTCGTCGGCGCCGTCGCCGTTCACCGCGTTGAACGAGCGCAGCCGCGAGATATTCCGCCTGATTGTCGACGGTTATGTGCAGACCGGCGAGCCGATCGGCTCGCGCACGTTGTCGCGGCTATTGTCCCAGAACCTGTCGCCGGCGACGATCCGCAATGTGATGGCCGATCTCGAAGAGGCGGGGCTGCTTTATGCGCCGCATACCTCGGCCGGCCGGCTGCCGACCGAAGCAGGGCTGCGCCTGTTCGTGCATGGTTTCTTGGAACTCGGCAATCTTGGCGAGGACGAGCGGCAGAACATCGAGGCGCTGTGCCGGGCGCGCGGCAAGAGCCTCGCACAAGCGCTGGAGGAGGCGACGGCGGCGCTGTCCGGCCTGTCGCATTGCGCCGGGGTCGTCGTCGTGCCGAAACAGGAGCGCCCGCTGAAGCATATCGAGTTCGTGCATCTGGGGCCTGGCCGCGCGCTGGTCGTGCTGGTGACGGAGGATGGGTTCGTCGAGAACCGGGTCATCGAGATACCGCCCGGGTTGCCGCCGTCCACACTGGTCGCGGCGGCCAACTACCTCAACGCTCGCCTCATCGGCCGCACATTCGAGGAGGCGGGGGCCGAGATCGAGGACGAGATCGGCTCCCACAAGGCGCAGCTCGATGAATTAACCTCGCACGTCGTCGCGGCCGGCGTCGCCAGTTGGGCCGGGGGCGACGGCGAAAGCGCGCTGATCGTGCGCGGTCAGGCCAATCTGTTGGAAGATGTGACGGTGCTCGCCGATCTCGAACGGCTGCGCGCGCTGTTCGAGATGCTGGAAACGAAAGAGACCGTGCTGCGCCTGCTCGATGCCAGCAGGCAGGCCGAGGGGGTACAGATCTTTATCGGCGCCGAAAATCATCTGTTTGGCGTTGCTGGATGTTCGGTGATTATCGCGCCGTATCAAAACAGCCGCGAGCAGATCGTCGGCGCGATCGGAGTCATCGGCCCGACCCGGATCAACTATGCCCGCATCATCCCGATGGTGGACTATACCGCCAAGATGATCGGCCGCATCGTAGGATAAAATCCATGATAGAAGACAAGGACGAGGGGCCGGCTGCGGCCAACGATCCCGGCGAGGGCGCGGTCGGGGATCTGCCGGACGAGGGCATCGCCCTCGCACCGGACCAGCGCCTGTCGGCGATCGAAGCGGAGCTCGCCGACACAAGGGATCGCCTGCTGCGGGCGCTCGCCGAGACCGAGAATGTCCGCCGCCGGCTGCAGCGCGAGCGCGACGACGCCCAGAAATACGCGGCCGCGAATTTCGCCAGGGATTTGCTGTCGGCGGTCGATAATCTGCACCGGGCGCTCGACGCAATGCCGGAAAGCGAGATCAAGGACAGCAAGACGCGCAGTCTGCGCGACGGCGTCGCGGCGACCGAGCGCGAACTTCTGGCCGCCTTCGAGCGTCACGGCCTGAGGCGCATCGATCCCCGGGGCGAGCGCTTCGACCACAATTTTCACCAGGCCATCTTTGAAGCCGACCGCCCCGATGTGCCGGTCGGCACGATCATCGAGGTGCTGCAGCCCGGCTATGTGCTGCACGACCGGCTGCTGCGGCCGGCGATGGTCGGTGTCGCCAAGGGCGGTGCCAAGGCAGAGAACGATGGCAAGTCGGCGGCGGGCAACGCCGCCGCCTGATCTTTCGCTGCGCCGCCGTCGCTGCGTTCACCCCGGCGACAAGCTCAGTGCGGCGGCGCGAGCAACCGTTCAAGACGGGCGAAGATCATGTCGGTGAGGATCGCGAACAGCGCCACCAGCGACGCCCCTTCGATGACGTAAGGCAAATTGTTGCCGGCAAGCCCGTCGAAGATCGGTGTGCCGAAGGTCAGCGCACCGATTGTCGAGCCGATCGTCGCCGTGCCGATTGCGATCGTCGTCGACACGCGTACCCCGGCGAGGATTGCCGGTGCGGCGAGCGGTAGTTCGACCGCGGCGAGCAGCTGCCAGGATGATAGTCCCATGCCGAGTGCTGCGTTCCGCACCGCCGGCGGCACACCTTCCAGCCCGGCGATCGCGTTTTCGACAATCGGCAACAGGCCGTAAAGAAACAGCGCGACGAGCGTCGGGCGCGCGCCGAAACCAAGCGCCGGCACGGCGAGTGCCAGCACTGCGGCAGGCGGAAATGTCTGGCCGACCGTCGTCAGCGCCGTCACCAGCGGGCGGAAATCGCGCCCCCCGGGACGCGTCGCAAACACCGCCAGCGCGACGGCAATGGCTGCCGCCGCGCCGCTCGCTGCAGCGACGATGCCGAGATGCGACAGAAACAGCGAGAAGAAGCTGGCACGATCGAAGATCACCGGGCGAACCGTCGGAAACGCCAAGCGAAACAGTGGCGCCAGCGCCGGCATGCCGAACAGCAACGCGATGAATAGCGCCGCGACCCACAGGAGCGGGCTGGCGAGCGCGCGCGGCCAGCGCCTCATCGCACGAGATCGGCCAGCGTGATCGCGCCGAGCGGCCGGCCGGCGCGATCGATGACCGGCAGCCGGTCGGCGTGCCGCGCGATCATCGCCGCGAGCGCGTCGCGCAGCGAAGCCTCGTCGAGAAGCGGCTCGCCGGCGGCGGTTTCGTTTGGCCGCAGCCGGTCGGCGACGGTGCGCAGCGCCATGACCCGCAAGCCGCTCGCGGCACCGCCAACAAATTCGCCGACAAACGCGCTGGCGGGCTGCTCGAGAATGGCGAGCGGGGTGCCCCATTGCGCCAAGCGGCCATGTTCGAGGATGGCAATGCCGCCAGCCAGCCGCAGCGCCTCTTCGATATCGTGGGTCACGAACACGATGGTCTTGCCGGTCGCCTGCTGAATGCGCAGCAGCTCGGCTTGCAGCGCCGCACGCGTTACCGGATCGACTGCCGCGAACGGCTCATCCATCAGCAGCACGTCGGGGTCGGCGGCCAGCGCGCGGGCGACGCCGACGCGCTGCTGCTCGCCGCCCGACAATTGGTGCGGGTATTTGCCGCGGTAGTCGGCCGGGTCGAGCCGCAACAGTTCCAGCAGCTCGGTCACGCGTTCGCTCACCCTGCGGCGCGGCCAGCGCAACAGCCGCGGCACCGTTGCGATGTTGTCGCCGACCCGCCAATGCGGGAACAACCCGACCGACTGGATCGCATAACCGATGCGGCGGCGCAGCACCTCGGGCGGTACCCGGCGGACATCCTCGCCGCCGACCCGGATCGTGCCGCCGTCGAGCGGCACAAGCCGGTTGATCATGCGCAGCAAGGTCGATTTGCCGCTGCCCGACGGCCCGAGCAGGACGCAGAACATGCCCTCAGGGATCGCGAGAGACACCTCGTCCACGACGTGGCGGCCGCCGTAGGATTTACTGACCCGATCGATTTCGATCATCGGCCGAGCCGGCCGGTCGCCAGGGTCGCCACGGTTTGCAGCAGAAAATCCGCTGCAAGCGCCAAGCCGATCGTCGGCAGCGCGCCGAGCAGCACGAGGCCCGTCGCGTATTGGCCGAGGCCGGCAAACACGAAGGTGCCGAGCCCGCCGGCGCCGATCAGCGCGGCGACGACGGCGAGCCCGATTGTCTGGACCAAGACGATGCGCAGCCCGGCCAACAGCAGCGGCACTGCCAGCGGCAATTCGATCCGCCACAGCAGCTGGCGCGCGGTCATGCCCATTCCGCGCGCCGCCTCGGTTGCCGCCGGGTCGACGCCGGCAATGCCGGCGGCGGCGTTACGCACGATCGGCAGCAGCGCGTAGAGGATGAGCGCAATGATCGCTGGCGCCATGCCGATGCCGCCGATGCCGACGCTCCCCAGTATCGGCCACGCCGCCGCGAGCGCCGATAACGGCGCGATCAACAGCCCGAAAAGGGCGATCGACGGGATCGTTTGCAGCAGGTTCAGCACCGCGAACAGGGGCGTCTGCAATTTCGGCCGATGCGCCGCTGCAACGCCGAGCGGCAGTCCGATTGCCAGCGCCGGTCCGACCGCGGCGGCGACCAGCACGATGTGACGCACCAGCGCTGCGGCGAATTCCTGGCGATGCGCCCAGTATTCGTGCGCCAGCGACAGGGAATCGAACACACCGCTCCGCGTCATCAGCAGGACGCTCGCCGCGAGCGTCGCGGCAAACATGAGGCGCTCCCAGGGGCTGGTGCCGGCGCGCTGCAACCCGTCGATGACGGCAAGGGCGCTGGCGCCGAGCACCACCCAAAACCCGGCGCCCAGCGAGATGCGCGCCGCCGCCGGCGCGGCCCCGGCAAGGCTCGCCGCCGCATGACCGGCGGTGGCCAGCACGAGAACGAACAGCGCAGCGGCGATGATCGCGGCGGTGCGGTGCAGTGCCGGCCGCGGCGGCACCACCGCGGCGGCGAGCAGGACCAGAGCGAGCGCCGTCATCCCGGCTGCGAAATGCGGGCCGCACGCAACGACAAACCCGATCGGGCGTCCCGAGACGAGCCGATTGGGCGCTAGCGTGACAAAACCGACGGCCAACGCACCGGCGGCACCGGCGGCGATCAGCGCTGCCAACACGCGATTATGCAGTTGCAATCGCCCGGCACCGCTGCCGGCTGTTGCGGGATTGGCCGCGGTCACGGCAACAGATGATGCGCCGTCAGGTACGTGCGCGCCACTGCTCCGGGCTCCTCGCCCTCGATCGCGACCCGCGCATTAAGCTTTTGCAGCCGGGTCAGCGTCAGCGACGCAAACACCGGATCGAGCGCCGCCGCGATCTCCGGATGCGCCTGCAGCACCGCCTGCCGCACCACCGGCGCCGGTTGATAGACGACCTGCGCGCCTTTGTCGTCGCACAGCGTCACGAGGCCGAGCGCGGCAATCGCACCGTCGGTGCCGTACGCCATCGCGGCGTTGACCCCGGAGATGCCTTCGGCAGCGGCTCGCAATGTTGCGGCGGTATTGCCGCCGGACAGCGTCAGCAGCTGGTCGGCCCGCAGTCGAAAGCCATAGGTCCGTTCAAACGCCGGCAGGGCGGCCGGGCTTTCGACGAATTCGGCCGAGGCGGCGAGCTTGAAATGATGCCCGGCAGCGAGATAGGCGGGCAGCTCGTCGAGGCACTTCTTCGCCGCAAACCCCGGCAGGTCCTTGCGGACCGCAATGACCCAGGTGTTGTCGGCCGGCGCCGGGGTGAGCCAGACGAGATGGTTCTGCGCGCGGTCGAGCGCGGCCACTTCGGCATAACCGGCGGCGGCATTCTTCCACACCGCCTCGCCCTCGCGGTGAAAGAAGATCGCGCCGTTGCCCGTGTATTCGGGATAGAGGTCGATCTGCCCGGCGAGTATTGCCGCTCGCACGATATTGGTCGGGCCGAGGCTGATCCGGCGCACGACGGTGAGGCCGCGCGCCGCCAGCGCGTCGGCGATCATGTTGCCGAGCACCGCGCCTTCGGTGTCGATCTTCGACGCCACGACGATTGCCGCCGTAGCCGCCGCCGGGCGTTGGGGCAGCAGCAGCGCAAGCGCGCCGAACAATGCGGCCGCGACCATCCGGTTGGCCATTTTCCCCGCGCCTATCGGCGCGCCGGCGCGGCATGCACCCGATCGAGCGCTTCCAGTTCGTCGATGAACCGGGAGATGACGCCGAGACCCTTCGACCAGAAGGCCGGGTTCGCGGCGTCGAGGCCGAACGGCGCGAGCAGTTCCTTGTGGCGCAATGTGCCGCCGGCGCGCAGCAGGTTGAGATAGCGCTCGGCGAAGCCGGCGTGCGCGTCCTCGTAGGCCGCATAGAGAGAATTCACCAGGCAATCGCCGAACGCATAGGCGTAGACATAGAACGGCGAATGGATGAAATGCGGAATATACGTCCAGTAATACCTGTAGTCATCATCCAAACTAAGCGCCGTCCCGAGGCTCTCGCGCTGTACGTCGAGCCAGATGTCACAGATCTGATCGACACTCAGTTCGGATTCGCGGCGCTCATCGTGGACGCGCATCTCAAATGTGACAAACGCAATCTGGCGTACGACGGTGTTAAGCATATCCTCGACTTTACCGGCAAGGAGGATCCGCCGCTTGACCGGATCTTGCTCTTGCGCGAGCAGAGCGCGGAAGGTCAGCATCTCGCCGAAGACGGAAGCGGTCTCCGCCAGGGTCAGCGGCGTGTCGGCCATTAATGCGCCCTGGGGGCCTGCGAGTACCTGATGCACGCCGTGGCCGAGTTCGTGTGCCAGCGTCATCACATCGCGCGCCCGACCCTGGTAGTTGAGCAGCAGATAAGGGTGGACGTCCGGCACGGTCGGATGGGCGAAGGCGCCGGGCGCTTTGCCGGGCCGCACCGGCGCGTCGATCCAGCCTCCGGCGAAGAAGCGTTCGCCGACCGCCGCCAGTTCGGGCGAGAACGCGCGATAAGCGGACAGCACCGTCGCTTTCGCCTCGGGCCACGGGACGGCGCGGTCGTCGTCGCCGGGGAGCGGGGCGTTGCGATCCCAAAACGGCAGCTCTTCGACGCCGAACCAGCGCGCCTTCAGCCGGTAATAGCGATGCGACAGATCGGGATAGGCGGCGCGCACCGAGGCGATCAGCGCATCGACTACCGCGTCCTCGACGAAATTCGACAGGTTGCGCGGCGAAACCGGCCGCGGAAATTTGCGCCAGCGATCCTCGACCTCCTTGTCCTTGGCGAGCGTGTTGGTGATCAGCGCAAAGAGCCGCGCATTGTCGCCGAGCACCCGGCCGATCGACAGCGCGGCCTCGCGCCGGACCGCACCGTCCGGATCGGACAGCAGGTGCATCGCCTCGGGTTCGGTCAATTCGCGGCCGTGGAACGGAAATCGGAGATCGGCAATCGTCTCGTCGAACAGGCGGACCCAGGCGGCGCGGCCGGCAACCGATTTCTCATGCAGCAGTTTTTCGAGATCGTCCGACAGCTGGTGCGGCCGCTGCGCCCGCACGTCGCGCAGCCACGGGCGGTAGTGGGCGAGCACCGGATCTGCCAGCTTGGCGTTGAGATCGGCATCGTCGATGCGGTTGATTTCGAGCGTCAGGAACAGCAGATCGGACGAGACCCGGTTGGTCTTCTCGTGCATCGTCTGGAAGAAGCGGGCGATTTCCGGATCTGCGACGTTGCCCGAGCGCAGCAGCTCGGCATAGCTCATGATGCGGCCGGCGATTTGTTGCAGGCGTTCGTATTCGGCGATCGCCGCGCCCAGTTCGGCGCCGGTGAAGGCGGCCAGCCGGCCGGCACAGCGCTTTTGAAACGCCGCCGCATCGGCCGCCAGCGCGGCCAGATCGCGCTGCAGTTGCGGGCTGTCGCGGCCGCTGTAGAGATCGCGCAGATCCCATTCGGGCAAGGGACCGAGCAGAGCCTCTTGCGCATCTGCTTCTGCCGCCGCGTTGACCTGCACCATGACTGCCTCGGCCGCCGGATTTCGGTTATCATTACACCCGCCGATATGGTAGGCGGCTGGCAGCCCGCCAACCGGGCATCGGCAGACGATCAAGTCATTCGGGGACAAGATGGACAACGCGAGCAGCCGCAGCCTGCCGGCGATGTTTTTCGCGATGGCGATGGAGCGCGGCGCGCGGCCGTTCTTGTGGACCAAGCGCGACGGGCATTATCACCCGACCGCCTGGGCGGCGGCGGCGGACCAGGTGAGCCGGCTGGCGCGCGGCCTCCGCGCGCTCGGCATAGCGCCCGGCGACCGCGTCGCTCTGGTGTCGGAGAACCGGCCGGAGTGGGTGGTCGCCGACCTCGCGATCATGAGCCTCGGCGCGATGACCGTGCCGGCCTATGCGACGAATACGGTCGAAGATCATCGCCACATCCTCGGCAACAGCGGTGCGCGCGCCGCGATCGTCTCGACCGCAGGACTGGCTGACCGGCTGCTGCCGGCGGCGGCGCTGGTGCCGAGCGTTGTGGCCGTCGTCGCGATCGAGCCACCGGCCGCGACGCCGGAAAACGTCCGCGTTCACGCCTGGGATGATGTGCTGGCGCTCGGCGCGGCGCGCGGCGACGACATCGCCGCCGAGGCCGCGGCGCTGTCGCCCGACGATACGGCCTGCCTCGTCTACACCTCCGGTACGGGCGGCGTGCCGCGCGGCGTCATGCTCAGCCACCGCAACGTTCTGGCGAACTGCCGCGGCGCCACAAGGTTGCTCGAACAGCTCGGGCTCGGCGACGAGGTGTTTCTGTCGTTTCTGCCGCTGTCGCACTCCTACGAGCACAGCGCCGGGCTCATGTTCGCGATCTCGCTCGGCGCCGAAATCTATTTCGCCGAAGGCGCCGAAACGCTCGCGACCAATCTTCTTGAGGCGCGGCCGACCCTGATGACAGCGGTGCCGCGGCTTTATGAGACGCTGCACCAGCGCATCAGCCGTCAGATCCAGCGCGAGCGGGGGCTGAAACGCGTGCTGTTCGAGCGTGCTGTCGCGCTCGGCAGACAGCGTCTCGCAGGGCAGGAACTATCACCCGGCGAGCGGCTCCTCGACCGCGTCCTCGACCGGCTCGTGCGTCGGAAAGTGCAGGCGCGCTTCGGCGGCCGGCTGAAGGCGATGATCTCGGGCGGGGCGCCGCTCGTCCCTGAAATCGCCGGCTTCTTTCTCGCGCTCGGCGTGCGGCTGCTGCAGGGCTACGGCCAGACCGAGGCGGCGCCCGTCATCTGCTGCAATCCGCCCGACCAGATCCGCATCGATACCGTCGGGCCGCCATTCGACGGCGTCACGGTAAAGATTGCCGATGACGGCGAGATCCTGGTTGCCGGCGCCAATGTCATGAAAGGCTACTGGAACGATCCCGAGGCCACCGCGCGCACGATCGTCGATGGCTGGCTGCATACCGGCGACATCGGCCGCCTCGACGGCGACGGGCATCTCCGCATCACCGACCGCAAGCGCGATTTCATCAAGAATTCCGGCGGCGACATGATTTCACCGCTGCATGTCGAGGGGGCGCTCACGACGGCGCCCGAGATCGCGCAGGCGATGGTGGCGGGCGACCGCCGGCCGTATCTCGTCGCTGTCCTCGTGCCCGATCCGGAATTTGCCGCCGCCTATGCCGGCGCACACGCGCTGCCGGTCGAACTGTCGAGTTTGGCGCGCGATCCCGGCTTTCATCGCGCTGTGGGCGAGGTTGTCGCGCGCATCAACCGCGATCTGGCGCCGGCCGAGCGGGTGCGCCGGTTTGTTATCGGCGACGCGGCGTTCACGTTGAATAACGGCCAGATGACGCCGACCCTCAAAATCCGCCGCCATGCCGTCCGCGCCGCCTACGGTGCGGCGTTGGATCAGCTTTATGAAGGCGCCGGCATCGCGGCGTAAACACAGCATCGACGCAACGTGCAGCCGCGCCTGACGGGGATGACCCGGCCGGGGCCGGCCTGAGGCCGCTCGGCGCTAGGAAGCGATGGCGACCGAGACGTTCTCCGGGGTCGCCGGCAGGTGCTGCTTAAACGCGACGACGCGATTGCGGCCGGCGTGTTTGGCGGCATAAAGCGCGTCGTCGGCCCGCTTCAGCACGCGTTCCAGATCCTCGCCGCGACTGGCAGCAGCGATGCCGACGCTGACCGTGACCGGCAATCTCTCGCCACTGTCGCGCAGCACGAACGGTTCGTGAGCGATCGCCGCCCGCAAGCGGTCGGCGACGACGACAGCGCCCCCAAGGCTGGTCTCCGGCATCACGATGATGAATTCCTCGCCGCCAAGCCGGCCGATCAAATCGACGCTGCGGACGTGGCGCAGCGCGCGGGCGGCAAGCTCGTGCAAAACCTGGTCGCCCGCCGGATGTCCGTAGGAATCGTTTACCTGTTTGAAGTGATCGATGTCGAACATCAGCACTGCGGTTTCGATCGCGTTGCTTGGCATGCGCGCAAGCAGTTCATGCAGATGGGCGAAGACATAGCGACGGTTGTAGAGGCCGGTCAATTCATCGGTCAGCGCCAGCGACAGGCTCTTGCGATAATTGTCGCGCAGCCGCTCCTGCAGCCGCCTGCGGCGGATCTGGATGCGCACCCGCGCCAGCAGCTCGTTGCGATCGACCGGACGGATCAGATAGTCGTTGGCGCCGAGATCGAGGCCCTTGGCGAGGCGCGGCAACTCGCCGTCGTCCGCCATCAGCAGCACCGGCAGTTCGCGGTGATTTTCGTGCGCCCGCCATTGCGACAACAACCGCAGCGCGTCGCCGTCGGGCAATGACAGGCTGAGGATGACCAGTTCGATTGTGTCGTCGAGTTGCTGGCTCGCCGCCGCGCAGGAATCGGCGCGGGTGATCGACGAGGCGACGGGCGCCAACGTGTCGGCGATGCGTTTTGCGACAAATGCCTGTTCTTCGACCAGCAGGATGCCGCCGGCGCCGAGATCGGCCGCGTCGCGCTCCGGGACGTCGTCGCCGGCAAACCGACCACAGACCTCCTCGCGCAGCCGCAGCTCCTCCATCATCCGTTTCAAGCGCACCAGCGAGCGGACCCGCGCGAACAATGCGATGTCGTTGACGGGTTTCGTCAGGAAATCGTCGGCGCCGACGGCGAGGCCGCGCAGCCGGTCAGCGACGTCGGACAGCGCGGTGACCATGACGACCGGGATGTCGGCCGTCTTTGGGTTTGCCTTGAGCCGCTCGCATACTTCGAACCCGTCCATGCGCGGCATCATCACATCCAACAGAATGATGTCGGGCAACTCGGTCTCGGCAAGCTCCAGCGCTCGCGGTCCGTTACCGGCAGTCAAGACCTCGAAATACTCGTTGGCGAGCTTCGCTTCGAGCAGCTTGATGTTAAGTTCGACATCGTCAACGACGAGGACGCGGGCAGTCATCGCAACGGCAACCCCTGGTCAGGGGAGAAAGCGCTCGACAGTACGCAGAAAGCTCGCAACCGAAATCGGCTTGGCAATATACGCTTCGCAGCCGCCGTCGCGAATCTTCTCCTCATCCCCCTTCATCGCAAACGCGGTCACCGCGATGACGGGAATGGCGCGCAGGCTGTCGTCCTCTTTCAGCCATTTGGTTACTTCGAGACCGGAAATCTCCGGCAACTGAATATCCATCAAGATCAGGTCCGGCCGATGCTGCCGCGCCAAGCGCAGTGCTTCCACCCCATCCTTCGTCTGCAGCGTCGTGTAGCCGTGCGCTTCGAGAAGGTCGTTGAACAATTTCATGTTGAGGTCATTGTCCTCAACGATCAATACCGTCTTCAGCGCCTTATGGGCGATATCGCCGTTCTGCTTCAGCCCTTCGACCATATCGGCAGGTCCTCGCAAACTCGATCGCGCCGGCGCGCTTCGCCATCGGCTCCGCCGCAATCTTCAGTCTCCGTCTACCCCGATTGCCTTAACAATTGGTAAGTAGATCGGGAGCGCCGGGTTGGAGAACGACGCGAGCATGAGTGCCGCCTTTCGTAGGGGCGTTGGCCGGCTTTATGGCGCGGTGCCGCGGCGCCGGGCGTGCTGCGTCTTCGCCGACCGGATCGCGACCCGTCTGCCGCCGCCGGAGCCGCGCGGGTGATCGCGGTCCTGTGCCGCGATTGCGGCGGCTTGGCGGAGATGCCGACGCTGCCGCAGCGCTGCGCCGGATGCGGCTCGCCGCGGCTCGTCGCGCATGCGGAACTCGCCGAACTCGTGATCGCCCATCTCGATTGCGACGCATTTTACGCAACGGTCGAGAAGCGCGACCGGCCCGCGCTTGCCGAACGCCCCGTCATCGTCGGCGGCGGCCAGCGCGGCGTTGTGCTGGCCTGCTGCTATGTCGCGCGGATTTACGGCGTGCGCTCGGCGATGCCGATGTTTGAGGCGCTCGCCCGCTGCCCCGAGGCGGTCGTCATCCGGCCGGACATGGCGAAGTATCGGGAGGTCGGACGCGCCGTGCGCACCGAGATGCGGCGCCTCACGCCGCTTGTCGAGCCGCTGTCGATCGACGAGGCGTTTCTTGACCTTTCCGGCACGGCAAACCTCCGCGGCGCCGCGCCGGCGCAGCTCCTGGCGGCGCTGGCGCGACGCGTCGAAGCGCAGCTCGGCATCACCGTGTCGATCGGCCTCAGCTGCAACAAATTCCTTGCCAAGCTTGCTTCCGACCTCGACAAGCCGCGCGGCTTTGCGGTGATCGGCCGCGGCGAGGCGGCCGCGTTTCTCGCCGACAAGCCCGTCGGTTGGCTGTGGGGCGTCGGCGGCGCGATGCAGCGCCGGCTGGCGGCCGACGGCATCATGCGGATCGGGCAACTGGCTGCGATCGACCGGCGCGAACTGGCGCGACGCTACGGCCGCCTCGGCGCGCGCTTGGCGCAGTTGGCGCGCGGTGAGGACGACCGGCCGATCCAGCCGGACGGGCGGGCGCGCTCGATTTCGGCCGAGACGACGTTCGCGCGCGACGAGGCCGATCGCGACGCGCTGGCCCGCGCGCTGCGGCCGTTATGCGAGACGGTCGCCGCTCGTCTCAAACAGAGCGGGCTGGCCGCCGCCGGCGTGACGTTGAAACTGAAAACCGCCGATTTCCGCCTGCGCAGCCGCTCGCGGCGCCTTGCCGAGCCGACCCAGCTTGCCGAATTGCTGTTCCGCAGCGCTCGTGCGCTGTTGGATGGCGAAGCCGACGGTGCGACCCGGTTCCGGCTGATCGGGGTCGGCGCCGATCGGCTTGCCGCCGCCGCCGAAGCCGACCTGCCGACACTGTTCGAGCAGGATGACAGCCGGCCGCGGCGGCTCGAAGAGGCGATCGACAATCTCCGCCGTCGCCATGGCCCCGCCGCCGTGCTGCGCGGCCGAACCCTGCCTGACGCCTGACCCGCTCAGCAGCGCGGCTTCTCCGCCGGCTCGATATCATCGAGCTTGGCCCGGATCGCGTAATCGCCGTAATCGATGACCATGTCGCGCGAGACGCCGTTGTCGAGAAGCAGCATGCCGAGTTCGTAATCCGGCGTTTCGTCCTGCTGATCGGCCGGGAAGAACGCCAGGCGCATGCGCCAGCCGGAATGATTGACGAGCGGGCTCTGCGTCGCCGCGGCGGCGTCCGGCTCGATCTTCGGGCCGATGACGGTCGAGACGAGCGCCGCACCGCTGACCGTCGTGCCGTCGAAAACCTGGCGGGCGATGAACGTGTCGCCGGCTTTCGCGCGATCGATCAGCAGGATCGTGTGGGCGCTCGGGAACAATGTGCCGGGCGGCAGAACAAAGCGCTTGCCGGCCGGCTTCTCGAATATCGCGACGCCGCCCTGGCCCGGGCCTTCGAGCCGGGCGACGCCGCGGATCTCCTCGTCGCCAGTGTCATTGCGCGTCTCGTTCTGGTTAAAGCGATATTGCAGCCCGTCTTTCGATTCCCAGGTCACGAAATTGGAGGTGATTGCGACATCGGACGACGAATCGGCGTAACCCATGACGAGCCGGTAATTCTGTTCGATCGTCCAGCCCCCACAGGTCTCGCCCCATTTGTACGCCATCGTGCCATGCGCCGCGGTGACGCCGGAATCGCTGCCGGCGCGGATCAGGGTCATCGTATAGAGCGCCTGGTGCGGCATGATGTCGGCCGCACCGGCCGGGCCGGCGCACAGGAGCAGAGCAAGCGTGACCGGGCGGCCGGCCGGCAGCAAACGCTCGATCATCGACGGCAAACCCTCCCGGCCGAGGCGGCCTGGCATCTATGACGCCAAGGCGTCGGAGCCGCAAGGCGCATACCCCGCGCGAATCGCCGCCATCCGGCAAGCGCGCCCCGGTGGTCCGCGTCGCGGCACAATCAATCGGCCGGCGGCAGAGTGCGCTTTGCGCCGGCCCCACCCGTTGACGTGTCGGGACCAACCACGGAGAAAAACCATGCCAATCAAATCCGTCGCGCAGTGGATTTCGCCGCGGGATGCGATGGCCTTCGGCGCCGGCGCGCTGCTGGCGCTGGCCGCAAGCCGCATCGCGCCGCCGGTGGCCGGGCGTGCGGTCGGCTCGCTGCGGGCAATGGCCGGCACCGACCCGTTCGCCGCGCTGGCGCAGGACCACAAGAAGGTGTTGGCGTTGTTCGCGGCGATCGAAGAAACCGACGAGGCGTCGGTTGCCCGCCGCGCCGCGATGCTGTTCCAGGTGAAACGCATGCTGACGGCGCACGCGCTGGCCGAGGAGGACATCGTCTATCCGATGCTGCATGACGATGCGCAGCGCCGCGACGAGGCAAAGAAGCTTTATCGCGAGCACGCCGACATCAAGCTGCGCCTGTTCGAACTCGAGCATAAGCCGAAGGATGATCCGAACTGGATCGCGGAACTGCGCGCGCTGCACCGCATCGTCGAGGAGCATACGCGCGACGAGGAGGAAACCGAGTTTCCGAAACTGCGCGCCGCGATCAACCAAGCGCAATGCACGACGCTGCTCGGCGAGGTCAGCCGCGAAAAGTCGATGCTGCTGTAGCTCGATCAGGGCGGCGGCGGCGCGGGCGCCAGCGCGATATCGACCCGCTCAGGGAATGCACCGGAATAGGCGAAGAAAGATCCCGAAGCGGGCTCCGTCGCCAGCGGCACCGTCGTCGTCGCGAAGCCGGGGCGCTCGCAGGTGATCGTGACGCCGCCCCCCTCGATGCCGCGCGCGATTGCCGGCGTCGGTGCGGCGATTGCGATCGTGCGGCCGTCGCGCGCCAGCATGCATGCGGCGCCGGGCGGCGCCGTGACGACGAGGAGGCCCGGCGGCTGCGGCGGAAGCGCACAACCGCCGGCGAGCGCTGCGCTAATTATCGCGAGTGTCGCGGATGCTCGCATCGAGACGTGTCGCGCCCGGTTGCAACCGGCAGCACACTGCGGCAATCCCGGCACCGGCGCAACGCCAAGATCGTGCGCTACGGCAGCCGCGCTGCGGGTCAGCCGCGCAATGCGCCGCTCGTCGCCTTTTCAACGGCGGCGACGAGGCGCTGCGAGAAGCCGTCGATCTCGGCGTCGGTCAGCGTCGCGTCCCGCGGCTGCAACGTGACGGCGATCGCCAGCGATTTCTTGCCGTCAGGCAGGCCGCCGCCTTCGTACACGTCGAACAGACGGATATCGGCAACAAGCTGGCGGTCGACGCCGCGCGCCGCACGCAGCAACTTCTCGGCCGGCAGGTCGCGATCGACAATGAAGGCGAAATCGCGCTCGACCGGCTGGAACACCGACAGCCGCAACGGCGCGCGTGGGCGGCCGGCGCGCGGCGATGGCACGGCGTCGAGAAATACTTCAAATGCCGCAACCGGCCCCTTCGCGTCAGACGCGTCGAGCACATCGGGGTGCAGTTCGCCGAAATGGGCGAGCACGGCCGGCCCGAGCCGCAGCACGCCGCCGCGTCCCGGATGAAACCACGGCGGCGGATCGGCTGTGGTCTGGATATTGTCGATTGGCGCACCGGCGACGGCGAGCGCCGCCAGCGCGTCGGCCTTGGCGTCAAACAGATCGGGTTCGCGCGGCTTGTCGCGCCAGTCGCGCGGGCCAAGACGACCGGCGCGCAGCCCGGCGGCGACGGTCCCTTGACCCTCGGGCGACGCGTCGCGGTAGATCGGGCCCAGTTCGAACAGCGCTACGTCGGGAAAGCCGCGGCCGGCATTGCGCGTCACCGCCTCGATCAGCGCGGGCAACACGGACGGCCGCATTTCGTCGAGATCGGCGCTGATCGGGTTGACGAGGCGCAACGCCGGCTTGCCGCCGCCGAACCGCGCCGCCGCCTCGGACGACATGAACGAAAACGTGACGGCCTCGACGAGGCCGCGCTCGGCGAGCGTACGCCGCACCAACTCGACGCGGCGCCGGCGCATGTCGATGGCCGGCCGCGAGATGACGCTCGTGCGCGCCAGCTTCTCGGCCGGGATCAGATCGTAACCCTTGATCCGCAATACCTCTTCGACGAGATCGGCCTCGCCCTCGATGTCGCCGCGCCAGGACGGCGGCGACACGTTGAGAGAACCGTCATGCGCGGCGGCATCGCCGATTGTGCAGCCGAGCGCCTGCAGGATCGCGCGGCTCTCGGCCGGCGGCACATGCAGCCCGCCGAGGCCCGCCGGCCGCTCGGGGCGCAACAGGTAGGAGCGGCGCCATTCGGGTTCGGTGCCGGCAACGACAATTTCCGACGCCTCGCCGCCGCAGAGTTCGAGAATGAGCCGCGTGGCGATTTCGAGGCCCGGCCCGACAAATGCCGGATCGACGCCGCGCTCGAAGCGGTAGCGCGCGTCGCTCTGGATGTCGAGCCGCCGCCCGGTTGCCGCGGTACGCACCGGGTCGAACAATGCAGCCTCGACAAACACCTCGGTCGTCGCTTCGGTACAGCCGGTCCCGTCGCCGCCGATGACGCCGCCGAGGCTCTCGACGCCGTTGTCGTCGGCGATAGCCGTCACTTCCGCATCGAGCACGTATTCACGGCCGTTCAATGCGAGGAGTTTTTCGCCCGGCCGTGCGAAGCGCACGATGAGACCGCCGCTGATCTTCGCTGCATCAAAGACATGCAGCGGGCGGTTCACGTCAAATGTGAGGAAATTGGTGATGTCGACGAGCGCCGAGATCGGCCTCAGACCGATCGCCTCAAGGCGGGCGCGCAGCCAGCCGGGGCTCGCACCGTTCCGGATCGCGCGGATGTGGCGGCCGAGGAACAGCGGGCAGGCCCGCCGGTCCTCGATACGGATCGCGATCGGCGATTTAAAGCCGCCGGGCACGGGCGTCGCATCGAGCGACTTCAGGCGGCCGATGCCGGCCGCCGCGAGATCACGGGCGATGCCGCGCACGCCGAGGCAATCGGCGCGGTTCGGCGTCACCTTGAGGTCGATGACCGGATCGTCGAGGCCGAGGACGCTGGCGCAGGACGCGCCGACCGGCGCGTCTGCCGGCAGGTCGATAATGCCGGCGTGATCTTCGCCCAACCCCAGTTCGGCAGCCGACATCAGCATGCCGCGCGAGGCAACGCCGCGGATCGTGCTTTCGGCCAGCACGGCGCCGGTTTTCGGGATCGTCACGCCGGCAGGGCCGAAGACTCCCTTCATGCCCGTGCGGGCGTTGGGCGCGCCGCAGACGACCTGCACCTCTCCGTTGCCGGCATCGACAACGCAGACCTTGAGACGGTCGGCGCCGGGATGCGGCTCTGCCTTGACGACCCGCGCGACGACAAACCCCTGCAGCCGCGCGGCGTCTTCCTCGATCCCCTCGACATCATGGCCGAGCATGACGAGCCGGTCGGCAATTTCGGCAGCGGACGCGGCAGTGTCGAGATGCGTCTTCAACCACGACAGCGTCGTTTTCATGCCGCCGGCTCCAGCAAGGCGCCCCGAACCGGCGAAGGGATGTCGAGCGGCAGGAAGCCGTAATGCCGCAGCCACCGCAGGTCGCTGTCGTACATCGTGCGCAGGTCGGGAATGCCGTATTTCAGCATCGCCACCCGCTCGATCCCCATGCCGAAGGCAAATCCTTGATATTCGGCAGGGTCGATGCCGCAGTTCCGCAATACCTTCGGGTGCACCATGCCGGAGCCGAGAATTTCCAGCCAGTCGCCGCCCTTGCCGATCGTCAGTTCGCCGCCGGCGCGCGAACAGCCGATATCGACCTCCGCCGACGGCTCGGTGAACGGGAAGTAACTCGGGCGGAAGCGCACCGGCAGATCATCGACGGCAAAAAAGGCGCGGCAGAATTCAATGAGGCACCCTTTCAGGTGCCCGAAATGCGTCGTACGGTCGATGACCAGCCCCTCGACCTGATGGAACATCGGCGAATGCGTCGCGTCGTGGTCGGCGCGGAACGTGCGGCCCGGCACGATGATCCGCAGCGGCGGCGACTGACTCATCATCGTGCGGATCTGCACGGGCGAGGTGTGGGTGCGCAGCACCGGGCGCGCGCCGTCCGATCGTCCGGGCAGGTAGAACGTGTCATGCTCCTGGCGGGCCGGGTGCTCGGGCGGGATGTTGAGCGCGGTGAAATTGTGAAAATCGTCCTCGATGTGCGGTCCCTCGGCGACGGAAAACCCCATTTCGCCGAAAATCGCGATGATCTCGTCGATCGTCTGGCTGATCGGGTGGATGCGGCCCGGGTTGCCGGTTTCTACCGGCAAGGAGGCATCGGCCTTCTCGGCGGCGAGACGGTGCGAGAGTGCGGCGCGGCGCAGCTCCTCCGCGCGGGTCGAGAGCGCGTCCGAGAAATGGTCCCGCAAAATATTCAGATGGTTCCCCAAGAGGGGTCGCTGTTCCGGCGCTAACCGACCGAGGTGGCGCATCATCTCGGTGAACTGGCCACGCCGGCCGAGAAAGCGCACCCGAACTTCCTCCAGCGCTTCCGGCAAAGCTGCCGCCTCTACTTCGCGGCAGGCGGCCTCGATGATCTTGTTGGCGTCGTCGATCAGCTTTTCGATGTCTGCCATTCTGAGCTTCCAAAATAAAAAGGGGCCGAATTGCGCGGCCCCTTCGTGTCTCGGAATCGCGTCGGGGCCGTCGGTCAGGCAGCACCCCCGGTAAATCGCACGCATTGCCGCTCGACCTCCCGTCGCAGCGCGATGGGTCCTTCCTTCTCCCCGCTCCGCGGCGCGAGAGTATTGCGCGCCATCTGGCTCTCCCCGCAGGCGCGGAGCGGGCCGGGGCGTGGGGCAGAGCCGGAGAGCATCACGCCGCCGCGGGCTTGGCCGCGTCGAGCGCGGCCTGTGCGCCGGCGACAATCTGCGCGAACGCCTCCGGCTCGCGTATCGCCAGGTCGGACAGGATCTTGCGGTCGAGATCAATGCCGGCGAGCTTCACCCCATGCATGAATTGGGAATAGGTGAGCCCATGTTCGCGCACGCCGGCATTGATGCGCTGGATCCACAGCGCGCGGAAATCGCGCTTCCTGTTGCGCCGGTCGCGGTAGGCATAGCGCAGTGCCTTCTCGACCTTTTCGAGCGCGATGCGGTAGGCGCTGTGGCCGCGGCCGCGATAGCCCTTGGCGAGATCGAGAACCTTTTTGTGGCGCGCGTGGGTCGTGACGCCGCGTTTGACCCGTGCCATCGCTCAGCCCCGCATATACGGCATGTAGGTCAGCACGAGGTTCGCGTCGCCTTTTTCCAGGGTCGTCGTGCCGCGCCGCAAACGCTTGCCCTGCTTTGACTTGTTGATCAAGAGATGGCGCTTGTGGCCCCAGTTGCGCTTGACCTTGCCGGTCGCGGTCAGGCCAAAGCGCTTTTTGGCGCCGCTCTTGGTTTTCAGCTTGGGCATTTTCATTCCTTGCACAGCGGTTGACGGCAGCAAGGCATGCCCGTGCCCGACCGCCCAGCGAAGGCGCGGTATATAGCGGTGGCGGCGCGCCGACGCAAGCCGCTGGCCGCCCGTCCCCGAAAGCAGCGCCACCGTCGCGATTTCGCGGCGAGCGCGGCTATTCCTCGCCGTGGCGCAGATAGCGCTCTTCGAGGGCGCGCCATTGGGCGGTGCCGACTGCCGCCTCGCGCTCCTGGAAGGTTGCGAGATCCGGTTCGATGCGGCGCGTATCGCCGTCCTCCCGCATCGCCCGCAACACGCGCTGAGCGGCCCGGATCGCGGCGCGTTGCGTCTGCGACGGATAGATACCGAGGCGGAACCCCATGCCCTCGAGTTCGCCCGCGCCGACGACCGGCGTCTTGCCGCCCTCGAAGACGTTGACAAGCGCCGGCCCCTGCATCTCGCGGCCGATGACGCGCAGTTCCTCGACGCTCTGCGGCGCCTCGACAAAGCCGATGTCGGCGCCTGCTTCGAGATAGGCGTTGACCCGGTCGATCGCTGCCCGCAGCCCCTCGACCGCCCGCGCGTCGGAGCGGGCGATGATCAGCAGGTCGGGGTCGCGCCGGGTATCGACGGCGGCCTTGATCTTGCCGACCATCTCGGTGCGCGGAACGATCTCCTTGCCGTCATAATGGCCGCATTTCTTCGGGCTTGCCTGGTCTTCGAGATGAAAGGCGGCGACACCCGTCTTCTCGTATTCGCGCACGGTGCGAATGACATTGATCGCATTGCCGTAGCCGGTATCGGCGTCGGCGATGACTGGGATCGCCACGGCATCGACGGTCAACCCGATGAAGCGGACGTTTTCATTGAGGGTCAGAAGCCCAAGGTCGGGATAGCCATTGGCCCGCGAATAGCCGCCGCCGGTCAGATAGACCGCGGCAAACCCGGCCTGTTCAACCA
>Ga0335074_10001365_pt1 | contig 33091 bp, 24 predicted proteins | sample Lox_Sample_23_FD_206715 | JGI IMG/M metagenome (GOLD analysis project Ga0335074, IMG submission 206715) | Soil microbial communities from Loxahatchee National Wildlife Refuge, Florida, United States - Lox_Sample_2.3 | ecosystem: Environmental > Terrestrial > Soil > Wetlands | place: USA... | reverse complement strand
CCATGATTAAAGTCGGTGTCATCGGTTATGGGTACTGGGGTCCAAACATCGTTCGGAATCTGCACGGGTTGGAGTCGACGCGGGCCGAAATGGTCTGCGACAGCAGTCCGAAAGCGCTTGCTCGAGCGCAAAAGGCATATCCCGGCATTCGAGCTGTTTCGGACCCTGACGAACTCCTACGGTCACCGGACATCGACGCGGTAGCGGTAATCACACCGGTGTGGACTCACTATGAATTGGCCAAGAAGGCCCTTGAAAATGGGAAACACGTATTCATCGAGAAACCCTTCACGTCCAGTGCCGCTCAGGCCGAAGAGCTGATCGAACTGGCGGCGCGAAAAAAGCTGACGATCATGGTCGATCACACGTTCTTGTTCACCGGGGCCGTGCGCAAGATCCGAGAACTCACGGAAAGTGGTGCTCTCGGCGACCTCTACTACTACGACTCGCTACGCGTGAACCTGGGTCTATTCCAACATGACGTTAGCGTCATTTGGGATCTTGCGCCCCATGACCTTGCGATCATGGATCACATCATCAAGGGCGAGCCGGAAGCCATCGTGGCGACTGGCGAAACACACCTGAATGGGGTGGAAGACGTCGCATTCATGACGATCTATTTCCCCCGGAATGTGATTGCACATATCAACGTGAATTGGCTCTCGCCGGTGAAGATTCGCACGACGTTGATCGGCGGCCAGAAAAAGATGCTCGTGTGGAACGACCTCGTAGCGGACGAAAAAATCCGGATATACGACAAGGGTGTTCAGATCGCTTCTGGCGAAGGAATCCGCGATCTTCTCGTCAGCTATCGCACGGGCGACATGTGGGCACCGCAAGTGGAACAGCTGGAAGCGCTCCATGTGGAGCTGGACTATTTCGCCGACTGCGTCATGAACGGCAAGACTCCCTTTAACGACGGGCATGCTGGGTTACGCGTTGTTCGGATGCTCGAGGCTGCCGAAGCATCGATCCAAAAAAGAGGAGAATTGGTCCGCCTGTGAACGCACGATCCTCTGCCGCGCTCTTCTCGTAGGCGTTTGAGTCGTCCGCTTCCGAATCTCCACGAGAAAATGCCTGTCAGTATTCTCTACCTCGTGTCGGTGGTTCACTGTTGTGAAATCGCATTGGTGTTGAAGCCCCTACCCCTAGTGCAACCGCGTTAAGCGAATCCGCTTTGACTCAAGAAACTCCCTTCGGCAACGGAATGCGTCCACGGCCGCTCGCCAAAGCTTTCTCGCGCGAGGAGCACCCCGAGGCTCCTACGGCGCGTTGTTATTCTCAGCTGAACATTTCCTCGCTGAGGGCCCTGTGCGTGCAGTCGCTCGCCGCGTTATATCAAGAGAAAGAGAAACTCTTTTCCCGACGCATGATTCTGAGGGAAGGTGGATTTCACCTCGATGAACCTTCGCGTAAGCAGACGATCATCGCTCTCTTGGGCTTGCAGCGCCTTGCTGAATCCGGTGGAGTGGACCCATTTGACATCGCTGCGATTAGAGATCGGATCTTGGGAGATACGAACTGGGTCAGCAGCCTGGGAGAACTCGGACTGCTGACCTGGTTCGCAGCGGAGTGCGTACCGGAGAGGTTGGAAAAGCTTTTCCACGAATTCGACTTCGAGAAGGCACTCGACACTTACGCGGATGGTCGCCAGGCCTGCACTCAGGGATTAGCATGGTTTTTGTCAGGTATCGCACACGCGAAACTCGCGTGTCCCGAAGCGCTTCCGGACCTGACAGACGTCGTTGTGGATGCCTACCACCTTCTGGAAGACAATCAAGGAGAGTGCGGAATCTTCGGACACGCGGGGCGCCGCCGACTACCCGAGAAATCCCTTTATAATCGCTTTGGGACGTTTGCCGATCAAATTCACGCCATTTACGGGCTCACGACTTTCGCTCGGGCGTTTCAGATTGAGGAACCGCTTGTCGCCGCATTGGCTTGTGCGGCCGCGATTTGCGCACTCCAAGGAGAAATGGGTCAATGGTGGTTCCTTTACGATAAGCGCACCTGTCGAGTCATCAATCGATACCCTGTGCTTTCCCTCCATCAGGATGGAACTGCCCCTCTCGGGCTCCTGGCCTTGGGTGAAACCACCGGCCGGGCTTTTCACGATTCGATAATCAAGGGATTGTCTTGGATTGCTGGAGCAAATGAACTCAGAAATGACCTCCGGAATTTCGATCAAGGTCTGATCTGGGACTCCATCGGATCGAGGCGGCGAGTGAGCGAGTACCGTCACACCGCCTTCAGCCTTCTCAAGATTCCCCGTGTACCGCGGGCCGAGAGCCTTGAAATTCGATATGAAGCCCGGCCCGATCATTTCGGCTGGTTGCTTTATACTCTCAACCGGTTCTGCGCGCCTAACGCGGCTCGTGTCGCTCGGGCCACAGCGGGCGATTAGGATTGGCCGACACGAGGTCGAGGGTTTGGGCACAATGTGGTAAATGTCTTCCCTCGACCTGGTTCACCCTTGAAACGACCGTGGCACCGGGTGTCTTTTTGGGCCACGCATTTCGAGTCAACCATATTATTATCAGTCAGTTGAAGTGGCCTCTACATAACCAAGCTTTTCATCCTATCGTGGCTAATCTGGCAGCCCGATTGCACCATTTGAGCGCGCGGAGCGAAGCGTCTGTTCTGCTCCCTAAGTTGTTTACGATGTGCTTCTTAGGTCCTACTCAGTAGATTTAGCCCTCTTCCAGACGGCTTAATGGCGGTAGCTTGTCGGAACGGTCTGAAGCAACAACTCCAAGAGGTGAGGCGCCTGTGAATGAGTTTTGCTCGATTGCCCCGGACGTGAAATTGGCTCACGGAGTCAAGCTCTCGAAGTTCATCAACCTGTATGGTTGCCAGGTCGGAGAAGACACTAAAATTGGGGCATTTGTTGAAATCCAGAAGAACGCGACCGTCGGCAAGAACTGCAAAATTTCGAGCCACACTTTCATCTGCGAAGGAGTCTCGATCGAAGACAATGTGTTTGTCGGCCATAGCGTGACGTTCGTCAATGACTCCTATCCGCGGGCGACGACGCGGGACGGACAATTGCAGACCGAGGCCGACTGGAAGGTCGAGAAGACGATCGTAAAGAAAGGTGCTTCCATTGGGTCGGGTTCCACGATCCTCGCGAACATTACAATCGGCGAGAACGCGATAGTAGGGGCCGGCAGCGTTGTGACCCGCGACGTGCCGGCTAATACGATAGTCGCTGGCAATCCAGCGAAAATCTTACGGGCGATCCAATCTCCTATGAAGGTGAACGAATGACAGAGAACGCGAGAGTTCCTTTTGTCGACTTGGTGAACATGCATCGCCAGCTTGAGGCTGAGTTGCTAGAGGTTTGCAAGAGGGTGATTGACACGGCATCTTTTGTTGGCGGACCAGAGGTGGAGGGATTCGAGCACGAGTTTGCGGAATTCTGCGACACAAAATGCTCCGTAGCCGTAAACAGTGGGACCGATGCGCTGCGATTTGCGCTTATGGCTGCTGGTATTCAACCTGGCGACATCGTCCTCACTGTACCCCATACATTCATCGCAACGACCGAAGCAATTTCGCAGTCAGGCGCGCGGCCAGACTTTGTGGATATCGATGCCCGAACATTCAACATGGATCCAGAGAAGCTTCGGTGCTATCTGGAGTCGCAATGCGTCCTTGATCCCACGACCGGCCGATATGTGCACAAGGAGATGAGGAAACCCGTGACGGCCGTCGTCCCGGTTCACTTGTACGGTCAAATGGCCGACATGGACGCGATTTCGGAGATCGCCGGACATTACAGATTAATGATTATTGAAGACGCCTGCCAGGCACATGGCGCAGAGTATTTTTCTCAGAAGCAGAACCGCTGGTACAAGGCAGGCTCCATTGGCCTCGCGGCGGCGTTCAGTTTTTATCCCGGTAAAAACTTGGGGGCATGCGGCGAAGCTGGCGCAGTGACAACCAACGATCCCGAAATCGCCCGCAAGGCTGCGATGCTTCGGGACCATGGCCAAGCAAAGAAGTACTATCACGATGTGGAAGGCTATAACGGGCGGCTGGACGCCATCCAGGCAGGGCTTCTGCGCGTGAAACTACGTCATCTACCCAAGTGGAATGAACAACGGCGTGAAAGTGCTCGGATTTACGACGAACTCTTGGCGCCGCTCGAAGAAAGTGTAACCTGCCCGTCTCAGGCAGTCACATCGAAATCTGTGTATCATCTCTATGTTGTGCGGACGCAATTCCGCGACGAATTGCAAATGCACCTCGCTGATGCCGGTATCGGCGTCGGGATCCACTATCCGATTCCCGTCCACTTACAAGCTGCGTATTCGTCGATGGGATGGAAGCGCGGCGATTTCCCTGTATCGGAGCGAGCCGCGAACGAAATCCTATCTTTGCCTATGTTCGCGGGGCTGAATCGGGACCAACAGAGGCGGGTTGTAGAGACTATTTCTCAATTCGTGACCTCCTGCGCCGCTCAATGAGCGACGCGTCTTGATGGAGTATCGGCGATCGTCTTTTGCGCCCTGCGGCAATAAACGAACCGACTTTTGCCCCGCGCCGCAGCGTCTGGAATTATGCATTTGAAAAATCCAATGACAAGAACAGCACTCGTGACGGGAGCGGAGGGATTTATAGGGTCCCACATGGTCAGGTTCCTCCATGCCAGGGGTTGGAACGTAGTCGGATCTTCTCTTGCCGAAGGCGCGCCTTTCCTTCCGAAGTTACCCAACGTGCAATTCGCGCAGTGCGATCTGCGAAACGGTCAGCGAATCACTCAGATTCTTACTCAACACGAGCCAGCATTCATATTCCATCTGGCGGCGCAAAGCTTACCGACTGTTTCCTGGGCGGACCCGGTGAGGACTTTTGAGAGTAATATTATGGGCTCGCTGTATCTGTTTGAGGCGGTGCGTCATATGAAGCGGCGTCCCGTGGTCGTGTCCGCCTGTTCCAGCGCCGAATACGGGAACGTGCCGGAATCGGCGATTCCTGTTGTAGAAGATCAGCCGCTGAGGCCGTTGCATCCGTATGGTATAAGCAAGGTTTGCCTGGACCTCTTGGCCCGTGAGTACTTCCTCGACTACAAAATCTCAGCCGTAAACGTCCGCCTTTTCAACACTACCGGTCCAGGTAAAACGAACGATGCCCCTTCTGATTTCGTGAGGCAATTAGTCGCGATCAAGAAAGGCCGGCAGGCACCGGTAATTGAAGTCGGGAACTTGAAACCACATCGAGCGTTCTTAGATGTGAATGATACAGTACGAGGTTTCTATCTCGCAGCCATAAAGGGCAAACGAGGTGAGGCATACAACCTGTGCGCGGCTCGCACTTATCAGATGAAGGAGCTATTGTACACAGCGATTCGACTGTCCGGCGTGAAAGCAGAAGTGCGGCCCTCCACGCATCTCATGCGCCCATCTGACGAGAGAATCATTTTTGGCAGCACCAAAAAGATCCGCAGAGATACCGGGTGGAAACCGTTGATCACCCTGGAACAAACATTGAAATCAATGATCGGGTATTGGGAAGCCGTGCCATGACAGCCACAGTCGAGAATTCGGCAAGGATCACTCCAGGCATACCGGCGGTGTTACTTGTCGGCGGAATGGGAACGCGCCTTCGAAGCGTTTTGCCCTCGACTCCCAAGCCACTTGCACCTGTGGGTGGCGTTCCTTTCCTGGAGTTGCTAGTCACACAACTGCGAGCGCAGGGAATTCGGCGCTTGATAATGTGTACAGGACACCTATCCGACCAAATCGAACGGCGATTTGGCGATGGCCGTAAGTGGAACCTCACCATTCACTATTCGGCAGAAACGAGGCCCCTCGGGACTGCGGGGGCAATTAAGCTTGCCGAGCATCTCCTCAAAGATGCTGAAGATTTTCTGGTACTGAATGGAGACTCCTTTCTTGAAATGGACTTCCATCAATTGATTCGCTTCCATCACGAGCACGGTGCGGTCGTGAGCATGGCGATTCGCAGTGTTCCCAACGCTGCGCGATATGGAAGCGTCCGTACGGATAAGTTAAATCGGATTATAGCCTTCGCTGAGAAACGGGGAATCGCAGAGCCGGGCCTGATAAGCGGTGGAGTATATGTCTTTAAAAGCTCCGCCCTCAAGCGCATCCCCGACGGACCAGCGAGTCTTGAGGTGGATGTGTTTCCGAAGTTGCTTGAAGAAGGGATGTTCGCGATCCCGCAAGACGGACTGTTCATCGACATCGGTACGCCTGAAGATTACGCTCGAGCTCAGACGCTTTGCCGCGACTTCTCGCAGATCGCAGAGGCACGGTCTCGTTAGGAGACAGCTTCTATGACAAAAGCCGTGTTCCTAGATCGGGACGGGGTCATAAACAAGAAAGCCCCGGAGGGCGATTACGTTACTTGCTGGGAGGATTTCAAATTCCTCCCCGACGCGGTGGAGGCTGTAGCACGGCTAAACGCTGCCGGCTTCTACGTTATCGTCGTGACTAACCAGAGATGTATCGCGAGGGGACTCTTGACAGTCCCGCAGCTTGAAATCATACACCAGCGGATGTTGGAGTCCTTGGCAGCTAACGGTGCCAGAGTTGACGCCATTTATTACTGCCCCCACGAGATGGAACCGATTTGCCGTTGTCGAAAACCTGCGCCCGGCATGATTCTCGATGCCGCGAGGGACCATGGAATCGAGTTGGCGGCGTCGTGGATGATCGGGGACTCAGACATTGACATTGAGGCGGGTAAAGGTGCTGGATGTAGGACGGCTCGTTTATTGGATGGAAGCGGCGGGCAGGGAGCTCTCAGTCGAAGATTCCGCAACAACGCCGAACTTGTCGCTGATTCTCTCTCGGATGCTGCTCGGCAAATCCTCAATCGCGAAAAGCATCCCGGGGCCCGGAACTCGTCGTTTCGGCAAGCTCGTCGCATCCTGTAGCACGAACTACTGATCGCTCGAAAAACAAATAGGCGAACTGTATGATAATAACGCGTACCCCGTTGAGGATTTCGTTTTTCGGCGGCGGCACAGACTATCCCGTCTGGTACCGAAAGTTTGGCGGCTCTGTTTTGTCAACAACCATCGATAAGAGCTGCTATATAACCTGCAGACGCCTGCCACCATTTTTCGAATATCACAGCCGTGTTTCTTATTCGAAGGTTGAGAATGTAAACGACAACGGCGTCATCGAACACCCATCAGTCCGTGGCTGCTTACAATACCTGAATATCGAAGAAGGAGTGGAAGTTCATCACGTTGCTGACCTACCGGCCCGAACCGGATTGGGTACGAGCTCGGCTTTTACAGTTGGACTGCTTCTGGGACTATATGGCCTCAAGGATCAAATGCGGAGCAAGCATGCGCTTGCCAAGGACGCGATCTACGTGGAGCAGGAGGTGCTTCAGGAGGCTGTGGGCTCCCAGGATCAAATCAGCGCCGCGTATGGCGGCTTTAATAGAATCAACTTCAATGTCGACGGTAGTTTCGAAGTCCGGCAACTGATTACCTCACCCGACAGGCTAGATCTGCTTCAACAGCATCTTGCACTTTTCTTTACGGGTTTCTCCCGGACGGCGTCAGAAATCGCCAAGGAACAGATTCGCGTGACGCACCAGCGCAAGAGCGAGCTTGAAACAATGCTCGCGATGGTTGACGAGGCCGAAGCAATCCTAACGAATCCAAATTGCTCCTTGGACGAGTTTGGCCGATTACTGCATGAATCATGGCAGCTCAAAAGAACGTTGACGGGCAATATCACAAACCGACACCTCGATGAGATTTATGAGGTTGGGCGGAAAGCGGGTGCGTTTGGGGGCAAGCTCCTCGGAGCGGGCGGCGGGGGGTTTATGTTGTTTTACGTGCCGCCCGACCGTCGGCAGGCGCTGCGTACAGCTCTTAGGAATCTACTATGCGTTCCTTTTGGCTTTTCGAACCGCGGCAGCCATGTCGTGGTCTACGAAGCGGAGGAACTGTACGATAAGACGCTTTCGAACGAACGGCATGAGGTGTATGCGCAACATGGGACGCCTAAAGGAGATTGATCAGGACCTCGTTACGGTATGGGGACCGCGTTAGGCTGCAACATGGATCGATCCAGCACTCTTCCGGTATACGTCCTGGTGACCCCGTCACGCAATGAAGAGGCATTCATTGGGAAGACCATCGAGTCGATCATTCGTCAGACCGTACCTCCCGTGAAGTGGGTGATTGTAAATGATGGTTCAACGGATTCCACCGGAGCGATCGCAAAGCGCTATGCCGCTGAACATGACTGGATTGAAGTCGTGGACCGACCGGTACGGAAGGAGCGTAACTTTGCGGCAAAAGTCCACGCATTCAATGCCGGATACGAGCGCCTAAAGCATGTAAATTATGCAATCATAGGCAACTTGGATTCGGACGTTATGCTGGACAAGGATCACTTTGAATTCCTTCTTGGAAAATTCGCCGAAGATCCTCGGCTTGGTGTTGCGGGAACCGCGTTCACCGAGGAGGGCGGTTACAACTCAGCGACGGACAGCTTTGAAGGACAGAATTACGTGTCAGGACAGTGCCAGATTTTCCGCCGTGAGTGTTTTGAAGAGATTGGGGGATACCTGGCAAACAAAGCAGGGGGGATTGATTGGATTGCAGTAGTGTCCGCTCGCATGAAAGGCTGGAAAACTCGATCGTTCAGAGAGAAGTCGTTTTTCCACCACCGACCTCTGGGCACCGCTGAGCGAGGCGTTCTAGCAGCTTCATTCGCGTACGGTCAAAAAGACTACTTCCTGGGCGGGCATCCTTTGTGGGAGCTTTTCCGAGTTTTGTACCGAATGACGAAGCCACCTTACGTGCTAGATGGTCTCGCGCTTGGCTTGGGATATGTCTCGTCAACGGTGCGAAGGCTTAAAAGGCCCATTTCCGACGAGCTCATGGCTTTTCACCGTCGGGAACAGAAGCGGAAACTCAAAGCCATCTTTAAGCTGCTTCTAGCTCTCAAGCCCGTCGACAAATTTGCGCTCCTTTCCGAATAGTTACTCAAGTACGTACGTGTGACCGAATCGGCGCGGAGCCCTTAATCCAAACACGCCATGTCACGTCAATTGTGCGATTGCCAGGGCGGACATCGTACACAGGGGCAGGACCTGCGGCGCCGGCAGACCAGGCGCATTCTTAAGACTACCTCGGCCTAGTTAAGAAAACAAAATATGTGTGGAATTTGTGGGCAATTCAATTTTGAAAGTCTAGCGCCTGTTCGGAAATCCGACGTCGCCGCCATGACTAAGTCGATCGTTCATCGGGGTCCCGATGACGAAGGCTACTTCTTTGACGGACCGCTCGGATTCGGCTTTCGAAGACTGTCGATTATCGACCTGTCCGGCGGCCACCAACCCATGTCGGACCGTGAGGAAACGGTGTGGGTGGTCTTTAACGGCGAGATCTATAACTTTGCGGAGCTCAGGAGCGAACTTGAGAGCTTTGGACACGTGTTTAGGACTAATTCTGACACCGAGGTCATTATCCACGGCTACAAGCAATGGGGTGACGAGGTCCTCAATCGCCTAAATGGCATGTTTGGATTAGCGATTTGGGACACGCGCCAGAAAAAACTCGTCCTCGCTCGTGATCCGTTCGGGATCAAGCTGCTCTACTATAGAATTTCCCTAGGTTCGATCTATTTCGGGTCTGAGATGCGCGCCGTCCGTGCCTCTATGCCCGAGAGGCCTGAGATTGATCCGACGTCGCTAAATCTTTTCTTGCGCTATCGCTTTACTCCGTCTCCTTACACCATCCTCAAGGAAGTGCGCAAACTCGCGCCAGGAACGAAGCTGGTCGCCCAAAATGGGGCGTACGCGGTTACGCGGTGGTATCGATTTAAGCCCGCTCCATTCGCACCCACTAAATCTCCGGAAGAAGCCAAAGAGGAATTGCTGACTCTTTACAAGCGGGCTATTCGAAGACAACTCATTAGTGATGTGCCTGTCGGCTTGCTTTTGAGTGGTGGCATTGACTCTGGGTTGCTGCTGGCGCTGATGAATTTGAATGGAAAGTCTTGGCCGACTTACACGGTCGGATATGGTTCGAGCTACGCTGACGACGAACTGGCAGACGGTGAAGCAACAGCCCGACATTTGGGATCAAAGCACACCTCCGTCAAGATCACGAGACCGATCTTTAGCGAGGCGCTGCCAAGAATTGTGGCTGCGCTTGAGGAGCCAATTGCCGCTTCTTCGATTGTTCCGATGTACTTCGTTTGCGAGCGAGCCCGCCAGGACGTCAAGGTAGCCTTAGTTGGTCAGGGACCGGATGAACTGTTTGGCGGTTATCGTCGCCATCTTGGAGTACGTTACGGTGCATTGTGGGAACAAGTGCCCGGCTGGATGCGTATGTCCCTCTCATCGGCTGTCTCCGCACTGCCTAGAAATGAGACCTTGAAGAGAGGAATCTACTCTCTAGCGATCGGTGATCGGATGCGCAGATATCAACATGTTCTTTCTATACTGCCAGGAACTCGTGTCGAAGAGTTGTTTCAAGACGGAGTGCTGTCTCCTAACTCCGGTGACGCCATACTCGAATGCTGGAGCGATCTCACTGATCTCATGACAGAGACGGATGAGCTGGGCGGGCTCCAGTTTTTGGAAATGCGGTGTACTCTCCCGGACGAACTCTTGATGTACGCCGACAAGCTTTCGATGGCGCACGGACTTGAACTCCGTGTACCGTTCATCGACAAAGAAATTGTTGAATACGTGGAAAGACTCCCGGAGAACCTCAAGATCAGGAATGGTTCAAGGAAATGGCTGCACCGTCAGGTTTGTCGGACCTACCTTCCAGATTCGGTCTTGAGACGTAGAAAACGGGGATTTGCTGTCAACGTTGTTGATGACTGGTTCAGAGGAACTCTCGATAATAAGATGGCAGATACTCTCCGCGACCCTGCGTCCAAGATCTATCAGTATCTTCGTCCGTCCGCCGTTCGCCAACTCTTCGAGCTACATGCATCCGGCCGCCAGGATAACCACAAGATCTTGTTCAGCTTGGTGCTCTTCGAAGAATGGCTCCGTGCTCAAGCGGAGCCAATAGCCGCCGTGAACTGAGGCCATTCGATTTACGAGTGTCGTCGCATCCGCTCGAGGCGAGGCCCGCGATCTGAGTGAGAGACTTGCTCACTGCAAGCCAACAGTCTGACGATCCACCCGTCACGAGGGGGTAGGAAGCGATAAACAAAATGAAGTGCCTAAAATTTGATAACAGAGAACTAATGGTCCACGGCCGACTGTGCCGCGTTGCCCATCTCGATGCGGATGATTACAAATTTCTCGATGATCCCGAACCATTGCTCGTCGAGTTGAGAAGATCCAAGATGGGTGTCGATCTTTTTACATTTTTGCAGAGGTTGCCCGACACCTCAGTGAAGTACCCCTATCCAACGGAGATGGACAACCTAGCTGTCCTGCCCATCACTACCTTCGATCACTGGTGGACGGAGCAAATCGGGTTCAAAGCCCGGAACAAAGCGAAGCAAGCACAGAAAAAAGGAGTGACCGTCCGCGAGGTCCCTTTTGACGAAACGCTCGTGAATGGAGTTTGGAAGATCTACAACGAGTCACCCGTTCGGCAGGGCCGACGGTTTCCTCACTACGGCAAGAGCTTCGAAGACGTCGGCAAAATGAGTGCCACGTTTCTGGATTCGAGCGTGTTCATCGGCGCATTCGACGGCGAGAAATTGGTCGGATTCGTAAAGCTGACAATGGACGACGCACGCGGCCAAGCAGGAATTATGCATATCGTCTCCCTGCTTGAATACAGAGACAAAGCGCCTACGAATGCCTTAATCGTGCAGGCTGTCCGGTCGTGCGCGGAAAGGGGTATTCGTCATCTCGTGTATTCGAAATTCGCATATGGAAAGAAGCAACGGAGCAGTCTGAGCGATTTCAAAGAACGAAACGGCTTTCAACGAATCGATATACCGCGGTATTACGTCCCGCTGACAGGATGGGGTTCAGTTGCATTTGGTTTGCGGTTGCACCGCCCCCTAGTCGAGCGAGTCCCGGAGTCCATTGGCATGAGACTTCGTGAAGCCCGTGCGGCTTGGTACCGACGCAAGTTTCAATTAGGAACGGAATCACTCTAGGAGTGCGCGCTTGCCAGGAATCGTCGGACTGATCACAAAGATGCCACGCGAGCATGCCGAACGGCAGCTGCGGAAAATGACCGAGTCCATTTGTCATGAATCGTTCTACAGCATTGGGACTTGGAGCGCCCCTGATCAGGGCATATACGTGGGCTGGGCGGCGCGAAAGGGCTCCTTTGCCGATGGCATGCCATTACACAATGAAAACGGCCAAATCACTCTAGTTTTTTCGGGCGAGGAATTTCCGGAACAGAATCTAACTTCGTCACTGAAGAAACAGGGTCATTCGATTCAATCGAACGGGTCTTCTTACCTGGTGCACCGATATGAGGATGAGCGTGACTTTCCGAAGAGATTGAATGGGCGTTTTCACGGCCTCGTCGCAGACCAAGCACGTGGAAAGACTTTGCTCTTCAACGACCGATATGGTCTGCAACGGCTCTATTACCACGAGGCAAAAGACGCTTTTTACTTTGCGGCCGAGGCGAAGGCAATCTTAAAGGTGCGGCCAGAGCTGCGAACGATTGACTCGCGAGGCCTTGCTGAATTCATGACTTGCGGATGCGTACTTGAAAACCGGACTCTCTTTCCGGGTATTTACGTCTTACCTCCGGCAGCCGCATGGACTTTTCGCAATGGCTTCCTCCAGAACAAAGAAGCTTATTTCGATCCACGGGAGTGGGAACAACAGGAACCGCTTAAGGACGAAGAGTATTATGCGCGCCTACAAGAAGTCTTCGTGCGGAACCTGCCACGCTACTTTAACGGGCAAGAGCGCGTAGGCGTTTCTCTCACGGGTGGCCTAGATACGCGTATCATCATGGCGTGGCGCAAGGCGCCGACGAATACCCTGCCGTGCTACACGTTTGGCAGCATGTACCGCGACAACGAGGATGTAAAGTTGGCGCGACGCGTTGCAAAGATTTGCGGACAGTCACATGAAGTAATCGTGACCGGCCAAGAGTTTCTTTCACAGTTTCCACGCTACGCCGAACGCTCGATCTATCTCACGGATGCTTGCGTCGATCTAAGCCGCTCCCCGGATCTCTACGTAAGCGAGCAGGTCCGGGAGATTGCGCCTGTGCGGATTGTGGGGACGTACGGCAGCGAAATGCTATTACACGCAGTCATGTTCAAGGCGGAAAGCCTTGCAGAGGGTTTGTTCCAAAAGGAGCTCGCCCCTGAAATTCATGCGGCCAAGAAAACTTACGAGGCCAGCCTTCAGGTCCATCCCATGACCTTCGTTGCGTTCCGTCAGTCCCCTTGGCATCACTTTGGCGTTCTCGGCTTGGAACAGACACAAGTTGCCGTGCGGTCGCCTTACCTAGATAATGACTTAGTCCAGACCATATACAAATCTCCCGGCTCAATAGCAGCGAACGAAGCGGCTAGGCTGAGATTGATTCGAGAAGGCAACCCAGCACTTGCAGAGCTCCGAACGGATCGTGGCATCGTAGGACTCAATGGCGTTTTCACTCGGGCTTTTCTTGAGTTTTTCTTCAAAGCTGAATACGCCTATGACTATGGAATGCCACAGTGGATTGCCCAAGTAGACCACTTGTTTGCTCCACTTCACCTAGAACGCATGTGGCTGGGCCGCCACAAGGTATTTCATTTTCGGGTGTGGTATCGCGACCAACTGGCAGATTACGTCCGCGAAATACTGCTCGACGCGCGCTCGCTTGCCCGGCCATATCTAGAACCAAACACCGTCCGCGCCATCGTGCAAAGTCACCTTAAAGGAAGTCGAAATTACACCACCGAGATACATAGGCTCATGACGTTGGAGCTTACCCATCGCCTACTCCTACAATAAACGATGTCTGTAGCCGTTTGGCACTGCAAACATAGTGGCGCGCATTGTGAGGTTTTCGTGAGTCTACAGTCTCCAATTTCGATTTCATCAACAAAATCGGTATCGAGTGCTCAGCGGTCCAGGCCCATTCTAGAATCTGTCCTTCGGTTCATTGGATGGCTGGATGGATACGGAGAGACTTCCTGCGACTTTCAGAGTTTCTATGCAAGTGATTTGGGACGATCTGCCAAAGCTCTTTACTACAAAATGCCATTCTTGGGAACTCTGGCCGTAGCCCCAATGATATTTTCTGAAGCCTTTGTACCGGCCACGAGGAGAATGTTCTGGAAACGACAACGATTTCCAATCGCCGACGCTCACTATGCCATGGGTTTTGCCTTTCTGGCGAGCGCTTTACAGCAGGAATGCTATTACGCAAGAGCGGTCCATTTCCTTGAAGTCCTGAAAAAGACAAGATGCGAGGGATATCCCCATTGGTGCTGGGGATATCCCTTCAATTGGGAAACCATAAATGGAACGATTGAACAGGGAACACCGCTCATAACGACCGTACCTTACGTCTACGAAGCGTTTAAGCAGGTTTGGGAGATTGATAGGAATGATGAGTGGCTTCGAATAATGAATTCCATAGCCCACCATGCTTTCGAAGATTACAAGGATATTGAAACATCTTCGAGCGCGTCGACCTGCTCCTATACACCCGATCCTGAAAAGTCCATTGGAGTGGTGAATGCGAATGCGTATCGCTCATTTCTACTAGTGAGTGCGGCCCTCGATTTCTCGGAAGATAAGTTCTGGAAAGCAGGCATAAGAAATCTAAATTTCGTTATCGAGTCTCAAAACCCAGATGGTTCCTGGTACTACGCAAGAGACGGAAAGCGATCCTTCGTGGACCATTTCCACACCTGCTTCGTGCTTAAAGCCCTTACAAAGATCGAAAGCCTTACGGGCCATCAAGGATGTCGAGAGGCAATAGGCCGGGGTGTCGGTTATTACGTGGCAAACCTATTCGATGATTCAGGTTTACCGAAGCCTTTTTCTGTTCGTCCTCGATTAACGGTGTATCGGCGAGAGCTTTACGATTACGCAGAGTGCATCAATCTGGCCGTACTGCTGAAGGGTCGCTTCTCGAAACTAGATCATCTCTCATCTGTTGTTTTGGACGAAATCATAAACGTCTGGCAAAAGCAGGACGGTTCTTTTCGGAGTCGGCGCCTCCTCTTTGGCTGGGATAACATCCCGATGCATCGCTGGGCACAAGCGCAGCTCTTTAGGAGCCTGTGCCTTCTTCTCTGTCGCGCAAAGCTGGAAATGTCAGGCCATACAGTTGTACGGGCTGGAACGAATTGAGCCGCGACAGCCGCTCGGCGCGTTCTTTGGTTGCGCGGTTAGACGACAGAACGCGGAAGGTGTACGACATAACGAAGTCGATCCTTCGTGATAACTGATCGCTTGCCAGTGCTCTTCCTCGTTGTCGAATAGCCCTATGAAATCCACGGCAAGAGACAAATCAGGGGTGATTAGAAGCGGTGTCAGATCGTATCCGTTTAGGAGGACCTAACCGATGCACAGGGAATTGACCGAGTTGCTCCAGAAAACGAGTGGCACGGAGAGAGCGGTTGTGCAGTTGACCGTGGTCGTGCCAACTTTTAACGAGCGAGACAACGTGTCGGAGCTAGTGAGTCGACTCGAGCAATGCCTTCGGGGAATAGCGTGGGAGGTGATTTTCGTAGACGACGATTCGGCGGATGGAACGGCGCGGCGCATCCGGGAGATCGCGCGGCAGGACCCGCGCGTCCGTTGCCTTCAGCGTATCGGTCGACGCGGGCTTTCCTCAGCGTGTGTAGAGGGAATGCTGGCAAGCTCTTCTCCATACCTCGCCGTTATTGACGGTGACTGCCAGCACGATGAAACAGTCTTGCCTCGCATGTTGGAACTCTTGGAAGGCAGCGAAGCCGACATTGTCGTCGGCACCCGCTACAGCGCCGGGGGCGGAATCGGGTCCTGGAACGCGTCACGGGCCAAAATGAGCCGGTTCGCCACGCGTCTCAGCCGAACCGTAATGAAGCATGATTTATCCGATCCGATGAGCGGTTTCTTCGCTTTGCGCCGAGAAGTTTTGGAGCTTGCGGTGCGCAATCTCTCGAGCATCGGTTTTAAGATACTGTTGGATATAATTGCTTCCTCGCCCGAACCTCTACAGGTGAAGGAACTACCCTACGAGTTTCGCAATCGCCGCGCCGGCGAAAGCAAGCTGGATAGCCAAGCAGTTTGGGATTATTTGATGCTGCTGGTGGACAAGCTCATTGGCGGCGTCGTCCCCGTGCGCTTTGTGTCTTTTGCTTTGATCGGTGCAGTCGGGGTATTGGTCCATTTTGCAGTACTTTCTACCCTCTTTCGCGGGATGTCACTACCCTTTACATACAGCCAGGCAGGTGCCGCGGTCGTGGCGATGACGAGCAACTTCACCCTGAACAACGCCCTCACTTACAGGGACATGCGCCTCAGGGGATGGTTGTGGGTGAAGGGTCTGGTTATCTTTACGGTGACATGCTCTCTAGGTGCCTTTGCCAACGTCGGAGTGGCGTCGTACTTGTTCAAGCGTCACACACTCTGGGCGCTATCCGCTCTCGCCGGAATCGTGGTTGGCGCTGTCTGGAACTATGCGATGACGGCCGGTTACACTTGGACCAAGCACGCGCCGAAATCTAACAAGTAGTAATTGGTGAATAGTATGACATCCGAAACGCGGCGATTAGCAGCACTTCGCATAGACGAGGCAGCTGTCCGTGTCCCAGTGTCTGCGTCCAAGGCCCTGAGCCACAAGTTTGTAATTCTTATGCTTCTCGCCGCACTCCTCCTAAACGCCGCAGTGGTACTCGTAGGACTGCCGAGGGTGAGCCACTCGCTGACGCTGACTTACAGCATGAGCTTTGGAGACCTTTACGACCTGATAGGAAAGAATCTGGAGCAAGGGAACGGATACCGCGTCGACGCCAACATGGGTCTTACTATGCTTCGAGAACCTGGATATCCCCTGCTTCTGGCGGTAGCGTTTAGGCTAGGTGGCTACAGCGTCGAGACTGGCCGCGTGTTGTGTGTGCTGCTAGCGTTTGGGGCGGCCCTCCTGTTGCTGCGGCTGACCCTTAAGATCACTGGCGACGCGAGCACAGCACTCTGCGCCGCGCTTCTTTTCCTGCTATACCCCAGTACCCTTGTCGCCGAAACCCGGGCAGGCGTTGAAATGCCCTTCATATTCACAGTGATGCTCTTCATGCTTATGCTCTACCGCGCCGTCGAGAAGGGAAGCCTTTTGTTTTACTGGACGGCGGGTTTGCTGCTCGGAATCGTGATGATGGTAAGAGGCCAGCTTTTGCTATTTCCGGTCGTCTTGTTCATTTACCTAATTATCTTTGCCTCGAAGAGCATGAGCGAACGGGCCAGAAACGCGCTACAGGTCGCTATCCTGTGCTTCGGTATGGCGATCGTCATGTCTCCGTGGATCATTCGGAACTACGAACTAGTGCACAAACTCGTACCCACTGGCTCGGTGGCTGGGATCGCAGCACAGGAAGGGCTGTACTCGTGTGAGGACTCATCCGGCGAGCCTTTCTATTTATCGCAAACGCGTGCGGGATTTCAGCGGGCAGAGATCGCGCGGCAGCTTGGGTTGCCATTCACGGGCACCTACTACCAACTGTTCTACACGCCGCAAGACGAGATTACGTTCAACGAGGCATTGCTCAAGGGTGTTTCGTCCGAATACCGGAGCCATCCAGAGGTTCTCGCCGGATGCTCTGCGAAGAATCTCCTGTTCAATTATTGGTTTCTCGGCAAGCGGCCACAGTCTACACTGCTGAATGTGATCTCGCAGGCACCGCTGCTCGGTTTGGCTGTGGCAGGGGTTGTGATTTTGTGGAGGCGTGGCGTACTGTCCAAGATAGGATTGGTTCTGCTGTATATCCTTTATATTCCGGCGATACAGGCTCCGATCATTGCGCACGCGCGCCACAGTGTTTTGATCCTTCCATTCCTTACAATGCTGGCCGCTGTCTCCCTCATGTCGATTTGGCGCACGCTAAGAGTGAAGATATCCGGTGGACCATTGCAGCAAGTTGTGAACGCGACGAGCGGCGAGTAAGCTGCCACAGGTTGTTGGTCAGCGATGAGTAGTCTGCGGTTAGGAAAAGGAGGTGATGAGCAAAACTAAGTCGGACAGACGTGAGGCAATCGGTCAGCTTTCGGGCCGGAAAAGATGCAAACCGGTAAAGAAAGTACGTGCGAAGGGCGTACCAGCGCGCTGATTTAATGACCGCTTGTCACTTGTCTCTCGCAAATGCTCTTAACCGATGCCTCCGCAAGTAGCAACCCTCTTCTTCGTCGTCGGCATTGCCGGCCTGTTCTATCTCGATCGGGACAAGTCTGCGCGCACATCGAAAGCCCTGTGGCTGCCCCTCATCTGGTTTTCGATCGCCGCGTCCCGGCCAATCTCCGCATGGCTCGGGATGAGCCCGCCGCCAGAAATTGCGGGTCAGCTTCCGGAGGGGAGCTTGCTGGACGAGCTCATTGCCATGGCGTTGATGTTATTCGGAGTAGTCGTTCTCTGCTTGCGCCGCAAAGACCTTCCACGCCTGCTCAAATCCAGTTGGCCGGTTGTGCTGTACTTTTCTTTCTGCCTGCTCAGTCTCGTTTGGTCCGATTTTCCCGCTTGGGGCTTCAAGCGATGGATCCGGTCTCTGGGTGACTTGATCATGGTACTGGTTATTGCGAAGGAGGCACAGCCGAGTGCGGCCCTTAGGCGCTTGTTTTCGCGAGTAGGTTTTGTCCTCTTGCCTCTTTCCGTCCTTTTTATCAGGTACTACCCGGGGCTGGGCCAGAGTTTTGACGCCTATGGACATGGGGAGTACACCGGAGTCACAACCAACAAGAATACCCTCGGGGACCTGGCTTTCCTCATAGGCTTGGGAGCCTTATGGCAGGTACTCACTCTCGTCCACGACAAAGAACAACCCAATCGCTCGCGTCGTCTGCTAGCCCAGTGCATTCTGCTAGCTTTTGGCATCGATCTCTTGTCTACGGCGCACTGTGCTTCGGCCGTGGCTTGCTCCATTATCGGAGCGGGACTGATGCTCGCCATCTCCCTGCCGCTCTTTAGACGTAGTCCCGGAGCCGTACATGCGCTGGTTCTCTCGCTAGTCCTTGTGGGTGGCGTCGCTTCGTTCCTCGGAGGCAGGGCCGAAATCGCGGAGGCGCTCGGAAGGAAGCCGGATCTAACGGGGCGTACGGAAATCTGGGGTATCTTGCTTCCATTGGCGCCTAATCCCATTGGCGGTGCTGGATTCGAAACCTTCTGGGTGGGACCCCGGGTCGCGAAAATTTTCTCTCTCATCGGCGGGCTCCGAATGACCAACGAAGCGCACGACGGTTATATTGAAGTCTATCTGAACTTGGGCTTGCTTGGCGTGGGGCTCATCGCGCTGGTTCTTGGGCAGGGTTATCGCAAGGCTGTGAGCGTCTTTCGTCACGATCCGGCACTCGGTGGCCTTTTGGTGGCCTACGTTGTCACGGCCGTGACTTTCAACATTACCGAGGCTGGCTTTAGAATGCTAGGCTTAGATTGGTTTTTCCTGCTTCTTTCGGTCGTGGCGGCGGGCCGCCTCGTCAGCTCCGCCGAGACCGCATCGGAGCCGGGCCGAGAACTCGTGCATCCCGGAGGACCCCCGTGGGCAACTCGGATGCCTACGGACTCAGCCCGAATGGGAGGGAGCGTTGGAACCATTTCTTCGCGGGATGCCGTGACCCGCCGGGCCGACCGCAAGGAGCCGACGACGACCGGATCATCGTTGGCGGCAGCGGCAACCAGGGAAATTTAGTTTGAGCAGTCACAACGATACGAACTCGGAGCCGAATTCATGAAAAGGCGGTTATCAGGTTTCGCTTCATCGCTAAGGTGGCGCCTTAAGTCTTCTTCCATTCGCGAACGGTACTGGGCCGTGGCGCATCGGGAACGGCTCGACTATCTGCGGCAAGAAGTCCATTTTTACAGGGCCTTGCTCGTCGGACTTAACCCGGGCAATCTTGTCTTTGATGTCGGTGCGAACAACGGCGACAAAACGGATGTATTTCTTAGACTGGGGGCACGGGTGTTAGCTGTTGAACCCGACGAAGCGTGTTCGAAAACTCTCAGGGAGAGATTCCAGAAGTACAGGATCTTTCCGCGGCCCGTAAGCATTGATTCAAGAGCGATAAGCGACCGAGTAGCAACTGAGGAGATGCTGATCGACGGTCCCGCCTCAGCCGTTAATACGATGAGCAGGAAATGGGCTGACGACTTAAAGAAAAACAGGGCGACTTTTCCTCATGGACACTGCGGATTGGAGTTCAGACAGACCAAACTGGTTCAAACCACGACCCTTAAGGAGCTTATAACTGCGAATGGCTCTCCGTTCTTCGTAAAGATCGACGTTGAAGGTCACGAACTCAGCGTTTTGCGAGGACTGGATCGCCCAGTACCCTACTTGTCATTTGAAGTCAATCTGCCTGAGTTTAGACCAGAGGGTGTGGAGTGCGTCGGCCTGCTTCGTAAATTGCTCCCTACTGGCAGATTCAACTTCGCGTTTGAGTGTGCTCGCGGGTTCGCGCTCGAAGGCTGGGTGTCGGCGGACGAACTCACCTTAGCGCTTGAGAAGTGCGACCAACGCAGCATCGAAGTCTTTTGGAAGACCTATCGCCTCTAGGGTGGTATGCGGCTACGATTGAGGAATCGGCGACAGGTTTCCAAAGGAGTCAGTATTGGACCGGAGTAGAATTAAGCCCCGCTTTCAAGCCAAACCTGAAGTGCAACTCGAGAGAAACTCATGAGTCGGTTACGGATCTTGATATTGGCGCCGGACGGCAATCCGGAAGGTGTCAGCATTCCCTACGTGACTTATTCTCATGCGGCGGCACTCGCCCAAATCCACGACGTCTCCTTGGTGATCAGATCGACCGTCGAGGATCGTGTGCGACGCGGGAAGGCGCCGTTTCGCAGCATCGAGGTAGTATGGATGCCGTGGCTCGAGCGAATCTATGCCTGGGGTTTTCGAAAGATATTCAAATCTAACTATGCCAGTCAGGCGGTAACCGCTTTTGGTTATCCTTTTGCTGTTGCTTTTGAGTGGCATGCCTGGAGGCAGTTGCGGCGGCGGATCGTGGCGGGCGAGTTCGACGTTGTTCTGCGATTAATACCAATGACGGCGGTGTTGCCCAGTCCGTTCGCCTTTTTCCTGCGGAAGGGACCAATACCGTTCGTGATTGGTCCGATAAATGGAGGTTTGCCGTTCGTGAAGGGTTTCAGCCAGGCCAGTGGCCAGAAAGAATGGATCTCCGGTCTCAGGGTGTTGCATCGAATCCTGCCCTTCGCCCGCTCCACCTACCGCCAAGCGGCAGCGATCATAGCCGCTTCGTCCCAAACTTATGCGGAGTTTGCCGTTTATCGCGATAAGCTATTCTTCGTCCCGGAGCCAGGCATTGCTGGGAGCTTGTGCGACGAGGATTCGCGCAGCCGAGTAACCGGCGCCAACCTCAAGTTGATCTTCGTTGGGGGGCTAATCCCTTGCAAGGCTTGCGATCTAGGGCTGCGCGCGGCCGCACCCCTTCTGCGAAGCGGTTTGGCTCAATTTACCATCCTCGGCGATGGCCCGGAGCGCAGCCGACTGGAGCAGCTTGCGAAATCCCTCGGGATCGAAAAGGCTGTTTCCTTCTGTGGTTGGGTTAGCCATGACGAAGTACTTAACAGGCTGCGATCCGCCGATGTGCTGGTTTTCCCGTCGGTTCGCGACTTCGGTGCTGGCGTGGTTTTCGAAGCACTCGCTAGTGGCGCCGTGCCAGTAGTCGCAGACTTCGGTGGGCCCGGCGATATCGTTCATCCGGGGGTGGGCTACAAGGTGCCCCTCACGAATCAGAACGAGTTCGTGACAGAGATGGAGGAGATTCTGATGCAGTTAGCTCATGATCGGGAACGGATCGAGCAGTTACGCCGACGCGGAATGGCTTATGTGCGGGAGAGCCTAACTTGGGACGCGAAGGCCAAGGCTACAACTCGGATCCTGAATTGGGCTGTTAAGCGGGGTCCGAAACCAGACCTCCCGCCGCCGAAGCTATTATATTCGAGCTAGCTTCGTCTGGAATGATTGGCCCCGCGATCGGGCTGGCTCTTCCGCCTGAACTGGGCAATCGAAGTCAACCTAACCAGCGGGGAGCTGGGGTTTCACCTCGAATTGGGAAACAGAAAAAAATGAAAATCGCGTACTTGGTACTTGTCCATGACAATCCCGGAGTTCTGAAAAGGCTCATAGCGGCACTTTCGAATAGCGACTGCGCCTTCTTCATACATATCGATCGAAAGACCGATGTTTCACAATTCTCCGGCATAGATGGCGATAACATCTTTCTGAGCGATGAACGGGTGTCTGTTTACCATTCGGGATTCTCGATGGTAGAGGCGACGCTTCTATTGCTTCGCCAGGCATTCAACCGGCCGGAAAACTACGATTATTTCATCCTTCTGGGCGGCAGCCACTACCCGCTTCGAAGCCAAGAATACATCCACGGTTTCTTCGAGAGGAATCACGGTTCGGAGTTCATCAGCATAGCTAGAATGCCCAACGCATACGGCATCCCTATATCAAACCTCACCAGGATTTATTTCGAGGAAGATGAACCCGTCCGCCATTTCCTTACAAGGGTCTTGGCTAAGGTAGGTTTGGCACAGCGAGACTATCGAAAATATCTTGGGCCAGCCGAACCTTTTGGCGGCAGCCAATGGTGGGCGCTAACGAGAGAAGCGTGCCTGTACATCACAGAATTCGCGCAGTCGAATCACAGCCTGTCGCGATTTTTCCGGAATACGTGCTGCTCGGACGAGATGTTCTTCCATACCATCCTCGGCAACTCGCCATTCCGCCCCCGCCTTCGCAGGAACCTCACGTATCTCCATTGGCTGCCAGGGCAGCGTCCTAGCTTCCTTAACAGCGATCACGTCCACCAAATTGAATTGCTCGACCGGCTGTGGATTGACGATGAGTGGGGCTCTGGAGAAGCACTGTTCGCAAGAAAGTTCTCTGACGAGAATCTCAAGTTGCTCGACCGAATCGATGCAATGATACTTCGGAACGAAGAGCGCGAGCGGAGCCTCTCGTTGTCAGCGCGTCGAAGTCAATGAGCAACAATGACGCCAACGCAAGATCAGTTTACGTTAGCCGTGAGGTTCGTCGGAGGGTCGACTGTTCCCGTAGAGGGCGGATCGCTTTGATAGACCCGCTCATCGAATTGGCGCACGTCGGGCCACTTGACCGTTCCCGTGCAATTGACTCCTGGATTAGACGCCAAAGCATAAGTGATTGAAGTGGTGGTCGATGGGTACGTTATCAGCAGTTCGCCATCGGGCCTGCCCGTATAAGACACGCCGCCGCCTGGAAGACACGCGGATGCTGCTCCGCTGAGTTGAAATCCCCTAGTAGGAATCGTTGGGAAAGAACCAGAAATATTCAACGTCTCAACGCCACCCGACCAGGATGACGAGGAAATAGTATATGAAACCTGGTAGGCCGAATCGATTGGAAGATTCTGCCGTGCGACTGCTGCTGGAGTGTTGTTCGCGTAAGAGTTTTCAGTTAGTCCGCCGCTTGTCCCAGGTCCGTTTAAAGGGTATGGCTGTGTCTGAGTTGTTGCGCACGATGTCGGAAAAGTATTCCAAGTCGTGCAAACCACCCACCAACTTGGAGCGCTACTGCCATTCATAAAAAATGACGCCGGGAGCGTGGTACTCGGATTGGAGAGATTATTGTAGTTCGCGGCACTGCCTGTAAGCGTCGTCGGATTCGAGGACGATAGAAAATTCAGCGCGTTGCAAGATAAACCGGTGCAGACCTCGTAATTCCCCCAGTTCAAGATGCTCGCAGCGGTGAGGGGATCAGTCCCGGAAGCATTCACGCCCAAATCAAATGGAAGACTATCGGACCCTGGTGTACCGTAACTCGCGCATTCGGGACTGCCGCTGTTAAGACTCCCCAAAGCGTTGCCGATCACGTTCTCGAATCGAGAATACGAATCAATCAGAATGGCTGAATTGCTGTATGGCTGGTAATTGTATGGCTCGGTCCAGCACGAATCATAATTACGAAAGAAGGTATTCAGATTATGAGTCCCCCAGGTATCATCATCCGCGAGGCGCTGTATTTGATTTCCCTCGAACAAGTTAAAGGATGAGCCACCTTCATGTTGAAACTCAGAATCGAACGTGTAATTATAGGCGAATACCTCGCCACTGCTAGATCCGCCGCCTTCCCAGAATCCGGTATCGCTAATGTTGTTCACGATCAGATCATCTGAATCGGAGCCGTAAACAAATATCTCGTTGTGGAAGACGTTGTCGGCGATGTAATTGTTCGCCACCAAGTTATGAGCTCCGCCGTTTCCTATACCGATAGATTCGTTGGAAGGAGTGCTCACGAGCCGCACACCTTTGACCCAACAGGCGTAACAGGTATTTAGGCGGACTCCATTCGCGCCGGAGGCGTACTGCACGGTGAGATCTTCCAATCCCATTCCGAAGGCTGCATAAGAAGAGCTATCCCACTCCATCACTGCCGTTCTGGTGGTAGACCAATCTGGCTGATACAGTCCAGGAGTAAAATTAATCGTTGCTCCGCTGACAGCCGTAACCAAAACGGCCTGAAATTCAAGATAGTTGTTGTTGTATGCTTGACCGGGATTGTCTGTCATGCACGCCGGATTCTGGCCGCACCAGTACAGACCTCCCGTATCTTTGGGGGAACCGGAACTGCACGGGTTTCCACTTACTCCATCGTCGCATTGCTGGAGCCAGACTACCTGCCCTACTGATGGAACGGAGCTACTGCTGCTAAGTGTGACAGAGGTTGCCCCTTGCGCCGGACTGGATGCCAAGGTGATGTTCGTTTGTCCGCCCGATGCCCCCAGAGCAATTCCGACGCCGGCGCCTACCACCAGCTTGGTGCTCATTGGTCCGCTGCCGCGCACCGTTACGTAGTTGTGTCCCGATGTGTAACTGCCGCCAAGAGTTAGGTTGCTACTTATCGCAAAAGTGCCTGATCCGAGCAAGATGTAAGTACCATTTGCGCAAGCTGCAACAGCGCTCGTAATCTGGGTTGTGTCGTTTCCACCCGACGGCGTGAGCGTCGACCCGCATTGCGTTCTGGTCGGAGGCGTCCAGGGATTCGGCGTAGTCTCAGAATCAGGGAATGTTGCAGGTAGTCCCGCTTTGCTCCAGTTAATTGCGCGGGAAGGGGACAAGACGCTACTCCAGGGATTCTGTGCCGCGAGCAGAGAGGGCCAGAGCAAGAGTACAAGCAGAAGTAGTTTTCCCATTAGTGCAGACCGCATAATTGCGATTACTGGCTGTCTCATGATTCCTGTCTTAAAGATCATCTCGTCTCCGCTCCTGAACACAAACGACGCAAAGCAGGTGCCTTTGGGACTCGGACCCTGCCTCCGAGCATTGATGATCTGCAGAAACGACGATGAAGTCTACTGTACCGTCGGCCAGTCCTGGAACAGGCATCGCACCTGGCGGTTCCTAGGCAAATCGGACAGATAACCTGTAACCTGAGAGACACATGCCCCCGTGGATCGCTCCGCGCAGTGCAAACTTGGCTGGCATGCGGGCGCACCAGGCTCCGCGAAGCCATTAGCACATTGTGGCAAAGATTTTCCATGTTGTGCGATTTCGTGGAGCCATGGTGTGTGGGGGTTGGCGGACTCTTCCATTCGAATAGCTAACGGTTTTATTTTCAATGTTTTAAAGGACGGAATGGACGTTGACGCCTGCGTTCTCGTTGTCGCTCTGGCAGGCCGATTGCGAAACTTGGAGCCATTAAATCGGAATAACCGCGGTAGCCTGCGCCTTGCTTTTTCGCGTACTCTCTAAATGTGAAACGTAGCTTCCGTGTACGAGCCGCCCATCAAATTGGGCTCCGTGGACCGGGAAGCGAGTAAAGAAAGAAGATTGGAGAGCATAAGTGTCAGGTCAAATTCCAAAGCGTATCATCCAGTTCCGCATCGGCGCGCAGGTCACGCAAACACTCCGAACCCGCGCAGTGATGTCGAGCATGACCTTGTGGAATCCGGATTACGAATATCTTTTCTTTAGCGACGGGCAGGTCAAGGAGCTAATTGATCGGGATTTTCCTGAGTACAAATCCGTGTTTTACTCTTTTCCGCTCACCATCCAAAAATGCGACTTTTTTAGATACTTGGCAATTTATAGGTATGGGGGTTTCTATTTTGATTCGGACGTGCTGCTGGCTTCAAACCTCTCTGTCCTTCTGGACTATGGTTGCATATTCCCCTTCGAAGCAATCACTCTCAGTCATCATATGCGGGACAATCTTCAGATGGATTGGCAGATTGGGAATTACGCATTCGGAGCTACCGCAGGCCATCCATTCCTGAAGGCGATCATTGAAAATTGCGTCAGAGGGCAAAAGGATCGAAATTGGGTTAAGCCAATGATGCGCGGTTGTCCTCCTTTCCTGAATGACCAGTTCTTCATCATAAACTCAACTGGGCCCGGCCTAGTTTCCCGAACATTGGGAGAAAGCCGAGAGTTGGCTAAGACAGTGACAATTCTTTTTCCAGACGACATTTGCGACCGTCGCAATTGGAATCATTTTGGCGAGTTTGGCGTTCACCTAATGGACAGTTCCTGGCGCGTAGGCAGGAGCTTTCTGCGACGGAAGTTTACTGGTTATTGGTGGAGCAGAATCGAGAGAAAGCGTGTTCAGCAAAGTCAGAAACTCGGAAAGGCCAGGGATTATCCCTGTAAGCATACAAGTGTCAACGGACAGATACCAAAAGCCTGCAAAGCATAAACAAAGCTCAACTGATGTTGGGACCCCTCGTGTCACCGGGCTGGGAGAATCCTGGCCCTGCTGACCGCCGAGGCGACCGGCCGTATGCATAATTGGCTAAGTACGATTTCTGAGCTGTCAAGTTCCGCCGTGCTCAGTTTTGAAAACATATTGAACTGATTTTCCTTCCTAGAATCTATTGTGCCTAGACAAGAACAACCGGTGGACCTTCTCAGCACCGACCACCTGCAGGCGGACCTGAAGGGCCGCGCTGTGCGCGGCGGTTTCTGGACGATTACGTCACAAGGGACACAGTTCGTTGTCTCGTCCATTTCCACGGTAGTCTTGGCAAGGATTCTGACTCCCGCGGATTTTGGGCTGGTAGCAATGGTCGTTGCCGTTACAGGGTTGGGCCAGGCCTTCGCCGATCTCGGCCTTTCGGAAGCAACCATTCAAAGTCGGAGGATCAATCATAACCAAGTCAGCACACTTTTTTGGGTCAACGTCGGGATTGGAGCGATCCTCACGATACTGACGATCTGCTTAGCTCCCGTTTTGGCTTGGTTTTATAGACAACCGAGCGTCAAGGAAATCACGCTCGTTATGTCCCTGACATTTCTTATTTGTAGCCTGAGGGTTCAGCACGATGCAATTCTAAGGCGCCAAATGCGCTTTTCCGCGCTGGCGTTTCGAGACTTAGTCGCTCTTACTTTAAGTGTGGCGGTAGCCATCTTTATGGCATTGAAGGGAGCCGGGTATTGGGCCATAGTCGCTCAGCCTCTGACAATGAACTTAACGCACGTCGTGCTTTCCTGGTGGATGGTCAGGTGGATACCGGGTTTGCCGCGCCGTGACTCAGAGATCCGTTCCATGATCAAGTTTGGCGGAAATGTAGCGGCCAGCTATTTGATTATCACCGTCAATCGGAGCGCAGATAATGCGCTGGTCGGATGGTACTGCGGGGCGGGACCGCTGGGGCTTTACTCCCGAGCGTACAACCTATTGATGTTGCCTGTTCGACAGTTAAGCGGCCCGGCCGGAAGCGTGGTGATTCCCGCCTTCAGCAGGTTGCACGACAGTCCGGAGCGATTTGCGAGATATTATCTTCGCGCCATGGGTCTAATCACTTGGATTATCACACCGGTTCTAGGATTTCTCTTCGTGGCCGCCAGGCCAGTCATCCTCCTGGTCTTGGGTGCAAAGTGGGGAGAGGCTGCGCCTGTTTTCCAGTTACTGGTAATCTCTGCTCTTGGCCAGCTCCTACTCGAGTCGAGTGTTTGGTTGTTTGTCAGCCGGGGTCAGTCGAGACAGCTTTTCAAACTCCTGCTAATCATTTCTCCGGTAATTTTGTGCAGCTACGCAATTGGTCTGCCCTTCGGAATTAAGGGAGTGGCCTTATCCGGCTCTCTGGCACTAATGGGGATTCTCCCATGGACAATGAGCTTCGCTTTTCGCGGCACGCATTTGACTTTGCAACGTCTTGGACGCGCCATTGTGCATCCTATTTTGTCATGTTTGATTGGAATTTCTCTCGCGGAGTTCGCTCAAAACGTATTCAAACCCGTTGGAGTACTGTCGCAATTGTTGGTTTTCGGCTTGGCATTCGCCACTGCATATGCGTTTTTGGCGCTGATTCCCGCAGTGCGTAACGAGATTGTATCATTTAGAGACTTGTTGAGCGCTTTCAATCCGTCGAGGTAACTTCGGCAAAAATGCGATCAGAAGACCGTACCCCACGCCTATGGTTGAACTGAGTGTCGCCTTACTCACCGGCTGTCAGGATCGGTCGTATGCCTTTGGGTTGGCCATGGTGCTTTCTTCCATGGGCATTCAGGTGGACATCATCGGAAATGACCGCGTGGACAGCCCGGAATTTCACATGACACCGAACCTTTCATTCTTCGATCTGGGAGGTATCCGGCAATACGAGGCCCGATTTTCCAAGAAATCGGTCCAGCTACTCGCGTATTACGCCCGATTGCTTCGATATGTAGCATCCGCGCAGCCGAAACTCCTTCACATCTTGTGGAACAGCAAACTGGAGTATTTCGACCGCACCTTGTTCATGGTCTATTGCAAGCTTCTCGGCAAGCGAATCGTGCTGACCGTGCACAATGTCAATCGCGGGAAACGCGATGCCACCGATTCGTGGCTCAATCGTTTGACCTTACGGATTCAGTACGGGCTGGCCGACCATATCTTCGTTCACACCGCTAAAATGCGAGAGGAGCTTGCGGAGGATTTTGGCGTTGCGGCTGAGGCCATCACGAAGATCCCGTTTCCGCTCAACATTGCTGTGCCGCACACGAGTCTGAACTCGAGCGAGGCGAAGCGCCGGTTAGGCATCCAACCTGCTGACAAAACAGTACTCTTCTTTGGCAGAATTGCTCCGTACAAAGGCCTGGAATGTTTGCTGGAAGCCTTTCAAACACTTTTACCGGTACACCCTGACTATCGGCTGATCGTCGCCGGGGAGCCCATGCCGGGTTATGATGTCTATATGAGCAAAGTTCGGGACCTGATCCACAAACCCGGTGTAAATCCTCAAATCGTTGACAGACTCGAGTTCATCCCCGATGAAGATACGGAACTCTATTTCAAGGCCGCGGACGTCGTGGTACTGCCATACAAAGACATTTTCCAGAGCGGCGTTCTTTTTTTAGGATATAGCTTTGGACTTCCCGCGATCGCCGCCAACGTTGGATCCTTCCAGGAGGATATCATTGAAGCGGCAACGGGCTTTTTGTATCGACCTGGCGATGTATCTAGCTTGGCCTTTACAATCGAGAAATTCTTTAAGAGCGAGCTATATAAAGAGCTAAGTACTCGTAGAGCGGAAATCCGCGACCAAGCTAAGACTCGACACTCGTGGGAAACAGTCGGAGAACTCACGCGGACTCGCTACGAGAGGCTATCTGCCTAAGAACTCCCGCTGGTATGCAGGCCCAACGTTCCATGCGGGATTCCCTACAAAACGTACGATCGGAATTCTCGCTTGAGTAAACTATTTTCCGGAGCCAATCTAAATCATTACCGTATTTTCCTCCGCATTTTTTTGCGCGCGCACGGCCGGGGGGACAAGCTCCGCTTTCATGATCGGTCTCCTTCTGAGATATTATGGATATATTGAGCCGGACGGAGTGTTAACCAAGATTTTGCTGGCTTAGTTGTTTTTTTGAAGAGTGGCTTAGACTTCAACTCGAGCAGAGAATTAGCGGGTTAGTTAGATTACAAAAACGGACTGGTGGTGGGACCGTGGGACAATCGGAAGACATCGCTGACCTGCACTCGTTGGTGCGCGAGAGGCTCCAGAGCGCGATTACGGTTAAGCAAGCATTGCTTCTCGATGATCATTATCAGGGATTAGTGATCCAAGTGGCGATGCGAATCACCCAATCACTGAGCCTTGGAGGGAAGGTTATCTTCTTTGGAAACGGTGGAAGTGCAGCGGACGCCCAGCACATGGCAGCCGAGTTCACCGGGCGTTATCTTAAGGAAAGGCCACCCTTACCAGCCTTAGCGCTGAGTGTTAACTCTTCGTCTCTAACCGCGATCGGGAACGATTACGGATTTGATCTTATCTTTGCACGTCAACTCGAAGCGTTGGGCAGGAACGGAGATGTTGCCGTTGGCATTTCCACAAGTGGCAATTCTCCGAACGTGGTCCGAGCGTTGGAGGCGGCAAAGTCAAAGTCAATCTACACCGTTTCGCTTACCGGGAAATCAGGAGGAAAATTGAGAAATGTGGCGGACTGCGCCATTTGCATGCCGTCGGAAGAAACACCCCGCATTCAAGAATGCCACATCCTGACGGGGCATTTGATCTGTGAGATCGTCGAACAAGTCTACTTTCAATATCCGGAAATGGGAAATATCGAACCCACCCCGCGCCCTAGGCCGGGAATAAAACTCTAATGCAAAGTGGAGAGGCTTGCCTTGTTGCGACTAGTATTTTCTGAGGAATGGCTGCGTGAATTAATCTTCATAAGAGGCACTCTCTGTAGTTTTACGTCAGTTACATTCGTAGGAGATGCGGTCCACTTTTCCGGGAAGAATACGCTGGGCCGTTATCAAGGAGCTTCGCTTTGAGAATTAGCATCTTCGGATTGGGTTACGTTGGAACGGTGTCCGCAGGGTGCTTGGCGCAGGACGGTCACGAGGTGGTCGGCGTCGATCCCGTCCGCACGAAAGTGGACCTGATAAACGCGGGCCAGTCTCCGATTATCGAGGCCGATATCGCAGAAATCATTGACGCGGGCGTTCGATTCGGACGACTCCGCGCAACGGACAAGCAGGACGAAGCCATTTTGCAGACGGAGCTGTCGTTCGTCTGCGTCGGCACTCCGAGTCAGGCGAATGGCAACCTGGATTTGAAATATATCAGGCGCGTTTGTGAATTGATCGGCAGGGCCCTCAAGAATAAACCGGCCCGTCACACGATTGTCATACGCAGCACGATTTTGCCCGGCACCATGCGTCAAATCGTCATCCCAACTTTGGAGGAATACTCCGGAAAGAAAGCAGGAGTTGATTTTGGCGTCTGCAATAACCCCGAGTTTCTTCGAGAAGGCTCTGCAGTAAAAGACTTCAATTCCCCGCCGAAGACGGTAATCGGAGAGTTCGACCGCGCCAGCGGAGACATGCTGTCTCCGTTGTATGCGAAACTGGATGCGCCTCTCATCCGGACCGACGTAGAAACGGCTGAAATGGTCAAGTATGTTGACAACAGCTGGCATGCCTTAAAGATCGGCTTCGCAAATGAAATCGGGAACCTTTGCAAGTCCTTTTCGATCGATGGTCATGAAGTGATGAAGATATTCTGCCAAGACAAGAAGCTCAACATCTCAACCGCCTATCTCCTGCCCGGGTTTGCATTCGGAGGGTCCTGTCTGCCAAAGGACCTTCGTGCGCTTGCGTACAAGGCCAAAACGCACGACTTGGCGTTGCCGATCATAACGTCCATCCTGCCGAGCAACGAATTGCAAATCTCGAGGGGGTTGGACCTCGTGATGCAGAAAGGGCGCAAGAAGGTTGGAGTTTTAGGGTTCAGCTTTAAGGCAGGGACGGACGATCTGCGAGAGAGTCCGATGATCGAAATGATCGAGCGCTTGATTGGCAAGGGCTATGATTTGCGCATTTTCGACAAGAACGTGAACCTCGCCCGGCTGGTTGGCGCTAACCGCGACTTCATCCTCAATCACATTCCGCATATATCCAGGTTGATGGTCGACGGTATCGATGCAGTTTTGGATCATGCACAGACGATCGTGATCGGTAACAACGATCTCGAATTCCGGAGCGTGCCGCAGCGGCTACGAGACGGTCAATGCGTGGTTGATCTCGTCCGCATTACTAATGGCAGGAGCGAAAATGGCAAGTACGACGGTATCTGCTGGTAACAGCACTGAGGCAGCAAGCACTGAGACAGTCTCAGAGGACCCTATATTACCCTCCCAGGTGGAACCGCCGGATACTGCGACCACAAGACGATGCCGCTCGACATTCAGTGTTGCTCACGGATGGTCGATAACGCTGGGTTTTCTCTCACCCACGATAGCGATACCGAGAGTTTGTCGCTCGCGCTTAAACCCGTGCACGATCGAGCACATGCAAGATGACGTGGGCTCTTATATCGTCGGTACTCGCGCTGGCTGGTCAACCACACCCCTGCCCCGCACTGCGGACAGGCGACGGCGCCTCGGCGGACTCCACAAGCGGTCGTAGAACAGAAAAGAGCCTCGTGAAGAAAGTACTGATCGTTGTGGAAAACATGTCGGTTCCTTTTGACCCGCGCGTATGGAAGGAAGCGACGTCGCTGCGCCAAAACGGGTATGGCGTGAGCGTATTGTGCCCTCGTGGCAAGAACCACGAACGAGGGTACGAATTCATTGACGGAGTTCATGTTTACCGGCATCCAGTATTCGAGGAAGGCAATAGCCCCCTCGGGTATCTCCGCGAATACAGCAGCGCTTTGTTTTGGGAATTCCTGTACTCCTGGTGGATTTATTTGCGGCGCGGATTCCACGTCATCCAAGGCTGCAATCCTCCCGACGATATTTTCTTGGTCGCGCTTCCATTCAAACTCCTGGGCGTTAAATACATCTTCGATCATCACGACGCAAATCCGGAGTTGTACGTCTCGAAATTCGGGAATCAGGGGGCGTTCTACAAAATCCTGGTGTGGCTTGAAAAACTCACCTATCGCTTTAGCGATGTTGTGATGACCACCAACAGCAGTTACAGCGACCTTGCGGTGACCCGAGGCGGCCTCAATCCGGCGGACGTCTTCGTGGTCCGCAACGGTCCCGATTGCGATTCGTTCAAAG
>Ga0335074_10001363_pt1 | contig 33152 bp, 24 predicted proteins | sample Lox_Sample_23_FD_206715 | JGI IMG/M metagenome (GOLD analysis project Ga0335074, IMG submission 206715) | Soil microbial communities from Loxahatchee National Wildlife Refuge, Florida, United States - Lox_Sample_2.3 | ecosystem: Environmental > Terrestrial > Soil > Wetlands | place: USA... | reverse complement strand
TGCCGCAAACCCATGTTTTCCTGCTCGGTTTGGCGGAATCCTTCGATGGTTTCGAGAGTCTGGTGAGCGATCCGGGCCGCCATCATGTTGTCCGGCTGGGCTTCGTAATACAACCCGCTTTGCAGAGTGCGCTGGGTTCGGATCATCGCGTCCAGGGCATCGCGCACGTCGGTATCCACGGCGCCGGCATTGTCGAAGACTGCGCCCAGGAGAGACTGGACCGTTCCGAGCAGGAGTGCTGAGTGATCTTCGAGAAACTCTTCGCTGACGCGGATGTCTTTGTTGGGCAGCGTCTCGGGATCGAGCGGCGCGGGCCGCTCATGCTTGCGCGCCGCCTGCAGGTACGGGCAATCGAACGGGCAATCGACCGTCACCTCGCGCTCGTTACCGCAGCACAGCGAACAAATTTCGCCATTCACGCCGGGGCAGAAGCGTTTGGGTTTACGGACGTGGCAGATCGCGCAAGTCATTTCCATAGTATAAACGGGGCGCTGGCGCGGCTGGCGCAACCCCGCCTTTACAGGTGGGACTAAAGCTGGCAGCGATTCTTCAGCGCGGCGGCCGGCTGGGGCCGGGATCTCAGCCCTTCAAATCGTGAAAGGCCTCTTCGATCTCCCGCTTGGCCTCGGCCGAGGGAACCGACAGCGGCAATCGCGGCGGACCGCCATAGTAGCCGTTGAGATCCATGGCGTGCTTCAGGCCGGGAATGCCATACTTGCTGGTGACCAGCGCGGCGGCGCGTGCGATGCGGTTCTGCCAGTCGCGGCCGGCTTCCTCCTCGCGCATGCGGTAAGCCTCCCAGATGGCGATCGCGGCATAAGGCGCGGCGTTGGCGAACGCCAGAATCGCGCCGGTGGCGCCCATCAGCAGCGAGGGCCACACGGTGGGCGCGGAACCCACGGTCACCTGGAAGCCGGGCCGCGATTCGCGGATCATCTGCATGACCTTCTCCATGTTGCCGGAGCTTTCCTTGATGCCGATGATATTAGGATGGTGCGAAAGATCGATCACGGCCGCCGCCGGGATATCCAGCGCCGTGGCTTGCGGAAAATTGTAGATGATCACCGGGATGCGCGCCTGATCGGCAACGGCGCGATAGTAGAGCGTTTGCGCGTCCGCGCGGTTGAGCAGGTTCTTGTAGTAGTGCGGCGTCTTCACCAGCGCGGCCTTGTAGCCGAGTTCCGCCGCACGGTTGGTAAGACAAACGGTTTCGCGCACGCTTTCGACGCCGGTACCCGCGATCAGCAGTTTATCGGGCGCGGCCCAGCGCGCCACCATCTCCCACAGGTCGGTTTTCTCCTGCGCCGATAGCATGACGCTTTCGCCGGTGGAGCCGGTCGCCACATACCCGGTGAGCGAAGTAAGATTCCACTTTTCGATATTGTGCTGCAGCTTGGCCGCATAGATGTTGCCGGCGTGATCGAACGGGGTGGTGATGGGGGGGAGGATACCTTGTAATTTGATCATGGTTTTCGTTTTCCAGTTATGAGATGCGATAGACGTACGCGTCTTCGACCCAGCGCTTGCCGATTAGCTGGCCGCCCAAGCGCATGCCTTCGACGGATTTCGCTTTGCCGAAGGTCTGGCGCAACGCGCGAATGGTAGGGTCTGTCATCGGCAGAATTACGATGGACGGCTTGTGCTCAAGCGGGAATCCCGATGCGCGGAGGGCTTCGTTCACCAAGAGGTAGGCTTTCAATTGATCCACGGCATCAAGCCGCCGCGATGCAACGAGAAGGCGCCAGTCGCCGTACTCTCCCAGGACTGCCCACAAAGCAACACTCACTTTCAGGCCGGCCTCATCGAGAATTCGTAGAATCTCGGCGCCTCGATCCACATCGACATTTACCAGTAGTGCCTCACCCATTTCATTGCTCCATGATTGTTGTCACTGATCGCCACGATGAGCTTGCGCGCGGTCTCGGGCGTGTGCCTGGAGTAGCGGCTCTGTTCCGACCATAACTCAACGATATCCAATATCCTTGAACCACCGCGTCGGCCTGTAAGGACGCCCGCAGTTCGTTTCGCAGTCCGGCCACTCTGACGAGTTCTCTCAAATCGTGCGTGTAACTCGCCTCTACCCGTTTTTTCTCCGGGAACTCGTACCGCTGCGTGTCCTTGGCGATGCAGGCCTTGAGCGCGCACTCGACCGCATATCCCGCCAGATAATATGCGCCATCCGGCAATCCCGCCCGCAGCAGCGCCTTGGCCTCGGACAGGCGCACGCGGGACAACGCCCGCAGATCGTTCCGGTCCACCTGATGACCATGGTAGCGAACATCGCCGGTCTGGAAACTCGTGGCCCCATGCGAGAATGCGTTTTGGGGCGCCATGTTTTCTCTCGAGATCGATTGCCCGCCGGAAGGGAACGAAATGCTGATTGCCGATCTATGGGCGGAGGGATCGGCGGGGATCGTGGAGGCGGAGGGCGGCCGGCTGCGCGCGTTCTTCGAGGATACGGCGGACCGCGAGGGACTGGCGGAAAGGTTTCATGCCGTAAGTTCGCGGACCGAAGAGGATCGCGACTGGGTGTCCGTCTCACGCGAGAATTGGGAGCCAGTGCTGGCCGGCGAACGATTCTTTCTGGTCCCGGAATGGCGGAACGATCAAGCGCCGGAGGGGCGCTTCCGGATCGTGGTGAATCCGGGGATGGCGTTCGGAACTGGCCGGCACGAGACCACGCAGTTGTGCCTGGAGGGTTTGGAGACGTACGTCTACCCCGGCGTGAGCGTTTTGGATGTAGGCACGGGCACCGGCATCCTGGCGCGCGCGGCGAAATTGTTGGGCGCGGGCCGGGTGTGGGCGTGCGATATCGATCTGGAGGCGGTGGAGATTGCGCGCGGGCATGCTGGCGGCGTTGTTTTCGCGGGAACCGCCGATGCGGTTCGCACGGGCGCGGCCGGATTGATTGTTTCAAACATCAGCGCGGAAGCGATTGTGGGCTTGGCCGCGGAGATCTGGCGCGCGCTCAGCCCAAGCGGCGTGGCTTTGCTCAGCGGATTCGAGCGGCAGGAAACCGCCGCGGTGCGTGCTGCGATCGAGCGGCAGAGCGGTGTGTTTCGCGAGGTCCGCTTCAAGGGAACCTGGGCGATGCTCGTGTTTGGACGCGAATAAGAAACGCGGGCAGGATGGAAAGGCGTCAGCCTACCCGCGCATCAAACTACATGCTTTTGCGTTTGCGGCGGCGGGCCACCAACAGGACCAGCACCAGTCCGGCGGCCAGCCATAGGGCAGCCTGAAAGATCGTGTTGTTCACGTGCGGTTCCTCCTTTCTTATTGAATCCCCTTGTTCATGAGGGGGAACAAATACTTGAAAACCTGCAAAATGCCCGGCCCCGCTGCCACCACCAAAATGGACGGCAGGATGAAAAAGAAAATCGGAAACACCAGCTTCACGCCCACCTTGGCGGCGCGCTCTTCGGCTTCCTGGCGGCGGCGCACGCGCATGAACTCGGAATGCGTGCGCAACGCCTCGGCCATGCTCGTGCCGAAACGGTCCGACTGAATCAAGATGGCGGTCAGCTTGCGCACTTCTGATTCCCCGGTGCGCTCCGCCAGGTTTCGTAAAGCCTCGGCGCGGCGTTTTCCGGCGCGCATTTCGAGGTTAACCAGGCTCAATTCGTCGCTCAACTCGGGATAAGCCACGGCCAACTCCCGGCCGACATTTTGCAGCGCCTGGTCCAGCCCCAAACCGGCCTCCACCGATACCACCATCAAATCCAGCCCGTCGGGCAGAGCCAGGCGCAGCTTCTGTTGCCGCTTGGTCACTTTGCGCTCCAGCAGGAACCCCGGCAGCCAGTAGCCGCCTACGGTAGCCGCGATGGGCAGCACGATACGCAGCACGGGATTCACCGTGATCCGGTCGCGAAAAACGATCGAGAGGATGGCCAGCGTCACTGCCAGGATCAGCTTGATGCCGTATAAAACCGCGACGGCGCTTTCGGAGCGATAACCCGCCGCCGCCAGCGTCTGGTGTGTCCTTTGCGCATCCTGCGGAGAAACGGGCACCTGCTTGCCGATCGACTCGACACGGCGCGCCATCCCGGATGGCTTGGGTTGTCCGATGCGGTCAAGCGTTGGCGCCGCGGGATCGGACTCCAGTTGTTCGAGGAGCCGCGCCGGTTTGGCATAGCGCCTCCAGCCATAAATCGCGATGGCGGTCGCCAGCAGACCGAACAGAGCCACGGATACGATCAGAGCCATGCTGTTACACCTTGATCCGGATGATCTTACGGATCACCAGTTGTCCTACGATCTGTCCCACGATGGAACCCGCGATGAGCTTCTTGCCATCGGGATCGTCAAACATGGAGCGCAGGTAATCGGGCGCGGCCATCATCATAAGAACCGCGGTGGCGGCGGGCAGGATGGTGAGCACCAGCGCGGTCACCCGGGCGTGCGCACTGGCCGCTTTAACCTGGCCTTTCAACTGGAACCGCTCGCGGATCACGTGCGCCAGGCGGGTAAGAATTTCGCCCAGATTGCCGCCGGTCTGCTTTTGCAGGATCACCGCCGAGACAAAGAAGCGCACGTCCAGTAGGGGCACGCGCTGGACCAGGTTGTAGAGCGCCGTATCGAGCGGCGCGCCCAGGTTTTGCTCGTTGAATAGCGTGCGGAATTCCAAACCCAGCGGATCCGGCATATCGTCGCTGGCCATGCGCAGGCTGATGGTGAAGGCGTGGCCGGCGCGCATGGACCGCGCCAGAAAATCGAGCGCCTCGGGAAACTGCTCTTCAAAGACCGCCAGACGCCGCCTGCGCTTGCGGCGCAGATAAAGACAAGGGATGGCCGCCATGGCCGGGCCCAACAGGGCCGGTGCTGCGCGGTAAGCGGAAAGGAACGGCAACATCCATGCCAAGATCACTCCTGCGAGCGCGCTGCCCGCCATGCGCCCCAGCAATCCGGCGGGCGTCCAGTCGACACCGGCTTGCTGCAGCAGCTTGACAGTCTTCCCCAGCAAGGACAAACGCGCCAGCCAGACTTCCAGCGCCGGCCGTCTGGCGGTCACGTGGCGCAGCAATTGAGCACCGTTGGGCAACGGATCGGCCGCCGCGGTGCGCAGCATCGCCGCCATTTCGCGCTTGCGCCACCATTCGTAAAACTTCAGTCCGAAGGCGATGGACAGCAGGACGAAAGTGAACAGGACCAGGAATAACGCAGCGGAAACCGGCACGGTCAGTTGACCTCCTGCGAACTCGAGAACATGGCGGCCGGCAAATGCAATCCGCAGCCAGCCAGCCGCTCATAGAATTTCGGCCGGATGCCGGTCGCGCGGAAGCAGCCGCGCACTTTTCCGGTCTCGGTGACGCCCTGCTTCTCGAATAAGAAAAGATCCTGCAACGTGACCAGTTCGCCTTCCATGCCGGTGACCTCGGTCACGTGCGTCACCTTGCGCGAGCCGTCGCTGAAGCGCGACACTTGCACGAACAGATCCACGGCGGAGGCGACCTGTTGGCGGATCGAACGCACGCCCATGTTGGCGTTGGACATCCCCACCATCACCTCCAGCCGCCCCACGGCGTCGCGCGGGCTGTTGGAGTGCACCGTGGTGAGAGACCCGTCGTGGCCCGTATTCATGGCCTGCAGCATGTCGAGCGCTTCCTCGCCGCGCACCTCTCCCACGATGATGCGGTCCGGCCGCATGCGCAGCGCGTTGATCACCAATTCGCGGATGCGAATGGCGCCCGTGCCTTCGATGTTCGGCGGGCGCGTCTCCATGCGCGCCACGTGCGTCTGCTGCAGGCGCAATTCGGCGGCGTCCTCGATGGTGACGATGCGCTCGTCTTCCGGGATATAGCTCGAAAGCGCGTTCAGCAGCGTGGTTTTGCCCGAGCCGGTGCCCCCGCTGATCAGAATGTTCAGGCGCGCCTTGACGCAGTATTCGAGCATCAGGCGCATATACTCGGTGAGGGCCTGACCGCGCACCAGATCCTCGGGGCGCAGCGCATGCTTTCCGAATCGCCGGATGGAGAGCAGCGGCCCATCCACCGCCACCGGCGGAATGGCGGCGTTCACACGCGATCCATCCGGCAGGCGGGCATCCACCAGCGGCGTCGACTCATCCACGCGGCGGCCCACCTGTGCCACCACCTTTTCGATGATGCGCAACAAGTGCGCATTGTCCTTGAACTGAACGGGTGTGCGATGCAGCTTGCCAGCCTGCTCGACATAGACGAGGTAAGGGGTGGTCACCAGGATGTCCGAGATACTGGCATCCTGCAGGAGCGGTTCGAGCGGGCCGAGTCCGAACACTTCGTCGAGCACCTCTTCCACCACGCGATCCTTATCCGTGCGGCTGAGCGGCGTTTTCTCCTGATCCACCAGCCGCACCAGCGCCGTGCGGATCTCCAGGCGCGCGCGTTCCCCGGGAATGGAAGACAGCGCTTCGAGATTGAGGCGGTCAAGTAGCTGTTGATGCAAAGCGAACTTGAGCTGCTGGTATTCGGGCGAGGGGCCTTCGTTTTGGAAGAGCCGCGCCACCCATCCCGTTTCCGCCGCCGGTTGCGGCGGCGCACTCCAAACATTTCCCATCACCGCGCCCCTTTCATCCGAACAACCCGAAGCGCCGTTTGCTCTTCTCCACCGGCGCGCCCGCCAGACGCATGGCGAAGCCCGACAACTGGCGGCTTAAGTGGCTGCCCGGCGGCAGCAGTTTGCCTTTGCAAAACGCGTCGTAGATCGCGTAGTAATCGTTGGACAGCATGACGTCGATAGGCAGGCCCAGAATGCGCTCCAATTCCTCGGCGGTGACGTCCGGCCGCTGCGGCGTGCGGTTCAAGATGACGTGCAAACGGTTGCCGAATCCGGCGTTGATCAGGGTTTGCACCGCCTGCTTGGCTTGATGCAGCGCCGGCACTTCGAGCGTGGTCACCAGATAGATATCGTCGACTTCCTCAAGCACCGTGACGGTGCCCAGGGTCAGGGTGCAGCCCAGGTCCGCCACCGTCCACCCGTAGTGCGCGCGCACGAACGCCAGCACCTTTCGCAAGGCCTCGCCTGAAACAGGATCTTTGGGGAGATATCCCGTTGGCGCGGCGACGATCTCCAGTCCCGGCCATTCCGCGGACACCAGGGCGTTCCAGTAGCTCAGATCGAGACGATGCAGGTTCTGTACGGCGTCCAGCACGGAATACGGCGATTTCACCTTCATGAGGAATCCCACGATCCCGGCTTGCAGGTCGAAATCGGCCAACAGGCTATGCTCGGCACGCTGCGCGCTGACGCGTCCCAGTTCCGCTGCCAGGTGGCAGGCGATGGTGGTCGCGCCCGAGCCGCCTTTAGCGGCCAGAAATCCGAGAACCTTGCCCGGACGGCGATTGTTTTCGCGCGGCTTTGGCGGCGCTTCCGCCCGCCGCTCGACGGCGTTGCGCAAGTTGACGCCGAACGGCGGATAGAGAAACTCATTCGCGCCCGCGCGCATGGCGGACAGAATGACGTCCGGCTGCGCCGTCGTATCGAGCGCTACCAACATGCAATCGGGCAGTGCGCCGCGGATGGCGCGCACGGCATCCTCCACCGCCAGCGGCAGCGATGTGATATCCAGCAGCACCACCTCGGGACGCAGAAATTCCAGCCGTTCGATCAGCGACTTCCAGTTGTTCAGGTCGCGCTGTTCCATGACCACGCGCACGGCCAGGTTGCGCAGAGACTCTTGTACCAGGCTCCACAGCTCGGCCGTCGAGATCGCCAACCCCGCGGTGGTGGGGGCGGGCGGCGCTTTAGGAGCCTCCGGTTCGAAAAGCAGCGAAGCCATTAGTGCTGCCCTCCCGAACCGGACACGGGCGACGCGGCCTGCTGCATTTGCTGCAACTGGGTGGCGGAGTTCTGCTTCTCGATCTCGATCATCTCTTCGAGCGGAATGTCTTTCTTCACCGGCGGCGGCGGGAGCACGCCATTCGCCGGATTGCGCGGCGCGGCTTTGGCTGTGCCCGGCAGAAACTCCTCGGGCTGCCGCACGTCGGGAAGCGCGCCGCCGGCGGGTACCGGACGCACCAACTCCGGCGTGACCAGGACCATCAGCTCGGAGTTGCTGCGCGTGCGCGCGCGGCTTTGGAACAGCTTGCCCAACACGGGAATATCGCCGATGCCCGGAATCTTGTTCAAGGTTTCGGTGATGGTGTTATCGAGCAGGCCGGCAATCACGAAGCTTTGGCCGCTCTCGAGTTCCACCTGCGTCTGGACCCGCCGGGTGGCTAACGCCGGGATGGTGTAACCCTGGAACTGCAAGGCATTCGAATAATCGAGCGAGCTGACTTCCGGCGCCACCTGCAGCCGGATCGTACCGCGCGGCGTGATCACCGGAAGAAAAGTGAGGCGCACGCCGTACTCGCGAAATTGAATGGTTACGGCGCCCGCGGCCGCGCCTCCTTGCACCACCGGAAATGGGAATTCGCCGCCCGCCACGAAGCTGGCGGCTTTGCCGTTAATCGCCAGGACGTTCGGTTCGGCGAGCATTTGCAGCAGATTCTTGGCTTCCAGAGCCTCGATGAGCGCGCCGAGATTCAGATCTTGACGGAACAGAAAGATGTTAAGCGCATCGGAGAGCGTAAACTGCACGGTGTTGTTCTGAATGCTGGGAACGGCTGGGCCGAATTGGGTGGTGGTGGTTTGGCCTACGGTGTTTCCGGCTCCAGTGCTGAGCAGGTTTACGCCGAACGAAGTGGAGACGGAACGATCCACATCGGCGAAGCGCACGCGCAATAGAATCTGCGGTTCGGCGGGAGGCACCTCCACCCGCAACAGATTCACGACTTTGCCCAAGGTCGCGGCCATGGCGGCCGCGCCCTCGGCGCTGGCCAAATCCTTTACGGTACCGCGCAGAAAAACCGTATCGTTAGCCAGTTCCAGCGTGACGCGCTGGCCCTCCAACCCATGCTCCAATTCCCGACGCACGGCGTCGACCCGGAAGTCGCTTTGGTGCACGGTAAGGTTGTACCTCGCGCGTACGCCATCCTGCTGCCAAATAATCACGGAGGTCTGGCCGGGTGACTTGCCGTTGATCAACACTTCGCGCGGAGTCACCGCCAAGGCTTCGGCAAGATCGCCGTTGGCCACCGCCACGCGCCGTAGATCGGCGGGCGTATCCAAAATGATCGACTTCCCTACGGTCACCGATAATTCGACGGCGGGCTGATCGTTCGCGCACATGGCCGGCAACCCAGCTCCGGCTAGCATTGCTATGAGCCAACATCCAGGCCGGATCATGGTTGCACCGCCCGCGAATCGAATTGAGTTTCCGTCCGTTTGATCCCGTGAATCACCTCCACCACACGCGGCGGGGCGGGCCGGGACGCCACGGGTGGTGCCGTAGGGCGGACCGGAGCGGGCTTGGGCGCCGCGCTTGGCATCGGCCGTAAAGCGGCGGCGAGGGACTCTCCGGGATTGAATAACTGAACGACCGCAGTGCCCGTGGTCTTGGCAATCTCGGTATCCAAAGGATTGCGCAACACGAGCTGAATAGTGGTTTGAGTGCTGGCCAGACTCAGCATCTCGGCCTGCTCCGGCGTCACCAGCAGATTGACCACGGGCACGGAAACCGGCTTACCTTCGGCGTCTTTCTGAAAATTCTGTCCGGCTGACAGTACTTCGATATTCTGCAGTAAAGTCTTGGTAACCCCGCCCGTCGCGGCCGCCCCCGGCGGGCTGCCGGAAACCAGCACGTCCACCCGCATGCCAGGGACGGCAAACCCGGCGACGCCCACGATTTCATTCACCCGGATGGCCACGGCGCGCATGCCCTTGGGGATCAAGGCGGCCAGCCCCGCGCCACCGCCCTTGGGGGCCAGGCGGCTTTCGACCAGCGGTTCACTCGCGACAATCGGCGAGATCACGCCGCGGCCGATAATGTCTTCTTTTCTTTCGAGCGCGCCTTCCGGAACGGCGCCCGTCCAATCACCCAGACGCAAATCCGCTTCCCGGATGAGCGCACCCGGCTCCAAATCCCGCGCCGCCAGAATCAGCTTGATGGACTTCGGGGCGGCCTGCGTGGTGTTATGGCCGGCCAGCAGCCGGTACAGCAACAGGCTCGCGCCCGCAGACACGAGGAACGCAAACGCCAGAACGGATATTAATCGTTGATTCATGCCTCACTCACTCGCCGTATCCACTCCAGGGATGTCCGGCTCCGTTCCTCTCACTCGCGGCTCCAATCCGCCCCGGAACGGTTCAGTTTCTATATCGGCGGAAGAGTGGCGAAGCGATAGCCTCCAGGTAGTGGATGGTGGGTTCTATTGGGGTTATGGGTGGTGGGTTGTAGGTTGTGGCAATCTCCCCGTCAACGCGGCAGCGGTTTTTGCCCACCACCTATAACCCACCACCTACAACCCGCCTATAACCCACCGCCTGCAAAGCTCCGGCTAAGATCCCGCGGCTGTGCTCAGTTCCGAGTTGGCATTCGACCAGATGGTGTTGATGCTGCCGCCGGCGGTCGAAAACAGTGCCGCCGAAGCCAGCGCCACAAAGGCCAGCATGAGGGTGTATTCGATCAGGTCTTGTCCCTGGTCATCGCTCCAAAATTCTGTCCAAAACGTTTTCATAATGATTTGTCCTTTCGATCCTGTATGAGTGGCTGATGAATGGCAGACCACGCCAGACGATGGTCTGCCCCAATGGATGCGGGCCGGAAGATGGATGCGACGCCATCGTCGTAAACCAAGCGCCAGGCGCCCGATTGCCGCAATGCTCCGGCCAGCGGCGTATCCGGCGGCAGCAGCACGGTCTCCACGCCGTAACGGGCCAGATACTGTTCCCAGCCCGCCTGGGCGCCCATGGCCTTTATGTATTGACCAGAGAACTTCGCGCCATAAAAATCGCTGCGGCCATCGATAAAGACCCGGCCGCGCGGATATTCCCGATAAATCAGGTACCCGCCCCAAAGATCTTGCGTAAACACGCCGCCCCAGAGGCCCGCGTTTTCGAGCTGCGCGGCTGCCGCTACGGGAAACGCCTTAGGATCGTACGCGGCGCGGCAGGAGGGCGGAGGATGCGGCGCATAAAGCAGCGCGGCCAAACCCGCTATAGCCACCGCGCTCGCGGCGTGCCAACGTGGACCGCCATCGAACCCATTCCATTCGCGCGTGAATTCACCGAGGGAGACGAGCGCGCTCCGCAGCCATCCAGCCAGGCGCAGAGCGGGCCCGCGGCGCAACGCCTGCGAGACCACTTCAGCCGCCGGGACCGCCGCCAATATCACGAAAATCTCCACATTGCGCTGGGAATACAAGGCCAAATGCGCCCACAGAACGAACAGCAGCGGCCAGACCCAGCGTCCCCGCCGCAGATGCACGAAAGCCGCCGCGGCACCCGCCGCCAGCAGGATTTCGAGAAAACGCGCCTGTCCGCTCTGGAAATTCAGCGATTGAAACTCCATGATGTTGCCGCGATAAAACCCGTTCGCCAGATACGCGGCAATATGCGCATGTAAGCGCCAGCCGTACGGATTTACAAAGGTGGCCACACCGCAACCGGCGGCCGTCCACAAAAGAGCGCGCGCGCGCCGGAGAGCTTCCATCCGCTCGCAGGCATCCGCTTGCCGCAGCAGGACCGTAAATTCGCCGGCGGCGTAGAAAGCAATTAAAATGATGCCGGTAAAGAACCCGCCATGCAGATTGGTCCACAACAGCATGAGCGGCGGAAGCAGCCATAACCGCTGGGGCTTCTCCGGCGCGCACTCCAGCACGCCGTAAAAAATCACCGTGAACAGCATGGTGACCAGGTGTGGGCGCGCCAGCCAATGCCCCGCCGATCCAGCCGCCGCGATCAGCGTGGCGGCCAATGCCACCAGCGCGTCACCCTTGCGCCGCGCCACGCGGAACAACAGCGCGAAGGTCAGCGACAGGATCAGGCTGCTGGCCAGCACCACCGCCGCCATTCCCGCGCGCACGTGCAGCCAGCCGAATACCACATCCCAAAGCCATTCCCAGGCGAACCAGGGTTGCCCCGCGCGCGTGAACGAGAATATATCGGAATGCGGCACGCGCCCATGCGCTAGAATCCATTCACCGGTGCGCAAGTGCCAGCCGGTATCGCCATCGCTCAGCAGCGTTCCTGCGCCCTTCATGCCGCAGAACAAAAAAACCAGCGGCAGGATGAACGCGGCATCCGTCATGGACGGGAAGCAGCGGAGAAGACGGGAAGGTTTGGGCGGCTGCATTTTGAGCGCCGCATCAGGCACATGCACAATCGAGGCCAAACGACGGGCCGGTCTGCGCCCCGCATTTTCCCCGATTTCAATAGAAGTAAACCTCGTGAACGGCCCGCACGCAGTGCCAAGTGTACGAACGAGAGAACGGTGTATGGAATTGAGACACCGCTGAGACGCGGCGATGGCTGCGCCGGTAACACCCGGAAAATTCCTGAATCGTACTTAAGAATGGTACCTATAGCAACGTACTACCAGGACTAAATTGGTGTCCGGATCTGGTAAATAGCTCTTACCTAAGTTCAGAAGCGGGGTGTATACTGGCCGCTGGTGCAGTTCGGCCACTCAGAGATTTTTCGAGCGCGTGAGGGTGTTGCCCAGCCATCCACGCCTCCCAAATAAGGAGAATGCCCTTGTCTAATCACGTTAGGATCACCAGCACTTTTTCTGCGCTAGCCGCGCTGGTAGTCGCCTTACTCGCCGCCGGATTTCTCCCGGTAAGCCTCCACGCGCAAGCGTCTCCGAATCATTCCTGGCAGCCAAAGGCAAGCGACTTGGAGCAGAAAGCCGTTTGGCGGCTGGTTACCGGCAACGGCCAATCGGCCCATAGCTTCGGCTTCCGGCCATTTGTCCGTCCCGATCAGACTAACGACAATTGGCTGGGCGGTTCCGGCACCTGGAGCACGGCGGCAAGTTGGTCGTTGGGCACGGTGCCCGGCTCCGGCAACAATGCCGTCATCACCACGTCCGGATCGACCGTGACGTTAAACCAAAGCGGCTCGATTGCCGGGCTGACGATTGGTAGCAGCGACGTTTTGAGCTTCAATAACAACACAGCTCTGACGGTTACCGGAAACATCAGCAATTCCAATAGCACCGGCTCGGGTGGTCTCCAATTCAATTCGGCCAACAACCTGACGGGTATAGAGATCAATGCATCCGCCGTTTCACTGACCGGCGGCGGAACGATCACCATGTCCGCCAACGCCGACAACTACATCTACGGGGCGGCCAGCGGCGACGTGCTCACCAACGTGAACAACATCATTCAGGGATCCGGACACATTGGCAACAGCTCGATGGGGCTGGACAACGAGGGAACCATCGATGCGAACCAGTCCGCGGCGCCGATCACGCTGCAGACCAGTAGCGGAACGACGAACACCGGGACGCTGGAAGCCACCGCCGGCGGCAATCTGATCCTGGTCAACGACACCTTCACCAACACCGGCGGCACGATTTCGGCGTCAGGAGCCAATTCGGTGGTGACCTTGCAGGACCCCACCATCGACGGCGGCAAGCTAACTACTACCAGCGGCGGCCTGATACAGACTTCGGGAACCGGCACCGTGTTGAACGGCGTCACCAACAGCGGCACGCTGCAACTTCCGAACAATACGGAAGCGACCTTGCAGGGTACCATCACCAACGCTGGAACCATCCAATTCAACTCGAGTAATAACTACACCGGGTTCGCCATGGGGACGGCGGTGACGCTTACGGGCGGCGGCACGCTCACGATGTCCGACAACAACGAGAACGTCCTGTTCGCCAGCGTCTCGGGTGGGTCCCTTACCAACGTCAACAACACAATTTCGGGATCGGGCCAGATCGGTCTCGACAACCTGGCCTTCACCAACGACGCCGGCGGAGTGGTGGACGCCGTTTCGGCAAACGGCAACAACCTGACCATCGAGGGGACGGCGGGCACCACCAATCAAGGGCTGATGGAAGCCTCAAGCGGCGGCACGCTGGATTTCACGAGCACGACGGTAACCAACCCCGGCGGCACGATCAAAGCTCTCACTGGCGGGACGGTGGTCCTGAACGATGTTTCGGTGACGGGCGGAACGCTGGCCACGACCGGCACAGGTGTGATGGAAATGTCGGGCGACAGCACGGTGTTGAACGGCGTTACCAACAGCGGGACACTGACCCTTCCGAACAACACGGAAGCCACCCTGCAGGGAACTCTCACCAACACTGGAGCCATCCAATTCAACTCGGCCAATAACTACACTGGGTTCGCCGTGGGGACGGCGGTGACGCTTACGGGCGGCGGCACGCTCACGATGTCCGACAACAACGAGAACGTTCTGTTCGCCAACGCCGCGGGTGCGTCCCTTACGAACGTCAATAACACGATTTCGGGATCGGGCCAGATCGGTCTCGACAACTTGGCCTTCACCAACGACGCCGGCGGAGTGGTTGACGCTGTCTCGGCCAAAGGCAACACCCTGTTCATCGAGGGCAGCGCGGGCACCACCAATCTGGGTCTCATGGAAGCGTCTAGCGGCGGCACGCTGGAAATATCGAGCACCACGGTGACCAACACCAACGGCACGGCCAACGGGACCATCGAAGCCCTCTCCGGCGGCGAGGTTCTGCTGAGTGGCGCTACGATCGCCGGCGGAACGCTGACCACGACGGGCACGGGCGTGGTGGTCGCGCAGAGCGGTTCGGAGCTGAACGGCGCCACCAATACCGTGACCAACGCGGGGACACTGGAGATACCGAACGACAGCAGCCTGCTGATCGCGGGCACCATCAACAATACGGGCACTATCGGATCCGAATCCAGCAACAATACCACCGGCATCGAGTTGAACAGCGCCACCGGCACGATTTCCGGAACAGGATCCATCACCTTCTCGGACAACGACGCTAACTACATTTATTCGGCAACCGGCGGCGCCCAGCTCACCATTGCGCAGCCGGTCAGCGGCCCCGGCGGCAACATCGGCGATGGCAACACCGTGATCACCAACAAGAGCACCATCGACGCCACGGCCTCGGCGCACGGCAACACCCTGACCATCGACCCGGACGGAACGTTCACCAACAATGGAACCTTGGAAGCCACCGGCGGCGGGTCGTTGGCGCTCGAAGGCGGGACTTTCACCAACACTGGCGCGACCATCAGCGCGGGCAGCGCCTCGACGGTTACGCTCGAAGGCGGTGTCACGGTGACCGGCGGAACCCTGAGCGGAGCGGGAACCATCGTCTTGGACAACAGCGCGACCTTGAATGGCGTCACTAACTCGAGCACGGTTCAGCTTCCCAACAGCACCACCTCGTACCTGGAAGGAACCATCAACAATACCGGCGCGATCCAGGTGAACTCGATAAACAATGGGACCGTGCTGGCTCCCAGCGGCGCGGTAACTTTGACGGGCGGCGGCACCGTAACCTTGTCGGACAACAACAATAACTATATTGAGAACAACGGAAGCGGTTCGCTGACCAACGTCAATAACACGATTTCCGGCTCGGGCAACATCGGGGACGGCGGCACGGCTTTCACCAATGAATCGGCGGGCGTGGTGGACGCCACTTCGGCGAAGGGAAACACGCTCACAGTCGACACGCCCACCGGCGTGAATGCCGGGTTGATAGAGGCTTCGAGCGGCGGCACGCTGCTCATTGAAGGGACTATTAATAATGCCGGAGGCACCATCGAAGGTCTGGCCGGAAGCGGATCGAGCGCGGGCGGGACGGTAAATATCGACGGCGCAACCATCACCGGCGGTACACTCAACACCCTAGGAACGGGCGTGAACGCCAGTTCCATGTCATTCTATGGCAGTGCCATTCTGGATGGAGTCACCAATCAGGGAACCATCAACTTGCCGAACAATAACATCGCCGAATTAGAAGGCACTGTTACCAATAATGGGTCCATTAATGTCAGCTCCACCAACAATGCCACCCAGCTAAAGATCGACGGCAATACCACCCTGAATGGAACCGGCGTCATCTATCTTTCGAACAACGCCAACAACTACATTCTCGGCGTGGCCGGCACCGAGGTGTTGACCAACAACAGCAATACCATCGAAGGATCGGGGAATGTCGGCGACGCCTTTCTGGGCATCGTGAATGGCGGAACGATTCTGGCCAACCAGTCCATCACGCTCTTCGTCGATCCGAATTCGAGCGGCCTGCAGAATAACGGAACGTTGCAGGCGAATTCCGGCGACCTGCTGGATATCATCACGAGCACGGGCGCCTTCCTGAACTTCAACAGCGGCACCAGCACCCTCACCGGCGGAACCTACAGCGCCAATGGCGGGACCATCGAATGGCCGGGTGCCAACATCATCAACAACGCGGCCGACATCGTCATGACCGGTTCGACCGCGCAGATCCTGAACAGTACCAACAGCGCCAATGCGCTGGCGAACTTCGCTACGAACGAGGCGGGCGGCACGTTCCAGATCGGCGGCGGATATAACTACACCACCGCGGGCACCTTCACCAACAACGGTCTGCTGATCGTGGGCGCGGGCGACACCTTCAAGGTAAGTAACGGCGACTTGACGAACTTCGCCGGCAGCACGTTGACCGGCGGCAGTTACCTCGTGGCCGGGACCCTGCAATTCGGCGCCAGCGGCAGCGGCATTACTACCAACGACGCCAATCTGACGCTGAGCACCGCCAATTGGAAAATGACTAACCTGGGCGGCGGTAATCTGCTCACGAACCTCGCTACCAACGATAGCGGCGCCAATTTCAACGTGGAGAACGCGGCCAGCTTCACCACCGCCGGTGCCTTCAGCAACTCAGGCACTATGGACCTGGAAAACGGCGGCTCGCTCACCGTTTCCGGCGCTCTAACCAATAACGGAACGGTCAGCACCAACGGCAGCAACCAGGGCGGCGCGGCCAATACCCTTACAGTGACCGGCACCCTCACCAACAATACCAGCGACACCGTCGGCATCGGTGAGAACAACGACACCAGCGATGTGGCGAGCGTGGGTATCCTGACCAATTCCGGCGCTGTCACCGTGGGCACCGGGGCTACGTTGAACCTCACCGGCTCCGGCACGGATACCAATACCGGCACGATCACCGTCGACAATGGCACGCTTAGTCTCGCAACCACCGCGGATCTCGATATGGAGAAGGGCGGCAAGCTTTCGGTAACGGGGAATCTGACCAATGCGGGCACCATCAGCACGAATGAGTCGAACCAAGGCGGTTCCGCGAACAGCATCACCGTGTCCGGCACGCTCACCAATGACTCCACCGCGGCCTTGACCGTCGGCGCCAACAACGACACCTCCGATACCGCGGCCCTCGGGAATCTGACTAACGCGGGCACGGTTACCGTAGGCACGGGCGCCAAATTGTCCCTGACCGCGGGCGGCGCGGATACGAACACCGGAACCATGACCGTAGATGGCACGTTGGATATCGATAAGACCACCACCTTGAGCGGGACCGGTTCGGTCATCCTGGCTAATGGCGATATCACCGGCGTCGGCACCAGCCGGAAACTTACTAACAAGAACACCATCGAAGGTTCAGGGACGATTTCCAACCTGGGGATCACCAACGAAGGCACGATCTCTTCCAACAGCGGCACCTTGACCATCCTGCCCACCTCCGCGGGTTTGGATAACATCAGGATCCTGAGTGTTTCGGCCGGGGACAGCCTGATAATCGGCACCTCGGCGGGCGGCGCGCTGACCAATTTCTCCGGCACCACCCTGACCGGCGGCACATACGACGTTACGGGCACCATGCAGTTCGGCGCGAGCGGCGCGACCATCGCCACCAACGCGGCCAGCATCACGCTGAGCGGTACGGGCCAGATGATCAACTTCGGCAACACCAATCTGTTGGCCGGCCTTAACGATAACGCGTCCGGCGGCGTTTTCAAACTGACTTCGGGTGCTTCGCTCACGACCTTGGGCGGCAACTTTCTCAACGCGGGCACATTCACGATCTCGACCGGCACGACATTCACCATCGGCGGCTCGAGCTTCAACTACACCCAGACCGCCGGCAGCACGACCGTGGGCGGCACATTGACCTCCAGCAGTCTGGGCATCGTCGCGGTGGATGGCGGCACGCTCACGGGCGCGGGTACGGTAGGCGACAACCTGGTGGACGACAGCACGCTCGATCCGGGAACCTCGGCCGCCAAGACCGGCAGGCTAACCGTAGCCGACACTTACACGCAGGATTCCGGCGGCACGTTGAACATCGAAATCAACGGCGCGACGGCGGTCACGAAGTACGATCAGCTCAAGATCACCCAGGGCGCCACATTGGGTGGGACTTTGAACATCGATCTGGGCAGTAGCTTCACGCCCACCGTGGGGCAGACGTTTACCATCCTGACCGCATCCTCTGTGAGTGACACATTCGCCACGGTCAATGGGCTGGCGATCAACAGCAGCGAGCATTTCACCATCACCTATGACGCCAACAAAGTAGTGTTGACGGTGGTGAGTGGCGCGCTGACGGCGACTCCCAGCGTGACGACAGCTTCGGCGGTAAATCCGGTGCTGTACGGCGGCGCGTTCACAATCCACGCGCCAGTATCGGGCGCCCGCTATGGGCTGGCCATCAACACGCTGCGCATAGCGCGCACGCCGGTCAGCAGCCCCATCGCATCGACGCTGCCTGTTTCGCTGGCGCCCACATTCCGTCTGGCGCATGTGCCGGTCACCGGTCCCACGCTCGCGCCGGTCGCATCGCCGGTAGCGCTGATGCCAGTCGGAATGGGCACGCGTGGATTCCATGCCATGGATGATTTCGGTTCTCCCGTGGCGGCTCCGAGTGCGGTGGACGACAACGCCGTACCGGGATCGATCGGCATCTCGGCGTTGGGTGCGGAAGCCTACAACAGCATGGGCGCAATGAATCACATGCGCTTTGAATGCGGCGTGGATCTGAAGGCGCTGATGCACACCAGCCGCAAGCGACTGGTGCGGGCGCTGTGGGCTTCGCCGGATTCGCCGGAAGCGCTATCCATCGGCTACATGAATTTCACTTCCGCGCACTAATCGCTGTCCATTTTCGCCCACCTCCTAAGCGGATGCCTGTGTGGCATCCGCTTTTTTTTTGGTGTGCCGAGCATGTTCGACAGCTTGGGGGTGAAAGTCCCCTCTACAACCTGATGGAGGTGAAGTAGTAGCGAAGCGCAAGGGCGTCGTCGCGAGACGGGGTTCAGAGGAAGCGTGGAACAAACGTACGAGCCGATGTACAAGAACCGGATCTGAGGCATACGGCGCCGGGCGAGCTGGCCAATGACAGCGAAGCCCGTATCGATCAAGGGCGCTGGTTGTAAATTCGGCGGTTGCGTGCGGAAGGCGGTCGAACTTACCTCGGGAGATCTGCTGCGCGTCGCGAAATCGCGACTGAAGGCGTCGCAAGGCGCTTTGACCTCGCAGCAGAAGTCAGCAGAGGGCATAGTAGCCACGCGAGTGGTGAAGGCCCGAACCGTGATCGTGAGCAGTAGTCTGCGAAACTCACAACGGCCATGCGCCAGCCAATCAGCTTCGGCTGAGCTTGCCAGGGGCGGATAGGGTGAAGCCCGAAAGGAACCTGGGAGCGGCGAAACCGAGGTGGGACACGTGCGCGGCCCTCCAGCCTTTGCGGGCTCAAGTCACGGAACCGCCGTATGCGGACCCGCATGTACGGTGGTGTGGGAGGGGAGGAGCCGCAAGGCCTCCCCCTATCCCGATCGGGCTTTCAGCCCCGCCTGTCAGGGCCGGGTTCATTACTGCACCATAAAGCTGTCCAAATCGACGAACCGGCCGCTGGATTTGGGATTCTTATCCGGCAGCACAGTGACTACCGCCAGGTGGCGTCCCCGGCTGAGTTTGTAGAGGCTGCGGCTTTCCCAGGTCGTCTGGGGCGAATAGAGATCCACCGTTCCCCTATCGACGCCGTCGATAAAGACATCGGCCATCCCGCGATTCATCGCTTTGGTATAGATGAAGCTCAGCAGGCCGCCGTCATAGGCGAACCGGATGGTGGCGCCGGGAGAGTCCGTGTAAGTCAGCGTGTGCGCGTGCGCCTGCGGCCAGCCTTGATCCTGCACCCAGGGGCCATCAAACACGATCGCGGGATCGAAGTCGTCATACAGGCCGGGCGGGACCAGCAGCGGCATGCGTTTGGCGGGGCGGCAGCCGTCTTCGATCCTGGCAAGATAGAAATACTTGGACTCATACTCGGGTGTGGTGCACTGCGCGATCAAATCCTGTAGGGGACGCGGATTGATGACCGCAACGCCCGGCTTGGGCGCGGCAATATAATGAACGTTCCATCCTTTGAGAATGCTATCGACCTCTTGTGGGCTGCGCGCGTTGTGCAGGCGCATGAACACGCCGAATTGATGCCAGCCGGTCGCGTAAGCCTCCGCGTTGAACGCCGCCAGATCGTTGCCTGCGGCCAGGAACACGGGCGCGCCGGGATGCGTGCGGTTCATATATTCGCCGATTTCGCGCATGGAAGCATTGTTGTGGATGTAAGCCCGCCGAGAGGCGCGCGCGAGCGGCGCCTGTTCGTAAAAATCGTTGTGGTAGGCGTTGGAAGCGGAGAGGAAGCAGATGTTGGCGGCCACGCACGCGAGCGCCAGCCAGATCGACGCGCGCCGCAGGCATCCAGGCGGAAGCCATCCGAATAGAGCCGCCACGGGGACCAGCGCGAGAGGCAGCGCCGGATAGAGATAGCGGACGTTCGGCAGAAATTTCAGAACGAATAGCCCGCCTCCCAGCGATACGGCCGCCGCAATCAACGCGGGAGGCTTTCTGACCGCTGCCAGCGCGACGAAACCTAACGGCGCGAGCAACCAGTAACTGAATCCAATCGACCCGGGATTGCCCTCGAAGTACCGGTCGGTGTGAAAGGTCAGATCGTAGAGAGTGTGCGAAGTAAGTGGCTGGTTGAAACGGTAATCCACAAAGTTCACGGAGTTATCTATAATCCGTGACGGAAAAATGCGGTTGAAGAAAGGGAACACGGGATCGCCGGTTAGCCGCCATGAGATGACATAAGTGGGCAAAGCTGCCGCGAGGAATAGTGCGAGTGCGCCGAGGCAGGCCAGCGCCGGCCGCGGACCCAAATCCGGCCAATGGCGGCGGACTTCGAATACCGCCACAACCAGAGCCACGCATATATAGGCCAGGCCGCCGAACTTCATCGCTAACGCCGTGCCGGCCAGTACGGCTGCCAAATACAGAAATCCTTTCTCGCGCGTATCTGCGAACTCGATCAGCGCCGCGGCCAATCCAGCCACCATGACCGCCAGGAAGTTCTCGATGAAGAGCGAGCCGGTAACCAGCTCGACGAGCGATGTGCTGGCGAATAGAGCCAGGATAACGAACGCCACTGCCGGATCCACAAACCCGCGCGCGATGCGGTAAAGCAGCGTTACAACGAGTAGTAACATCACAAAGTTCAGTAAGCGGGCGGCGAACTCTCCACCCAGTAAGTAAACCATCGTGTAACAATAATCCGCACCCATCGGCATCACCGACCAAAGAATACGATCGGGAGTGTAAGTCATGACATGGTGAACCGAGATGTTCACGGGAATGGCTAAGTGCATGGCCAAGCCATCGGCGCTCGATTCGGGCTGCGGAATAATGAGCCAGTGCATGCCCACCACATACACGAGCAGAGCGAACGCGGCGGCTTGAACTCGCGGGCGCCGGATTTGCATGAGTGCGCGGACCCAAAAAGCGAGCCGCTTACCCACGGCGCGCGCGTTGATGGCGATGGGTATCGCGAGTAGGGCGAAGTAGACTCCTGGATAATTTACCGGCAGGCGCACCAGGAACGTCATCAGAAAAATAAAAACGGCCATGCCGAGCAACACCGCGCACAGGTCGCTGTCGCGACGAAGCAATGTCGATCCCAATGCCCATGCAGAGAGCAAAAACAAAACGACCGCCGACAAGGCGAGTGGTCCTAATGCCACGGCCGTTGCCAGGATGAACAATGCCGCGGCGATCGGCGCGAAGGCCGAAGGGCGGAACCACATCAGCGGCAAACTCACCGCCGCAAAAATGCCGGTATAGCGCATCAGCCGCAGCCAGCCCACGGGAGACCAGCCCGGATGCATCCACATTTTGTTCGCGAAAAATCCGAATAAACAAATCGCCAGCAGCCCGATGGCTGCGGCCGCCAGCACGTGATCCATCGACGGCGAAAAGCGGCGCCGCGCAACTTTTGTCCGGGGCGGCGCGCCGCTTTTGCCGAAAATGAAATCGCGCTGGATGGCGAAGTTGGCGAAGAACAGCAGCGATTCGACCAGAATCTTCGCAAACACAACACCGGTATGTAAACTCGAGTCGAGCAGGCGGATACCCGCATAAGATGCGCAGCCGCTCGCACAAACTAATAGAAGATACTTCGGGAGCACCGATAAGTGCCGCGACTGGCTGAAAAACACAGTGCGGCGTACCATTAAGTAATTGAATATTACAGCCAGGATACGGCCCATTACTTGGGACTTAGCCAGGTTCCCCAACCGCTTGTAAGCCAGATAAAAGACCAGCATGTCGAGTGCGGCGGTCATGAGCGAAACGGAAGCGAACCGTAGCAGGACGAAGTAAATCTTCATCGAGTCGCGCAGCGGGTTGAAGTGCGACGTCGAATGATCGCGATCGTAAATGGTGCGAATGGGAACTTCCGAGATCAGCACCGCTTTTCGTTCGATGGTCACGAGCATGTCGAGCTCGAAATCGTAGCCATTGGTTTCGAGGCGCAGCAGCGCAGGCAGCAGGGAAACGGGGATGGCGCGCAATCCTGTTTGCGTATCCGTCAAGTGTTGGCCGGTCATGGCACGCATCACCGCGCGCGTGATCAGATTACCCGCTTTACTGCGCAGAGGAACGCCGGAGCCAAACGTCCGCGCTCCCAAGACTACGCGATCCGGATGGGCGGCGATTTCGTCGGCGACGCGCCGGATATCTTCGGGATCGTGCTGACCATCGGCGTCCGCGGTCACCACGGCTTGCAAATCGGGGAACGCACACATGGCGTAGTTGATGCCGGTCTTCAATGCCGCGCCTTTGCCCAGGTTGACGGCGTGGCGCAGCAAACGGACTTTGGGAAACTCGCTGGCGCGCGCGAAGATTTCGGAGTATTCGCGGCCGCTGCCGTCATCCACCAGCACGATGGCGGGGATGGATTCCCGCGACAGCGCTTCGAGCAGATCGATCAAGCGCGCCGTGGGGCGATAGGCGGGAATTATTACGGCTAACCGGATTTCCGCCTGGGGCACGGGCAGCGCGGCGTTCGCCGTTTCCGCGAGCTGTGGGACGTCGATGCGCTTCACGTATTCTACAGGGTATCGCGTCTGGCCGCGACTCTGCTAAGTTGAAAGAACCGGAAGTTATGCGGGTGCGATTTGCAATCATCGCGGCTCTTGCCGCCTCCGGCATGCTTCACGCGGCCGATTCGCGCGAGGTCTACGAACAGGCAGTGCAGGCCAAAGGTGGCCGCGAGCGATTACATTCTATCCATTCCCTGGCGATCTATATGAAGCCGGCGGAGGTGAATTTGCCGGGCGCCCTCACCAACTGGCTGTGCGTTTTCCCGGACCGTTATTTCGAATACCAGGGGATGGGCGCCGCCAGGGAATACGCCATGGTGGTGGATGCGAGCACCGGCCGCGCAGCCGTGGATGCCACCGGCCAGCCGCGCCACAATGGGCAACTCAACGGGAGCGAGCACGACCAACTGGCACTAAATCAAATTGTATTCCTGCTGGAGAGCGCCTGGTTACAACCGCAGCCTGTCGAAATGAAGAGCAAGATATTAATTGTCGAGGCAGCCGGACGCACTTACAAGTTATTTCTGAATAAGGATAACTTGCCCGAACGCATCTTATCGCCTCCCGTGCGGGGCGAGAAGCCGAAAGTGACTTACGATTACAAGCTGCAACACTACCAAAACTTCCAGGGTGTCATGCTGCCCACGCGGGTGACCCAGACCGGCGCGGTGCGCCAGGCGACTTGGGACGCCGATTACGAAGTCGACGCCAAGTATAATCCCAAAGTGTTCGAGCGGATGCCCGATTTGCATGACGGTCCGGAGCCATGGAGGCGATGAAAAGAGTCTCGCGGTGGCAGCGCCGCGGAGTGCGGCGTGAAATGGCGCTCCGCGAGTTTCTTGTCTCCCGGCACTGATCCGCGGCGCGCCAGGTGGCCGCGGCGGGTTTAACCGGGCAGGAGGCTGTTGACATCAGATGTTCCCTGTGCAATCATCAATCATCATGAGGACCACCCTGGACATCGACGACCCGATATTGCGGGAAGTGAAAGCAATTCACCAGAAGGAAGGCAAATCCATGGGGGCCATCGTCTCGGAGTTGCTGGCGGACGCGCTGTCGCGTCGCGGGGCGCATGAGGCGCGGCCGCCATTCCGGTGGGTTTCGCGTCCGATGAAGGCGCGGGTGAACTTGGCTGACAAGGAAGCAGTGTATGCGGTTTTAGACGTGGACCGGTGATGAGCTACTCGCTCGACGTCAACATTTTGCTGTATGCATCGGACCGGTCGAGCGATCAATACCAGGCGGCGAATCGCTTCTTGGCGCAATGCTCGGCCGGTCGCGAAATCCTGTGCCTGGCGTGGCCCGTTTTGATATCCTACCTACGAATCGCCACTCATCCCCGTATCTTCGACGCCCCGCTTGCCGCCGACGAAGCCGTGGCGAATATAGCGGCGCAATTAGCCCTTCCCCACGCCAGGGCAGTTTCGGAACAAGACGGATTCGTGGACGTTTACCGGCACGTCACGGCCAACTTGCCAGTGCGGGGGAACCTGGTACCCGATGCGCAACTGGCCGCCATCCTGTTTCAGCACGGTGTGCGTACGCTTTACACCGGCGATCGCGATTTCCGCAGGTTCGAATTCTTCGACGTGCGCGATCCATTCGCGCCCTGATCCGTGCCGCCGCCGACCTGCGATACTGGCAATATGCAAGCAACCGCACAGGCCATTTCGGCGCCCGACCCATCTGACTACGCTCCGTATTTCGGCAAGTACATTACGCTGGTGGAAGGCCCCGTCGTCACCGCGCTCGACGGCCAGCCACGCGAAACGCTGGCTTTGCTCTCGGGGTTGCGCGAAGGACAGGGCGATTATCGTTACGCGCCCCATAAATGGAGCATCAAGGAGATGCTGGGCCATATGATCGATACGGAGCGCGTTTTCTCCTACCGGGCGCTGCGTTTTGCGCGCAACGACCAGACGCCGCTGGCCTCGTTCGAGCAGGACGGCTACGTCCGGTTTGGCGATTTCGGAAACCGGCGCCTGGCGGATCTTATCGACGAGTTTGCCGCCGTACGGCAGGCCACGGTGTGGCTCTTCCGGACGTTGAGCGCGGACGCGTGGATGCGGCGCGGGATCGCCAGCGACAACCCCATTTCCGTGCGCGCCATCGCGTATATCATCGCGGGCCACGAGTTGCATCACCGCCGAATCTTGCGCGAGAAGTATCTCGCCGCGTAGGGCCGGCCGTCATTTGCCCCCCCTCCGAAATTTTATAGCAAACATTGGTACCGTACAGGTATGAACCGGGAAATCGGGCGTAAAGCTCGCGCTGCCTTCGCGTGCGCTGCCATGCTGCCGTTCCTGCTCCTCGCGCAAGATCAGGAGCCTACGTTCAAAACGGGAGTGAAAGTCGTCAACGTGGTGGCGTCGGTGCGCAACAAGAAAGGCGCTTTCATCCGCGATCTGACCAAAGACGACTTCTCCATCGCGGAAAACGGCCATCCGCAAACGATCCAGTATTTCTCGCGCGAGACCGATTTGCCGTTGACGCTAGGGCTGATGATCGACACCAGCATGAGCCAGAAACGCGTGATGGAAGACGAAAGAATCGCGTCCTATACGTTTCTCGAAAAGGTTCTGCGCGAGAAAAAGGACCAGGTTTTTATCATGCAGTTCGATCTCTCGCCGATCTTGCGGCAGGATCTGACTTCGTCGTTTGGCAAACTCGCGGACGCGCTGCAGCGCGTGGATACGCCCAGCATGAACGATCTCCAGAGCCAGACCGGCGGCGGGACGATGCTCTACGACGCGGTGCTGAAGGCATCCCGTGAAATCATGGTGAAGCCCACGGGACGCAAAGCGTTGATCATCCTGTCCGACGGCGTGGATACCGGCAGCGAGGCCACCGTGATGGAAGCCATCGAGGCGGCGCAGAAGGCCGATACGCTCATTTATTCGATCCTTTTCTCGGATGAGGGTTATTACGGCATCTTCGGCGGCGATGCGGGAGGCAAGAGCGTCTTGATGCGCATGGCGCGGGAGACTGGAGGCGGTTTCTTCGAAGTGACCAAGAAACAAAGCCTCGACGATATTTACACGGAGTTACAAGAGGAGCTACGCAGTCAGTATAACATCGGCTATGTTTCGGATCAGCCGGTAAGTATCTCGGAGTGGCGCAAGATACAACTGACTACGCACGAAAAGGGGTTAATCATACAGGCTCGCAGCCGTTATTGGGCACAGCGGTAGCGCCATGCGGACTACCATCGCCGCGGCAGCGTATCTATGCTTGATCCCAGGCATGCGGCTGGCCGCCTAACAAATCCACACCCAGGAAATCTCCATTCCGTGGGAGAAAGCCGGATCGCGTGGATTGAACGCGTTGCTCGTTTACGCAGATTTTAGCGGGTAAACGCCCCATGGCGGTGCTCGCCCACGGCACATCACGCAAAGCGGAGGAACGCGACCAGATCACCGCCTGGTCGCTGCTGCCGCAAGCGAATTGGTTCGCTGAACGCGGCTGGGAAGTCCTCGTAGTGGTGCGCCGTGGATATGGCAAGTCCGGCGGCAGGGCGGATTACCGGCATGCGCGATGCCCAAATACTGACTATGAAGGCGCCGCCGAGGAAGTCCGCCGAAGGCCTGAACCGTGCGATTCAGTACGGCGCCAGACTTCCCAATACGGACGCCAGCCATACCATCGCGGTGGGTGTCTCGACGGGCGGCTTGGCCACCGTGGCATTGACCGCCAATGCGCCGCCAAACTTAGTGGCCGCGATCAATTTCGCAGGCGGACGCGGCTCGCGTGCCGACTACAATGTCTGTAATTCGGCTGACTTGATTCATGCTTACAGCGATTTCGGCAAACGTTCGCGCGTGCCTATGCTCTGGATTTATGCAGAAATGATGCTTATTTCTGGCCGGAACTGGCGCACCAGTTCGATGCTGCGTTTCGTGCGGGCGGAGGAATCGATCAATTCGTCCAAGTCCCGGCGACCCAGGCGCCCGGCCACGCGTTATTCCGGCGCGTGGCGGAATGGTCGCCCATTGTCGACAATTTCTTAAAGACGCAGCATTTGGCATGGCTTCCAGCGCCGCTGCCGCCGCCCGATCCGCCCGACCTTCCGCCGCCAGGCCTCGGCGAAGCCGGCCTTAGTGCGTTTCACAGACATTTATCGCTGGGTCCGCATAAAGCATTTGCTATGTCACAGGGCAGTTACGGTCTATCGGTAGCTCAAATGACAGTGAAGTTAGCTGAGAAAAAAGCCATCGAAGACTGCCGCGCCCGCTCGACGCGTAACGGCCACTGTAACGTGGTGTATGTCGACGACTCTAAGCAGAATCAAAAAAATAAAAAATAAAAGATAAATGGCGCGCGATTCTGCTATGTTTGTAACGAATGAGGCAGAGTAATCCGCAATCCCGGAGACTGGCGGGGCGCGACACACGCGCGGTTGCTTTTCCGGATGTGTCCCATGCGGGCGTCACGTCCGCTTTCGAAGCGCCCATCTATCACCCAGCCCAATGGCTGTCGTTGCCCGAAGCGGCCGCGTATACCGGGCTGCCGCAATCCACGCTTCGCAAGTTGCTGGCCAGCCGCAAACTGCCGGCGCTCGATACCGGGCCGCGCCTGGGGGGGCGTTGGCGGATCAAACGGTCCGACCTGGACAACTTATCGGCGTTGTAAGGTCACGGTTAATGCGCGGAGTATTGCTGCTGCGGTGAGCTCAGCTTGATGTCGATATTTCTCTCGAGTTCATAGACATCGAAGTTCTGGCCGAAGGTCTGATAACCCTCCGCGATCACTTGAATCAGAATGGTTCCGCGTGGTATCTCCGGCACTTTCGCGAAACCCTCCTGATTCGTGCGCATTTCCCAACTGGTGTGTATCCTTCTGCCGAGTTCGATGACGGACCGGCCTTTTACAAACCGCACCACCACGTCGGCGTGGTCGATAGGTTTGCCGCCTTGTGAGGTCACGTGAATCAGCAGCTTGGTCATCGCCGACGTTAACTGCATCTGGATGGTTTTGGCGGGTTCATTCACGTCGAATTTCTGGCTGACTGGCTCGTATTCGTCGGCCCGCACTTCGATCAGCACAGGGCCCTGACGGATCTCTTCGGGCGTCTTCACGATGCCGTCCTCATGCGTGTGGAGCCGCCATTTGGTCTTGGGCTTGTCGTCCTTAATGGGCCGGATGGCGACCTCGGCCCCCTCAATGGGGTTTCCCTGCGAGTTAACGACATTCACGGTGAGGGTAGTCATGGGCGGCTTGGCGCCGGCCGCGAGACCGCAGAAGACCAGCGTCAGAAGCGCAAAACGGAAACGCATTATTCGATTATCCCATGCAACGTTCACGCGATATCCGGCAACAGAAATCGCGCCGGCCGGCCGCTCGCGCGCGCCACGGCTTCGGCGGCCAGATATCCGCTGCGCACCGCGCCCTCCATCGTGGCTGGCCAACCCGAGCGAGTCCAATCGCCCGCCAGAAACAGATGACCGCTGCCGGTTTCCGTGGGTGGCCGGAGCAATTCAGTTCCAGGCGCGGCGGAAAATGTCGCGCGCAGCTCTTTGATTACATGCGCCTTCTCCACCGCGGCTTCGCGCACGCGCGGGAAAAACTCGCCCAGTTCCTTCACCGCCAGCGCGATAATTTCCGCGCGGCCGCGGTCCACCAATCCGCGCGATGCGCTCACCACAACCTGCAAATAGCGCCCTGCGGATTTGTTGAACATCCACTGCACAGTGCGGTCGAGCAGGGTGGCGTGCGGCAGATCGGTCACCGGGCGATCGAACCATAGATGCACGCCCGTAATCGGCGAATGCTCGAAAGCGGGAGCGGGCAGGCCCAGCGCCGGCAAACGCTCAAACGGAACCGCGCAGATGTAATGGTCCGCCGTGTGTTGCTCGCCCGCCGCCATAATGCCGTCCGCGCCTATCCGTTCCACCGGCGCACGCAGCCGCAGCGATACGTCGCCCAAGGCCGTCCACCGCTCGGCGCTGTATAGTTCGCCGAGCGGAACCGCCGGCACGCCCATCTCATATCCCGTGGCGCTGGCCAGAAATCCCAGCCAGAAGACTTGAAATCCGTGGCGCGCGGCCATGCGGTCGAGATCCTCGTTGATGGCGCTTACCAGCACCTGGCTCCAGAAGCGTTCGATGGCGCGCGGAGTCTGGCGCTTCTCGCGCAACCAGTCGAGCATGGTGATCTGGTCCAGATCCTCGCGGCGATGGCGCTCGCGGCGCAATGCCAGCAGGCCGCGCGCGATGGCCAGTTTGTCGGCAACATCCAAAAAACGCAGCCGCAGAAACGCGCCCGCGAAGTGCAGTGGAGCAGGCAGCGCGCCGCGGCGCAGGGTGGAAATCCGCCCGCCGGGCTCGATGAAATAAAATTCGCGATAGAAGCGGATGCGCTCCCGCACCCCCAGGCGCGTATAGAAATCGAGCAGGTTGACGCAACATCGCAGCAGGATGTGCTGGCAATTGTCGATGGTTTCGGATGCCTCTTCGGAGGGCGAGAGCGGGAACGAAGTGGCGCGGCCGCCCACGAACGGGCGCGCTTCAAACACCTCTACGCGAAATCCGGCGCTGCCCAAGGCCGCTGCCGCCGATAATCCCGCCAATCCGCCGCCGATCACGATCACGCTGGGCATGTAACCTTTGATTGTGACATTTTGCCTCCCGCCACTGTCTGATAATGGGACGGGCTGTCGCGGCAGTGGAACGCGCTAATCCCAAGGGCGCCGGTATGCGATTGATTGCACAAGCCTTGCAACCGCGCGAAGGTTGGCACGCTAACTGTTCTCTGAAGGTTCCGTCATAAATTGAGGACATTATGTTACGTCCGGAAGCGAGCGCGCCTCGAACTCTAATCGCCGACGATCAGCCCGACGTGCTGGAGGCGTTGCACCTCCTCCTGAAGCGGGAAGGATATCAGATCGAGGCGGTGAATTCGCCGAAAGCGGTTTTGGATCGTTTGCAGGATCGCGAGTACGACGTGTTGTTGATGGACCTGAACTACGCTCTCGATACGACGTCGGGCCAGGAAGGTTTGGATCTGTTGGCGCGCGTGCGGAAAATCGACCGCACGCTGCCGATCGTGGTTATGACGGCGTGGGGCAGCATCCGTCTGGCGGTGGAAGCCATGCAGCGCGGCGCGGCCGATTTCGTCGAAAAACCGTGGGACAACCTGAAGCTGCTCTCGACCTTGCGGGAGCAGGTGCAAGCCGGTGCGGAGCGGCGCAACGGCACGGCGCGCGAATCGGTGGAGATCGAAGCGGCCAGCGCCACGCAACGCGGCCTCTTGCCACGCTCGATCCCGCGCTTTCCGGGATACGACATCTCGGCGGCGTGGCGTCCGGCGGGCGCGGTTAGCGGCGATTATCTGGATGTGTTGACACTCGACGCGAATCACCTCGCGCTATGTATCGCTGATGTGATCGGCAAGGGCGTGCCCGCGGCGCTGCTCATGTCGAACGTGCAGGCGGCGGTGCATGCGTTGGCCGGCGAGATGCTGCCGACCGGTGAACTATGCGGCCGCGTCAATCGGATTGTGGCGTCCAATGTGGGATCGGGCAAGTTCATCACGTTTTTCTATGGCGTGCTGGATGGCGCGTGCCGCAGATTCAGTTATACCAACGCCGGACATTGCGAGCCGATCCTGGTGCGGCGCGATGGCGAATGCGTGCGCGTGAATCATGGCGGCGTGGTGCTGGGCGTGTTCCCCGAGTGGCCCTATCGCGAAGAACACGTGGATCTGGAGACGGGAGACCGGCTGGTGTTGTATACCGATGGCATCACCGAGATCGCCAATGCCGCGGACGAGGAATTCGGCGAGGACCGGCTGATGGATTTGCTGCGCGCCAATCGCACACTTGACGCGGAGACCATGCAGAAGCGGGTGATGGCGGCCGTCGCCGAATTCAGCGGCGGCAATTTTCATGACGATGCCACGTTGATTGTAGCCGCGGTGGAGTGATGTGGGGCCCGCCCCACACTACTACCAGGGCGCGGGCGCCAGCCAATCATTATCCGCATCACCAATCGGCGCGCCGGGCGGCGCGGATGGCGCCGGCATCGGCCGCGCCGGATCAGCCGGACGCTCCAGGAACCGCTTGATATCCGCCGCCAACAAGGCATTCTGCGCACGGTCAGCTTCGTCACCTGCGGTTTTGCGTCCCAAACTCGTAGCCAGTTGCGATAGCTTCCACGACGCCATCGCGCGCACTTCCCCGCTCGGCGCAGCCGCTGCCAGCCACGTCACGCGATCCACCAGCACGCGCTCCTCGGCGCGCCGGATCTCTGCTTCGTAAGGCGTCGCGGCCGCCGCATCGAACGTTGCTTTCGTCAGCCGATCGATCACTTCTGCAAGCGAAGGCAGCGATGGATCAACCGCATGTTGCGCCACCATCCGCGCCGCGCGATCCAATTCCAACACGAAGCCGATGGTCACATCCGCGGCCAGAGTCGCCGGACTAAGCGGGTCGAACGCAGATCCCGTGGAGCGCGCAAACAGCTCGCGCGTGCGGCCGTATCCGGGCGGCCGCGGCGGAATAGCATCCAGCACCGGCTTGGGTACGGTCAACTCCGCGGGTTTCAATGTCGCGGCCAATGCTTCGAGCGCCTTGCGTTGATTGGCGGCCGATTCCCACTTCACCGGCGTACGTCCATCACCGCGCATCGCGTAGATAAAATCCTGCCCGCCGAGGCTGGCTGCGGCCGATTCCACCGAATAGCGATGATACATGAAGATCGGCGCGAGGGCTTCTTCGATGGTCGCCATGGGCACGCCCGCGCGGATGGTTTGGGCGCCCATGCGATCGAGGGCGACGCGGCGAATGCGCATGATGCGATTCAATTCATCCGCCTGATTCACGCCATTCGACCATTGATCCACGCGCGGATGAATGCCCAGATCCTGATTGGTGAAGAAGCGCAGATCCTTGGCCCACGCGTCGTCCAAAATGCGGCTGAGCGCGGGCGTCTCATCGCCCGGCGGAAGCTGGCTGTATCCATAACGGATGGCCACCTTATCCCACTCGCCGATGTGCGCCGGATAGGCTTCGGATAAGTCGATGGTTCCATCCGCCCGCAGCTTCTCTTGCGGGTGCGGATAATCCATTACCGAGATCCAGCCTTGCGTGCTGTCGTAATAATTGTGCGCCAGACCCAGCGTGTGGCCCACTTCATGCGCGACAAGCTGGCGGACGCGCGCCAGCGCGGCCTGGTAAATGATATCGGGCTTCTCGTTTCCCTTGGCGTAAGGCGAGAGTAAGCCTTCGAAGATCAGATAATCCTGCCGGCCGCGCTGCGAGCCGAGCGTCACGGTAGCCTTGATAATCTCGCCCGTGCGTGGATCGACCACCGCGCCGCCGATGCTCCAGCCGCGTGTGGAGCGATCCACCCAGTTGATCACGTTGTAGCGAATATCCATGGGATCGGCGCCTTCGGGCAGCACGCCAACCCTGAATGCATTGCGGAATCCGGCCGCTTCGAATGCCTGGTTCCACCAGCTTGCGCCCTCGATCAGCGCGTTGCGTATATCTTCCGGCGCGCCCGGATCGACCCAGTATTCGAGGGGTTTCACCGGATCGCTGATAGCCGCGTCAGGATCTTTCTTTTCCAGCCGGTAGCGCTGGATGAAGCGGCGCACCAGCGGGTCGCCCATCGGCGCGCTGAAGTCCACGAAGCTGGTATCGAAGTATCCCGCGCGTGGATCGAAAACGCGCGGCTGGTAATGATCATCGGGCAGTTCCACCAGCGAATAATGTTCGCGCAGGGTGACAGCTTCGGCGGTCGGCGTAACGCTGCCGATGCTGCCCGAGAACAATCCGCCGCCGAAGCCCGACCCCCCTGGTCTGGGCGCTTGGATGGGCGGTGGTCCCTGCGTGGGAGCGGGGTTCAGTATGGGCGATGGGTTGCTTGTGAATGTCAGAGTGACTTCCACTTCGGTGTTCTTAGGGAAAGCCTTGGTGCGGTCCATATAAACCGC
>Ga0335074_10001362_pt1 | contig 33170 bp, 18 predicted proteins | sample Lox_Sample_23_FD_206715 | JGI IMG/M metagenome (GOLD analysis project Ga0335074, IMG submission 206715) | Soil microbial communities from Loxahatchee National Wildlife Refuge, Florida, United States - Lox_Sample_2.3 | ecosystem: Environmental > Terrestrial > Soil > Wetlands | place: USA... | reverse complement strand
GTGCCGATTTACGTTCCACCGGGCTTCAGCTGTAACGGACTGACACCGGGTACACCTTTCCCGGATGAGACGATTCCCTCGAACTGCATCAGCTCATTGTCGAAGACCTTCCTGAGCAACTTGCCCGACCCGACCATCCCCAACAGCAGCTCGCCTGCGCTGACCTCGAATCTGCCGCTTCAGATCACGAATGATCCGGCGCGCCAGACCAGCTGGGGGTTCACCATCGACGAAACCCTCACGCGCAAGCAGTCGATCCACTACAGCCAGTGGCGCGACATTTGGGAGCAGCCGGAATGTTGCGACAACGGCGCCTATTTCTCCGAGTCCAGCCCACTGACGGGGTTGAAGACAGAGCCCCGGCTGGGCAGCGGGTTCTTCCTGAACTACACCTATGCGATGACGCCGAACCTCGTGATGACCGCCGGCGCCGGCTGGATGGGTGAGCTGAACGACGAATACAACCTGCACCCGGGCACGACCTTCGGCGGAGTCGCGGGCGAAACAGTGCCACCGAATATCGACTTCTCCTCCGTTTCCGGTTCGTTGATGGCCAACCCGAACAGCTGGGGCATCGGACAGGGCGAGACCTCGTCGGTCAACCGCAAGCTGGGCCTGGCCTTCGTCAACAACTACCTGTATAACCACGGCCGCCATACGGTGAACTTCGGCTTCGAGATACGCAGAGCCTTCCAGGACAACGCCGGGTGCGGCGCCTGCGGCGGCAGCTTCAGCTTTAATAGCCTGACCACCAGCAACGGCGATACCAACTCGAACGACACTCTTAACGAAACCAATACGGGCAATGCCTTCGCCAGCTTCCTGCTGGGCGATGTGGATTCGGCCTATCGGCAGTTTGTGGAGGAGAACAAGCTGCGAAACTTCTATGTCGCACCTTATGTTCAGGACAACTTCAAGGCAACGCCGAAGCTCACCATCGATGCCGGGATCCGCTGGGATATCATGGTGCCCTTTACGGATGTCCACAACGATGTCGTTTTCCTGAACACGTCGTTGCCCGACCCGGGAGCGGTTACGCCTGGAGGAACGGATCTGCTGGGCGCGGCCACGCAACTGGGAACCTGCAGTCTTTGCGCCGGCTATAACCGAGCCGACCTGAAGTGGGACCAGTTCAGCCCACGAATCGGCTTCGCGTACCAGATCAATCAGAAGACCGTGGTTCGCGGCGGCTACGGCCTGGTGCACCTGAATGGCGGCGCTTTCGAGTTCGGCACGGATAAGATTTCTGCCAACTACGGAAGCGTGCTCGCCGGAACCTATTCGGTTGCGTCCAACGGGACCAATACGCCGGCTTACGGCGTCTGGGACACGAGGACCCTGCCGATTCCTCCGGCCACACCGCTGACACCGCAGCTGGGAGATGGCTTCGGGATTCTGCACGTCTTCGCGCGCAACGACGGAGGCGCCCCCTACACGCAGTCCTACACCCTGGGCGTGCAGCGCGAGCTGCCCTGGAACCTGTTCCTCTCAGTGGACTATGTGGGCAACCGCGCCATCCACCTGCCGGCGGCGCTGAACAACACCAATCAGCTCAATCCCAGCTATCTCTCACTGGGCAATGTGCTGGGCGATGCCTGGACTTCGCCGCAGGGACAGGCGGCGCTGCAGGCGGCGGGCTTCGGAATGTCGGGCGGATATTACACGCCCTACGTCAACTTCATCAACGACTGGGGTTCGGGCATCTCGCTCTCCCAGGCGCTGTTGCCTTTCCCGCAGTACGCCCCGACCGAAGACGGGAATACGCTGAACAATCTCGATCTCTCCGGTGTGGCCGAGTACAACTCGCTCCAGGTGCAGTTGCAGAAGCGCTTCACGAACGGGCTCAGCTTCCTGACGACCTACACGCTTTCCCGGCTGATGTCGAACTCCGATACCGGGTTCTCGATATTCCAGGGGACGGCTCTCAACAAGTACGACCAGAGCCGCGAATGGGCGGTCGGCTCCGACGATCAGGAGCACCTGATCGTGACCAGCGGCGTCTATGAGCTGCCGATCGGAACCGGCAAGCTCGTGGCCCGCGGGAACAATTTTGTCGACAAAGAAATCCTCGGCGGCTGGCAGCTCAGCGGCGTCCTGCAATATGATTCGGGAACTCCGTTTGGCATCGGAGCCGCCGGATCGCCGTTGCTGACTGGCGGCAACCGCGCCAACGACGTGCCGGGGCAGCCGGTTCGCCTGAATTACCACAATTACTACACCGGGGGGCTGGCCTTTAACACCAGTGGGTGGTCCAACCCCGGGCTGTACGCGGTCGGAGACGCGGCGCGCAATCAAAGCAATCTTCGCCAGCCGTTCAGCTCCAATGAAAATGTTGGGCTGGGCAAGAAGTTCGCGTTCGGAGAACGGGTGACAGGTGAGCTGCGCATGGACTACTTCAACCTGTTCAACCGGATGATCGTCTGCGGAAGCGGGAACTTCGACACCACGGTGAGCGATCCCAATTTCGGAACGTTCTACGGGCCCTGCCAGGGCAATCGACCGCGACAAGGGCAGGCGTATTTCCGGATGAGCTTCTGAGCGAGTGCGGATGGCTATGGCACGCCATCCGCAGCCATACCCGATGTACTTTGGTCCCGGCCGGATGGTACTGTGGTCCCCGTGAATCGCTCCGGCAACTTCAACTGCTGCGGCGGGTCGAAATCGTCCCGCCGTATGCTAATCTCCACGCTCCTGCTGTTGTTCGTGCTCGCCTCGGCGCCGCTGGGCGCTCAACAGGGCTCCGGCGGTGTGAGTCCTGAGGTGCAGCAACTCTACGCGGCCGCCAGGGCAGCGCAGGCGCGCGGCGACCTGGACGAGGCGATCAGGAACTATCAGGCGATGGTGAAGGCCGATCCGTCGCTCGCGCCCGCGTGGAACAATCTCGGCCTGCTCTACTACCAGCGGCACGACTACGTTCACGCCATTCCCGCTCTTCGCGAGGGGCTCCGTCTGAATCCGGAGATGAGCACCGCCGACGCGCTGCTGGGCACGTGTCTGTTCGCCACCGGCCGCTACGCCGAGGCCCGCGGTCCGCTGGAAAGCGCGCTGCGCGGCAATCCGCAGGACAGTCAGGTGGAGATGATCCTGGCGCGCACGCTGATTCATCTGGGCGACGACTCCGCGGCGGCTGTGCACCTGCGGGCGATCGCGGCGCGCGACCCGCGGAACCAGGAAGCCTGGTACCAGCTGGGCAAGATCTACCTGCGGCTCTCTCAGGATTCCTTCGCCAAAGTGGACGAGATCGATCCCAACTCCGCGCTCGCCCACATGATCGCCGGTGAAATCGATGATGGGATGAAGAACTACCCGGGCGCACTGGTGGAATTCAGCAAAGCGGTCCAGCTCGATCCGCAGCGCGCCGGCGCGGAAGAGGATCTGGGGAATGTTTATTGGGAGATGGGCAACTGGGACCCCGCGCGGCGCGCGTTTTTCGCGGCGGTTGCTTCCGATCCGGCGGACTGCACGGCCAGGTGGAAGGCAGCGAACTGCCTTCTGGAACAGCACGTCTCCGCGGACCAGGCGCTGAAGGAGCTGAACGGAGCGGTACAGCAATGCGGAGATCTGATGCAGGCGCGCGTGGATCGCGCTCGCGCCCTGATCCAGCTGGGCCGCCAGGCGGAGGCGCTGCCGGATTTGCTGGCCGCGGAAAAGGCGACGCCCGATGAGCCCTCGATCCATTTTCTGCTGGCGAACGTTTATCGCGCGCAGCATCAGACCGCCGACGCACAGAAAGAGCTGAAGATTTATGCCGATCTGCAGCAGAGCGCGAGCGCGAAAGTGGCGAAGCGGGCCGGCGAGGTCGAGGCTCTGCAGAAACCGCAGTAAGCATCCGTGCCCGCCATCGGCGCAGCACAACGATACTCAGCGATTCTTCGGTCGGCCCGATTCAGTGGCTCGCGTGACAGGGGTCGAAGCTGCCGATGCTTCGCTGGATTGAGGCGTGATCGGCTCACCGTCTACGCCGACCTCCTCCCGCGCCACCCTATAGGCAGTCACCAGATACCTGTGGACTTCCGGCGTGACTTCACCATAGCTGTTCGCCTTACCCCTGAGCAGATCGGTGACTCCGGCCCGGATTGCCTTGCTGGCACCGCGAAAGATCTCCCTGCACTGAGTGCCGCACACCAGATCGATGAGGATGCGTTCGTGATCGAAGCCGTTGATGGCCTCATTGCACGCTGCGGCCCTTTCGGCTTTCAGGACCTGCCACTCCGCCTCGCCCTCCATCAGCTCCCGCCCCTCCGGGGATGAAGCTGTCCCAAGATTCATCAGCGCCTCATCGGCACGTTCCAGCGCCTGAATTCCCCTGACCAGCGCATCCCGCTTCATCTCCCACTGACGCTGCCGATTCCAGACCTGGTCCTCTATTTTGGCTTCGATTTCTTTGGTTGCATTGGTGAGTTCCTGTGTCTGTTTTTTGAGACCTTCGAAGTCTTCCCTGGTCGCGAAGTTCTTCGCCTTTTCCTTCAGGTAGGCGCCGATGAAAGCGCCTGCTCCGGCGCAGATGACCGTGAACGCCCAGAACCACACCTGAGACAGTGTCGGTATCGGCATACGTTTTCCCCTGATGGACGCCGACTATACCACTTCATGAGCTGCGTGTTGGAACTCTGCTCAGCCCGCCACAGCCCTGACGCACGGCCGGCGATCCCCCGGCTGGAGGCATATCCGCAAAGAAAAACCCGGAGGTGTTTGCCCCCGGGTTTCATCGCCACAGATTGTAGCCGTCACTTCAGCGCCAGAAGCACCTGTTCCGGCTGCTCGAGACTGGCTTCTCGCGTCCTCGCTCTGTATTCCATCTTCGAGGTCGGCAGCTCCGCTGTGATCGCGGCGTACGGGCAAAGAACCTCATTCAGAAAGTAGTCGTCGCCATACCTGTTAAACACAAGTTCGCCATCACCTGCGCCTGCCTCGGTTCCAGCTTGAGTAGTGACGATCGTCGCGAATTTCCACTGATCCTTGTTACGAATCAGGAGGATTTTCGGACTGTCCGAGATGGCCGTGATGACGTAGGTTCCGGACGGAAGCACTGTGCTGCCCACCACGAAGTAAAAGGGAATGGTCGCCTGGACTGCAGTGTTCTGCGCCGATGCATTGCCAGCTGTGAGGAGGCTTGCGACGGCAAGGGAGGCGGTTGCGATAATCCGTTTCATGGCTGTCTCCTTTTGGGGCGCCTTGTGAGCGCGTCTCAGGACCCCTCACCCTGGAGTCCAGACTGCATCTGCTGCTCGCTCCGGACAGCCCAACGGCAGCCGGGGCCTGCAATTACCGCTGCATAGTGCACGCACGAGACCAATGACAAACAGAACTGTGCAGATTGCCAGGCTGTGATCGCAATCCCTTTGTTTCAGTGCGTCGCACGCAGAAAGCTTTGAGTGATTGCCCTTGGATTCCGATTCGCGGCCCCGCAGCGGTATCCGAACGGATACCCAAAAGTTACGATTCGGTTCCTCCGCACCGATAGCGAATCACCATCGACGTCTACTACACTGAAGCGCTCAGGAGCTTGCGATGCCGAGGTTGGTTGCTGTTTCCGGTCCATGTAGAGGAACGGCTCGACCTCTGGTCGACGGCCAGATATCCATCGGAAGAGAAAGCTCGAACAGTTTCTGTTTGTCGGACCCTGATGTTTCGCGCAGACACTGCACCATTCTTCAGGTGGAGCAACGCTACGAACTGTCCGACCTCGACAGCCACAATGGAACGTTTCTGAATGGGATTCCCATCAAGCACCAGGCGATCAACCACGGCGACAAGATTCGGGTGGGCAGCTCCGAGCTTGTATTTCTGGTGCAGGAAGACGAAGAGGGTGACGCTTCAGGCCTCGACCTGAGCGATGAGGCTATGCTGGTGGAAGTGGGAGCAATTCGAACTGAAGAACCGGAGCCGGCCGCAAGATCAGGCATCGAGATCGGACGCATGGCGCGGGACCTCGAAGCTCTTTTGCGCATCAGCAATGTCACTCATTCCATCCGTGACCTCGCGCTCCTGCAACGCGAGCTCCTCCGGCTGATCTTCGAGGTGATACCTGCTGATCACGGCGCCATCGTGCTGGTCGCAGACCTCGACGACCAGCCGCGCCCGATCTGCAACTGGAGCCGAAAGGCCGGCGACGGGCAGCAACCGCCCGTCAGGATTCAGCACGATCTGGTTCACCGGGCCGTGTGGGAGCGGTCGGTCATCCACGCCAGCGCAGCCCCTCCGGGGACCGATGCGCAGAACATCGTTTGCGTGCCGCTGGAATCCGTGGAGAAAACGCTCGGCGTGCTCTATCTCATCTCGGGAACGGCATTCGAGCAGGATCATCTGAATTTTCTCGGCTCCATCTGCCGAATCGCGGCGATCACGCTGGAGAACCGGCTTGTCCTGGAAGGGCTTCGTTCCGAAAACCAGCGCCTGAAAGAGCAGATTCACACCAGCGAACTGGTAGGAGAGAGCCGGCAGATCGGACAGGTGAAGGAGTTCATTGGGCGCGTTGCGCGAGGCGACTCCACGGTTCTGATCCGCGGCGAGAGCGGAACCGGGAAGGAACTGGTGGCTCGCGCCATCCATCGTCAGAGCCCGCGCGGGCAACGGCCGTTTGTGGCCATCAACTGCGCGGCTATTCCGGAATCGCTTCTGGAGAGCGAACTCTTTGGACACGAGAAGGGCGCGTTCACGGGCGCCGTGGCCACGAAGAAGGGAAAACTGGAGGTCGTGGAAGACGGTACATTATTTCTCGACGAGATCGGCGAAATGGCTCCGTTACTGCAAGCCAAGCTGCTACGCGTGCTGCAGCAAAGGGAGTTCGAGCGGCTGGGCGGGACTCGTTGCCTTACATTCGCGGCGCGAGTACTGGCCGCAACCAACAGGAACCTGGAGAGGGCCATCAAATCCGGAGAGTTTCGCCAGGAATTGTATTACCGCCTCAACGTTGTCTCGGTTACAGTGCCTCCGCTGCGTGAGCACCGGGACGACATTCCACTGCTGGCTCTGTACTTCGCCGAGAAATATGCAGCAAAGGGCCGGCAGCCGTTCAAAGGCATTTCACGGGACGCGCGCAAATTGCTGATGAACTACAGCTGGCCCGGAAATGTCCGCGAACTGGAAAATGCCATCGAGCACGCCATCGTCCTCGGCCTGACTGAGGAAATTCTTCCCGAGGATCTCCCCTCCGCCATACTCGAGGAACAATCTGCCGCGGTCGCCACTACGCGCTATCACACCGTTGTGAACCAGACCAAAAGAGAACTCATCCTCAGCGCGTTGCGGGAAGCTGGAGGAAATTACCCCAGGGCTGCGCGATCGCTGGGCATTCATCACAAATACCTGCATCGGCTCGCGCGAAACCTGAACATCAAGCGCGATTCCGCCGACGATGGCGAGGGATAGGAATGGGCTGCGGTTGAAGCTGCATTTGCCATCCGTGGTACCAGCCGGCAGAAGCAACAGACTGACCTAAGTCACGTCCTGCGTCACTGTGGGCGCAAATCGTCGCAACCAGAAACTCGCGAGTTGTTGATTGTATGGCGCGCCCTGAGAGATTCGAACTCCCGACCTACTGATTCGTAGTCAGTCGCTCTATCCAACTGAGCTAAGGGCGCGCTCGGGAAGGAGTGATGCAGACTTGAGGATACCAGTTCCACAGGGACCGGGCAACGGCGCAGCCCTGGCCGCTCAGCACCAGTCGACGCGGCGGCGCGAAAGACCGCGGCGTTTCTTCGCAGGCGGCGCCATGGCCGATTCATCACCGGGAGTTTCCAGCTCCTCTTCGGTGAGGATGAAGCGGCGGATGTAGCGAAGGGGTTCCTCCCACAGGGTCATCTGCTGCAGGTGATACTGCCAGATGGTATTCGATGTGGAGCGGGAACTGCGGCGGGTAAAGGACTGCCGCATCACGGTCACCACTTTGCCGGTGCGGTCGATGCGCGTGTATTCGCGGGAGGGGAGAATGAAGCTGATCTGCGTCCCCTTCTTCCAGAAGTGTTTGGCAAACTCATGAGAGAACAGGAGCCCATAGTAGCGGCGTCCGCTCTCAAGCGTGGCAACGGCGTCGTCCAGGCTGGTCCACTCGGGATCGATATGAGCCTGGAACCAACGGCGGAACTCAAAGCCGTGGGCGCGGGCGCGAAGAACGAGCATCCGGAGCAGTTCGCGGCGGGTCATCTGCTTTCACGGTAGACCGAGGCGCGGCCGGAAACAAGGGGGGCCGGGCTGGAGAGATCAGGAGCGGCAACAACCCTCAGAACAAGCCCAGCCAGCGATGGCCCGCCCTGCAGCCGGGCAGGCGAAAGGCGCCAATGCGCGTGGAGTAGTTCTTCGCGCCGGATTTCAGATAATCGCCGACATACCAGAAGGTGCAGTCGTCCGTGGGGTCCAGCGCGACCGTGGTGTAGTCTTCCCAGCGCAGGGTGGTGGTCTGCGCGGCTTGTCCCTCGGCGAGGACAGTCTCGTGAAAGGTCATCTCGCCCTTCGGATCGCCGGCAAGCCGCGCGGTGAAGCGCTGGCCGACGAACGTGGACGCTCCGCCGAAGGAGTACCCGAGGCCGAGGTCGCCCTTCCGGTCCATGGCGATGCTGCCCAGCCAGCGATAGTTTCCGCCGGGAGCATAGGTGCCCTGCTGATCGAGGTGCGGCACTCCCTGACGATCGAGGCGGAACTCGTACCAGCGCACGCCGCCCCCGGCCCTGGTATCGATGGAGTGCACGGCGGCAATCGCCTGATAGCTTCCGAAGTTGCGATAGACGAGTCGCTGCATGAGCTTGTCGCCCTGAGAATCGAGGCGCACATCGGTGCCCGGCTGCGGGACGCAGCGGCTCAGTTGGCCGTTGCAGAGGTAGTGGTAGGGAGCCACGGGGATCTTCTCCGGTCCGCTGAGCTGCGTTTTCGAGGGATCGTCCCAGTTGACAGCGAAACGATAGACGTAGATGCCGTCGTCCTCAAAGATGCCGTGCAGCTGCGTGCCTCCGGTGGCCATCACCAGCTCCGGCATTCCCGCCGGAGGCAAACGGCGGCCGTCGATGTCGGCGGCGTTGAGGAAGTTCACGCCGTCGATGACTTCGCACTGTTCGCTGGCCTGCAGTCCCTGCAGCATCTTGTCGCGGTCGGCGGCACAAATGTGCTTCTGGATAACCGTGTCGCCGGTGCTGGTGGGCAGGTAGTATCCGTCAGACCAGATGGCAGGCCGCGGATAATCGGGAAACAGCGGGCGATCAAACTGATAGCGGTAATAGGATCCCAGCGGGTCGCGGCCGGTGCTGACCGCGTAGCACATCGCGTAGGGAGCATCAGGCTGGCCGGGCGGCTTGCGAAAGATGGGCAGCACGAAGAGCCAGCGGCGCGCGAGCTGGTCGTAGCGCACCACTGCATCGCCGCTCACCAGCTTTTCGCATGGGCCCCCGAAGCCGGCGAAGAGCGTGTTGGTGATGACAGGACCGAAAAGGGCTTTACCGGTTTCGGAATAGCGCTTGCCTTTTTTTGTGAAAACGGCCAGGCGGGAGTTGACGATCTGCACGATCTCGTCAGGCCCAGCGGCCAGGCTGTCGTCGGTGGGATTGCGCGCCTCCATCGTGCCCTGTGGCCCGGAGAATCCATCGCCGAGGCCGTCGAAGCTGGCGAGCAGCGGCGCGGGCGGACGCGGTCCCTCGGTGGTCTGCTCGACGGCTGCGCCCTCAGCGCTGATCTCAGCGGGCGGCGGGAGTGCAGGCTCTTCTGCCCTGTTGGCCGGCGGGTGCCTGTGCTCCGGAGGCGATGGCGCCTGATATTTCGCGTAGAGCGAGCTGAGCGGCGCGGAGCGGTCGACCTTGACCGCGGGATTGACGATGACTTTGCCCGGCACCCACGCGGAAGCATCGCTCGCGGGTGGCGCTGCGGCCCACGCCGTCGGCAAAATCGCGGCTGCCAGGAATACGGTGAGCACAGCAGCCGACACCTTTGCGGAAAACATCGTCCATCTCGGGGAACCCTGGCGCAGCATCGCTCTTCTTCCTTTCCGGCTCTTCGGCCAAACCGGTTCTGCACGCCGGCACAGGAATTGCCCCGGCCGGCTGGGGCCCGAAATCTCCACCAGTTCTTCAGCTCGATACACCCTCGCGCGTGGTGTTGCCGTTGATCATGCGCAGAATGCCCAGGGGATTCGCGTCCCGCAGCTCATCGGGGAGCGACGCTTCGGGAAATCCCTGGTAGCAGACCGGGCGCGCAAAGCGCACAATCGCGCGGCTGCCGACCGCGGTGAAGCGGCTGTCCGAAGTCGCCGGATAGGGTCCTCCGTGGACGATCGCATCGCTGACTTCAAGGCCGGTCGGAAATCCATTGAAGATCAGGCGGCCGGCCTTGCGCTCGAGAATCGCAACGAGGTCAGCGTATTCAGCGAGATCTGCGGGCGTGCCCCAGACGCTCGCGGTCAGATGACCTTCCAGCTCCTCCGCTGCGCGCAGGATCGCCTCGCGCTGCTGGTAGCGAATGACGAGCGACGTCGGCCCGAAGACTTCCTGGCTCCATTCCGGATTCGCCAGAAACGTGTCGATCTCGGTTTCCAGCAACGCGGCGGAAGCCGCGCAGGTGCCATTGGCTTCTTTCGCCTCGCGCAGGGCAAGCCCGGTTTCGCTGCGTCGCGACTGGAGGGATCGCTTGTAGTTCGCGGCGATGCCCGGGGTAAGCAGGTGGAAGGCGGCGCTTTCGGCGGTCAGCCGGCGGAGTTCGTCGAGCATGGGCGTGGTTTCGGCCTGGGTCGGCAGAAAGACCATGCCGGGCTTGGTGCAAAACTGCCCCGCGCCCAGCGTGAACGATCCAAACAGTCCCGTCGCCAGCTGATTGCCCTGCTGACGCAGTGCGTTGGGGAGGATGAAGACCGGATTGGTGCTGCCCATCTCAGCGAAACAGGGGATGGGGTCGGGACGCTGTGCGGCCAGGTCCATCAGCGCGCGTCCGCCGTTGCGCGATCCGGTAAAGCCGACGGCCTGGATGAGCGGGTGCTGCACCAGCGCTTGTCCGACTTCGAAGCCGCTGTCGAAGAGCACGGAGAAGAGGCCTTCCGGCGCGCCGCAGCTGCGGATGCTCTCGTTGATGATGCGCGCGACGATGGCGCTGGTCCCCGGATGAGCGGGATGCGCCTTGACCACCACGGAATTGCCCGCCGCCAGCGCCGACGCGGTATCGCCGCCTGCGACCGAGTAAGCGAGGGGAAAATTGCTGGCGCCAAAAACGGCGATCGGTCCCAGCGGCTGCAGCATGGAGCGGATGTCGGGACGCGGCAGCGGCTTGCGGTCGGGCATGGCGGTGTCGATGCGCGCGCCCGTCCACGAGCCTTCCTCGGCGACATCGGCGAACATCCGGCACTGGCCACTGGTGCGCTTCGTTTCCCCCTGCAGACGCGCTTCCGGCAAAGCGGTTTCCTGCTGCGCGCGAGCCACAATCTCCGCTGTGGCGGCGTCGAGACCGTCGGCGATGGCGCGCAGGAGCTGGGCGCGTTCGCGGCCACTGCGTTTACGCCAGACCAGAAACGCCTCCTGCGTCGCGCGCGCGGCGCGATCGACATCGTCGCGGGTCGCCGAGGAGAACGCCGGCTCGATGGCCTGGCCGGTGGCCGGATTCAGGGCCCGAAACTCGCCGCCGAACTTTGCTGCATCGTCGCCCGCAATGGTGGACACTGTCGCGAAACTCATCCCAATGACTCCTTCACTCCGTGACTTACGCTTATGTCTGATTTACTGCGGGAACGGCGTGCTGCGCACCTTCGGACGATGTTGGAGCGCGTTGGTTACCGCATCGCGAGTCGCCTTCAACTCGGTTCCGACAACCTCCAGCCGCGGCGGACGCACGCGCGCGCTGCCCGTTCCTGTTTCCTGTTGTACCTGTTTGATGAGCTGGATGAACTTTGGAACCGTGTCCATACGCAGCAGCGGCAGGAACCAGCGGTAGAGCTCGAATGCTTCATCCCATTTTCCCTCAGACGCCGCATCGAACAAGGCGACCGATTCCGCTGGAAATGCATTCACGAGGCCGGCCACCCAACCCACGGCTCCGGCCGCGATGCCTTCCACGATGGCGTCGTCGACGCCGACGAAGATGCGCAGGCGATCGGCCTGGAGCGCGCGGATGCCGGTGACGCGGCGGACATCGGTGCTGGACTCTTTCACGGCCTGCAGGTTCTCGTGTTCGGCGGCGAGTTCGGCAATCTGCTCGGGAAGAAAATCGGTTCCGTAAGAGACCGGATTGTTGTAGAGCATGCAGGGGAGAGGCGTGGCGCTGAAGATAGCCGCGACATGCGCTTTCATCTCGCGCCAGTCGCCGCGGTAAACGTAGGGCGGCAGCACCATCAGGCCCGAGCAGCCGGCCTGCTCCGCCGCTTTGGCCAGTTCGACGGCTTCGCTGGTGGAGAGCGCGGAGATGGCTGCGACCGCAGGGGCGCTGCCTGCCGAGGATTTCACGGTGCGCAGCACTGCTTCTTTTTCAACGAAGGTCAGGGTTGCCGCCTCACCCAGCGAGCCGAGCGCGATGATGCCGGTGCAGCCGTTGTCGAGAAGCCAGCGCACGTGGCGGCTCACGAACCCGTGATCGACCTCGAGCCGGTCGTCAAACGCAGTGGTGATGGCGGGCATCACACCTTGCCATTTCATAGAGTCTCCTTTGCAAACTCCGGGGATGCGCCTTGCGGCGCGGAATTCGGGTGATGGCCAATAAGGTCCGACCCCGAACCAAGGCTGGACACCAGAGCCGGGAAGATGGGAGGGCGCACCGACTGGACGCGCCACCCGAAGAGAAATTCGGCCGCAGGTCCGCAAACGCGCCCCTGGCATGGGCCCATGCCGCAGCGCGTCTGCAGTTTCGCATCGCGCCAGTTGCTGTGCCCCTGCAGCGCGACCAGGCGCACGTCTTCGCAGCGGCAGACGCGGGTGTCCGCGGTGGGCAGGCCGCGCAGGTGCGGATCGAGTGCACAGGCCTGGGCAAGCGCGCGAACGAATCCGAGCTTGCCGCGGCGGCGACGGGCCTGCTTCTTTGCTTCGTCGGGACGGCCGCCCGCAGCCAGGCCGGCGATCTGGCCTTCGAGCACCGCCAGTTCCACACCGCCAATGCCGGTCGGCTCGCCCGCGCAGTAAGCGCCGGAAACAGACGTCTGCATGCTCTCGTCGACGCTCACCAGGCCGTCGTCGATCCGGCAGCCGAGCAGCGCCGGCAACTCGAGGTTGGGGACGAGATGAAATCCGCAGCCCACAAAATCGCAGGGAAGGTTCCACTGCCGGTTGCCCTGGCGCACGGTCACGGACTCCACGCGGTCGCGCCCCTGGGCCGCAACGATCCAGCATCTCGTGAGGTAGCGCGCGCCGCGAATGGCGGCTCGATAGTCAGCGCCCTGGCGCAGCTTGGCGGGCTCGGAGAGCAGCTGCGCGCCAAAGCGCAGCAGCCGCAGGAGCGGAGCCTGCTCGCAGACGGCAACGATGCGGGCTCCGTGCCTCGCCAAATGGGCGGCCACGGCCAGCAACAACGGCCCGGTTCCGGCCACCACCACGCGCTTCTCCGCGATGGGCGCGCCGCCGCGCACCAGGGCATCGAGACCGCCGGCCCCCATCACGTTGGGCAGCGTCCATCCGGGAAAGGGCAGGAAGCGCTCGCGCGCGCCGGTGGCCAGGATCAGGGATTTGTAACCAAACTCGGCAGATTCTCCGTCGCCGCGCTCGGCATGCAGCAGGCCGGGGCCGGGAGCATCGAAGACCCTCCATCCCTGCAGGCGCGCCACGCTGGAAGCCACGAGGCTGGCGATCGACCACTGCGCATCGGGCGGCAGCTGGCCGCCGCTGCGCCAGATCTGGCCGCCCGGCGCGGGATTATCGTCGACGAGGCCGACACGTTTGCCGCAGGCCGCCGCGCTCACCGCCGCGGCGATCCCCGCCGGTCCCGCCCCCACCACCAGGATGTCGAAGGAATCTCTCATGGTGTGGGCAGCCCCGCCGTGGTTACGCTCATTCCCGGCGCGCAGAGAATCTGGCAGCTCCGCTGGTGCGGCACGCCATCGATGGTGACGCGGCACTCGAAGCAGATTCCCATGCCGCACAGCGGTCCGCGCGGCTCACCGGTAACAGACATGCGCGTCGGGGCTCCGGCGATCAGCACCGCTGCGGCGACCGTCGTTCCCGGCGCAACGCTGATCTCCGCGCCGTTCACCGTGAGTGCGACTGAACGTGCGGCATCAGACATGCGAGCCCTCCACGGAATGCGCAGGCACCTGCGACTCCGGCGCAGACTTCCCTGTTCCGCGCTGTGCGAAACGGTCCGGCAGATATGGCGTGGCGGCAATCTCCGTCTTCTCGCCCAGCATCGCTCCCACCAGCAGTTTGGCGGTGCCCAGCGAGGTGGTAATGCCGAGTCCCTCATGCCCCGTAGCCAGAAAGAGCGAGTCGTCTCCAGGCCACGGACCGATGAGCGGCAGCTTGTCCGGCGTGGCGGCGCGAAAGCCCGTCCATACGCGGATGGCCTGCATCCTGCCGATCCCCGGCATATACTCCTGCGCACGCGCGATCATCTTTGCGAGCAGCGCGTGATTCACGCCGGGCGTCTCGGCGCCATATTCGCGCGAGGAGCCGATGAGGAGCTGACCGGTCTGGCGCGGCTGCACATTGAACGCCACCGAATCGGCGCTGACGGAGTGTGCGCTCTTCAGATAGCCCAGCTCCACGAGCTGGTGGCGGACGAAGCCGGGATAGCGATCGGTGATGACCAGATGTCCTTTGCGCCCGCGGATGGGCAGATCGGGCAGCAGACGCACTGACTCGGCGCCGCAGGCGTTCACAATGCGCGGCGCGCGCAGCTCGGTGCCGTCGTCGAGGCGCACGCGACCCTGCGCTGCGGAAACGACCTTGCGCGAACTTTGAAATCGCGCCCCCGCGCGCACGGCGTGACGGAGCAAATACGCGGCCGCGCTGGGCGGATAGAGCACCGCATCGCTGGGCACCAGCAGGGCTCCGGAGAGCGGCCGGCGCAGATGCGGCTCCGCCTCGGCCAGCGCATTCCCCGACAAAACTTCAGTGGGCACGCCGGCCGACGCGTAGACGCCCTGCTTGCGCAGCACCTCGCCCATCTCTTCCTCGTCGGATGCAACCCACAGCGTGCCGCACATCTCGAATTCCGCCTCCGGCGGAAGCTCGGGAGCGAGTTCGCGCCACAATCTCTGCGAATAGCCGGTGAGAGCCAGTTGCGCGGCCGAATCGTCCATGACCACGATGTGGCCCATGCCCGCGGCAGTCGCGCCGCCACCGGCGCCGGCGCCGTCCACCACCACCGTCTGCAGGCCGCGTCTCGCGCACTCGCGCGCGCAGGCTGTGCCCACAATGCCCGCGCCGATGACAATCACGTCACAGCCGCTGTTCATGCGCGGATTCCGGCACGAAAGGGATCGTCAGGATGCAGGATGAGCTTGCTCTCCGAAGTGATGTAGGCCGAGCCGGTGATGCTGGGGATGACTTCGCGCGGGGAGCCGTTGACCAGGCGATAGGAGCCCTCGAACCACGTACCCAGAATCCCCTCCTGGCGCCACGTCTGTCCAGGGGCCAGCCTTCCGTCCGCCGCAAGGCAGGCCAGCTTGGCGCTGGTTCCGGTTCCGCAGGGCGAGCGGTCATAAGCCTTGCCCGGGCAAAGAACGAAATTGCGGCTGTCGCTGCCAGGTGTCGAGACCGGCGCCGAGACTTCGATGTGGTCGATCTCCTCGCCGTTGGCTCCGGTAACGTTCTGTGCACCCAGCGCCCCGCGAATGGCCCAGGTGTAATCGGTCAGCGCGTCGCGGTTTTCAAAGGTGAGCGGGAAGGGGGCGGATTCCACCAGGAAAAACCAGTTGCCGCCCCACGCGATGTCCCCGTGGACGGTGCCGAAGCGCGGGACTTCGACGGGCACGGCGGCGCGGTAGCGGTAGCTGATAACGTTTTCCACCGTCACCAGGCCATCGGCCCGCAGCGTAGCGCGAACCACCCCCACCGGCGTCTCAATGCAGTGTTCGCCCGGCTGGATGCGGCCCAGGTGGGCCAGCGTGGTGACCAGGCCGATGGTTCCGTGCCCGCACATGCCCAGGTAGCCGACGTTGTTGAAGAAGATGACGCCGGCCGCGGAAGCGGGATCGGCCGGCTTCAGCAGCAGCGCGCCTACCAGAACGTCGGAGCCACGCGGCTCGTTGACCACTGCCGAGCGGAAGCCGTCATGGTGGGCGGCGAGCCTGCGCATGCGGTCGGAGAGCGATCCGCTGCCCAGATCGGGGCCGCCGGCTACCACGACCCGGGTGGGTTCGCCGGCGGTATGGGAATCGATAATTTCAATGAAGGACATGAATCAGCCAATCCGGATATTGTCCGCAATATTGGATACTAATCTACAACCCCGGTCACACATATTTGCGTTCGCCGCTATCCGGCCCCGGCGTACAATCCGAAGAGGAGTTTGACGGACTCGCCTCTCATGCCATCGCACGCCGCCGCCGGGAAAACCTCTCCCCGATTGAAAGCCGAACATGGGAACAGCCTGAGGAAGGCCGTCCACGAGATTCGGGATCTGATCGTTCACGGGCGGTTGTCGCCCGGCTCCTGGATTGTGGAAGCCGACCTCGCCCGGCATTTGTCCATGAGCCGGACACCGGTGCGGAGCGCGCTTCACCTGCTGCAGCGCGAGGGGTACGTGATCGAGCACACCAACGTGCGCAAATCGCGGATGGTCGTCGCTCCCCTCACCAAGGAAGACGCCGCCGAGCTTTATCCCATCATCGGCCATATCGAGGGGCTGGCAGGACGGCGAACCGCGCAACTGCCGAAAGCCAGCCGGACCGAGATCGCTTCGCGGCTGAAAAACTTCAACAACCAGCTGCGGGATATCCTGAGCGCCAAAGGCTCCCGGGCGGCGGGAATCTTCGATGTGGATCGCAGCTTCCATCGTGCCATTATCGAATCCGGAGCCGGTCCGCGTCTTCTGGCTCTGCACCGCTCCGTCGAACCGCAGGCGGAGCGCTACTGGCGCCTCTACGCCAGTTCCATCATTCACGATCTGCACCTTTCGGTCGCGGAGCACGATGAGATTATCGCCGCGATCCTGGCCGGCGACCCGGACCGCGTGGAGCGCGGCCTGCAGACCAACTGGGAGAACGGCTGCGAGCGGCTCGCGCGCGTCATCGACATCTTCGGCGAGCGAGGCAGCTGGTAAGCGCGCCGCGCCGGAGCCCCGGGTTGTTCGGTACAGCGATTCCGGCTTCATCCTGAAATCCCGGTATTGAGAAAGCAGCGGCCGCCGCATGGGGATCGCCGGCCGGTCCAGTCGCCGCGACGGCCGAGATTTGCACCTTGACATCGCAGCATCCGATATTGTACACAATCCTACCAACGGTTTTGTGCACGACCTTCGTCGGTTGAACGGAAGCCCCCTTTTCCCCGGGCTCGGCACACTTCGGGCTTCCGCGCGACAGCACATTTAGAAAAAAACAGATTCGAGCAGGCACGACCTCTGGAGGAACAGATGACACACAGAAGGTGGATGATCTTCACCCTTTTGCCGGCGCTGCTCTGCGTCGCTCCAAGGGTGGTTTTTGGGCAGGCGCAGACAGCCGGCGAACTCACCGGGACGGTCACCGATCCTTCCAGCGCGGTGATTCCCGGCGCCAGCGTGACTCTCTCGCGGCCCTCGACCGGCTACAGCCGCACGCTGACCGCGAACGGCAGCGGCGAATTCGACTTCCCCGACCTCCAGGCGGGGCAATACGTCCTCAAGGTCAGCGCGAAAGGTTTCGCCGACATCCGCTACACCGATGTCGAGGTCCAGACCGGACGCCCGCTGAACCTGAACGTGCACATGAAGGTCGGCCCCTCGACGCAGACGGTAGAGGTCTCGAGCGCGGGCGAGGCGCTGGAAACCACGACCAACACGCTGTCCACGACGATTACTCCCGACGCGGTGCAGGACCTGCCGCTGAACGGCCGCGACGCGCTGCCCTTTGCGCAGCTGGTGGAGGGGGCGCAGAGCGGCGGCGACCAGCGCTTTACCACCTTCAATGCCATGCCCAACGCGGCCATCAACATCACGGTCGACGGCATGAACGACAATTTCCAGCGCTACCGCACCTCCACGACGGGCTTCTTCGACGCGGCCCCGCTGCGCATCGGCGCTATCGACGAAGTGACGGTTTCTACCGACGACCTGACCGCCGACGCCGGCGCCGAGGGCGCAGCCACGCTGCGCTTTGAGCTGAAGCGCGGCACCAATCAGTTCCACGGCAACGCCTTCTGGCAGACGCAGAACAGCGCCTTCAATGCCAACACCTACACGAACAACGCGCAGGGAATTCCCAAGTCGCCCTACCACATCAGCGATTTCGGCGGCAGCCTGGGCGGGCCCATGTGGAAGAACAAGGTCTTCTTCTTCGGCAATTACGAGCAGGAGTATGTCCCAGGCAACGTCACGGGCTACGCGGATGTTCTCTCCACCGCCGCTCAGAATGGGAACTTCAGTTACGTCGAATCCTGTCCCTCAGGAAGCCCCTCTAACTGCGCGAACGGCAGCACCAACACCGTCAACGTTCTGAGCGTCGCCCAGGCCAACGGATTCCCCTACCAGGTGAATTCCATCATCGCCAGCGAGTTCAACCAGATCAATCCCTCGGTCGGCAAGGCGCTGCAGAATATCCCCAACCCGACCATTCCGTACCAGGATGAGCTGATCTGGCAGTATCGCTGGAACTACGATCAGATCTATCCCACGCTGCGGTTTGACTATCAGATTCGCCCCAGCATCGAATGGCATGCATCCTACGACCTGGAATGGCGCACTTACCCCGGTTATCAGCAGTATCCGGGCGATCCGTACACGAATTCGAGCTTTAACTCGAGTTACCAGACTTACCAAACGGGACTGGAATGGACGATCACGCCGCGGCTGGTCAACCAGTTCAATGCCGGCCTGCTCAACACTCAGGAGGAATTCAACGTCGGCCATTCTCCGAATCCCTTCGGGCCGGAGAACAACCTCATCATCGATTCGCCGGGGTTTGTGAACGGGACTACGACGCTGTCGCCGTGGCTCCCCAACTACTACCTGCCTGAGCCGCGTAACAACCCGGTGCGCGATTTCAACGACATCCTCTCGTGGACGCACGGCAAGCACACCTTCAGCTTCGGCGGCGACCTGCGCAACTCCACCGACTTCGATACCGGCGAAGGTGATCCCGTCGGGAACTACCTGGGCATCAACAGCCTCGATCCGGCGCTGGCCATGTTCAATTCCACGAATTATCCGGGGATGAATTTTCAGGAGGCGAACAACCAGGATCCGGCCAACGCAGAGGCTCTCTACGCGACCCTGGTGGGAAGAATCAACGATTTCTACGGATACAACTACGTCAACTCCGCGACACACCAATACCAGACGCTGGGCGTGATGAAGCAGCCGGAAGCGCAGACTGTGGGCGGCTTCTACTTCCAGGATGCGTGGCGCATGACGCCGCACCTTGCCCTCAACTACGGCTTCCGCTGGCAGCTCTCGGGGGCCGTCCATAACACCAACGACACGTACACCAGCCCGACTTACTCGAACCTTCTCGGCCCCTCCAGCCAGCTCTTCCAGCCGGGCCAGCTGAACGGCGTGCTGAACCCCCAGGTTTCTCTGCGCCCCAATCCTTACAGCGGCGATATGAAGGAGCCGGCTCCCAACGTCGGCTTCGCCTGGAATCCCGACATCACCGATGGCTTTCTGGGCAAGATCGCGGGCGGCACCAACCTTGTGATTCGCGGCGGCGCCGCCATTACCTGGTACGACGAGGGCTGGACGACCTTCGAAGAGGCGACGGAATACTCCAATCCCGGCGATACCCAGGATGTCTTCCTGAGCGCCGGTGAACCCTCCAACACGCCTCCGGGCGAGTTCCCGGCGGGGTCACTGAGCCTTGGCAGCGGCATTCCGGCACTGAGCAGCTTCCCCACCAGCTTCAGTTTTCCGGTGCCGGAGTCGGACTTCACCTTCGGTTATCAGCCGTTTGCCACGGTCGATCCGAATATCCGCTCGCCGTACATCGAGAACTGGAACATCGGTATCCAGCGCCAGTTCCCATCCAACACGGTCGTCGAGGTCAACTATGTCGGCAATCACTCCATCCACATGTGGATGAACTACGACATGAACGAGGTCAACATCTTCGAGAACGGGTTCCTCAGCCAGTTCAAGACGGCGCAGTCGAACCTGGCCACCTACATCTCCAGCAATCCGAACTGCTCCTCTGCAGGAACGTGCAGCTTCGAGGGGTCGGGCTCATCGACTTCTCCCATCATGGAGCAGGCATTTGGCGCCGGATCTTCAGCTTTCACGAATCCGACCTATGTGAATTACGTGCAGACCGGTCAGGCGGGGGCGCTGGCCTATGCCATCGCCGATAACTCGACTTACTTCTGCAACCTGGTGGGCGGAGCGAATTTCGTTCCCTGTGCCAATTATGGCTACACCGGCTCGACCGGATATCCGATCAACATTTTCCAGGCGAACCCCTACGCCTCCGGAGAGCCCATCCTGCTGCTCAGCGATCCGGGCAGCGAGTCGTACAACGGGCTGCAGGCGCAGGTGAAGCATCCCGCCGGCCATCACCTGATGCTGATGGCCAATTACGCCTATAGCCACGCCTTTACGAACCGCTACGTCGGCGACTACTACACGGCAGACGAGGCGATCGGCAATTTCACCACGCTGCGCGATCGCAAGATTAGCCGCGCGCCGTCGCCTTACGACCAGCGGCACACCTTTCGCACCTTTGCCGTTTACACTCTCCCGTTCAACCCCGTGAACCGGCTCATGAAGGAGGCGGTGAGCGGCTGGACGCTCTCGCCGATCTTCGAATGGTACAAAGGGCGCAACTTCAAGCTGCTGGGCGGCACCAACACCTTCAATTACTTTGCCGGCTCCGGCCAGCCCGACGCCAGCGATTCCGGCGTGGTTCTGAACGGCACTTCGGTTAAGCAGCTGCAGAAGGCTGTCGGTTACTTTCCGGGCCCGAGCGCCTATACTCCCAGGCTGCTGATGAACCCCAACGTTTTCGGCGGCGGCAGCGGGCAGGTGTCTCCGGAAGAGACGCCTGGGCAGCTGGGTCAGTTCGTTTATCTCACCGGGCCGCAGTTCATCAACACCGATTTTGCGGTGACGAAGGCCTTTGCGATCGTGGAGAACCTGCATCTCGACATTCAGGCGGAGATGCTGAACCTCTTCAACCACTCGAACTGGGACATTGAAGATGGCTATTCTCTCAGTGAGGGAGCCAACAACCCCGCGCAGTATGTGACTGTCACCAATGCCCCCACCGCTCCGGGAACCACGACGAATGCCGAGGGGCTGGGCTCGGGTGGCTCCCGCGATATCCAGTTCCGCGTGCAGCTCGTGTTCTGATGTCTCTGTCCTCCCACAACACTCGCGGCCTCGGAGCACCGATGGCCGCGAGCTTTTTTCTCCTAGCCTCTTCCCCTCCAGCCCAAAGCGAATATCGTCGAGGCTGCGGCGCGCAGCGCAGCGCATCCCCGAGAACGAGCCATCCCTATTCACCCGTGAGGAAAGCGTGAAGCCAATCCGAGATGTGTTGCCGCTGCTTGCCGCCTGCGTTGTGTCCACATTCCTTCCCCTCCATGCGCAGGTCACCCGCGCCGACTACGAGCGCGCCTTCGGCCTGCAGAAGCAATACGACTCGCTGGTCGTGAATTTGCCAGAAGCACCGGTCTGGCAGGAGTCGAGCGACCGATTCGTCTATCGCAAAACCGTCGAGGGTGGCCATGAGTTCATGATGGTGGACGCGGCGACGCTGGCGAAGCAGCCGGCCTTCGACCACGCAAAGCTGGCTGCGGCTCTGTCGGCGGCCAGCGCGACACCCTACACCGCGGTGACGCTTCCCTTCCCGCGCTTCCGTTTCGTCGATAAGGACACCGCCATCACGTTTTTCCTCGAGAACGCGATGTGGCGCTGCGATATTCAGGCCTACGCCTGCGCGAAGCAGCCGCGGCATCCGGGCGAAGACGAGGACGCCGACGATTACGGCTACGATCCCACGCCCAAAGCCGAAAACAGCGAGACCAGAACCGTGGCCTCACCCGACGGCAAATGGCTGGCCTATATCGTCAATTACAACGTCTATGTCCGCTCGAAGGACGGCAAGCAGACGATCGACCTGAGCGAGGACGGTTCCGAAGGCAATTACTACGCCTTCTCCACGCTCGTCTGGTCGCCGGACTCCACGCACCTTGTCGCGTATCGCATCCGCCCCGGCTACCACCGCGTGATCACCTATGTCGAATCCTCCCCGAAGGACCAGCTGCAGCCGGAAGTGTCGACGATGGTCTATCCCAAGCCTGGCGACGCGCTGGCGCTGCCGCAGCCTGTGCTCTTCGGCGTTGCCGCGAAGCAGGAGATGCAGATCGACAACGCCCTCTTTCCCAATCCGTTTGATCTGAGCCACGCGCAGTGGTGGAAGGACAGCCGCGGCTTCACCTTCGAGTACAACCAGCGCGGCCATCAGATTTACCGCGTCATCGAGGTGGACGTTCATACCGGCCAGGCGCGCGCGCTCATCACCGAGCAGAGCGACACATTCGTCAACTATGAGCCGCTGATCGACAACCAGTTCGACAACGGCAAGATCTATCGCCACGACGTGAACGACGGTAAGGAAATCATCTGGGCCTCGGAACGGGGTGGCTGGGAGCACCTCTACCTCTTCAACGGGCACACGGGCGCGCTCGAAAATCAGATCACCCGGGGCCACTGGGTCGTCCGAGCGGTGCTCCGTGTCGACGACGAGAAGCGACAGATATGGTTTGAAGCCAGCGGCATGAACCCCGGCGAAGATCCCTACTTCGTCCACGCCTATCGCATCAACTTCGACGGAAGCGGGCTGACCCCGCTCACTCCGGCTGAGGCGAACCACAATGTCGTCTTCTCGCCGGACGGCAAGTATTATGTGGATCTCTGGTCGCGCGTCGATCTGGCGCCCACGATGGCCCTTTACCGCACCGACGACAACAAGCAGCTGATGGTCGTGGAGCAGGCCGATATCAGCAAACTCCAGGCTGCGGGATGGCAGCCGCCTGAGGTCTTCAAAGCGAAGGGCCGCGATGGCGTCACGGACATCTGGGGGCTGATTTACCGGCCGGCGCACTTCGATCCGCAGAAGAAATACCACGTGATCGAAGACATCTACGCCGGCCCGCAGGGCTCCTTCGTGCCCAAATCCTTTACGACGCGCGTCGAACCGCTCACGCAGCTGGGCTTCGTCGTGGTGCAGATCGACGGCATGGGCACGAATAACCGCTCCCGCGCCTTCCACGATGTGGCCTGGAAGAATCTGAAAGACGCCGGATTTCCCGACCGCATCCTCTGGCACAAGGCGGCCGCTGCCAAATACTCCTGGTACGACATTTCCGGCGGCGTCGGCATCTTCGGCACCTCCTCGGGCGGGCAAAGCTCGATGGGCGCACTTCTCTTTCATCCCGACTTCTACACCGTCGCCGTCTCCAACAGCGGATGCCACGACAACCGCATGGACAAGATCTGGTGGAACGAGCAGTGGATGGGGTGGCCGATCGGCCCGCAGTATTCCGAATCGTCGAACGTGGACAACGCCTGGCGGCTGCAGGGCAAGCTGCTGCTGATCTTCGGCGAGATGGATCATAACGTCGATCCGTCATCGACGCTGCAGGTAGTCGATCGCCTGATCCGCGCCAACAAGACCTTCGATCTGCTGGAGGTCCCCGGCGCCGATCACGGCACGCGCGGTCCGTATGCTTACTACACCGAGCGCAGGACCTGGGACTTTTTCGTTCGCAATCTGCTTGGCGAGCAGCCTCCCGACTGGAACGCCGGCCCGCCGCAGCCGACACCGCAGTAAAGCTGTACGCGCCGGGCAATTCTCTCACCCGGCGCGCCATCCTCGCGCTTCCGCCGCTTAGCGGAAGCGCCGGATTCTGAGGGTGTGCCGCCCCGAGCGGTAGAAGCCCGTGACGTAGACCGTGGCCTGGCCTTTGGTGGAGAAGATCAGCTGGCGCATGCGCAGCAGCGGCGTGCCGCGAGGAATCTGCAGCAGCTCCGCCATGCGCGTGTCGGCATCGGTGGCGTCGATTTCCTCATCGGCATAGGCCAGCACCACGCCGCACTCGTGCTCGAGGACGGAAAAGAGCGATGTCCGGTCCAGGGTCGCGTTCACCAGCGCCGGATACTCATCGGCGGGCCAGTAGCAGACCTCCAGCGCCACCGGCTCGTCGCCCGCCAGCCGCACCCGCTCCACGCGGCCCAGCCGCGTGGTAGGCGGCAGCCCCAGCCGCGCGGCAATCTCATGCTCTCGGGTAAGCACGCCCGAGGAGACGATGCGCGAGTGGGCGGTCAGTCCCAGGCTCGCCATCTGCTCCGTGTAGCCCAGCAGCTTGTTGAAATGCACTTTGGGCGGAGCGACAAAGGTTCCCGCGCCGTGGCGGCGCTCCACCACGCCGTCGCGGGCCAGCTCGGTCAGCGCGTGGCGCGCCGTCATCAGGCTCACCCGGTGCAGTCTGGCCAGCTCCCGCTCCGATGGCACCAGATGCCCGGGCTTCAGCTGGCCGGAGTCGATCCGGCGAAGGATGGCGCTTTGTATCTTTCGGTAGGCTGGCTCTTCCCCGCGATTCGGCATGGAGTTGGAAATTTCTGTCTGGGCCCGGATCCGCAGGCCGCGCGGGCGTAGGGCGCGTTCCATCCACTTCACCATATCAGAACTCTCCTCCGCGCGGACGGTGCCGCGGCTTTCATGGTCTGCTATATAGCGCACCATACCACTGCTTTAGTGCAGCTGCAACGAAAAGATTAGAGGACGTTTTCAGCAGAGGCTTCGGGACCGCTCCCCGGCGGAGGCCCTGGCACGCTCAGGAAACCCGGCTCTCTCGTTTTCTTCCCGATAAACATGCGTTATGCAGGCAATAACCCTCCCCGGCGGGGCGCGCTTCAGCCCGGCGATGGAATCCACAGCAGGGCGAATTTTTGAACTTGACATCGGTTTCTGAATGCTATATAGCAATTATGTTCTGCTATATAGCTTTAGACAACAAGCTTTTCATGAACCAATTCAGGAGGCTTCCGTGAACAGAAACATCAGATCGACGCTCATCGTGTCCTGCAGCGCACTGCTGCTGCTCGCGCTGCTGATTGCACCCGGATCGGCATGGGCGCAGCAGGCCGCCGGCGCCATTACCGGAACCGTAACCGATGCCTCGGGCGCCGCCGTGGCCGGAGCCGAGGTCACCGCCAGAGATGTCAGCCAGGGAACCACATGGACCACCCGAACCACCAGCGCCGGCCTTTACAACTTCCCCGCGGTCTCCGCGGGAAATATCCAGCTCAGGGTTGTGGCGCAGGGCTTCTCCACCCAGGTGCGCGCCGCCTTCACTCTCACGGTGAATCAGGTAGCCCGCGTCGATTTCCAGCTGAAGGTCGGCCAGGTGAACCAGACGGTGACCGTGAGCGGAGCGCCCCCGATCCTGCAGACTTCGTCGTCTGACCTGGGGGATGTCCTCGACGCGAACACCGTCGTCAACCTGCCCCTGGCTTCGCGCGACCTGAACCAGCTGACGCTGCTCACGCCTGGCGTCGTCAGCCCGAACATCTACTCATTCGAAGCCCCGGTCAGCGCCTTTGGCACCGGCCGTCCCTTCGTCGACGGCGCGCGCGAGCAGGACGACACCTTCTGGCTCGACGGCATGGACATGAACCAGCCGGATAACAGCGACGTCTCCTATACGCCGGCTCCCGACGCCGTGTCGCAGTTCGAGCTGATTACCACCAACGCCCCCGCCGACTACGGCAACTACATCGGCGGCGTCATCATCGACACGATCAAGGCAGGCACCAATCAATACCACGGCGACTTGTACGAATACGTCCGCAACACCGCCCTCGATGCGAACTCCTGGCAGGACAAGGGCTATGCGTATTTTGTGAATCCGAATTCGGGCACTCTCGAGACCGCGCTTCCCAGACCGCCGCTGCACTGGAATAACTTCGGTGGCACCCTGGGCGGCCCTATTCTCAAGGACAAGCTCTTTTTCTTCATCGACGAGGAAAGCACGCAGTACAGCGTGCCGAACACCGGACAAAGCAATACGGTCGTTCCCACGCCGTTCCTCGCCGGCAACTTCGCCACGGTATGTACCGCCACCTCGGGAGATACTTTCAACAGCCAGGGGATCTGCACCAACTCCAGCGGCGCGCCCGTTCCAAGCGGCCAGCTCTACGATCCGTACAGCGGGCCGATTGGCAGCCGCACCGCGATCCCCAACAATAACCTTGCCGCGTACGTGGCCACGGCCTCCGACGGCATTGCTCTCAGCAAGGTCGCGCACAACATCGTCACATCCTCGCTCTTCCAGAACTCGGTGCAGCAGGCCACCTATTACACCAGCAACTCGATTAACTCCTATCAGGGCGATGCCAAGATTGACTGGCAGCCCACGCAGAGCGACCACGTATGGGGCCGCTGGACGCAGATGCACACCATGTACACGTCGTCCAACGGCATCGACAATGCCCTCAATCCTGCCGCCGAGCGCGAATATCCCCTCAAGAACTTCGTCCTGAACTACGACCGCACCTTCACCCCGACTCTGGTGAACGAATTCCGCGTCGGCTTCCAGGATTTTCCGGCCAACGATCAGGAATTCTCCAACACCAGCGGCCAAAATCTGCCTTCCGTCTTCGGTATTCCCGGAGTCAACGACACTCTGCTGCCCTCCATCAGCGACGGGTTTCAGCCCATCGGCAGCGCCGATCTGCTGGAGAGCTTCCACGACACCAATCTGGAGTTCGAGGACTCCGTCACCTGGACTCACGGAAAACACACCGTCCACGCCGGCTTCGAGTTCTTCAACTACCGCATGAACGACGTCTACCCTGGCAACGGCGGCCTCGCCGGCAGCTGGTCCTTCACCGGCCAGTTCACCGGCAATACCGGAACCTCCAACGGAGAACCATTTGCCGATTTCCTGCTCGGCCTGCCGCAGAACGTGCAGGAGGGCTCGCCTTTCACCCTCCACCTGCGCAACAGCATCTATGGCGGATTCGTTCAGGACAATTACGAGGTATCGCGCAACTTCACGCTCAACCTCGGCCTGCGCTATGAGGACATTACCCCGCGCAACGACGCCGTTCAGAACGCCAATATCAATTTCGATCTGCTCAGCGGGACGCCCGAGATCGGCATGAACTACAACAACTATCTCGGTATCGCCGACTGGCAGCCTCGCATCGGCTTCGCCTGGCAGCCCGATTTCGCTCCGCAAACCGTGCTGCGCGGCGGCTACGGCATCTCCACCTACATGGAGGGCGTCGGCGTCAACAACATGGCCGACATGAATCCTCCCAATACCGTGGCTCACGAAGTGACCTACGGCGCGGTCGACCTGCCCAACTTTACCCTCGATTCGGGCTACAGCAGCTTCCCCGCCAACGGCTGCACTCTCTCCGGTCTGCAAAACCTCTCCTCTGCCTGCATCTCCGGAGCTACCATCCACGAGACCGATCCCAACCTCCGGCCGGCCGTCGATCAGCAGTGGAACCTGACCCTTCAGCATCAATTCGGCCGCTCCGTGACCGCTTCTCTCGGCTATGTGGGCAACAAGATCGACCACATGACCGACATCTACTGGTACGGGCAGTCGGTACTCCACTCCAACGGCACCATCACTCCACCTCCATATTCCGCGGCGCTCTTCACGGCGGGAGCCGGGGCGGTCCGGTACAACGGTTCCGACGCCATCTCCAACTACAACGCTTTGGAAGCCGTTTTAGCGACGCGAGATTATCACGGCCTCGACTTCCAGGGCTCCTACACCTGGTCCAAGTGCATGACGGATGCGCTGGGCTACTTCGGCGCCTACGGCGATGAGGAAGGAATCGGCGAATCGCAGACGGTCGGCCAGCATAACTTCTTCCAGAACGAATACGACCCCATGGGCGATTACGGCAAGTGCATCACCGACGTGGCCGGTTACTTCACCGGGTACGGGGTTTACTCGCTGCCGTTCGGGCGGGGCAAACAGTTCGCCTCCGGCGTCTCCAAACCGATGAATGAAGTGGTAGGCGGCTGGCAGACGGCGCTCGACCTGACCTTCCACTCCGGATTCGCCATCGAGCCCTCCGGCCCGGATGATTCCGGCACGACCTCCGTGAACCCGCGTCCCGACTGCGTCGCCGGCGTTCCCATCAACATGCATCCGCAGTGGGAGCAGATCGGCGGCTCGTTCGGTTTGGTCACACTCAACCCGAATATCGCCTCGGCGCCGGCCAAGGGGACCTTCGGCAACTGCCAGAATGGCGTGTGGCGCGGACCCGGCCTCAAGACTGCAGACCTGAACGTAGCCAAGATGTTCCCGGTCACCGAGCGCACCAACCTGGAGTTTCAGGCTCAGTTCATCAACCTCACCAACACACCCATCTTCAGCCTTCCCGCCGCGTGGCCTGGCACCTTCAGCGACTGCGTGGCCTGCAACGGCGTCCGCACCACCGGACCCAATGGCGGCCTAGGCGGAACCGTTGGAACCTTCGGCATGGAGGACGGATCGAATCCAGGCCGCGAGATCGAATTGTCGCTGAAGTTGAATTATTAGACGGCACGCAATCAACCGTGGCTTCGCGCCATGCTCGCGCGGAGCCACACAGCTGGGCTCCACTGATGCCACCCGCAAGGGTGGCATCTTTTTTGGCCCACCTGCTCCGCTGCGCGTATCGTGTTGCACGGGAGGAAAACTCCCGAAACCTGTGTCTGAGGCATGCGTCTAACTCGATGCGGCAGATCGCTCCACCTCATCGCACGAAATTGCCTGTCACGGAAGCCGCTCCCACGCGTTCGACAGAGCTTCCGGCCAGGCCTTGTTAAGACTTTGCAACGGGGCCTTCCATGGATGGCCGTGTTTCCTGGGTTTGTCTCTTTGCGGGCCTGACCGGCTTCGGCCTGGCTGGATGCGGGGGCAGCAGCGGCACCACCTCACCGCCGCCGCCGCGGAGCTTCACCATTGGCGGCACCGTCAACGGACTTGGCGGATCCGGACTGGTCCTCCAGAACAACGGCGGCGATAATCTCACCATTACCGGTGACGGCGCGTTCACCTTCGCCACGGCGGTCGCCAATGGTGCCACATACGACGTCACCGTTCTTACGCAGCCCTCGAATCCCACGCAAACCTGCACCGTCGCCGGCGGCAGCGGCACAGCCTCGTCGAACCTGACCAGCATCGAGGTTACGTGCAGCGGCGGCGCCGCGGCCATGAACGAGTGGACCTGGATGGCCGGTTCGTACCTGTTCGACCAGCCGGGCGTGTACGGCACGCAGGGAACGCCCTCCGGAAACAACACTCCCGGCCCGCGCCTGTGGTCCTGCTCCTGGACCGATCGATCCGGCAACTTCTGGCTCTTTGGCGGCCGGGGCATGGCGACTTCCACCAGCGCACAGGGATTGCTGAACGACCTGTGGGAATACAGCAACGGGCAATGGGCCTGGATCGGCGGATCGAACCAGACCATTGGCGGTAGCGCATCCACCGGACAGCCCGGGATTTACGGAACTATGGGTGTGCCGGCCCCTGGAAATTATCCCGGCGCGAGGGATTTAGCGACTTGCTGGACCGACCCGCAGGGGAATTTCTGGATGTACGGCGGACAGGGCTTCGATTCGACGGCAACCGCGGGCCAACTGGGCGATCTGTGGAGGTACAGCAAGGGCGAGTGGACCTGGATGAACGGATCGAACATCGCCGCGCAACCGGGCATCACCGGAGCATGGCAGGGCACCGCCGTCTACGGCACCGAAGGCGTGGCTGCTGCCACGAATACTCCCGGCGTGCGGCAGTGGGCGTCAGGCTGGACCGACGCATCCGGAAACCTGTGGCTCTTCGGCGGAATGGGCGACATTTCAAACGGCACCGCGTACGGTGCCGGTGGGGAACTCAACGACCTGTGGGAGTACAGCGACGGCATGTGGACGTGGATGGCGGGTTCCAGTCAGCTCAATCAATACGGCACCTATGGAACCCTGGGCACACCCGCTCCCGGCAACAGCCCTGGCGCGCGCACCGACGCCGTCGCGTGGACCGATGCCGAGGGAAACTTCTGGCTCTTCGGCGGCTCCGGCAATGACACCAACGGCGCCATCTGCGCGCTCGACCTGATCTGCTACCTCAACGATCTCTGGAAGTATTCAAACGGCGAGTGGGCCTGGATGGGCGGCTCGAACATCGCCAACCAGCCCGGCGCGTACGGTGCTCAGGGCGTACCGTCCCCCGGCAATCACCCTGGCGCCCGCGAAGGTTCGGTCGGCTGGATCGACAGCCAGGGCGACCTCTGGCTCTTCGGGGGCATGGGACTCCAGGCAACGAGCACTCCCGAGGTGTACGGCGACCTGAACGACCTGTGGGAGTACGCGAACGGACAGTGGGCCTGGATCAGCGGTGCGCAGTTCAGCGAGCAGCAGGGAGAGTACGGCCTGCTCGGCGTCCCCTCGTCCGTCACCGTCCCTGGCGCGCGCTGGGAAGCCTCCGGCTGGATCGACGCCTCGAATAACCTCTGGCTCTTCGGCGGTGACGACTTCCTTTATGCGAACCACGGCTATCTGAACGACTTGTGGAGGTATCAGGGATGGGGCGGCGGACCTCCGCCTCCGCCGCCCGTACAGCCGGCCACATACACCGTTGGCGGCACGGTCACCGGCCTCGCAGGCTCGGGTCTGGTGCTCCAGAACAACAACACCGACAATCTCGCCATCAGCGGCAACGGCTCGTTCACTTTCTCGTCGCCTGTCACTGCTGGAAGCGCGTACTCGGTTACCGTGCTCTCGCAGCCGAGCACGCAGGAATACTGCGCGGTGACCAACGGGAGCGGAATTGTCACCGCAGACGTTACAAATGTGCAGGCCGCCTGCGTTTCTGGCGCCTCCGGCCACAACCTGTGGACGTGGATGAGCGGCGCCGACACGCTGAACCCGGCGGGAAGCTACGGAACGATGGGCACGCCATCCTCGTCCAACGCGCCCCCTGGCCGCTACAACGCGATGAGCTGGACCGACGCCCACGGCAACCTGTGGCTCTTCGGCGGCAACGACGGCGGTTTCGGCAACGGCCTCATCGGCCCCGGCGGCCAGGAGTCCCTCTGGTACAACGACTTCAACGATCTGTGGGAGTATGCCAACGGTGCGTGGACGTGGATGGGCGGCTCCAGCGGCACCACCGACAACACGCCCGGCGTCTACGGCACCCTCGGCACGCCTTCGCCCACCAACATTCCCGGCGCGCGCCACAACGCCGTTACCTGGACCGATGCGCAGGGCAATCTCTGGCTCTTCGGCGGCGTTGCCGTCGACTCCACCGGCGCACAGGGCGACATGAACGATCTGTGGGAATACGCCAACGGCCAGTGGACATGGATGGCTGGCGCCGATGTCGTCAACCAATCCGGCGTCTACGGCAGCCAGGGCAAGCCCGCCCCCGCGAACACGCCCGGCGCGCGCGACAGCGCCGTTAGCTGGATCGACCCCCAGGGCAATCTCTGGCTCTTCGGCGGGTACGGCTACGACTCCACCGGCACGCCCTGTTACAACTACGACGGCAATGCCTGCACCCTGAACGATCTTTGGGAGTACAGCAAAGGCCAGTGGACATGGATGAGCGGCTCGAACGTCGCCGATCAGTCCGGTTCTTACGGCGCGCAGGGAACGCCGGCGAGCGGCAACATCCCGGGCGCGCGCCAGAACGCCTCCGCCTGGGTCGACTCCTCGGGCAATTTCTGGCTCTTCGGCGGCGGCGGTTACGATGGGACCGGTAACCGGGGCTTCCTGAACGATCTGTGGAAGTACAGCACGGGGGAGTGGACCTGGATCGGCGGAGCAAACACAGCGAACCCGACCGGCAGTTGGGGAACCGAGGGCACGCCCGCCGCCGGCAATGTGCCGGGCCCGCGTTACCAGGCGGTCAGTTGGGCGGACTCGTCGGGGAACCTCTGGCTATTTGGAGGCGCAGGCACCGATTCAGCGGGCAATCTCGGCGAGCTGAACGACCTCTGGGAATTTAGCGGCGGTCAGTGGACCTGGGTGAGCGGTTCCGACGTGATCTGGCAGTTCGGCTCCTATGGGACTGAGGGCGTTGCCTATCCGGGCAACGTTCCGCCGTCGCGTTCCGGGGCCGTCGGCTGGACCACCTCCGGCGATTTCTGGCTCTTCGGCGGATCGATCCTCGGTTCCAGCCTGAACGACCTGTGGCGCTACCAGCCGTAGACTACGAGCGCTACTGCGCCTGGAAGATGACCGCCTGTTTCGCGGGAATGGTGAGCGTCACCTGCGAGCCCGCGGCATTTGTAACCGCCGTTGATCCAATTTCCCCGCGAAATTCGGTGCAGCCCGTCAGTGCCGTGCGTTCCAGATCCAGCGTCAGGGTGCGCGGCTGGCCGGCATCGTTCACGGCAACCAGCTCGTGCTCGCCGCTGCCGCTGCCGCAGCCCTGCTTCAGATCCGCGGTGCGCACAAAGACGAACGCCGTCGCATCGTAGAGCAGATCCTGCTGCTCGCCGGTTTCGAGCGCGGGGTGATCCCGCCGGTAGTGGAGCAGCTGCGCTACCCAGTCGTGCACTTCATTCTGCTCGGGGGTGCGCCCCGCTGCGGTAAACGCATTCTGCGTGGCGCCGGGAAAGCCGCCCGGAAAGTCGTGGCGGTTGTCTGGGTCGTCGCCGCCGCGCATGGCGATCTCGTCGCCGTAATAAATCTGCGGCATGCCGCGCAGCGTCGCCAGCAGCGCAAACGCAAGCTTGAGATCGGCCACGGTCACGCCTGGCTGGCTCAGGAAGCGCATGGTGTCGTGATTCCCCAGGAAGATCGGCAGCCGCTCCGGATGCGGATAGAGCCAGTCCTCGCTCAGCACCTCCTCGAGCGCCCGCATATCGTCGTGCCGCACCGGACCGCCGGCAACGGGATCATGATGCGAGAGCGCGGCCCGCAGCGCGAAGTACATCGGGAAATCGAAGGGCGTCCACAATCCCGTGTCGATCCCCCCGTGGCTCACGCCGCCCGCGAAGAATGAGGTGATCACCGGATTGGGATGGAAGATCTCGCCCACTTCCGTCAGCCGGGGATACAGCGTCTTCAGCTCGCCATCCAGCGACTGCCAGAACGCGCGGCCGACATAGGGAAACGTGTCGTAGCGCAGGCCGTC
>Ga0335074_10001361_pt1 | contig 33172 bp, 29 predicted proteins | sample Lox_Sample_23_FD_206715 | JGI IMG/M metagenome (GOLD analysis project Ga0335074, IMG submission 206715) | Soil microbial communities from Loxahatchee National Wildlife Refuge, Florida, United States - Lox_Sample_2.3 | ecosystem: Environmental > Terrestrial > Soil > Wetlands | place: USA... | reverse complement strand
GACGCCGCCAGCCTGCTACCCGGCGCCCTGGCGCTTACCGGGGCCGGACTTCCACCGGCAGGCCGATACGAGCTTATGTTCAGATCGGGTCAGACGATCAACCACCTCCAAACTCTGGGCACACGAACATCGCGCTAGACCTCAGCGACGGACCTCGGTGGCGCGCTGGAGCCTCACCGACGACGTCCCGCCAACCATGCGCCCAGCGCACCGCGAGGCGGAGCGGGGGCGGGCGCCGCCTGATGGGCCGCCACGAAGTCGGCCAGGTAGGCGTCGAGTGACGGGGCATCGAGAAACACCTGCTCGCGGTAACGGAACGAGCCCTCCCACCACAGGCAGAGCACGCGTTGCTCCGGAGAGAGCGAGTCCCGGAAACCAGGCGGGAAGCGATCGCTCTCGCGGTTGTGCAGGACGTGGTGCTTGAACACGAAGACGAGCTCGTCACCGACGAGGTCGACCAGCCAGTGGTGATGGCCCCACCCTGTCCACGGCCCCTGAAAGCCGTAGCTCTGCTCCTCCAGGCGCGACGGCACCTCGATGTAGCCGGCCTTGGCCACGCGCGTAAGCTCGTCGCACACCGCGATCGGGTCACGCACGTCCTCGAGCGTGTGTGAGCAGATGGCGAAGTCGAATTGCCGGTCGGCGAACGGCCACGGCTCGCGGGCGCACATGTCGCGGCGCACCCAGGTGTCCGGACCGAAGCGCTCCCGCCCCGGATCCGGAGGGGCTCCGTAGAGCCCGCGCTGCTCGTAGTCCATCAGGTCCAGAACCCAGTCCGCCCGGGGAAACGGGCTGGCCCCGCCACCCACGTCGAGCACGAGGTCGTCGTCGTGGAGGCGCTCCAGGATTCGTGTACGGCTCGCCGCCAGCATCAGGGCGAGATGGGGCTTGCGACGGTTGGGCGCGGCCGGCCCAAGGCGTAATCCACCGCCTCCCGGATCAGGTCCCGCTCGAGCAGCCAGCTGGCGGCCGCGATCACCCCCAGGTACACCACGAACTCCGCGAGCGCCATCGCGAGCGTGCGGTGGGAGGGCTCGAGCGCCCGTGCGATCAGCACCACGGCCACCGCCGGGACGCTGGGCAGAACGGCGCGCGCCGCGTGACGGACGAAGACAAAGCCCTTGAACAGGCGGGCGAGGTACCAGGCCCGCAGGATGAGCGTCACGGCCGCCCCAGCCGCCAGGCCGATCCCGAGTCCGGTGAGGCCGTCGGAGAACAGCAACGGGATCCCAACGATGAGAACCGCGGCGGTGCTCAGCACGCTGGTGACCGCCACCGGACGAGTATCGGACCGGGCGTAGTAGTAGTCGTCCCAGTTGAAGCCGATGTGACTCACCCCCGCGATCACGCCGGTGAACTGGAGCAGGGGAACGGCGGCACGCCACTTCTCCCCCAGCCCGTAGCGCACCAGATCCGGAGCGAACAAGCCAAGCCCGATGCCGAATGGCATCGCCCAGATCAGCGCCAGCCGGTTTGACTTGACGAACGACTCACGCAGGAGATCGAGCCGATTCTGCATCGCGCAGATCGCCGGATACAGGGTTCCGCTGACCAGGTCGTCGACCCGCGTCGAGAACACCGTGATGTTGACCGCCAGCGCGACCGCTCCGACGCCGGCCAGACCCAGATGGGCGTTGGTGGAGATCGACATCGCGTTGGCCAGGACCACGCTGCATAGGGTGGCGAGGAAGATCGGCCCTGAGAAGCTCGCGTAGATCTTGAGCGCGCCGCGGCTCCAGCGCCAGCGCAGCCGGTAGGGGGACATCCGAACGGCGACGATCGCCGCCGCCCACGCCCCGGCGACCGCACCGATGGCGAGCGCCCAGTAGCTCGCACCGAGGAGGGCGAGGCCGACCGCGACGACGAGCCCCACGATCGGCTCCACCGCGGCCTGAAGCCGCTGGCGCAAGAAGTCCATCTTCCGGTAGTAGATCCACAGGGGGCTCTGCAGCGCGTCGGCCACCAGCACCGTGAGCAGCACGGCGCCTGGAGCGACCAGGCTCCAATGCCCGTAGACGACGGCGATCACCGGCAGGGCGCACGCGAGCGGCACGAGCGCGACCAGAGTCATCGCCAGCTCGAGCGTGAACGCCTTCTGGAAGGCCAGCTCCTGGTCGGGCTCGTTCTGCTGTATGTACTTGTCGCTGATTCCGACCACCTTGAGGCGAGCGAGCACGCCGAGGGTGGCGAGCAGCACTCCCCAAATCCCGAAGGCTGAGCGAGTCAGCAGCGCCGCGAGGATGAAGCTGCGCAGCAGCCCGAGAGCTCCCACGCCGGCGTCAAACGCGGTGTTGAGGATCACCCCGCGCGCGGCGAACTCCCGGAAGGAGCGCCCGCCGGTATCCACCTCCCGAGTCGGAGACGGCGAGGACGGCGCGGTATCTCCCTCGGCCGGCGACGGAGGATCCTCGGTCGTGCTCGACACGCTGGGCGATCGTAGCGAGCTTGCGTGCTTGACTAGCCCCGTGCCTGACGTGGCCCCCAACGTACTGCTGCTGGTGATGGACGCGGCTCGGCGCGACGCGCTCACCCCCTACGGTGCGCCGGCCAGCGCGACGCCGGCGATCGCCGAGCTCGCGCGTCGCGGCCACGCCATCCCCCTGGCCTACGCGACCGGCTCCTGGACGCTGCCCTCGCACGCCTCGATGTTCACCGGCCTGCTACCCGGACGGCTCGGACTCGGGCAGCCCCCGGCCGGTCATCCAGCCAGCGCGCGTCCCCGGCTCGAGCGCTTCGAGCAGCGACTGCTACCACGTGTGCTCGGTCGCGCCGGCTACCGTTGCGAGGGCTTCAGCGCCAACCTCTGGGCCTCCCAGGAGCCCGGCTTCGACATCGGCTTCGACGCCTTCACCTACTCGGCCTCGGAGCGCGTCGCCCGGAACGACACCCTGCTCGGAGGCGGAGCGCGGGCGCGGCTCGCGTGGGCGCTGGAGGGGGCGCGAGCCCGGACCGACGACGGCGCGGCGGCCCTCGGACGATCGTTGCGCAGCTCGATCGCCCGCTGGTCAGGGCAGCCCACGTTCTGGTTCGTGAACCTCGTCGAGTGCCACTCGCCCTACCTCCCGCCGCGCCCGTGGAACGACCTCGGACCCCGGGACCGGATCGGCGCCGCGCTGGACTCTCAGCGCCACCTCAATTTCGCATCGATCTGCCTGCACGGCGCCGGTCACGGACATGTCCCAGAGGAGTCGATGCAGCGTATGCGACATCTCTACGGCCGCGCGATCAGCTACATGGACGCCTGGTTGGCGGACGTGCTCGGCGCTCTGCGCGAACGCGGCATCCTGGACGACACCCTGGTGATCGTCACCTCCGACCACGGCGAGAGCTTCGGTGAGCACGGCCTGCTGGCCCACGGGTTCTCGCTCGGCGAGCATCTCATCCACGTCCCCGTGGTGATGGCGGGCCCGGGCGCCCGGGACAGCGAGTCCGCCGTCAGCCTGGCGAAGCTCCCGGCATGGATCGCGCAGGCAGCCGGAATCGACTCCCACCCTTACCTGGAAACCGACCTCCCGGCGGAGGCGGTTATCGCGCAGTACGAGCCGATGTGCGGGCCCGAGGATCCACGTGCCCAGAGCTTTGCCCGCATGTGGAACCTCGACGCCGAGGCGGTACGCAAGTTGACAACCGGCCTGTCCTGCGCGACCGACGGGCGCCACAAGCTGGTCGTCGACGACACCGGGCGCGAGTCGCTTTACGACCTGCTCGCCGATCCGGACGAAAGATCGCCTGCGCCCGCGCCGGCGGACGGGCCCGCGGCTTCGCTGCGGGCGGTCCTCGATCAGGCGGCGATCGAGGAGGCCCGGCTCGAACCCGCGCCGGAACCGACCGCCGCCCCGGCGAGCGCCGCCTCGGCTGACGAGCTCGCCGCCCTGGAGCGGCAGCTGAAGCTGCTTGGATACATGTGAGGCCGGCGTCGCTACAGTGCGCCGCCAGCCCATGCCCACCGATACCGTCGAGCACAGCGTCGCCCTGGCGCGGGAGGTCGCCGCGCTCACCTGGTACCACACGATCGACCTTGGAGGCGAGGTCGTTACACCCGGTGAGTACGATACGCGGCGAGCCCTCGAGCGGATCCCGTTCCCGACCGACCTTCGCGGCGTCCGCTGCCTGGACGTCGGCACCCACGACGGCTTCTGGGCCTTCGAGATGGAGCGCCGCGGCAGCGAGGAGGTCGTGGCGATCGACCTCGATGATCCGCGGGCGGTGGATTTCTCCGATCCGGTGCCCGAGCTTCTCGCCGAGGCGATCGCGGCGCGCGAGTCCCGGCGCGAGGCATTCGACGTCGCCCACCGCGCGCTGGGATCCGCGGTGCGGCGGCACAACCTGTCGGTTTACGAACTTCCGAACGCCGGCCTGGAGCCGTTCGGATTCGCCTTCATCGGCACGCTGCTGCTCCACCTGCGCGATCCGGTGCGGGCGTTGAGCGCGATCCGGGCTGTGCTCGAGCCCGGTGGCGCGCTGCTCGTCAACGACGCGATCAGCCTCGAGCTGTCACTCCTGATTCCCCGCGCCCCGGTGCACTCCCTGTCGCTGAAGCCGAGCCGGCCGTTCTGGTGGGTGCCCAACGCCCAGGGCCTGCGCCGCTATCTGGAGAAGGCTGCGTTCGTCGACGTGGCCGGCGGGCGACCGTACTTTGTGCCGCGCGGAGCCGGGCATGCCCCGGAGCAGTGGCCGCGAACGCCGCCCGGCCCGCTCCGTGCCCTGCGCGAGCGCGGCATGCCGCACGCCTGGGCCGCGGGTCGCGCGCCCCGATTCACGCCGCCAGGGGCGCCATGAGCCAGACGGCCGACGGAGCCCAGGAGGCGATCGCGCGCAACCCCAGCTGGTACCACACGATCGACTTTCCTGGCGGCGTGAGCACCCCCGGTCACGTCGACTGGCGCCGACACGCCGCGGTACTGCTCCCCATCGACCTGCGGGGCGCACGCGCGCTCGATGTCGGCACCTTCGATGGCTTCTGGGCGTTCGAGCTGGAGAAGCGGGGAGCCGACGTGGTGGCGATTGATCTCGATCAGGTGGGCGATGCCGACTGGCCGCCCGTCCACCGAGAGCGGCTGCGAGCGGATGTGGCGGCCCGGGGCACGGAGCTCGGCCTGGGCTTCCGCCTGGCCAGCGAGCAGCTCGGCTCGTCGGTCCGGCGCGTGCCGTGCAACGTCCTGGAGCTCGCCCCCGAGACGGTGGGTGGCCAGGTCGACTTCGCCTTCCTCGGCGCCCTCCTGATCCACGTTCGTGACCCGGTCCGGGCGCTCGAGAACATCCGTAACACGCTGAAGCCTGGTGGGACTCTGTTGATGGTTGAGGGGGTCTCGCTGCGCGAGACGCTGCTGCACCCGCGGACGCCGCTGGCCCGGTTCGACACGATGCGTGACCCGTTCAACTGGTGGCTGCCCAACCTCCGGGCGCTGCACCACTACCTTTGGGTCGCCGGCTTCGAGGATTCGCGGCGCCTCAAGCTGGTCCGCCCGCCGGCCAAGCCGGAGATGCGGTGCTGGTACTGCGCGATCGAGGCACGCGCCCCAGCGGGTTGAGATCATGGCGTCCTGAGGAGGAGTCGCGACATGGGATTCACAGCGTGAGCAAGCCAGCGGTCGCGGTGGCGATCCCCGCTTATAACGAGGCGGACGGCATCGGCGGCTTCCTTCAGGAGATCGATCGCGCGCTCGCACCCCACGCCGAGCCGCTTCACCTCGTCGTCGTCGACGACGCTTCGACCGACGCCACGCTGGCGGTCCTGGAGTCGACCCGCGACAGCCTGGAGGGGAATCTGGAGGTTGTCGCCAGCCACCAGAACCGGGGCCATGGGCCGAGCGTACTGGCCGCCTACCGCCGGGCGTTGGAGCTGAACCCCGACTATGTCCTTCAGGTCGACGGCGACGGCCAGTTCCACGGAAGCGACCTGCGGCGCGTGCTCGTGCTGCTGCGCGACGACGCCCATGCCGTCTCAGGCGTGCGGCGCTTTCGGCAGGACCCGTGGTTTCGGATGATCATGACTCGCCTCGTGCGAGGTTACGTGCACCAGAGCTTCGGGGTCCTGGCCCGGGACCCCAACTGCCCGCTGCGGGGCTACGACGCCGCCGTCCTGCGCGACCTGCTGCCGATCCTCCCCCCGAACGCGCTCGTCCCCAACCTGTACCTCACGGTGCTGGCCTCACGCCGGGGGCTGGCGCTGCTCGAGGTCGACGTGAGCCATCGCGTGCGCCGGGGGGGCTCGGCCGAGGGCAGCGGCCTCGGCCGTGGACCGCGTTCTCCCGTCCCCTGGCGGTTGGTGCGCTTCTCACTGTCCGCGCTGCGGGAGTCACGATCGTTCCGCGGGCAGATGGACACCCCGGGATGGGCGCGGAGGATGGCCGAGGAGGGCCGCCGCGCCAACGCCACGCGACCGTGAGCGCGACATCGGACCCCCCCAACCGGCGCGCTCGGGCGGCCCTCGGAGCCAGGCTCCGCCGCCTGCGCCAGGTGCCTGACGAGTTCCGGGAGCTCGGCGGCTTCCGGGGCTGGCTCTTCTACCTGCCAGGCCCGGGGCCCTGGCTGATGTCGTGGCTGCGCAAGCGCTGGGTCATCTTCCGCAACCCCAGGGCGCACATCGAGTTCCGCGGCCCGGTGTACCTCGGTCCGGGCTTCAGCCTCCACATGCCCCACGGCGGCACGTTCATCGTCGGGCCCGCGGTCGAGTTCAGACGCGGCTTCCGAGCCGAGTTCGCCGAGCCCGCCACGCGCATCACGATCGGGGCCAGCTGTGTCTTCACCTACGACGTGCTGATTCAGTGCGCCTCGTCGATCGACATCGGTGAGCACTGCATGTTCGGCCAGGCCACGATCGTGGTCGATGGCAACCATCGCTTTCGAGATCTCAGCCGGCCGATGCTTGACCAGGGTTATGACCTGCGCCCGCTGAAGATCTCCGACCACGCGACGGTCACGACGAAGTGCACGATCATCGCCGACCTCGGGGAGCGCGCCTTCGTCGGCGCCAACACCGTGGTGACCCGCCCCGTCCCGCCCTTCTGCGTGGTCGCCGGCGCCCCCGCTCGGCTGATCGATTACTTCGGCCCTCCAGGGCTCGAGCCGCCCGAACTGGCCCGCTCGGACAGCAGCGCCTCGACATCGGGTTGAGCCGAGACAGGCTCCCCTCGCGCGGCCTGCTCCCAGGCGGCCAGGAAGTGCGGTGCGATGTCCGCAAGCCAGCTCATCCCTGCCCGATCCCACACAAACGGGCCCAGCCCGGGCACCCAGCGGGGAACCCAGGCGGCGAGGTGGCGGGCTCGCCGCCGGCCGCGGCGCCACTGCGCCGCCCGGCTGAACATCTCGTGGTACCACGGCGCCAGCTCCGGGTGCAGCTGCGTGAACCGCCACTCGGCGGCGGCCAGCATCGGAGCGCGCTGCTGCCACACCTCCACCGTCATCTCGCGCCAGTGATCGACGACGGCGCGCCGGTTGTAGACCACCCGTAGCCCGTGCCGCAGCGCCCGGTAGGCCCAGTCGGCGTCCTCGTAGAGGTAGGGCAGGCGCTCCTCGTCGTAGCCGCCCACCAGCTCCAGCATCGTGCGCTTGATCGACGCGTTGGCGGAATAGAGGTGGGCCCAGCTCCCCTCCGTGCCCGGGAGGCTGGCGAAGTCGAACTGGAGACCGAGATCAAGCCACTTCATAAACGGCGTCACTTCGATTCCCGGGGCCCAGCGCACGTGCCCGGCCACGGCCACCTCACGCTCCGGGTGGGCGGCGTGCGAGCGCAGGTGCTCTGAGACGAGCGCCGGCACGGGAATCGTGTCGTTATCGGTGAACAGCACGATCGGCGCCCGGGCCGCCCCCCAGCCGGTGTTTCGATTGCCCGACGCCCCCGCGATCCGTCCCGTCAACCGGCGGACGGGGTAGGGCCGCTCGCCGATGACCGCGTCGACGCGTGCGACGTCCGGCTCAGCGCGATCGCTCACCACGATCATTTCGAAGCTTCCCGCGGGCACGTCCTGGCGCTCGTAGCCATCGAGAACCCGGGCGAGGACCTCGTGGTTGCCGAGGGTTGGAAGCACCACGCTGAGCCGCAGGCGATCGTCATGGCCGCCGGTCATCAGCCAGCGCAGGCTACACCTGGACTAGCCTCCAGCCGTGCCCGGTGGCGTAGCGCTCAAAGCCGACCCGGCCCGGGAGGAGGCCGAGTTACGCGGCTATCTCGGCGGCGACTTCGAGCAGCGCCGTCTGTGGCGCTGGCAGGAGCAGCTGGACGCGGAGTTCGCGGCCAGCGGCGATGAGGCCGACTTCTACCGGACCTCGCGCGGCTATCTCTACAACTTGACCGCGTTCGCCATGACCGGGACGAAGCTCCCCTACCTGGAGCATCTCGTCCGCCATGTGCCCGCGGGCGCGCGGCTGCTGGACTACGGATGCGGGATCGGCTCCGACGGGCTGCTGCTGCTCGAGGCCGGCTACCGCGTCGAGTTCGCCGACTTCGCCAACCCGAGCGTCGACTATCTGCGCTGGCGGATGGCCCGGCGAGGCCTCGATGCCCCGATCCACGATCTCGATCGTCACGTGCCGGCCGGCTTCGACGCCGCCTTTGCCTTCGATGTGATCGAGCACGTCAGCGAGCCGTTCGCGTTCCTGGAGGAGATGGAGCGGCGAGCGCGACTCGTAGAGGTCAACTTCCTAGAGCCCGACCCCGGGGACACGGACCTCCACCACGATCTGCCGGTCAAGGCACTCGTCGCCCACGCGGCGCGCCGGCGTCTGCGCGTCTATCGCGTGCTGCACGGTCGCTCGCACCTCGTTCTCTACGATCCGCGCCGTGCCGGTAAGCCGGCGCGGATCGTCAACCACGCCCGGGTGTTGTGGGCCGGGCAACGAGCGCGGCGTGGGGGTCGCCCAGCCAGGCGGCAGTAAGCCAGTGGCGCCCCTCCCGGGAGCGGATGGCACGGGCGTTCCAGCGAGATGGGCGCCAGCCGGGGCCGGGCGGGACGAACAGCGGCCGCGGCCCGGCGATCAACTCGAAGCCGCCGGCCTCGACGAGCCGGGCCAATCCGGCCAGGTTCGGGTACCACCACCAGGGTCGGCCTTTGGCGTCGAGCCGGCTGAGCGGAACCCTGGGCGCCCGCAGGGTGAGCGGCAGATCGATCCCGTCGACCACGACGAGCGTGCCCGCGCACACCGATCGCACCCGCTCGAGCGCGGCGACCGGATCGCGCAGGTGGACGAGCAGGCTGCCGAGGTAGATCAGGTCAAAGCGCCCCACGTCCGCGGGGTCGAGCTCGTAGACGCTGCGGTCGAGCCGCACCACGGAGGAGCCCAGCGCGGCGCGGGCCACCTCGAAGCCATCGCCCGAGGCCATGCGGCGCGCCAGCGTCCGAACCGTTTCCTCTTCGCTGTCCGCCGGCCAGTCCCACCGGTGCGGATCGAGGACGTCGACGCCCACCACTTCCGTAGCGCCGCGCCGTTCGAGCTCGAAGGCCCAGAAGCCGTTGAACGTGCCGACGTCCAGGCAGCGCAGGCCGGCGAGCGACGCCGGCAGCGGGATCTTCGGAAGGATCCCGCGGTGGTCAAGCCAGCCCGGCGTCACCACCCCGGGCGCCAGCTCGATCGTGTGGTACCACTCGATCTCCGCCACTCGGCGCCGCAGCTCGTCGGGCATCGGCTGCGCCGGAAGGTTCATACCGCTTCGCTCCGCGTCTCGCTCCGAGCCGGCCGGCGGGGCAGGCGCGCCGTGCCCAGCGCCCCGGCGCAGGCGAGCACGACGATCAGCGGCTCGAGCGGTGCCCGGAAGCGCGTGCCGGCGTCCGTGGTGTAGACGATCGATGCCCCGAGGGCGATAGCGAGGACGCCGAGTGCGAACCAGCGCCGCCGGCGGGCCCGCCACAGGCCGATCAGGGCCAGCGGGAGCAGCACGTAGTACATGTCCAGCCCGACCACGCTGATGAAGTGACTGCGGCCGTCGAACGGCACTTCGACCAGCGCGCGCGCTTGGTGGCGTATGTCCCACAGGCGCGAAAGTCCATTCCAGAAGAACGCGGCCAGCAGCGACTCCGGGTGGTGCTCGATGTAGGTGACGGCGTTGTGGATCAGGCGGGAGCGGAGCGTCACATCGGACAGCGGATGACGGGGATTGAACAGGTATGCGTCGCTGGCCGGGTCACGCTCCCAGGCGTAGGGGAACAGCGAATTGTGGGCGGATTGGGCGTTGAACGTCCCGTACAGGGCGGCGTCCTCCATCGAGATTGGTACGAAGCCGTGCATCACCACCGCGTTGCGCACCGTCCACGGCGCCACCACGACGACCGCGCCGAGGATGGCCACCGCGGTCAGTTCGACCCCGCGTCGCCAGCCGACCATCAGGCACCAGGCCACCAGCGCACCCAGCAACAGGAAGACGCTGGAGGGCCGCAGCAGCAGCGTGAGTCCGAGCAGCAAGCCGAATCCGAGGGCGCGCCACCGGGTCGGCAGCCGCGTCAGCATCACGATCAGCAGCACCACGTACAGGGGGGTGGCGAGCGCCTCGGGGTACAGGAGCCCCTCCCATTGCCATGCCAACGGGTAGATGGCCACGACCACGGCGGCCGCCATCGCCACGCGCGGGCCGAACAGGCGGCGGGCCAGGAGCCAGGTCAGCGGGATCGTCAGCACGCTCACGGGAACCTGGACCAGCCTGACCGCGTCGGGGTGCGGGCCGAACAGGCTGTACCAGAGACCGACCCAGGCGGGATACAGCGGCGCCTTCCAGGCTCCGGCGTGGAGGATTCCGTACGGCACCCGGGTGTAGAACCAGAGACCGTGCGTGATCAGCACCCCCTCGGAGCTGTACTCGGGCTCGTCCCCCGCCAGCGGTCGATGACGCATCGCGTAGGCATAGGCGAGCTGGAGGGCAAAGCCGAGGACGACCGCGGCCAGCAGCCCGGCCCGCTCGCGGCGGGAGACCGGCTCGTCCCCAGCCAGCAGGCGAGCCCCCAGGCGCCTCATGCCCAGGCGCCTCATGCCCAGGCGCCTCATGCCCCGGCCCCGAGCTCTCGGTACAGCTCGAGGTAGCGTTCGGCGCAGCGCTCGGTCGAGAGTTCCTCGGCGCGGGCCCGGCAGGTCAATACGACCTCCGGGCTGGCGGCCAGCTCGAGGGCCTCGAGCAGCGCCCGGGCCAGCGCGTCGGCGTCGAGCTCGTCGAACAGAACTCCCACTCCCGGCCGGTCAATGACCTCCGGGATCCCGCCTTCGGCATATCCGACCACCGGGGTGCCACAGGCCATCGCCTCCAGGAGCACCAGTCCGAACGCCTCGGACCGCGACGGGAGCGCTGCCACCCAGGCCTCGCCGTAGGCTCGCGCCAGCGCGTCGCGATCGTCGAGGTCAGCCCACTGGAGGCCCGGCTCCTCGACGGGCACCCCGGCTCGCCGAACCGAATCGAACTCCACGGGCCGGGAGAGGACGAGGCGGGCGTCCGGCCGCTCCCGGCGCACCAAGCGAAACGCCGAGACGAGCAGGCCGACGTTCTTGCGCGGCTCGCCCGCCGCGGCGCTGCAGACGATCACCGGCGTGGGGGCGCGGCGACTCGCAGGCCGGAACGCCCGAAGGTCGACCCCGGGCGGGATCACCCGGGCTTCGTAGCCGAGCCAGCGCTCGAACTCGCTCGCGGCATATCGGCTGAGCGCGACTGCGACGTCGCAGCCGCGCAGCGCCGCGAGCAGCACCTCCAGACGCTTGCGCCGATATCGCAGTCCGGTGCGGTCGGGGATCCCCATGTAGGAGAGCACGGCGGGCCGGCCGGTGTGCCGCTTCCAGCGCGCCGCCGCCAGGGCGTCGGCCGGGTAGACGGCGTGCGCGACGTCGAACGAGCCCGCCCGCAGGGCGCCGTAGCTGAGCGGGACGTGGGTGAGGTAGGGTTCGTACTGCCGGCGCAGGAGACGTCCCTGAGGCGGGCGAGGCAGGCGCAGGATCGGCAGGCCGTCCTCCACCGTGCGGCTCGGCCGGCCCGGATGGGAGGTGATCAGCCGCGGCCGGTGGCCGCGGTCCAGGAGGCCGTCAGCAAGCTCCCGGACGAAGCGCTCGCTCCCCCGCCGCTCCTCAGGCCAGAAGCAGGGACTGAGCAGGGCGATGTCCAGCCGCTCCTTGGTGCTTGCACGGCCGCCCCCATCTCCGCTCACCGGCGCCACCGTAGCATTGGTCGGGATGAGCGAGATCGGCATGGACGCATTCTGGGATGCCCGCGCACAGGAGGATGCGTTGTTCTTCATCGATACCCGCCACGGCTACGGCAACCGCGATCTGGACAGCTTCTGGAAGGGCGGCGAGGAGTCGCTCGATCGGATCCTGGGGCTTCTCGGCGTCGCCGTGCAGTCGGGCGACACGGCACTGGACGTGGGCTGTGGAGTGGGCCGTCTCACCCGCGTCCTGGCCGGTCGGGCCCACGAGGTCTACGGCCTCGATGTGTCCAGCGAGATGCTGATGCGGGCGCGAGAGCTGCACAGCGGCCTGCACAACGTCCACTGGGTCCAGGGCGACGGTCGGGGGCTGGCGCCGATCGGCGATGCCAGCATCGACGCCTGCGTCGCCCACGTCGTCTTCCAGCACATCCCGGACCCGGACATCACGCTCGGCTACGTGAAGGAAATTGGCCGTGTGCTGAGCCCGGGAGGTTGGGCGGCCTTCGAGGTCTCCAACGACCCGGCCGCGCACCGGCGACCCCCTCTCCCCCGGCGGCTGACCCGGCGACTTGCCGCCCGCGCCGGATGGCGCCCAAGCGGACAGGACGATCCGGCCTGGCTCGGCTCGGCCGTCCCCCTGGCCGACCTGCGGGAGGCCGCGGCCGAAGGCGGCCTGCGGGTGGAGCGGATCCTCGGTGAGGGCACGCTCTTCTGTCTGGTCCTGGCCCGGCGCGCCCGCGCGTGAGCGCCGGCGCTGCGCGCGTGGCCGTGGTCGTGCCCGTCTGGAACGCGGGCGCGACGATCGATGACACGCTGGCCGCACTCGCCGCGCAGCGCCTCGACGAGCCGTTCGACGTCGTCTTCGTCGACGGCGGCTCAACCGACGGCACCCTGGAGCGGCTCGCCGGCGCCGGGGACACGGTCACCGTCTTGCCCAATCCCGACCGGGACCCGGCGAGCGCGCGGAACCTCGGCGTTCGGTGGACGACGGGCGAGGTGCTGGCGTTCACCGATGCCGACTGCGCCCCGGCTCCCGACTGGCTGGCGGCGGGGATCGCGCGGCTGCGCGAGCTCGACCTGGTCCAAGGACGCGTGCTTCCCGCAGATGACGTGGGGCCTTTCGACCGGACCGTCTCGGTGGGGGCGGAGCAAGGCCTGTACGAGACGGCGAACCTGTTCGTGCGCCGCGCCATGTTCGAGCGGGTCGACGGCTTTGCCCCGCTGCCCGGGCTGAACCTTCCGGATGGATCGCACTTCGGGGAGGACGCCTGGTTCGCGTGGCGCTGCCGGCGGGCGGGTGCCCGGACCGGGTTCGCGCCAGACGCGGTCGTCCATCACGCCGTGCATCATCGAAACGCCGCTGACTTCGTCCGCGAGCAGTGGCGGACGCGCTACTTTCCGCCCCTGGTCGCGCTGATCCCCGAGCTCCGGGGTACGTTCGCCCACCATCGCTGGTTTCTCTCGCCGGCCAGCCTGCGCTTCGATGTCGCCGTGGCCGGGGCGCTGGCGGCGACGGCGGCGCGCCGCTGGCCGCCGGCGCTAGCCGGTGCCCTGCCCTACGCCTCGTGGCTGGTGAAAACCGCGCGCCGCTCCGGCGATCGGCCGGTCGGCGTGGCCGCCACTTACCTGGCCGCCGACGCGCTCACCCTGGCGGGCCTTGTCTGGGGCAGCGTGCGGGCTCGCACGCCCCTCCTCTAAGCGGTGGCGGCTCGCTCAGCGCACAAGCCCCTCGAGGAACGGCACCTCGAGAACCTTCTCGTGCATGATCGGGCCGTGGCCGAAGTAGCCGTCCTCCCCGAACAGCTCGCCGTGGTCCGAGGTCACCGTGAGCCAGGTGTTGGGCGGCAAACGCGTGAGCAGGCGCTCGAACACGGAGTCCAGATACTCGAGCGCCGCCACCTGGCGCTCGTGCAGCTCGTGCAGCTTGAGCTCGTCGAAGAACTCGGGTGCGCCGGCCTGCCCGGGCAGCTCGTCGAGCCGCTTGAACACGCCGTGCACGCCGGAGATGTGCGGAAGGTCGGGCGCGGGATGGCCGGGATAGGCGTAGGGGTAGTGCGTCTCGCCGACGTTCAGCAGCCAGAACGACGGCCGCTCGGGCTCGAAGGTGACCTCGTCCACGATCGCCGACATGTCGTTGTGCGAGTCCATCAACTTGAACGTGTCGAAGTCGCGGTTGAGCGGCGTGAACGGATTGAGCACCGGCATCGAGACCCGGGCGTGGGTCCGGTAGCCGAGCGTCCGCTTCAGGTAGGTGGGCAGGAAGATCGACGGCAGCAGCCGGCGGAACTCGATCCCGGGGATGCCCAGCCGGTCGCTGTAGCGCAGGAAGTCCTGCTTGTAGTACTCCGAGGCGAACACGTGCGATGGGCTGGTGTGCGGAAGCAGCCCCATCAGAAGGTTGTAGTGCGACGGAGCCGTCCAGGACGCGTAGCTGAACCGCCGCTCCGCGGCTCCCAGCAGGTCGAGCGAGCGGGGCCGGGCGGCCTGCCAGGTGTCGTAGCGCAGGCTGTCCAGGATCACTACGACGAAGTTGTTCGCGCCCGATGGCGGCTCGGGCCGTGCCGCTGCGTCGTCCACCACGGGATCGATGTTAGGGCGCGCCCTTAGGCGGGCGACTGGCCCGCGACCACGCTGTGCGAAGCGTGCAGGATCAGGTGCCGGACCGAGAAGCCGCGATTGGACTGGACCTTGAAGCTGGCGTGCCGCCGCACCTGATCGAAGCCGGAGGTCCACAGCATCCGCTGCCAGGTCCGCGCGCTCGGCGTCCAGTACACGACGGCGGAGTCACGGTCAGCCCGGTAGCGCGCGGCCGCGAACGGCAGCCACCCGGTGAGGCGGTCCGGCTCCTCGGCCGAGATGAACGTCCCGCGACACAGCCGCGCGATCCGCTCGAGGGCCAGCAGCTGGTCACGAAGGTGGATCAGGACCATCCCGCAGAAGACCAGGTCGAATGTCCCGAGGTCGGCCGGATCGGCGTCGTAGATGTTGCGTACGACCCGCTCGACGCTCGAGCCAAGCGCCTCCTTGGCGAGGCGAAAGCCGTCGCCGCGCGCCCGCCCCGGCCAGATCGACGGGCGCCGGCGCGGAGGCCAGTCGAGCTCCCGCTCATCGTCCAGATCCAGGGCCACGACCTCGGCGGCCCCGCGCCGCTCGAACTCGAAGGCCCAGAAACCGTCCCACGTACCGACATCGAGCACACGCTGGCCGTCGAGCCTGTCCGGCACGCCGTAGCGATCGACGAACGGGCGCAGATCGAACATGCCGTCGCTGACAACCCCTGGCGCCAGCTCGAGCGAGTGGTACCAGCCGAGCTGGCTGACTCTTTCCTGGAGGTCCATGGCTAGAGCCTGATCGGCGGCGCCTCCAGGCAGGGGCGGCTCAGCAGCGCGGCGTGCGGCACCCCGTCGGCCCCGAGGGTCAGCCGCCGAATCAGCGGCTGTAGGGGCTTGGCACGCAGGCGCTGACGAAGACTGCGGGCCTGGTGACCGGGCCCGAAGCGCTCGGCGAACGGACCCACCGAGCGCGTCACCTCGAAGCCGGCAGCCTCGACCATCCGCCGATGGCCCGCCATATTCGGCGTCGACCACTGACAGGCCTGGGCGCTGTAGCGCAGTTCGGCGAGCGGCCGGCGACGGAACATGAGGCTCAGCTTCACCGACACCTCCTCGATCGACATGAACCAGCCCGAGCACACGCTGCGGATCGCCTCCAGGGCCCGCACCGGGTCACGCAGATGCAGCATCAGGCTCCCGCAGACGACGACGTCGAACGTCCCGATCTCCTCAGGGGTGAGGTGGTAGGCGTTGATCAGCCGCTTCTGGACCTTCGAGCCCAGCGCCGCGCGAGCGGCTTCGAATCCGTGGCCCTTGACTCCCGCCAAACGGGCCAGCTCGATGCCGCCCCGAGCCCGCGCCGCGGCCGGCCAGTCCCAGTCCTCGTGGTCGGCGATATCGGTCGCCACGACCTCGCGCGCGCCCCGGCGCTCCAGCTCGAAGGCCAGGAACCCGTCGTAGGTGGCCACGTCCAGGCAGCGTTTGCCGGCTACGTCAGGCCAGGGCAGACGTTCGACCACGGGACGGAGGTCGAACCAGCCGGGGGTGGTGAAGCCGCCCGGAAGGTCGAGGGTGTGGTACCACAGCGCCACGCTCCGGGGGTCGGTCTGGATCGGGCTCCCGGTCATCGGCGCGAACCGTACTGCACGCGATTCTTGGCTCCCGCGCCCGTATCATGCCGCGGCCGATGCGAATCCTGTCGGTCGGCAATGTCTACCCGCCCCACCACCTCGGCGGGTACGAGGTCATCTGGCGGGGGGTGACCCGCCATCTGCAAGCCGAGGGGCACGCCTCGCGGGTACTGACCACCACCTACCGTCGACCGGACGTGCCGCTGGGCGCCATCGATGACCCGGATGTCCATCGCGATCTCGACTGGTACTGGCGCGACCACGCCTGGCGCCGGCTGACGCCACTCCAGCGCCTGGCGCTCGAGCGCCGCAACGCCCGCCTATTCGACCGCCACCTCGTCGATTTTGGACCCGACGTGATCGCCTGGTGGCCGATGGGAGGCATGTCGCTGGGACTGCTCGAGCGAGCACGGCGGGCTGGTGTGCCCGCCGTGCTTTTCATCCTCGATCCATGGCCGAGCTACGGACCGCAGCGCGACGGTTGGATCCGGATGTGGCGCGGACTCGGGCCGCTGCGCGCGCTCGGCGAGCGATGGACCGGCCTGCCGACGCAACTTGACCTGCCACGGGCGGGCCGCTGGGTGTTCTGCTCGGCCTCGATGCGCGATCAGACGCTCGCCGCCGGCCTGCGCCCCACGGATTGCACGATCCTCACTCCCGGCGTCGAGTCGCGCTACCTGGCCATCGAGCCCGACCGCGAACCGGTTCCATGGCGTTGGCGGCTGCTGTACATCGGCCGGGTCGTCGAGCAGAAGGGCGTCAACACGGCGATCGAGTGCCTTCCCCGCCTCCCCGAGGAAGCGACGCTGACGATCGTCGGACCCGGAGACGAGCCCTACCGGCGTCAGCTGGAGGCGCTGGCCGACCGGCTCGGCGTGCGCCCGCGGGTCTCGTTCGAGCCGCCCCGCCCATCTGAGGAGCTGCCCGAGATCTACCACGGCGCCGATGCGGTGCTGCACCCCGTGCGCTGGGCCGAGCCGTGGGGACTCGTGCCGCTCGAGGCGATGGCGCTCGGCCGTCCGGTCATCGCCACCGGCCGCGGCGGATCGGCTGAGTACCTCATCAACGGCCGCAACGCCCTGCTGTTCGAGGCGGGGGATGCCGCGGCCCTGGCCCGCTGTGTGGCCCGGTTGGCGCAGGAGCCCGAGCTCCGCGAGCGCCTGCGGGTGGAGGGACGGCGCACCGCCGAGCGCCACAGCGAGCACGATTTCAACCGCCGAGCAGTGAGCGAGCTCGAGGCCGCGCGTTCGACGCCTAGATCTCACTGCTAGACCAAGGTCGGGGGAAGCTCGGTCCTAGGTGGGGGTCAGGACCGTTGGGTCGTGCCGATATTGACCGTGATCAGGCCACCCTTTCGGCACGGGACTGACGTTTTCGGGTGGTCCACACACACCCCTGAGAAAGGTGATTCATGCACTCGTGCACGTTCACAGAGACGATCGGGCGGACACCCACATCCGCTCACGACGATCCCGCGGGAGGGATCGTTGCGCGCTGCAAGGCGCTGCTCACCTCCTCCCGTGCCGCCACCCTGATCGCGGTTGCAGCCGCGGTAGTCGGCTTCGCTGCCTCCGCCGCTCCGGCGGCTTCGGCGGCCAGCATCCCGTTCGGCTTCAACGACAACGGCGTCGCCCAGGGCCTCGTGACTCCTGCCCAGGACGCGCTGCTGGCCAAGGAGGGCGGCGCCACGGTCGAGCGCATCACCGTCGACTGGCAGTGGGCTGAGCCTGAGCCGGGTGTCTACGACCTGGCCCCCTACGACGCCATCTACGACGCGCTGATCGCCCAGGGCATCAAGCCGCTGTGGGTGCCGATCTTCGCTCCCTCGTGGGCGATCTCCAGCTCGACTCCGTGCAACCAGGACACGCAGGACTGCCGTTATCCGCCGGCTCCGGCCCACGATGAGGACTACGCCGGACTGGCCGCCTACTTCGCCACCCGCTATCCGGATTCGGCCGGGATCGAGGTGTGGAACGAGGAGAACCTCGACTACTACTGGGAGCCGGCTCCGAATGCCGCTGCCTACGAGCAGCTGCTCCAGACCACCTACACGATGGTGAAGAAGTACGCGCCCAACATGCCGGTCGTGCTCGGCGGTGTCTCCGACCTGGAGTCGAGCGATCCCAACGACGTGCCGCTGGGGACCTTCCTCCAGCAGGTCTACGCCGACGGGGGCCAGAACTACATGAACGCCGTCAGCGTCCATCCGTACCCGGCTCAGGGCACCAGCCTGGCGCAGACCTGGCAGGCGATGGCCACGGTCCGTCAGGTCCAGGCCGAATACAACGACCTGAGCCGGCCGGTCTGGGTGACCGAGGTCGGCGTCTCGACCAACGGCGGTGCGGTGACCCCGCAGCAGCAGGCCAGCATGCTCGGGCAGATCTACACCACCCTGGAGTCGCCGGCGTACTCATACGTGCAGATGCTGATGATCCACACGCTGGTGGATCCAGAGGACACGGACGTCACCGACGAGGGCTACGGCGTGGTCTCCGACTCGCTCGCCCCGTCACCCGCCTTCTGCACCCTTGCCGCTCTGCAAGGGAGCAGCTTCAGCTGTCCGCAGTAGGGCACTGCGGAGAGGTCTTTTCGCTGTAAGACGCAGCGAAGAGAAGAAGGGGGCAAACTGCGGGGGGAGCAGGATTTCCTGCTTCCCCCGCAGACGCATCTGCTTGCTATCGTCCCGCGCTGTGCGGGTTGCGGAGCGATCCGTGCTTGGTCAGAGCCGGGCCGCGGTCGAGCCGCAGGGTCCACTCCGGAGCTTCCGCTGACATCCTCGCCTAGATACACGTCGCTCCACGACTACATCCGCGTCCTGCGGGCGAACCGGATCCTGATCGTGGCCATGACGGTTGTCTTCGCGGTGGCCACCTACGCCGACTCCAAGCGGGCCACGAAGAGCTACACCGGCTCCGCCACGGTCGCCTTGGACAATCCCACTCAGGCCTTCGCGCTGGCCGGACTGGGCGCCGCCCAGAACGCCCAGATCCCGCTTCAGATGCCGTCGATCAACGCCGCCTCGGTTGACACGGCGGCGATCCTCAAGCCGGCTGCGGCGTCGCTGAGATCCACGTTCCCGCACGCCTCCATCAACGCGATCTACGCGGGGCTGGCAGGATCCGTCGGCGCCCGCGTGGAGGCGAGCACGAACCTGGTGGACGTGAGCGCTGCGTCCCCCAACCCGGTGCTCGCGGCCAAGATCGCCAACGCCGTGGCCCAAAGCGATGTGAACGTCACGACGGCACAGGTCCGGGCCCAGCTGACGCAGATCGCCGACGGTCTGGCCGCCCGCGTGGCCGGCATCGACAGCAATCCCGCCAACGCGCTCGCCCGCGAGCAGGACCTCGACACCATCAGCCGCCTGCGCGGACTCGCCGCCGTGATCCCGGGCGCGCAGGTCGAGGCGCGCGCGCTTGCGCCGATCTCGCCCAGCTCGCCCAAGCCGACGCGCAACGCCATTCTCGCCGCCCTGGTCGGACTCACTCTGGCGATTGTGATCGCCTTCCTGCGCGCCTCCCTGGACCGTCGGGTCCGCAGTGCCTCGCAGATCGAGCGCGAGCTCGGCGTGTCCACGCTGGGCCGGGTTCCGGAGAGCGCACTCGGACATGTGGGCCCGCTCGGCAACGGCCGCGGCGCGATGTCGGAGAAGGATCAGGAGGCCTTCCGGATCCTGCGCGCCAACGTGGACCTGCTCAACCCGGATGAGGGCCTGCGCACGCTGGCCGTCACCAGCCCTCTCGCCGATGAAGGGAAGTCGACGGTTGCCTCCTCCTTGGCCTTCGCCAGCGCCTGGGCCGGCCGGCGCACGCTGCTGGTGGAGACCGACCTACGCCGGCCGTCGCTGGCCAGCCGCTCGAAGCTGAAACCTGCGCCGGGCCTGCCCGAGCTGCTGGCCGGCTATTCGCCAGGACGGTTTGCCCCCTTCGAGCGATACGTGCAGAAGGTTCCCGGGACGGGTTCGAGCGGGAACGGTGCCACTGCCGAATCCGGATCGCAGGCCACCCTCGAGGTGCTGACCGCGGGCACGATTCCGGCGATGCCGGCCGAGCTGCTCGCCGGACCCGCCTTCCGGGAGATGCTCGTTCAGGCCCGGACGCGCTACGACATCGTGATCCTCGACACCGCGCCGCTACTGCCGGTGGCCGACACGATCGAGATCCTCCCCCTGGTCGACGGCATCCTCGTCTGCGTCCGGGTCGGACGGACTCGCGCGGAGGAGCTCAAAGCGCTGCGAGCGGCCCTGGAGCAGATTCCGCGCCGTAGCGTGGGCCTCGTCGTGACCGGTCTGCGACCCGGCGACGAAGCCGACTACGGCTACTACGCGCCCGTCCGCGACTGACTGCGCGAGCGGACCACGGCGGACAGCGAGCAAGACAGGATCGCGGCGGGTGCGCGGCCTCTTCATCGTCAACAATCCGGTCTTCGGCGGCGGCCAGGGACAGCTGCTCAGGCTCCAGGCGCCGCTCACCGCGCGCGGCTGGGACCTCGCGGCCGTCACACCGACGGGAGCGGACTCCGCCACCCGCCTGCGGGCGGGAGGCATCGAGGTGCACGAACTCCCCTTGCACCGCCTCCGGGCGCGCCCCGATCCCCGTCTTCACGCCGCCTTCCTGGGAACCCTGCCCCGTGAAGTCGCGGCCCTTCGGCGCCTGATTCGCCGTGAGCAAGTGGGCATCGTCCAGGTCCACGGCGACACCAATCCTCACGGAGCGATAGCCGCCCGCCTGGAGGGCGTGGCGGTGGTGTGGCAGCTCTACGACACCCGCACGCCCCAGCGGCTGCGCCAGGTCACGATGCCGTTCGTGACTCGCGTGGCTGACGTGATCACGACCTGGGGCGAGCGGCTTGGACGCGAGTATCCCGGCACTGCCGGCCTGGGCGAGCGCTGGGTGCCGGTGTTTCCGCCGGTGGACGGCACGCAGTTCTCGCCCCGCCCTGGCGCGCGCGAGGCGGCACGGAAGGAGCTGGGGCTCTCGCAGGACGCGATCGCGGTGGCGTGCATCGGGATGCGCAACCCGAGCAAGGGGCACGATCACTTCGTCCGCGCCCTGGGGATTGGGCGGCAGGAGCGGAGCTCCTTGGTGGGTCGGATTCTCGGACCGGCCAGCCCGGCTCACGCCGACTACGAGCGACGCTTCCGCGACGAGGCCCAGCAGCTCGGCCTGCTCGACTCGGGAGCCCTGCAGATCGCCGACGCCGGGTCAAGGGTGCCCGAGCTGCTGCCGGCCTTCGACATCCTCGCCCTGACCTCGGTACCGCGCAGCGAGGGGATGCCGACGGTGATCCTCGAGGCGATGGCGTGTGGCCTACCCGTCGTCGCCACCGATGTCGGGGCGGTGCGCGAGCTCGTCGTGGACGGCGAGACGGGCGTGGTCGTGCCCCCCCTCGACGATCCGGCCATCGCCGCCGCGCTCGGCCGGCTCGCCGACAACGCCTCGCTGCGGGCTACGCTCGGCCAGGCCGGTCGCCGGCGCTTCAACGAGGTCTTCCAGCTCGAGCGGCTCGCCGACCGCCACGCTCACGCCTACCAGCTCGCGCTCACCCACGCCGGCGCGCGCAAGAGCGGGCGCGGCGTTCGGCTCGGAGCCGGTCTTTGAGGGTCCAGAGGATCGCGTCCATGCGTTGGCGGATTGGGGCAAGGTGTTGGACCTGTGGATGTAAAGCCGCCCAGGGCCGGCATTTCATCCTCAGTGTGATCGTCGGGGCCGAGTCGAGGGAGGGGAAAGGCAGCAATGAAGCAATTCGGTCCCTGGTTTGCGCGATCTGGCAGGTCGCCGGACCTGTTCAGGCGGACAAATCGGCCGGTCTGGCGCCGTTTGGTCGGATCTGCGCGCTGCGGCGACGAAATCGGACAAGTCTCCAGATCGGGCCGAGCTTTGACCGTTTCAGCAGGTCGCAGCGAGCCCAGCGCCTGCCCGGAGAACCGTGAAATCAGCTGAGACGGCGCGGCGGAGGGCGAGTTGCCAGCAGCCTGCGTACCAGTGCCCACGTCTCGTCCGCCATCCGGGGGGCGCCGAACTCGCCCAGCGCCCGTTCCCGGCCGACGGCCCCCATCTGGGCTCGCCGCGCCGGGTCCCGGGCCAGCTCCAGCACCGCCGCCGCCAGCGGCGCGGTTTGCGCTGGCGTCAGCAGGCCGTCGACCCCGGAGCGCACGATCTCGGCCGGCCCGCCCTCGTCGACGGCCACCACCGGGATGGCGTGCGCCATCGCCTCCACCAGCACGAGCCCGAATGGCTCGGCCTGGGCGGTGTGCAGGAGCACATCGATTTGGGCGAGCTCGCGGTGAACGTCGGGCACGTGGCCGGTGAAGTCGACCGAGCCGGCGATCCCGAGCCGTTGCGCCTCTGCCCTGAGCTCGTCGCCGTAGCCCTCGTCGAGGCCAGGCCACCCGGCTCCGACCACTCGCAGCCGGGCGCCGGGTAGCCCCTCCAGGACGGCGGGCCAGGTCCGCAGCGCGAGCTCGACCCGCTTCCAGCGCTGAAGCCGCCCGACGACCCCTACGGTGATCTGGCCTCCGGGGCCGGCGCTGTGCAGATGGGCTTCCGGTGGCGGATCGAGCTCGGCCCCGGGATAGATGGCGCGCACCTCCCCGCCGCGGGGCCGGCGCTGCTGCGCCGCCGTCCAGCGCGATGAGCAGATCACGGCGCTGGACGGCAGCCAGGCTGAGACGAGGTGCATCACCGGCTTCTGACTACGGCGCTCGTGCTGCCACCACAGGTACGGCAGGCCGCCCAGCTTCGCCGCGGGCGAGGCGTACAGGTGCGCCTTGGTCACATGCGCGAACACGATCTCGGCGCCGGCCTGGTCGATGGCCCGGCTCAACGCCCGGACCACCTGGGGAGCCCGCCACGCTTCGCGCGCCCGGCCCGACTCGATCACGCGCGCGGCGAGACCCAGACTCGCCACCTGGTCGACCGCCGGGCCATCCTCGAGGAACACGCACTCAGCCTCCAGATCCGAGGGACGATGTCGCAGCAGCGAGGCGATCGTCTGATTGCTGCCGCCGGGCTGGGCACTGTGGGAAACCAGCATGACCTTCACCCTGAAAAAGCTAGCCTTTGCGGGCGCATGACACGTCGGATCCGGTATGAGCTGGGGCGTGGGTGGGGACAGCTGCCTGGTGCGCTGCCGGCGTTGGCCTTCGGTATCGCCTGGACGGTCGCCGTCGTGGCGCACGAGCGCGGCTCGTTCACGTCGATCCCGATCCTCCTGCTGCTCGGCGTGCCGCTCGTGCTCGGCTTTGTGATGCTGCTGGCCGGTCGCTGGCCCCCGGCGGGCCGCCTCGTGCTGGCCTGGATGGGCATCCTGGCGGCGGCGCTCTACACGAACCTGTGGATCACGAACCTGTACGTGATCCTGGGAATTCCAGGACTGCTCGTCTCCGCCTTCCTGGCCCGGCGCTATCCGGCCACATTCCTCGTCGCAGCTCTGGCGTCGACCTGCTTCTACGGGACCACCGAAGCTTTCCTGCACTTCTCCACCGCGGTTCCCGCCGATGCCCTGCTGGGCGGGTTGTGGCTCGGGACGATCTGGAGCTACCTACTCGACGACAAGCGGCGGCGCACGGCGCCAATGACCGGCATGACGCTGCTCTCGCTGTACACCCTGCTGTCGTTCTTCGAGATCTTCCTGTCGCCGTACGGAACGACGGTGGGCGCCCAGGACTTCCGGGGCTCCACCTGGTACATGATGAGCTTCATGCTGCTGGCGGTGGCGCCGCTGACTCGCCGCACGATCCAGCGGGCGGCCATCGGCTTCCTTGGGATTGCCTTCGTCGTCGGGGCCTACGCCACCTTCCGCTGGATCTTCGGACAGAGCCATCAGGAGATCCAGAACGCGCTGTCCCAGACGACGAACAACGACGTTAACGGCCAGCTACGCCTGTTCGGCTCGTTCGTGGCCGGCAAGGAGCTGGCGGCGTGGACATCGGCGGCGATCCCCTTCTGCCTGGCCTGCGGGCTGGCCTTACGGGGCCGGGTCCGCATCCTGGCCCTGGCCGGCTGTGCCCTGTGCGCGATCGGCATGTTCGGGGCCGACGTGAGGGTGGCGCTGGTGGGCGTGGTGCCCGCGGTGCTGATCGTCTTCGCCCTGTTCCAGTTCTCGCGGGCGTTCAGCGGCGTTCACCTCGGCACCACCCTGGGGGCTCTGGCCGCTGTGGCGGTGATCGGGGTAGGCGCGTTCGCGGTCACCCTCGGAGGGCAGTCGACGACAGCTCAGCGCTACAAGATCCTGCTCTCTCACCCCACTCAGGACGCCTCCTATCAGGCACGCGTGTTCAAGTGGCGCGACGCCCTGGCCGACATCTCGAAGCATCCGCTGGGTCAAGGGCTGGGCACATCCGGCCGCACGCAGCAGCGCTACGGGACGTTCTTGAACATCTCCAATCAGGACGTCGACAACTCCTATCTGAAGATCGCGCTCGAGCAGGGTGCGGCCGTGGCCCTGTTCTACGTGGTCGGCTATGTGCTGCTGGCGATCGGAATCGGGCGGCGCGCGCTGCGCGTGAGGTCGCCGCTCGATGCCGCGCTCGCGATCGCCGCCGTCGCGATTCTGGTCGACTTCGCGATCCTCATGTTCGCCGGCACCTACATCGAAGGCTTGCCGGCACTGGGCATCTGGTTGTTCGTGGCCCTTGGAGTGGCCGGGGTCACGCGCCGCTCCGAGCAGCCCGATTCGGTGCTCGAGCCAGCGGCGGAGAGCCCGCCGTTGCCACCCCGGTGGCCGCCGCACGCCAGCGCCGCCCCGGCATTCCCCGGCGTGACCCTCGCCGACAGGATCGACCGGGGCGCCGTTTAGCTTCTGAACGTTGTAGTTTTTTAGAGGCGTGACCGGTGTGCGCGCGTGATCCGGCGCTAACGACCTAACCGGCGGAGGTCCTGATTGGTGTTACCAGTCCGGCGGCTGGCTGCTGCCGTCCTGTCTATCTGCTGCGTGTTGGGCGGGGTCTTCTCCGTGTCGAGCGCCAGGGCCAGCTGCCCGATCGCGGGCCTGCCGATCGACTGCGTCTCGGCACCGCCGGCGGCGCCGGCACCGGCACCCGATCCGGGAGGTTCCGAGTCGCCCAATCAACCTGTGCCCTACCCGGGGAAGCTGTGGGGATTCAACCTCGGCTACCCGGCCACCGGGAGCGCGACGACGGCGCTTGCGGCCCTGGCGGCCACCGGAGCCCAGGTGCTGCGCGACAACATCTCCTGGGCCGCGTTCAGCTCCGACACTTCGCCGAGTCAGCCGATTCCGCCGGAGATGAACGCTCCGCTGGGCGACGCCGCGCCAGGTTCGGTCCTCGCCCATTACGACCAGGAGTACCTGGACCTGACCGGCGCCGGGATCACTCCCGACTTCATCATCGGGCAGGCGCCGCTGTGGGCGAGCACCCTCCATGACTGCGCTGAGACCTCGTACTTCGTCCTGCACGCGCAGCTATGCGGCAACACGCAGGATCCCGGTCAGCCGCTGTATCCGGACTCGTCCTACTACCCGCAGTGGGCCGCCTTCGTCGCGGCGGTCGCACGACGCTATCCGGAGGCGATCATCGAGGGACCGAACGAGCCTGACTACGCCTACAGCGAGCAGCAGGCCGGAGAGGGATACCCGGGCGCGGTCGATGCATCGCAGGCCGCAGCGATCCAGTGCGAGCTGTTCGACGCGGTGCGCAGCGTCGACGACCGCATGGTCCTGTCAAGCGGTATGTCGATCCCCGGTTACTACACGACCTTCATCGAGGACGCACACGGCTGCTATGACGCGTTCTCGTTCCACGCCTACCCGTATGCGACGAGCGCCGGAAGTGAGACCTACTTCGGTGCCGGCAGCGGTCTGGCCCAGGAGTTCGCCGATCTACGGAGCGCCCGGGAGGCGGCCGGCGACACGACACCGATCTGGGTGACCGAGACCGGGTTTGAGTTCACCCCGTCATCGATCGACTCGACCTCGCCGGCTGACCAGGCGCAGGAGGAGACGTTCGCGGACGCCTCCAGGCGCCTGTACAACCGCTTGATGACGATGCCCGATGTCGGCGCGGTCCTGTTCCACACCCTGCGCGACGTCAGCGACCACTACGGGTTCTTCAACAACGACTGGACACCGAAGCCCCGCGCCTGTTACTTCGTGACCCAGCATGGCGGCAGCTGGCCGGGCTGCTGATCCGCACGCAGTCCGAATTTCCGGTTCCCGACACTAGACTCCGCGGCGCGTGGCACCCGTTGACGACTCGGCACCGGCGGGGCGGCCCGCGGTCTCCGTGATCCTCCCGTTTGCGGGCAGCGACGAGGAGGCCGAGGAAGCGGTCGGGATGCTGGCGCAGATCGCGCTGCAGGCCGGCGACGAGATCATCCTGGTCGACAACTCCGGGCGAGACCCCGGGGTGCAGGCCGGCGCACCGGTGCAGGTGGTGCGAGCCTGGCGAGAGGCGTCGTCGTACTACGCACGCAACGAGGGCACGGCGGTGGCGCGCAACCCATGGCTGCTGTTCCTGGATGCGGACTGTCAGGCGCCCCCTGACCTGATCGAGCGGTACTTCTCCGCTCCGATCGCCGACGACATCGGTGCCGTGATCGGTGAGGTGCACGGCAGCCCGCAACAGGATGCGCTGGTCAGCCGCTATGCGCGGTCCCGGGGCCACCTGGGGCAGGAGGTGCACTGGCGCTCGCCGTTTCGCCCGTGGGGCGTGACCGCGAACCTGCTGGTCCGTCGGGAGGCGTGGGCCAGCGTCGGCGGCTTCCAGGAGGGGATCCGCTCGGCCGGCGATACCGAGTTCAGCTGGCGCTTACAGGACGCCGGGTGGCGGCTGGACTACCGCCCCGAGGCTGCCGTCGCCCACGAGCACCGCGACTCCATCCGCCGCCTGGCCCGCCAGGCCGCCCGCTACGCCGCAGGGCGGGCTTGGATCATGCGGCGCTACCCGGGCTCGTTCCCCCGGCCCACGCTCGTGCCGCGCCTGGCCCGCTGCGCCGCCGGGGTGGTGGTGTGGACGGCCACGGGACAGTTCGAGCGCGCCACGTTCAAAGCGCTCGACGCGGTGTACATCGTCAGCGAGTGGAGCTCTTTTTGGCTGATGCCGAACCGGGGTGCCACGGGTCGAGCGCCGCAGGCCACCACCGGCGTCGTCGCCGGTGCCTTCCCAGGGATCGGAGACGACGCTGTGCTGCCGCCCGGGGCCCACGTCGAGGCGCTATCCAGGCCGGTGCGCGTCGACCGTGAGGCGGCTCGGCGGCTCGGCGTGTCCTACATGGAGGACGACGGCGGGCTCGATCGCGCCATCGGCCTGTCCTGGCTGCTCGTCCGGGGAGGCAGGGGGGTGCGATCCGCGATGCGACGCGACTTCCGCGCCGTGCTGGAGGTGGCGCCGGCGGTCCGCCGCATGCATCAAGCCGGGGTGAGGTCGGCGCAGCCTCTGTCGCAAGACTCCACCGAGCCTGACGTCGCGCTGCTGAACGAGCTGCTCCGGGCGCTCCCCCGATGAGCGACTCGCTGACGCTGCTGCGCGTAACCCCGGCGTTCGATTGGAGGGTGGTGGACGGCGCGCCGGCCCACGAGGAGAACATCGGTGGTCTCGCCGCCCAGGTCGCGCTTCAGACGGTCGAAACGGCCACGCTCGGGATCATCCAGGAGGTCGTCACGATGGGCCTCTCCGGCCTCCCCCGGGAAGCGACCGCGGGCGATCTGATCCGGGTGCGCGCCACGAGCGGGGCCTCACTGACCGGAGTGCACCGCCGCAACCTCGCCTGGCTGTTTGGCGTGGTGGCCGCGCTGGTCCGGCGGCGACGGGATCCGCCAGATCTCGTCCACGTGCACGCCAGCGGCCTGTTCGAGCCGCTGCTGGCTGTCCTGGCCGCACGGATCGTGTTGCGAGCACCGGTGGTGCTCACCGTCCACTGCTCTGCCGTGGCCACCTACGTGCCCCAGAGCCGGCGCGACGAGATCGTCCAGGTGCTGACCCGCGCTGCGGAGCGGGCCGCGGTCAGGCGCGCGGCCCGCACGCTGACGCTCACCCGCCGGGTTGCTGCCAAGCTCGGCGCCGGGGCCGAGGCGATGCCCGACTGGGTGCAGGCCAAGCGATTCGGTCCCGGGCCACGCCGCGCCGTGGCGGCGGCGGCGTTCGCGCAGACCCACGGCGTTCCCGCCGGCGTCCCGGTCGCGGTGTTCGTCGGGCGGGTCTCGCGGGAGAAGGGCTGGCCGGCCCTCGTGGCCGCCGCTCAGACGATGACCGACCTGAATTTGCAAGTCATCGTCTGCGGAGACGGCCCGGACCTGCCGGACCTGCGCGCACGCGTCCAGGCGCTCGGCCTGGAGGCGAGGTTCACGCTGGCCGGGGCGGTCTCGCACGACGACGTGGCAGGGGCGCTCGAGCTGGGCTCGTTGCTGGTCCTCCCGTCGGCCCATGAGGAGCTTGGGAGCGTTCTGATCGAGGCGATGGCCGCCGGTGTGCCGTCAGTGGCCTACGACGTCGGCGGCACCGCCGAGGCGATCGAGCCGGGAGTCACCGGGGTGCTCGTGCCGGCCGGCGACGAGCGCGCCCTGCTCGCCGCGATCCGCTACGCGCTGACCGACCCGGAGTTGCGCGGGAGCGCTGCGGCTCGGGGCCCGCAGAAGGCTCAGGCGGAGTACGACGCCGCGTCGGGAGCCCGGCGGCTGGCCGAGCTCTATCGGGAGCTCATCGCCGGGCAAGCGCCCAGGTAGCCGGCACCGGCCCACCAGGCCAGTGCCGGCATGCGAACCTTCCCGCCGTGCGCCTGACCGTCCTCGTCGACCATTACCCCGCGCTGTCAGAGACGTTCGTGCTGGCGGAGATCGCGAGCCTGGCGGCGCTCGGCCACGACGTCCGGGTGGAGTCAGCGGCCTGGGCTCAGGTGCGGGCCAGTCAGCCGCCTGACGTCCCCGTCGCCTGCCTCGACGACGACTCGCTCTGGCGGCGTCTGTGGGACCTGGGATGGCTGGTCCTGCGCAACCCGCTTGGATGTCTGCGCGACGTTCGCTCGCGGCGCCGGTGGCGGCGGGAGGAGACGGTTCGCCCGCTCCGGGTGATCGCGCCGGAGGCTCGCCGCATCGCCCGCCACCGCTCTGAGCACCTGCACGTGCATTTCGCCGCCGGCGCGGCGCTCGATGCGCTTCGTCTCGGTCTCCTGCTCGGCCTCCCCTACAGCGTCACCGCGCATGCCTACGACATCTACCAGCGCCCCCGCAACCTGACGGAGAAACTGCGGCGAGCGGCGCTCGCCACCGGGGTGAGCGAGTACTCGGTGAGGACCCTGCGCGAAGCCGGAGGACCGCAGGCCAACGTCCAGCTGGTCGCCATGGGCGTCGATCACGAGCGCTTCCGGCGCCAGACGCCGCTTCCGGGCGGGCGAACCGTGCTCGCGGTGGGCCGCCTGATCGAGAAGAAGGGGTTCGCTCACCTCCTCGAGGCCGCCGCCCGCCTCGAGCCGAAGGGCAGCCTGAGGCGCCTGGTGATCATCGGCGACGGCCCGCTGCGCGACCAGCTCCACGCCCAGGCCAGCGCCCTCGGCCTCGACGGGGCGGTGCAGTGGACGGGAGCGCTGGATGCCGATGCCGTGCGCGCCGCGCTCGAGCAGGCCGACGTCGTGGCCATCCCAGCCGTCCCGGCAGCCGATGGCGACCGCGACGTGCTGCCGCTGATCGCGGGTGAGGCGCTCGCCATGGAGGTCCCCGTCGTAGCCAGCGACTTCGTCGCCCTGCCCGAGGTCGTGCGGGAGCCCTGGGGACGGCTGGTTGCACCGGGTGACGAGTCCGCTTTGGCGGATGCCCTGGAGGAGATCCTCGAGCTGGACAGCGCCGCGCGCGCCGCGGCCGGCCGGGCGGGCCGCGAGTTCGTGGTCCGCACCCGTGACCAGATCACCGAGGCGCAGCGGCTGATCGACCTGATCGCCGCCGCGGGAATCTGATCATCAACAGGGGAACTCGTTTAACCTGACTTCGGTGCTGCCGTTCGCAGCGAGGAGATCGGGAACGCGCCCGGCCGTCCAGCGGTCTCGTCTGGCCCATGCCGCTTTCGCGGTTGCAGTGGCCACCCTCGCCTGGGTCGCGGCGCTGCTCGGCGCCGGAGTGCCGGCGTCGAGCGGAATGGTGCGGGCGACGCGGCTAGCCGATGCAACGCGGGCCGGCACGGGTCCGGCAGCGCGTGTGGCAAGCGACTTTCTGGCCAGCACGACGGTCGAACCCGGCGTCCGCTCGCGCCTGCCGTCCCGGCGAGTGCCCGGGTCGTTTCTGGGTTTCTCGATCGAGTACAACTCGGTGCTCGACTACACGGGCTCCTACGTGCCCGGCCTCGATGCGCCGTTCGCCGCCGTGGTGAGCCGGCTTGGCGCTTTCGGCGGGGGATTGCCCAGCCTCCGGTTCGGAGGCGTCTCCACTGACGAGTCCTGGTGGGATCCCAACGGCAAGCCGGCGCCCAGCGGGATCCACATCAGCCTCAACCCGTACTGGGTGAACGGGGTCGGCAGCTTCGAGCAGGCCGAGAGGACCCCCCTGATCTTCGGCCTGAATTTGGGCCAGCCATCGACCAGCTACGCGCTGAACTGGGCCAAGGAGGCAACCACAGCCTTCGGGCGGCGGGTCACGTTCGAGTACGGCAACGAACCCGACCTCTACGGGATGAGCTTCCCGTTCATCAACGCCGAGGGCAAGCGCGCCTATACGACGCCCCTGCGGCGCGACTGGTCGTTCGCGGCCTACATCAAGGAGTTCACGAAGAAGGCGACGCTCCTGCACAAGCACGTGCGCGGCATCAGGCTGGCAGGCCCTTCCCCCATCACCTTCGCCTGGGACAGCCTGATCCCCGAGTTCGTCCGGGACGAGCACACGCGGGTGAGCATGGCCACCGCCCACGTCTACCCGATGTGCACGTGTGTCACCAATCCGGACGAGACGTCCTACCCCTCGCTGGCCCACATCCTCTCGGCCACGAACGTGTTCGCGCCACTGACCGAGCTGGCCCCGGCGATCAACTCGGCGCGCAGCCATCACCTGGGCTTTCGCGTGAGCGAGGCGGGAATCATCTCGGGCGGCGGCGGACGGCTCGGGGGCTCCTTCGCCGGTGCGCTGTGGGGGCTGGATTTCATGTTCACCCTGGCCGAGGCGGGCGGGAGCGGGGTCAACTTCCACACCAGCGGGACCTACACACCGGTGTCGATCGGCTATGTGGGAGCGCTCGGCTCAGGTGGACACTGGGTGATGAGTGCCCATCCACTGCTCTACGCCATGCTGATGTTCGCGCAGGCCACGGGCGACGGAGCGCGGCTGCTCCCTGACTCCACCTTCCTGGACAGCGCGCGCCGGGCTGGGGCGAACATCCTCATGTGGGCGACCGTGGATCGCTCCCGCACGGTCCACGTCGTCGTGGTCAACGAGGACCAGCACGACGCCGGGCAGATCCGGATCCGGATCCCGTCCGGCCGTGGAGCCGGCTCGCTCATCCGCCTCACCGCGCCCTCACCCGGATCCACGGCCGGCACCACCCTGGCCGGGCAGTCCTACGCTCCCGCCAGCTCGGACGGCCAGCTCCAGGGCGCGTATTTGTCGGCTCGCGTGGGCCGCGCGTCCGGCGGCGTCTACACCTTCTCGATGCCGACCACCAGCGCCGCCCTGCTCACGGTCAACACCAAGTGACGCCCGGCCTTCAGATCAGCGGCGTCCGGTAGCGGATCGCCCCGCGCACGACAGCGGCGAGCTCCACGGCGTCGTGGATGACGAAATACGGAGCGGCCCACACGGCGCCCCCTTCCGCCCGGGCGCGCTCCAGGTAGGCGGGCGCCAGGGGCGCGAAGCACCATGATCTGATGGGCAGCAGGCGTCGCGGGACGAGAAAGCCAAGAGCGGCGCGGACGAGCAGGTAATGCGACTTCTTCCAGAACACGCCGTAGGTAAGGGTCGACCGCAGCTCCGGATAGCGAGCGTAGATCCGCATCGTTTCGTGCCAGCGCCACGCGACCTTGAGCTTCCCGACCGGTCCGAGCTGATGCACCGCGTGCTGCATTACCGCCTGGTCGGCGAACACCGAATCGGCGCCGGCGGCAAAGCAACGCCAGGCGAGGTCGGCGTCCTCGCCACCCGGGACGGTGAAGGTCACCTCGTCGAAGCCGTTCGCGCCCTCGAGCAGGGGACGCGGATAGAACACGTTGCACGTCTGGTAGTACGGGCCCAGGCTGTGGACTCGCAGGGTCCGAGCGAAGGGGCCGTCGTTCGAGGCCTCGAGCGGGTCGGGGTCGGTCCGGCCCTGGACAACGCGCGTCCGGCTTCCCTCAAAGGCGGCTATCCCCGCCTCCAGCCACTGCGGAGTAGCCCGGCAATCGTCGTCGGTGAAGGCGATCAGCGGCGCCTGCGCCGCCCGCCAGCCGGCGTTGCGGGCCGCCGCCGGACCCGCGGGGCGCTCATGGCGCAGGGTGCGCAGCCTGAGGATCCCGGCGCTCTGTTCTTCGGCCAGCACCTCCGGCGTCTCGTCGCTGGAGCCGTCGTCGACGACCACCACCTCGAAGTTCTCCGGCCCGAGGGTCTGCTCGCGCAGCGAGCGCAGGAGCGCGCGCAGGCGGTCGGCACGGTTGTGCGTGGCGAACACGACCGACGCGGCAGGCTCTGACACGTTCGGCACCCTAGCGAGGTTCGGGACCCTAACGAGATGGGTACCTTGTCGGAGCATGCGCAGCTTGTTGGCAGGGGTTCTGCTGGCTGCGGCCGTCGGCTTGCTCGCCTTCGGCTGCGACGCGGCGGCCTCGGCACCGGCGCGGCGGTCGGCGGCCTCGGCAGCGGCGGTACCGAAGGTCCACCGGCGGATAGCGCTGATCGGCTTCAACGACAACTCGGTGGCTCAGGGGCTCGTCTCGCCGGCCATCGATGCTGACCTGCTTGCCTCCACGGGAGC
>Ga0335074_10001360_pt1 | contig 33178 bp, 30 predicted proteins | sample Lox_Sample_23_FD_206715 | JGI IMG/M metagenome (GOLD analysis project Ga0335074, IMG submission 206715) | Soil microbial communities from Loxahatchee National Wildlife Refuge, Florida, United States - Lox_Sample_2.3 | ecosystem: Environmental > Terrestrial > Soil > Wetlands | place: USA... | reverse complement strand
ATAATTGTCATGCATTGCTCGCCAGAAGGCTGTCAGTCGCTGCTGCCCGTCCAGGAGATTTTGGGTTACAGTTCCGGTCGTTCGATCGGCACTCACGATGTAGCGGGAGACAAACTTTTCAGGCCCAGCAACTTCCAGCACAAGGGTGACTCCGACCGGAAGATTGCTAATGATGGTGTTTAAGAAGCTCGTAATCCTTCCCCGATCCCATGCCTCGAACCGCTGAAATCGTGGCAGCTTCACCGATCCCTGATCGATCTGATTAAACCAGGCACCGAGTGTGCGGTCCTGAGCTTTGCTGGATTGCTGCATGATGCTCATCCGTGTGCTCCCTCTAAAGTCAAATCAAGACCATCTTACAGCCTCGTTAGATTTCGGTAGGATGATCGGCAAACAGGTCGCTATGTAGGCCCTGGTCCAAGCACGGCGGTGCAAACACCCAATCATTCGAATTTTCCCAGCTATTCCCGCTAGGAATAGCTGTCCGCCGAACATTCATTGGACTTGTTCGTTTAGTGTGGTTAGGTTTGCGCCAGAAGCAGCCGATTCGAGGCGCTGCGGGAGGTGCAAATGCCAAGTTGGTCACAAGTTGATCTGATTTCCCAAGTTCAGCGTTTAGTCGGGTCGAAGTGGGCGCGACCAACCACTGCTGTCCTCGCCATGCTTCTTCTCTTGCCCGTCGTCGCACTGGCGCAGGGCTCCCCATTCGACACCGGGTTCAACGCCATACAAGGTCTTTTCACTGGCACGATCGCGAAGGTTGCAAGTCTGGTAGCAATTGTCATCGGGGGCTATGGATTTGCGCACGGCGAACCCGGCGCGAAAAAGGCGCTCGCCGGCGTTGCCGCCGGAACGGGTATTGCGGTTATGGCTGTGAATGTCCTGAGTTGGCTCTGGGGTGTATAGCGCTCTCCAACCCGCGCTGAGACGAGGGTTTTATGCCCGACAAACCACAGCAGAAGCATCGCACAAATCGAGTCTTCAGGAGCCTGCATAAGCCGCTCACCTACTTGGGCGTTGAGCGCACGTTGTTTTACTTCGTCTGCGTCGGCGCCGTGGGGGCCTTCAATCTCTTCAATTCCATCGGCGCAGGTATCGCCGTCTTCATAGGCGGCTTTGCCTTCGGCCATTGGGTAACGAACAGCGATCCGGCATTCCTCCGCATCCTGGCCAAGTCCGAACGCTACAAACTGCGCTACGACGCGGCCAAACAGCACGTCACTCCCGTGGAGGTAGTGTGATGCTCCGTCTCGATAAAGTCATTAAGCCCTGGAAAGAAAGCGCGGCGCTGAACGACCACATCAACCTCTACGGCTTCTGGAATGAGACGGCCTTCCTCACCAAAAGCGGCGATCTAGGCATGGTTCTCAGTGTCCCTGGCGTGGACTACGAGAGTTTGGACCGCTCGGAACAGGAGTATGCGGTCAAGCGATTGGAGGCAGCGCTCAAAGCGATTGGGCCAGGCTTCCATGTTTACCAGTACCTCTTTAAGTCGAATCGGCCCGACATTCCATTCGCCTCATATGATGACCCCATTGTCGAAGCGGCCATTGACCAGCGACGGAAGTTCTTTGAAGCGAAGCGGGACCATCTCTATCAAGTTGAAATCTTCTACTGCATCCTGCTCGAAGGCTCCCGGTCAAAGACCGGCGTCGGCACGGCGCTTGCTCGCCTGTTACGCGATCCTGAGGGCGCGATTGCCGAACTCAAATCGCAGTTCACCAACGACAGCATGAAGAAATTGTTGCGGACACATATCGAGCGCGATCTTCAGCGGCTCGACCAACACGTGCAGGCATTCGTTCGCCAGCTAGTGGATTTCATGCAAATCGAGGTGTTGAATCGGCAAGGGCAATTCACGTTTTTTCGCCGCTTGCTCAATTATGACGATTGGCGTGTTGCCGGTAGGCCGCAATCCACCCAGTTTCTCGACTATCAGGCGGTCAACTCCGACATCGAAGCCGAACGCGATCATCTGCGGGTAGGCGATCACATCGTCCGTGTGCTGACGATGAAAGAAGCCATCACAGAGACGCGGCCCCTAGTGCTCGACGCGCTGCTGAAGATTCCGGCCAACTTCTACGTGGTCACAGAGTGGACGCCGCTCCCCGCGGACAAGGCCCGCAAAGAAGTGAACAAGCGCCGCCGCCACTTCAATATGTCAAAGACCGGATTCGTCTCGCAGATGGGCAACGACGCGACCAAGACGAACCCGCGCGACGTGCTGGTGGACGAGTCCAAACAGGCTGACATCGAGAATCTTGGCGATTGCTTGCGAGCTCTCGGTGACGGTCAATCGCTTGGCGATTTCTCGCTCACGATTGTACTGTACGGTCGGTCACGGATAGAACTCGATCAGCTCGTGTCCGAGTTTACTGGCGTCTTCACCAACGCGGACGGCAATCTGTTTGCGGAAACCTACAACCAGCTGAACGCATACTTCGCGACCGTGCCCGGCAACTATGCATTGAACCTTCGCAAGCTGTACCTGCTGAACACGAACTACGCCGACCTTTCCTTTCTCTTTACGATCCTTCCCGGCGAGAAGACGAACGCGCACCTCGGAACGGAGTGCCTGGCAGTCGTCGAAACCGACAACAGCACCCCCTACTTTCTCAACCTGCACACCCGCGACGTTGCACATACCCTGATTCTCGGTATGACGGGCAGTGGGAAGTCCTATCTTTGCGTTTTTCTGCTGCAGAATGCACAGAAGTACAAGCCGCTGACTTTCATCTTTGATATCGGCGGCAGCTTCCACTCGCTTACGACGATATTCGAAGGCTCGTATCTCAATGTGGGTCAGGAAGCGCGGGACTTCACCATCAACCCCTTCTCGCTGCCCCAGACCAAAGAGAACCTGCAGTTTCTCTTCAGCTTCTTCAGAGTACTCATTGAGGGCAACGAACAGCGCTATCGTCTGGACTTCAAAGAAGAACGCCGGCTGTGGGATGCGATCGAGCGGATTTACGTACTGGAGGAAAACCAGCGCACGATTTCGAATTTTGGGAACATCATTGGCGAGTTAAAAGAACGTCTCCACCGCTGGACCCGCGGTGGACAGTACGGCTTCCTCTTCGACAACGCCGAAGACACACTTTCGTTCAAACGCTTCCAGACGTTTAACTTCCACGGTTGGAATGATGCGCCCGAAGTTCTGGAACCACTTCTGTTTTATGTTTTGCATCGGGCGTCGAATGAAATCACCGACCCGAAGAACCTCGGCACCTCCAAGTTCTTTCTGCTTGATGAGGCGTGGCTGTTCATCAAGAACGAGACCATTCGTAATTATGTGGTGCAGGCGCAGAAGACCTGGCGCAAGCACATGGCGGCGATGATCCTTGCCACGCAATCCATTAAAGAACTTGAGGAATCGGGGATGCTGGCGATAGTGGCGGAGAGTTGCCCGACAAAGATCTTCCTCGCCAACCCGGACATGAACCGGGAAGTTTATCGCGAGGCGTTTCATCTGAACGACACCGAACTGGACCTTATCGACGGCCTTGTTCCACCGGGCCAAATGCTGATTCGCAAGGCGCAGACCTCCAAGAAAGTGCATTTGAACGTCGATTCGGTCACGCACTGGATGGCAACAAACAACGCGCGCGACAACCTAAAGAAGAGGGAATATTTTGACCGCCACGGTTTCGCGGATGGGCTTCGCCATCTAGCGGAGGAGTGGCCATACCAGCCACGTGGGCTCGCCGTATCAACCACCAACAGCAACCCGTAAGGAGAGAAGTATGCGACACCTAGGATTCATCGTTGATTGTGTTTTGGTGGTTTTCTCTATCGGTGCCCTAGCCCAAGACTCTGCACGCACTGTGCAGTATCACTCGCAGGACATCGTTCCCATCCGCGCCAAGGTGAAATATACGACCCTTATCGAACTACCCACGACCGAGAAGATCATGGAAGCCGCCACGGGTGACAAGGAGTTCTGGATTGTGGACGTGGTCGGCAACTTCTGTTTTGTGCATCCGGCGAAACAAGGCATCAGCTCCAACTTGAATCTGATTACGGACAAGGGGAACATCTACAGTTTCACTCTCCAGGATATTTCTGCCACATCGACCACTCCTGATTTGAAAGTGATCGTCGAACCCGCCGATCGCTCTGCCATCGTTGCCGCCAGCGGCCCCCCGCAGTTCGTACCCGTCGCCCAACTCGAACAATCGAGGCAGCAGCTTGCCGCTTTGCAATCGCACGTCGAGCAGGCGGTAGATGAGTACAAAAGCGCCTATCCGACGCGGCTCAAGTTCGACTATGCCTACAAGGCAAACGAAGCTCCTTTCGACATTCAGTCGATCTATCACGACGACAGATTTACCTACATCAAGACGAATGCGCCTGAGAAGTTCAGTGTCTATGAGATGAAAGACGGCAAACCCAACCTTGTCACCTACGACCTCCGGGAGGGGACGTATATCATCCCGAAGATCATGGACAGCGGATACGTGGAGCTGGGCAAGAAGCGAATGGAATTCACGCGCAAGGGATCACCGTCATGACCGAGAACGTCTTCACTTCCCACACAGAGCCGCAAGCGGAACCAACGTTGCGCCGCAACCTGGAACTGCCGAAGGGAGTCTTGCAGAAAAACCTGAAGACCTTCGTTTATCTGGGTGCGGCGTTGCTCGTAATTGTGGCGGCGCTCTTCAGTTCGTCCGGCAAGAAGACCCCCGCGCAACAGGCCAGCGCGAAAGGGCAACCACCGCAACCCACCTTGCAGGACAACACTGACAGCAACGTGCAGGAGTGGAAGAACCAACTTCAGGAGGAACGTCAGAAAGAGCAGCAGGCAGCAGTAGCCGCCGCTGCGATGGCAGATCCGTCGCTCGTGTCTGCGACGCCCCAGCAACGGGCTGCCGCCGCGGCCTATGGACCGACCGGCATTGCCGCGCCCTGCGTTCCGGGCCAACCCTGCCCGCAAGCGCAGCAGGGCAACATGCAGATGCAACTCACGCCGGTGCAACAGCAGGCGCAGTTGATCGCTGCGAAAGAACGCGAGCGCGCTGACAACTCCCGTTTCGCTTCCAATCTTGTGTACTCCCGCTCTGCCGATCCGCCGCAACAACAACAGCAGCAAGGCCAGACTGTTTCCGCCCAGTATGGCCCTAGCGAACGGCAGACCAACAGCAGTCTCGTCTCACCACCAGCCGAAGGAAAACTGGAGGACACACCCGGAGGCTATAAACGTCCACTGGAGGCCAATATCGATTCAGCCGTCGGTCAGCCCTATCTCGTCTACGAGGGTTCGATTCTCGACACTGTTCTCATGAATCGTCTGGATGGAGACGCTGTAGGGCCGGTTAAAGTCCTGGTCTCAAATCCGCTGTTTTCGCACGATCATCAACACGTCATCATTCCCGAGGGAACGGTTGCTTTAGGCGAGGCAAAGAAGATTGGAGCGGCGGGCTTTGGCCAACAGCGCCGAATGGCCGTGGTTTTTCACCGACTAATTATGCCGGATGGTTACTCGGTCGATCTCGACCAGTTTCAGGGTCTCGATCAGATCGGAGAGGAAGGACTGAAAGATAAGGTCAACAACCACTACCTCCAAATCTTCGGCACCTCGATCGCGTTGGGTGTGATTGCTGGAGCAAGCCAGATCACGCAGGGTGGCGGCACCATCACCACGAGCGGTTCGCAGGCGTTCACCAACGGGGCGGCGGCCAGTGTTTCGCAATCTGCAGCCACAATCCTTGACCGCTTCATCCAGATACCGCCGACCATAACGATTCGAGAGGGCCACCGCGTGAAAGTGTATTTCACCCAGGACTTGCTTCTTCCTGCGTACTCCAACCACACTATCCCCCAGACCTTTTGAAGGAGGCGATATGCGCAAAATCATCGTTGCCATTGCAATGCTCGCCAATCTGGTTGTCTTACCCGGATGCAAGAAGCAGGTTGCATGCGATCCGGCGGATTCGGACGAAGTATGCAAAGCATTCCAGCAATGTCTTCGTTCGGATACCTCGGCTGAAGTCTGCCGGATGGGAGAGCAGGACGCTAACAAACTCGAAAAAAACAAGAAGCACTGATTACCCAACAAGGAGGTCTCCCAATGAAACGCACCAGTCTCACCCTCGCCGCAATGTTGTCCATCATGCCCGCCAGCATCGCGCACGCACAGTTCGGGTCGGGGATTGTGTTCGATCCCACGCAGTCGGCCCACGCCATCACCCAGATCGAACACGAAGAGCAATCCATCAGCAACCAAGTGCAACAGATCGAGAATGGCCAGCAGATTTTCTCCAACACCGTCAAGATCGCAAGCACGGCACTCCAAACCTACAACCAGGTGAAGCAGCAGTACAACCTCTACCACCAGATGATCCTTGCGCCGCGGATGCTTTATTCACGGTTTCTCTCGCCGACGACGGACCTGCGGATGCTGCAACAGATCTCGAATACCTACGGCAATTCGGCAGTCTGGGTCAACTCCGCCAACACCGGAAATGGAGCTTCAGCCTCCTACCAACAAGTGAGCGTTCCCCGCACCAACAGCATCATTCCGGGCTACGGCAGTTTCAGCACCTCCGGGCAGCAACAGATTGCCGCACAGGGCGCCACGGTCGATATCAGCGATTCTGTACTGACGAACAATCTCGAAACGCTTGGAACGATTCGGGCCAATCAGACGGCAAGACAGACCGACATCGCCAATCTGGAAGCTGCGACACAAACCCAAGATCCAAGCCAGCAGACCATCATGGCGGAGCTTCAACGCATCAACCAGGCTTTGCTTCTGCAATTGCGGACTATGCAGGATGCCAATCAGATCAATGCCAATCTTGCGCTTCAAGAGATCGTTGCCCAGAAACAACAGCAGGACGCACTAAAGGCGGGATTCCAGGACACTGCGAACTACGCGAGCACCTATCAGACACACGTTGCGCCCGCCTACAACGGTGGCGCACAAGCCCTGACCTATTGATCGTCGATGTACCCGCGCGAGGTGATGTATGGGAGTCCTGAATTGGATCACGCAGGGATGTGACGCGCTGACCGCCACAGCGTCGCCCACAATAGATGCTTTGGGGGTTCGCATGTGCATCGCGCTCGCGACCATCATGCTCGTCTGGTTTGGGGTGCAGGAATCGCTGGCCTCCACCCACGGAGGCCAGGGTTTCCACATGGGGAAGTTCCTCAGCTTCTTCATGCTGATCACCTTCGCCTATACCCTCGTGCGATTCTACGACAGCAGCATCCCAGGTGTTGGCCAATCCTTCCGCGGCTTTATCAACAGCGGTGCGCAGTACCTTGTCTCGGTCATCGGCAGCGACAGCATCACGAGTATTCAGAACACGCTAAATCAGGCTCAGGCCACGAGCGGCCCCGGCATGGTGAAGGCCCTGATGAATCCCTACTACGCCATCGTGTACGTCATTATTCAAGTCCTGATTGCCACCTTCTCCGCCGTGGTCAGCGCCATCGTCGCATATGGAGCAATCGCGAGCGCAGTCATTGGCCTCCTCGGTCCCGTATTCATCCCGTTTCTTGTCTTTGACAAGCTGGAGTTTCTGTTCTGGGGATGGCTCCGAGCATTCATTGGGTTCTGCTTCTATAAGGTGCTCGCCGCGGCCGTCCTGAGCATCCTGGCACACCTGCTCGCGCAGTATTACACGGAACTGGTCAACTTCTCCGATCCCGGCAACATGGTGCAGGAGCTTCCATTGCTGATCTTGTTGGTACTGGTCAACATCTACATCCTCTTCAAGATTCCTGCCATGACCATGAGCATCTTCTCCGGATCGTCCGGCGGCCATGGCGGTGGAATGGGCGGGATGATCACAGCGGCAATTCTCAGGGCGATCTGAGCAGGAGGCATTCATTCATGAGCAGCAGTACAGAGCCATCCCACGAAATCACCCGAGCTGCGGAGCGGTATCTGGAACAGTACGGCGACCCGCTTGTCATGAACACCTATTTGAAGGTGACCGTTCTTGTGCTCGCCGGCGTCTGTATCGCGCTGTCGGCGCTCACCTTCAAGAGTCAGCAAGCCCTCGCCAACATGCACCCACTCATCGTGCGGATTAACGATGTGGGCCACGCAGAAGCCATCGACTATCGGAACTTTCAGTATCGCCCGCAGGAAGCGGAGAACAAGTATTACCTCACCCGGTGGGCGGAACTGTATTTCAGCCGCAATCGTTTCACGATCGAACGTGATCAAACGCAGTCGCTCTACTTTCTCAATAGCGACGTGCAACGCGCCGTGATCGACCAGGAACGCAAGGACAACAGCATTCAGAACTACATCAAAGACAGCACCTTGCCGTATGTCGATGTGGAGATCAAGAACGTCATCCTAGACGACCTACGACAGTCACCGTATTCGGCGCGCATCGAATTCGAAAAGGTGTACACCAACCCCGCGGATCATTCCGAACTCAAGCGGGAGCGATGGACCGCCAGTGTCACCTATGTCTTTCGCGAGAATGTGAAAAACAATGAGCTTGCCGTGAACCCCCTTGGTCTGACGATCGTCCGCTTCCGGGCAGACCAGGCATTCAGCTAGGGATTCATCGACCTGCCCAGAGGCTTATTCATGTCCTTTCATGCTGCAAATCCGGCTAGCTTTTCCTACCTGTCCTCGTGTGCGGTGGAGTCGGCGAACAAGAGCCTTTCGACGCGCAACTGCGGGGGCGAGTTGCGCCCTTCTTACAGCGGATATGCCAGCTCGAATCGCATTGCAATTGCGGTGAACTTCCGCAGCCAATGTGCAGATGAGAACTTTGCTCTGGCATGTGTCTGCCGTTATGTATCCCGCCTTTTGCTCGGTCACAGCTTCGGGGCCTTTCCGGCGCCCGGCGGCACTCGGTCTTCTGCTTCGCATTTCGCGCCCCTTCGGGGTCTCGGTTCCTCCCAAAACAAGTTTGACAACGACGGCAAAGTACGCCGTGCAAACTTCTTTCGGGCCCCTCCCAGAAAGCAGATCTTCGGCACTTGGGAGCCGGGCCCACTCGCTAAGCTCCGCCCAGTGTGACCCGAGCAACAACGGGCGAATTCAACAAACGGAGACACTCTCATGTACCAGAACAAAGTAACCCTCATCGGCTTTCTCGGCAGCAACCCAGAAGTTCGCACCGCCAATAACGGCAGCTTCACGACACTCTCACTGGCAACCAAGTCCTCCTACAAGAAAGACGACAAGTACATCTCGCACACCGAATGGCACCGTTGCGTTGTCTTCGGCAAACTCTCGGAGTTCGCCAGGACGCTCACAAAGGGCGCACACGTCCAGATGGAAGGCGAACTGCGCAGCCGGGAGTACGACAGCAAGAAAACGGACACGAAGCAGCGCGTCTGGGAAATTCGGGTCGCTTCGATCCTGAAGCTAGATCGCGCCGAGAGGGCCGCCCCGGAAGATCAGGATCACGATGAAGTGCCCCAGGAGGAAACGACCGCATAGGCCCTTGCTCTTCACTCTCGGAAGCCCGGCTAAACGCTGGGCTTCCATGGCTGTGAGGTTCCCGCTATGAGCTTTGAATTGATCCTTCCATTCCTTCGGCCCATCGAGGCCCTGCTTCTCGACGAAAACGTCAGCGAGATCATGGGCAATCCCGACGCCTCATGGTGGTACGAACGCGACGGCATCATGTTCCAAGAGCAGAACATTTCGTTCGACGCCGGCAAGCTACAAACCGGCCTCGAAGTTATCGCCAATCAACTCGGTAAGAAGCTCGACGAGGACAACCCACTCCTGCACGCACAACTCCCTGACGGGAGTCGGTTGGCGGCAGTCATCCCGCCGGTTGTGCGCTGTACACCAGCACTCATCATCAGGAAATTCACAAGCCGCCACTACACAGCTGATGATCTGATCGCTCGCGGCACGCTGACGCGGGCGCTTGCGGACTTCTTAGCCGAGCAGATTCGCAGCGGTAAGACGCTCCTTATTAGTGGCGGAACCGGTACCGGCAAGACCACGCTATTGCGGATACTGGCAGACTTTATTCCCGAACAGGATCGCCTCGTTGTCATCGAGGACACCTCCGAACTTCAGATCCAGAAGCCGAACATTCTGCCGACGGAATGCCAGACTGATACGTTCAAGGCCAAGATCACTTTCGACGACCTACTAAAGTCCGCTCTCCGCTGGCGACCGGACCGCATCATTCTCGGGGAAGTCCGCGGAATCGAGGCACGAACGCTGCTCGATTCCTTCAACACGGGCCATGCGGGTTCAATGGCTACGATCCACGCCAACTCGGCGGAGAAAGCCCTTCACCGTTTCGCCAATCTCGTGATGCGCAGTCACGCGCAAAGCACGTTCGCCGATACCGAAGCCGAGATCGCAGAGGCTGTCGATTTTGTCGTCCATGTTGAACGTCAGCCAGGCCGCCGCATTGTCCGCGAGGTGCTTGCGCTTCGCGGCTATGACCGCGACGCGAAACGCTTCCTTATTGAGGCCGTTTTCGAGGTACAACCTGCCTCAACATCAGCACGGAGTATGGCACCTATTGCTGCTGACTTGCCAACCAATTCTGCGCTGAAAGATTCCCGGATTCCACTACCTATAAAGGAGAACCAACATGCCACTGCTTGAGATCAACCAGAGCCGCCACATCTGTGCTTCTGTCCGACTCGATGAGGTCACCGCCACACAGGTCGATCAGTACGCCGCCTTCATCCGCGCATCCGCGGACGATGTTGTCGATAAGGCGCTCAATTATGTCTTCTCGAAAGACCGTGACTTCCAGGACTTTCTCAAGACGCCACAAGCCAAGCAGGTTGCTTCGACTTTGCGGGTGCGTAAAGGTCCGAGCAACGGTGCGGCGGAACAGACTGCAAAGAAGCTTGTAGCCGGGGTGGAGTCGACGTCTTCTGTGCGTGCGGTAAAGGCGTGATCCACCGTCAATTTCGTGGTGCTGCCAAAACGGTGCTTCGCACCGGAAGAATTTTGACACTCCACCCCTTCGAGGGTCGTGCAGGTATACCACGGTAAACGTGCACATAACGGAACACTTATGAAATGCGGGTATACGTCGGTATACCTGCACTGCAGGCACTCCACATGCCCTTACTTGCCCAACACAACGACTCGCAAAGAACCCAGAGGAAGACTGTTTTCCGAAATGCAACGGTATGCCTCAAGTTAACTCAACAAGAGGTTCAGCTCCTCGATCAGATCGCGACTGCAAAAGGCGTGGCACGGAGCGAATGGATGCGGGATGTAATCCTCCGAGAGCTGCGCGGAGACTCGGCCAACGATCCATCTCTGGCGGAGATTCTTGGAGTTCGCTTGCTCCTGGTCAACGTGTTGCGGCCTCTGGCCGCTGGCCAGAGACTCACGCCGGAAGCGTTCGACAAACTGCTCGACGAAATCAGCGAGGCCAAGCATCAACTCGCTGGAAAGCTGGCCGCTTCCGCTGGAAGGAAATAGCGATGGCAAGGACAAAGTGGGGACGCAAGGAATCCATCATCTGGCCGCCGCACAGCCCGATTTATACGTATGGGGCGGTATTCATGGCGCTCGTTCTTACCGGACTTTTTCTTTACTGTCGGTTCACCTTCGGCAACAGCCCGATACAGAGGTTCTACACGCCCACGTACATCCGATCGAGCGTTGCAGGAGCAATCGGAGCGAGCCGCCGAGACAACTACCGAATGCTCATGGTGGGCGCTCGCGGAATTCAACCGCATCTGGCGACGAACACCGACGTGACGGAGGGCACGACACCGCAACCGGGCGGCAAGCCCATCCCGCTCGCGCTTTCGCAACCCGCCCTCCAGCGCGGCTATACGATCCTTTACCTGGCACCGCAGCAGAGCTATATCGACGCGTCCTTGAGTGCCTACCTCAGAAGTGCGGTTTACGGGAGCGAGGACCTTTTCGATCTCTACAAGCTGCCGCTGCTTTTCGGTCTGCTATCACTGGTCATCCAGTTCCCGTTTTCCATCGCCAAGGACGTTCGACGGCGCAAGGCGCTGAGATACGGACGACGACTGAAGGGCCCCGAGATGATGACTCCGAGGGAGTTCAACGACAGGGTCACAGGGGATGGGATAGGCATTAAGACAAATGAAATGAAGACAATGATCCGCATACCGAAGCGGGCGGAGGCCCAGCACATACAGATCATCGGAGATACCGGAGCGGGCAAGACTATGATCATGCTCCAAATTCTTCGGCAGATAAAACATCGTGGCGATTCCGCGATCGTGTACGACCCCGCACGAGAGTTCGTCAAACGGTTTTACGACCCGAAAAACGGCGACGTGATCTTAAATCCGCTCGATAAGCGGTGTCCCTACTGGGGGCCCTCTGAAGAGCTCCGCCGACGCTCCGAGGCGAAGGCTCTGGCGGTGTCCCTCTTCCAGCCGCCGCAGGACAAAAAGGGTGAGTTTTTCATCGAGTCCCCTCAGAAGATCTTCGCCTTCCTATTGGCCTACGGCCCGACCCCAGAGGAGTTGGTGAAGTGGATGTCGGACCCGCAGGAGATCGACCGAAGGCTGAAAGGAACGGAGCATGCTCACCTAATTGACCCGAGAGCACACCAACAGCGTGCTGGAGTTCTTGGCTCGCTTGGACTCGTCGCCGACAGCCTCCGCCTCTTGCCGAATAAGGGCGACGGGAATGGCGAGTGGTCGGCCACAGAGTGGGCTGAAACGCGACAGGGATGGATCTTCATTACTTCACTCCCGGCAGAACGTGAAGCACTTCGACCGCTTCAGAGTCTATGGATCGACCTGCTCGTCTTGCGTCTGCTAAACGAGCCGAAGGAGGGCCAGAAGCGGGCATGGTTCGTGATCGACGAATTGGCCAGTTTGCAGAAGCTCCCACAGCTCCATACCGCCATTACAGAAAATCGCAAGAGCAATAACCCTGTGATTCTGGGTTTCCAAGGAAAGGCCCAACTGGAATACCTTTACGGCCACCTGGCCGAGGTTATGCTGTCGCAGCCGGCTACGAGCATTTGGCTGAAGACGAAAGAGCCGACCGCTGGCGAGTGGGTCAGCAAGTTCATCGGAAAAGTCGAGATCGAACGGCTACGCGAGACCCACTTCGACGGTTCCCGCGCTGGGAGAAACTTCGCGCTGGATCGCCAAGTTGAACCGCTAGTGATGGAGTCCGAAATCTCCGGACTCCCGGACCTCCACGCCTATATGAAATACGAGAACTATGTGACGCGGTTCTCATTCCCGTACTTCGATATGCCGGTTGTAACGAGCGACTTCGATCTCCGCGACACGCCCGAAGACAAGCTCCCCTACGATCCAAAAAACATCGGAGCGGCTAAGCCCCAGTTGCGTCCGCTTGAGTTGAAGCCGGAAGCAAATGTGCCCACGTCGTCGCCGCGAAAATCGCCGCGGACAGCGACTGAGATACCGCAGCGGGAGATGGATCTTGAAACGAACGTCAACACCCAACAAAGCCTCAATCTTCGGGGATAGTAACTGCGATGCTGACCATTTCAAAACCGCTCTCTGCTGGCCAGGCGAAGACCTACCACCAGAAGGAGTTCACCTCCAAAGATCAGAACTATTGGTCTCAGCGCGGAGTGATCGCGGGTGAATGGCAAGGGCGGCTGGCCGAGCAATTCGGCCTTGCCGGGATGGTCTCTGCCGAGGCTTTTGCGAAACTCAGCCAGGGCCAGCATCCGCAGACCGGCGAGCAACTCGTTCGGCAAAGGGCGTCGTATGAATATCAGGATGCGGATGGAAAAACTGTCAACACGATGGAGCACCGGGCAGGCTGGGATGCGACCTTCTCGGCGCCCAAATCTGTCTCGCTCACGGCGCTAGTCGGCGGCGATGAGCGTGTGCGCGGAGCCCATCGGGAGAGCGTCCGAGTTGCCCTCGACCAGCTTGAACACTATACGCAAGCCCGCATCGGCGGCAATCATCCGCCAGAGACCACGGGCAAATTTATAGCCGCCAAGTTTGAGCACGATACGGCCCGCCCGGTCGACGGCTATGTCGCGCCCCAATTGCACACGCATGCGGTTGTTTTCAATGTCACCGAGCGCGACAATGGCCAGCCTCGCGCCATCCAGCCGCACAGCCTTTTCGCCTCGCAGCAGTTCGCCACCGCCGTTTATCAGTCCGAACTCACCTACCGTTTGCGCAAACTGGGTTACGAAATCACCACTGGCCGGAGCGGTGCGCCAGAGATCAAGGGCTACACACAGGAATACCTCGACGCTTCCAGTCCCCGGAGCCAACAAATTCGTGAGTACCTTGAACGCACGGGCCGCTCGGGGAAAGAAGCTGCCGAGATCGCCGCGCACTCGACGCGGGACCGCAAGGAGATCCATTCGCCCGGAGAAGTGATGGCCGCGCATCGGAAGCTGGCGGCAGACTTTGGGCACCAAGGGGACGCTGTTGTACGCGCAGCGCGGGAACGGTCTCAACATCAAGAGAAACCGGTCAACTCGTTTGACCGTGTTCGAGAATCTCTCACCTTTTCCCGCGACAAGAACTTCGAGCGCGAGGCGGTTGTAGATGAACGTGCGTTGATCCGGGATGGTCTTCGCCGGGGCATGGGCGAGATCACCCATGCCCAGGTCCGCGCTAATCTTGAGGCGCGCTTGGCTTCCGGAGAATTTCAAATCGTCGAGCGTCCTAAAAGCGTTCCAGGCCGTCAGTTCACCACCGCCAAGACCATCGAGGCGGAGCATGAAATTATACGCAGAGTCTGTGAGGGCCAAAACCAAACCGAGCCGGTTCTTCCGCGTCTGCAGGCAATCGCCGTTGCCGACCAGTACCCGCACCTCAACCTGGCACAAAAGACCGTGGTGGAGGACGTGCTCAGCTCGCCGGACCGAATTCAAGGAATCCAAGGCTTCGCCGGCTCAGGCAAGACGACCACACTCACAGCCATCCGCAGTGCCGCGGAAAGGCAGGGCTATCAGGTTGAGGGGTTCGCCCCGACCTCCCGCGCTGCGCGCCAACTGAATGAGGCGGGCATCGAAGCCCGAACCTTGCAAGGCTTCCTCGCGCGGACTCCAAACCCCGATCCACGAGAGCAAAAGCACTTCTACCTTGTCGATGAATCCAGCCTTGCTAGCACCAACCAGATGCGCGAGTTTCTTTCCCGCCTTGATCCTAATGACCGCGTGCTTCTGGTCGGAGATATCCGCCAGCATCAAGGCGTTGAGGCGGGCCGCCCCTTCGAGCAACTACAGGAAGCCGGAATGCGCACGGCGCGACTCGATGAGATCGTTCGCCAGCAGGACCCAATCCTGAAATCTGCCGTCGAGTTGCTGGCAACGAGCCAAGTCTCCGCTGCGCTCGACATACTCCAACAGCAGGGTCATGTAAAGGAAATTCCCAACCATGAAGAGCGCATCCGCGCCATCGCCAAGAGTTACGTCGAATCACCCGAGAACACTCTCATCGTCTCACCGGACAACGCTTCCCGCCGCGAGCTGAATGTCGCTGTTCGCCAGGAGTTGAAGGCCAATGGAAATCTTGCGCCGGAAGACCATACTCTTCGCGTCCTCGTTCAGCGTCAGGACATGACCGGAGCCGAACGATCATGGGCAAGCCACTACGAGATCGACGACGTAGTTCGCTACACACGCGGCAGCAAAGCCATCGGAATCGAAGCTGCCGCCTACGCATCCGTTGTCGCGATCAACCCATCCGCAAACGAACTCTCGGTCAAGAGAGAGAACGGAGAGCTTGCGACCTACGATCCCCGCCGCCTTACCGGCGTCAGCGTCTACCAAGAGATCCAACGGGAGTTTTCCGTGGGCGACCGCATCCAGTTTACTGCCCCCGACAAATGGCTCGGCGTTGCAAATCGCGACATGGCCGCCATTGAGGCGATCCATCCCGATGGTCGCCTCTCCGTCCGCCTCGACAACAATCGCCTGATCGAATTCAACCCCAACGAGCATCGTCATCTCGACCACGGCTACGCCGTCACCAGTCATAGCTCACAGGGCCTCACCGCCGAACGCGTCCTCATCCACGGCGATACTAGCGTTCACCCAGACCTACTCAACTCCCGCTTCGCCTACGTTTCCATCTCGCGCGCAAGCTCCGACGCTAAGATTTATACCAATGACACTGCCGAGCTTGGCCAAAGGTTGAGTGGCGAGGTTTCCAAGAGTTCTGCGATTGAGTTCTCCCGCTCGACAGCTGATCTCAGTCTGGGGCAGGGTATTTGAGGCGAGTCCCCATGGTGTGTTGCAAAACGTCATTAGATATGATTAAGTAATGACATATTGATACATTTGCTATGGCAAAATCTCTTCAGAAGATTATGCGGTACGTCGGCCAACACGGGATCGTTAGGCCCCGTGACATTGAGGCCATCGGCCTTCCACGGGAGTATCTCGTTCGTCTCCACCGCCAAGGCCGGCTCAGTCGGCCTGGACGCGGAATCTACACACTGCCCGACTCCGACGTAACGGAACGCCACTCTTACGCTGAAGTGGCGAAGCGTGTTCCGGAATCTGTTATCTGCCTGCTCTCAGCTCTCGCCTTCCACGAGATCACGACACAGAGCCCCCGTGCCATCTGGATTGCCCTCCGCAAAGGGGCAAGAAGACCCGCCCTCACATCACCCTCACTTCGGATCGTCCGCCTTTCCGGACCATCACTGACAGAGGGAACTGAGAATCACCAGATCGAAGGCGTTCCGATTCGCGTCTATTCAGCAGCGAAAACCGTTGCCGATTGCTTTAAATTCAGAAACAAAATCGGACTCGATGTCGCGATCGAAGCTCTAAAGGATTGTATTCGCCAAAAGAAGGCTAACGTCAACGAAATCTACCGTTACGCCAAGATCTGCCGGGTCAGCAATGTCATTCGTCCCTACATGGAGGCGCTGTGACGCGCGAGAAGGGCAAGAACACAGCGGCATCCATCCGCGCGCGCCTTCTTGCACTCGCGCAGAGCAAAGGTGAAGACTACCAACGGGTGCTTGGCAGATACGCCATTGAACGCTTCTTGTATCGCCTGGGCCGGTCACCATATCGTGACAAGTTTGCCCTCAAGGGAGCCACACTCTTTACGCTGTGGACAGGCCACACTCACCGGCCCACAAAGGACCTGGATCTACTCGGGCGCGGCTCATCTTCTGCCATCGCAGAGGTTGAAACAACTATTCGAGCGATGTGCGAGATTCAAAATGAAGACGGCATTGTGTTCCGCAGCGATTTGGTCGAAGGTGCAAAAATCAAAGAGGACGACGAGTACGACGGCGTGCGCATCAAGCTCCTCGCCGAGTTGGCTGGAGCACGGATTCCAATGCAGATCGACATCGGATTCGGCGACGCCGTTTATCCCGAACCGGAACTTGCTTCTTTTCCAGTCCTGCTACCCATGGAAGCACCTCTCATTCGCGCATATCCGCGGGAATCGGCCGTTGCTGAAAAATTCCATGCGATGGTCGTACTCGATATTCGCAATAGTCGTATGAAGGACTTCTACGATGTCTGGATTATGGCAAGCACCTGGATATTCGACATGGCGTCCTTGCGTAGCGCGATCGTTGCCTCGTTCGAACGGCGCAGATCGGAGATTCCAGCCGAAGTCCCGTTTGCCCTAACGGAAGAATTTCTAAACGATCCCCAGAAAAAGAAGGAGTGGGCCGCATTCGTAAGCCGACTAAACTCGGAAAGCCAAGCCCCTTCTCTTCAGGAAGTGGGCAGCGTCCTTCGTGACTTCCTTTTGCCATGCATATCTGTCGGATCAAGCTTACGACCAGATCTCAATCATTGGGACCCATCCTTAGGCTGGAATCCATAGGTATGCACGCTCCTAGGCGGGGTGCTGCGTCAGCTAATGACATTCAGGTGGGGGTCGGGCAGAATGCTCTCTCAGGGAAAATAGAATGACTGACAGCCAGAAGTTGTTTGATCCTTATGCCGAAGAGGTACTTCGCCTGGCTTCAGCAACGTCGACCACAGAAGAGAGCTACTATCCCGCCATCAAGGGCTTGCTGACCCGCATCCTTGATTTCATACAACTTCCATTCGATGTAAGGACAAGCACTAGTGAGTCGCGTGCACAAGGAGGGCGCGACCTCCCTGATTTCGCGCTCTACGACGGACCGGGTGAATTCTTGGTCGTTTGTGGTGAGGCTAAGCTTCCCGGCGTTGAGCTCGCAGAAATCGCCTTTTCGGAGGATCGGAACAATCAAGTTGGTCGATACCTCGCCCAAACGGGAGCGGTATTGGTGTGCAACGTCCGTGGCTTCGGTTTAGTGACGGCTAAGCAAGGAACATCCCGCCAAAAGGCGGTAGCGGCCACTGATCGAATATTGGAGTATACGGTCGAACTATGGCCCTCCACTGCTGCTCTTGTCGGGGGTCACAAGTACTCACCCGCCACTGTTGGTGAGCTTGAAGACCTCATCGAAGCGGCGGTCACCAGGTACGCGGCAATCGCTGAGCCAGAGAGCCTCGCAAAAGTACTAGCTCGGCAAGCTAGGAGAGCAAAGCAAGACCTTCCCACTCAATTCAGTCAGGCGGTGGCGGGACTCGCCGAAGACTTCGGGAAAGCTTTGGGTGTCACGTTCGAGGGGCCTGAAGGGGAAGAATTCTTTCGATCATCCCTCATTCAGACGGTTTTCTACGGGCTCTTTGCCGGATGGACGCTTTGGGTACGATCCGGGAGAAAAAAAACCTTCGTGTGGGAAGATCTGGGGGAATATCTAAAGATCCCCTTCTTAGGGGGACTTTTCTATGAATTCCGGCACCCTCGCCGAATTCAGGAACTCGGCCTCAAGAAGCACTTGGATCTGGCAACTGAGACGCTGTCTAGGATTGATGTAGATGCTTTCTTTAGTCGGTTCCAACCCCCGTCGCTGGAACCGGATACTCCAAGCGAAAATGCATCAGCGGCCATCTTGTACTTCTATGAACCTTTCCTGGAATCGTTCGATCCGGTCCTCCGAAAAGAGCTTGGCGTCTGGTACACACCCGCAGAGGTAGTGCGCTATCAAGTTCAAAGGGTAGATCGCTTGCTGCGAGAGGAACTCGGTTGCGAACGAGGCTTTGCTGATGACCGAGTTGTGGCACTCGATCCTTGTTGTGGCACCGGCGCCTATTTGATTGAAATATTACGTTGTGTCGCAGCGCAGCTCCGCTCCGAGGGCATCGGCAATATGCTCGGAACGACCCTGCTCGACTTAGTCGAGCGAAGGATTCTAGGCTTTGAAATCCTCACGGCGCCTTTTGTCATAACTCAACTTCAAATCTACCTAATCCTTGCTGAGCTCGGCACTCAACCGCCACAGGGGCACCGTCCTGCGGTTTTTCTGACCAATGCCCTCACCGGATGGGACGGTTCTGACCAGCTTAAGTTGCACTTCCCCGAACTGCAGGAAGAACATGACGCTGCGCAAGCCGTCAAACGAAGTAGCCGAATCATAGTGGTCATTGGTAATCCTCCATACAACCGATTTGCCGGAGTTCCAGTTGCTGAAGAAGCGGAATTGGTCGACCACTACAAGGGAATAGAACGGGACAAACGAGGACGTCAGATTGGGCCGACTGCACTGTTCGCCAAATGGGGTATTCGAAAACAATTGCTGGATGATTTGTACATTCGCTTCTTTCGCCTAGCGGAGCGCTGCATTGGTGAAAGAGCGCAATATGGGGTCGTCAGCTTCATTTCTAACTATTCATTTTATGGGCATCGCTCCCATCCACTCATGCGCGAATCCTTGCTCAGGTCGTTCAGCACAATATGGCTCGACGTCCTGAACGGCGACAAATACAAGACCGGCAAAGTGGTCCCGAAAGGCGTCCCTGGGGAAGGGACTTCCGACCAAAGCATTTTCACGACGGCTAACGATCCGCGCGGAATTCAAGTTGGAACGGGTATAACCACTCTTTTGAAACGAGAACAATCCTCAGGCAACACTGCAGTCTCTGAGGTTTTTTACCGAGATTTTTGGGGTAAGTCCGACAACAAGAGAAAGGCGCTCCTCGCATCTCTTTCGATGCAGCAATGGTCTACCCAGGAGAAATCCGATGCCGCCAAAAGGCCGGCGGGACCTCGTGAGTACGAGCACTTCACCCCAACCCAAGAGAAACGCTGGAAGTTGTTGCCATACGAGTCCCAGGGAGGTTTTGAGGATTGGATAGCCTTGGATGAACTCTTCGAGAGCGGAGTGCAAGGTATCAACCCTAATCGGGGCATCTTCTCCAGTGTCATAGACGTGGACAAGAACGCTCTCATCGAGCGGATGCAGGACTACTTTTCCGACGCGAAGGATGCCGAGTTGCAGGAAAAATACGTTGAGATCTTCACACCCCGCGCTGGATACGATCCACACCGAGTTCGCAAAGATTTATTAGAGAATTCCTCCTTTGACGAAAACAAAATAGTCCCCTACGTATTGTTTCCCTTGGACGCGAGGTGGCTTTATTACGAGGTAGAACGAAAGTTGCTCAACAGAGGTCGACCAGAACTTTGGAAGAATCTAAAAAGGAACGAATTTCTCGTAGCCGTGCCTGAACCACGTCAATACTCTGAGATGCGCCCCCTTCTCTTGTCATGTGCATTTGATCTACATCTTCACGATCGAGGTTCGATTGGATTTCCAGCCGAGATTCAGCTTCCTGCGAGTCCAGAAGCGCCTCTGTTCGGACGTACTGGAAGTGAATCTACTTGCATAGCTAATATCAACGAACGAGCTTGGAGCACGCTCAAAACAGACTGGACCCTCGCGGGTACTCGGGCCGGTCAGGACGCCAAAAAGCTAGCGAGACAGCTAGCTGCAGTTTGTGTCGCAGTCTGTCACTCCCCTGCATACGAAACTGAACACAAGGAGTCCTTGGCTCAAGACTGGGCCCATATACCCATCCCGAGAGATAGGACCAAGTTCCTTCAATTGGCCCAAGCGGGGGCAACCGTGGCTGTGCTTCTCGATCCCCTTAAGAGTGCGTCCGGCGCCATAAGAGAAATACTTCCTAAATCATCCGTGCAGTTTGGAATTGTGGAGCGCACCGATGGCAAGAGCGTTACAACTGCTGATTTGGCTGTGGAGTACTCGTTTTTTGGTGCCGCGGTAGGGGGCTGGAGGCACAGACCCACAGAGCCAGCAGAGCTTCCTAATGCGGCTTTGGGCAAATCTACCGGGGACCTGTTTATTAATGATCGAGTTCGTCTCAGGAACGTCCCACAATCCGTGTGGGAATATCAGCTTGGAGGTTATCCGGTAATAAAGAAATGGTTGGGCTATCGAGATCGAGGGCGCAGGGGAGACAAGCCCCTATCGGTCCAAGAAATGAACCATCTGCGAAACATGGTGCAGCGCATAGCTGCTCTTCTGGTTTTTCATTCCACCTTGGATCAACTGTACGAGGCAGCTTCTGACCACTCATTTACTGTTGACGAGCTCACTGAATCGAACAAAACTGCGGAAGTACAGGATTACTCTCAAAGGCAATAGGCAAACTCATTTGTTTCGATTGGCTCACTCTCTCTTCCTAAGCCGCTTCTTGCGTCCGGCACTCCCACGCCTAAATGGGAACGAGCGGCAACTGGCAGAGTGGACGACGGCGCTAGGAGAGTCCCCAGAATCTGCTCTTGATCGTTTTAAAAAGGCCGGCTTGCTGGTGCCATTCTCGCCTACCGGAGATGACATGCTCGCATCGGCAGTCGACTCTATTTATGGTGTCGCTCAACTGAAGGTAATGCTCAAATCGCGCGCAGTGAAACTAAGCGGTAAGAAAAATGAACTAGTCGTTCGACTGCTAGCAGCTGACAGCCACGGAATCGCTCGCGAAATCGGCAACCTCGGGCTCTTTCATTGTTCCCGGGACGGTGCCCAACTAGCTGCCGTGTTCGAAGCTCGGAAAGAAGAGGCCCAGAGAAATGCTATTGCTGCAATAGAAGCCAAAGACTACGGATATGCGATCCTGCAGTATCAGGCACTTGAAAATGATCTCGGATTCCCCAAGTGGGAATTTGAAAGGGCTCCCAATCCAGCGTTTATCGAACTCGTGATGACCGTTAATCCGAGGATATTAGCAGGATGCTCAGCCGAAGTCTTGGCGAGGCTTCGTTGTGCCATGGCGTTACAGTGTATTGCCAGTCGGCACGCTCCCCGTCAAATATTGGCTGGCCTCGACACGGGCATTCGACTCGATGCTGAAACGGCTGCAAGGATGATCTTCTTTCTCGCCAGACACCTAGAAGACATACGTCAATGGCGCGAGCTGGGTGTTAGATTCGTGGCGCATTTCGCCGGGGCGGGAGCCTGTTCGATATGTACCGCATTGAATGGAAAGAAATGGAGCATTGATGAAGCCCCGGAACTCCCCTCAGCGGAGTGTTCCAATGACGATCTGGGATGCCGCTGTCTCTACCAACCCGTCATCGGCAATCTTTAGGCCGACACTGGTGCTTCTTGCTCAAGCTTAAGTTCGCTGCCTGAAACACCCTTGATGACTTGGATCCGACTCGGCAACCGCTCTGCCAAGTCAGTGACGTGAGAAATCACAGCGATCATCCGGTCGCCTTGTTGGAGAGCCTGGATGGCCTCGACCGCGACGTTCAGTGTTTCTGCGTCCAGCGTAGAAAATCCCTCGTCGAGGAAAAGAGCATCCAGCTTGAACGAGCCGCCACCGTCTGCGAACTGCGAAACACTCGAAGAAAGAGCGAGTGCAAGGGCAAGCGACGCCAGAAACGACTCGCCACCACTCAACGTATGTACGGAGCGTCGAGCGTCCGCATTCCAGTGGTCCACGACCTGAAATTCATTGCCTTCGGTGTGGAAAGAATATCGCCCCTGGCTAAGCGTCATCAATTGCCGAGTGCCTTCACTGCTCAAAAGGTCGAACGCACCTTGCAGAATAAATTGGATGAACTGATCCGCTCTGAGGAGATTTCCGAGCTTTGCATAAAGCGAACCCGTCTGCTCCAACTCCGCAACCTGGGCACGCTTGTTCTCAGCTTCGACAATTCGTATTTCCAGTTGATCAATGCGGGCTTTTCGTTGCTCAATCTGTCCGGTGAATTCGCTACATTGTCGCCGAAGGTCTATGAGTAGTTTGTCAATTTGCTCGGCCTCGTCCATGCCTTTTGGCAGTACCACTCCTGCTAATTTCTTCTTGAGGTTGCGCCCAATCTGTTCAGCTTCAGATTGTGCGTCCGCAACCGTCCTACCTAACGCCTCAAGTGTCCCTTTGAGTCCTGCGATCCTTTCCTTAATCTCATGATGTCGCTTTTTAGCATCATCACACCTTTTAAGTGCCTGCTGAATTTCCTGCTGAATACCTGTTAGCTGTAGCTTAGCTTTTTCCTGTACGGCTAATTCGGCATGAATGCTTTTCAAATCCCCGGCGCCCTTCAATTGGAGGCGAAGGTTCGCAATCTCTGTAGCCGCATCCTGAATTTGTTTTGTGGTCGCCAGTATCTTTTCAGCGAGCACAGCGCGAGTACGCTCCAGATTCGCGAGCACATCTTTCGCACGAGTTTCCGCGCCCACGGCCTCGTCTCTCTCCTTTTCTTTCGACTCACAGTCCGCTTCGGCAACACGCAGCTCGGCTGCGATGCGCTTAAGTCTGGCGGCTGCCTCTTTGCCCGGTGCCTTTTCCAAAATTCGTTCTGCTCTCTTCGTTAAATCCGCGATTTCCTTTGAAGTCCGTTTAACGTCAGACTTGGCTGACTGCAATTGACCGGGAAGAGCGTCTAGATCAGATTCGGTTTTATTGAGGGACCTCTGCTTCCTTTGCCAGGATTCCTGTTTTTGCTCTGCTGCCCTTTTGGCATCATCAAACCCGGCAGTGGAGAGACGTTTTGGTAGACGATTGACAACCTGATCGCAAACCGGACACGGTTCTCCGGTCTGCAAATGTTTGCGCAGATCTGCTGAGGAATGTTTGCGAACTAGGTCCTCGTAAACTGCCTGTGCCTCCTCCCAGTCTTTTTTCGCCTGTGCTTCTTCAGTCTGCAGCTTCTCGAGTTTCTCTTTGAGTTCACCATCTTTCTTTTCCAGAGTCGTCTGTCTTTGTTGCTCCGCCTCAAGTTGTTCCCGAAGGCCATCAATACCTGCGAGTTCCTCCGCTACCTGCTCCACCGTTTCAACCGCGCCATACTTCTTTTTGAGAGCTGCAAACTTGTCCTTCGCGCCTTCATAAGCACGGATGGCAGCTTGACTCTTGTCTGCTTCTTCCTTGGCACTTTGCGTCGCCGGCCGTAACTTCTTGTCAAGCTTCTCCAACTCTGCAGACCTCGTGCTCTTCTCCGCAGTCTGTTCGGTATGCTGACGCTCAGCCTTTTCCAATTGCTGTGCAACCGGGCGCAGTGCAAGGAGCTTTTGGTGGATCTCTTCTTTGTACGGTACTTGTTTCAGTTCCCGCTCTAGACGCTCAAGATTTGTTTCGACACGCTCAAGTTCCTCAGCCGCCCTCTTTTGCGCTTTCTGGTCGTTGACAATCTGCTGCTCAGCACTATCACGTTGGGCCTGCGAGGTAACGGCCAGCACACGTTTCTGACGAAGTTCAATGGACGGTGTGCGCAGATCATCTACGCGCATTATTTGTGCATTCACTGCGCTCGCATATTTACTTAGCTCTGTGACCTCCCGCTCTAATGCATGGCGATTCTCGTGCGTTGCGTCCAAATAGTCGCGCTGCAGCTGCTCGACAAGCATGTCCCTCTGAGTTTGCTTTTCTTTATGGCGCGTGTTGGCCCTCTGCATCATGTCCCTGTACACGCCAAGGTTCAACAGAACTTCGAGGATCTTCCGCCGATCAGCAGACTTTCCCCTCAAGAACTCGTCAAATTGCCCTTGCGGCAGAACTACAGCCTTGGTAAATGCATCGAAGTCCAAGCCGACGATTCGCACAATCTGTTCAGCAATCTCGCTTGCGCCTCCGTCGACCGCCTGCTCTCCATCTTTTTCCAAGATTTCGAGCCGAACGTTAGCAGGGCCGCTTCGCTTCAGGACCCTGGCAATGCGGTACTCTTTTCCTCCACACTCGAACTCAAGTTTCACAGAGAGTCGTGGTGTGCCCTGTGTGATTAATTCGCCAAGGTTCTTCGCTCCCAAGCGCGCCGTTTGCCCGTAAAGAGCGTAGGTGATGGCATCAATGATCGACGTTTTTCCCGAACCCGTGGCCCCCGTAATTGCGAACAGGTCAAGGTCAGTAAAGTCGATTTCCGCGCGCTGACGGAAGCTTGTGAACCCCTCCATCGCTAGCTTAGTCGGCCGCATGGATCGCCTCCTCATACAGCTCGCTAAAGACACGCAGTAGATCCGGGGGCGCTTCACCGCCATGCTGGCGACGACAGAAGTCTTGAAACAATTCCAACGGTTTTGCCTGTGCACGAGATCCAGGAGTTAGGGTCTCTGTGATAATTGAACTCTTCGTACGGACGTAAATCGCGTTAGGGAGGCAGGCGCGGACACGTTCCGCCAGCCCTGGAACCGGGCCGTCGGTAATCACAGTGACGCGCAGGTAATCGTCGCCGAATTCACTGGCTTTGGCTTCGATGTCATCGATCCTGCCTTCGAGATCGCGCAGGTTTTTCCCGGCACTCAACGAGATGCTCTCAACACGGATAGGACGACCGGCTTTTGCGTCCAGCAAAATCACCCTCTTACGCTGGCCTTGCTCACCGAAGTCGAGTTGTAGTGGTGCCCCAGCGTAATGGCACGGAACCGGAGACGTCACGATCTCTTGGGGACGGTGTAAGTGACCAAGGGCAACATATTGCGCTGTGGTCGGAAATCGAGCTGGGCTAATGGCGTATGGAAGAGCCGTGTGAAACGCCCACTCGCTGCCGCTGGTTTCTGCACCGAAGGCGAAGAGGTGAGCCATCATTATGTTGATCGTATCCGCAGAAAAGGCTCGTGCCAGGAGGCCCATCATCGCACAGACATTTTCGGCGTATTCGCCATACCACTGCTGCTCAGGTCCCATGATTGCGCACGCATCTACGATCTGACGCTCACTAACGAACGGAAGGACAGCAATCCTAGCGAGTTCACCTCCCGCCTCAAACTCAATAACGCCGCCGTCGTCCGCACGAGCTGGCTCCGGACGAATGAGAATTCGCAAGGGATCAAGAAGCCGGCGCAATGCTCCAAGCCGTTTGGGATGGTCGTGATTGCCACCGATGATGACAGCAGCGATACCTTTTTTGACTAGGTCGGCAAAAAACGAAAAGACAATCTTCTCCGCTTCAGCGGATGGCGCTCGACTGTCAAACACATCCCCCGAGACAAGGACGCAATCCACGCGGTTGTGAGCAGCAATCTCAGTGATTTCCGCTAAGACCGCTTCCTGTTCGGTCAATCGGCTAACGGCAAAGGGTTTTCCGATGTGCCAATCAGAAGTATGGAGTAATCGCATAGCTAACTCCTATGATCGGAACTTCCCGAACGGGTCTGCAGGTCCCGACTCAGCGGCCTCACTTGGGCGTGTTGCCCATGCGGGGAAGGGGAATTGGACCAGCAAGGGTATTGGAATTTCAGGTTGCGACACGATCACCGAACCTGGCTTTAAGATTCCGGCGCGAGCCCGGCTCACGGCAAGCAAGAAACTGTATTCGTGGTGTTGAGCCTCTGCCAGATCCAGTCGACCCACAACACGGAACGCGCAATTTCCGACCACTCGTGGTTCAATTTGGCTTGCGGTCTGCTGTGCACCAATCAAAATCACACCTAAGCTGCGACCGCGCTCCGACATGTCGAGAATGACATCCTTAATAGGGCTCCAGCCTTCTCGCGGTGCGTACTTGTTCAATTCATCAAGTACTACGAATACCAACGGCCGCGCCGATCCGGAAGCTTCCTTTTCCTCGAACATTCGCTTCAGAACAACACCAATAACAAATCGCTTGGCGCGATCATGGAGATTGTGGATATCGATTACGGTCACTTGTTCACGATGCCAATCGATGCGGTGCACATCGCCCTGGAGCTTTCCTCGGATGAGATGCCCCACCCGGTACGACGCCGCTTCTAGGCGGCGCTGGAACGCAGCGCGAGTACCCGGTGCAGCCGTTCCCGCCCAGCTGTCCAGGTTAACTTCGATCAGTTCGACCAACTCCTTGAAGGTTGCGATGCCACTAACGTCCTCATTTGCTAACTGGGCTTCCACTCGATCAATGACGGCAGCCAGATGACTTGTCTCTTGGTCTGCATCTGCAAACAAGAAGCGCAGGAACCGTTCACGGCAAAACTCCTCGACGGACCAGCAATACGCTGTTACTCCTTGCGAGCGAGTTCCAACATCAGGTAGGAGCACCGTCTCGCCACGACGCGCGGGAGCGAATATACCAACGCTCTCGAATGGCCCTGCTGTCAAGCCGAGCGTCTCGTACCTAGCCACCGTTTCCGACTTCAACTCCCGATTCGGTTTGTCTAAAAACAACAAGTCTTCGCCCTTCACATTAAAGATGACTGCACGAGTGTTGGCACTTTCAGCTCCCAGCAAGTTCGAATGGAAAATTCCGTAGAGCAGAAAAGTGGCGTACGTGGTTTTCGTAGCAACACCCGAAATTCCTGAGATGTTCACATGGGCTCCACGAGTGCCGTCAAGAAACTCAAAATTCCCGTGGATAACTTCTCCATCGCGAGAAGTTCCGAGCGGGAACCGCTTCTTCATTGAGTCAAAGAAAAGGGCTTGGTCGCGTTGAGCACCTTCTGCCTTGCAAACGGCAGCGCCTGGCAACGGCGGCACAAATATCTCCGGTTCCACGCGGGTCACCATTACGTGGGCCTTCACTGCGTGGTTCAATGGCAAGATGCCTTGATGAGCCAGAAACACGTCACTCTCAAGCTTCGCGCCTTCGTGTCGAGCGATCACGGTATCGACCACGCCGTAAATCGAGACATCGCGGGAGTCTCGCAGGCTGCGTTCGACGGCAACAACGTCATCGAGCTGTACCAAGTTGTCATCGGGTACCGCGAACCAGTAGTCCAGCGGCTGCGCGTCGACTGTGCCCAGAACTTTTCCGATCTCCTTCAAATCATCACCCCTTCGTAGATTCTCTTTTCGATTGCGCGACGAATCGTGATTGAGTCTCCCAAACGATGCCGAAGCTGCTCTTCGAGCGCCCCAACGGGCACGAGATTCTGTGGTGCACGTGGATCGCGTACAGCGGTCGACGCAAAGTCAGGTAGCCGGATTGCAGCGAAGCTCGCGATCTGACTTGCCTGTTGCAACCCAAGAGCTGCACGAACTTCAAGCCGGATTATCCCAGCCAGGCTATGTTCCATAGCGCGAGGCGTTGCCAGACGTTGAAACCAAGAGTACCGGTCGTATTTTCCGTCACGAATCGAGAAAAGAGGTGTGCGCTCGCCGGGCGCGAGCTGCCCTACTAGAGCGAAGTGCCCGGCGTCGAGATAAGGGAGGAAGATACGTTTGATGACGCCGACGAGCGCATCTGTCGCGGAGGTGAAGTAGTTGAGCGGGCCATCAGCGAAAACACAAGTGCCCGGCCTGAGTAGGCTTGCCCCTAATGCGGCCTCGACAGTGCGCATCAGGTTTTGCAAGGAATTCATCAGCTCATCCTGAGTGTCGCCTGCGCATGAGACGCCTTCGAATTCGATGGTTTGCGTTCCGGCAGGGATACTTTCTGCCTTCTGCCGACCGGCGCAGAGGATCAGATATCGGCGGATGTCGATGCCCTCAAAATTCGCTTGTCCTCCCTCATTTACGACGCATCCAGCCCCGGCACTGGAAAACAGTCCGTGAATCAGCCTCCCGTTCTCATCTTGAGCTAGAACACGAGCTTCGATGCGACGTACGCCGTCGACGAAGCAGATCCGACTGAACGGGATGATCGCCGTCGGCCGGATTGCCTTCCAGACAGTCGTTTCAACAGACGGATCAATCTCGCCCATCGCAGCTATATCCGGACCACCGGTCTGAATCGGCGCCTCGTAGTCCGGCGACCAAGGATCGAGAAGCAACTTAGTCTGCATAAGCTTGTGTAGCACTTAGCTTGCTAGCCACCGGGCATACGCTCGAACGTCGATCATCGGGACCGTCGCACTGGCCTGCAAACGGGCTATCAACTCAAAGAGGAATGCCGTAGCAGGCTTTCCCTCCGGGGTAATGGTATAGCAACCCTCTACGTCGCAGCCAAAAGTTCCATGTGCAGCCACACAACCTATATCTAGCCGTTCATCCAAATCGCCTTTGAGAGCTTCCTTAAGAGGCTCACCAAGGGCAGGTTTCCAGTCACTCTCGAATGTCAATAGTCCACCGAAGATGTATGGCAACGGTTTGGGTGGGTAAGTGCCTCCCGCGTGCGGAATGGGGAGACTTGTCCGATAGAGCCGACGAACACTCGCTACCTTCTTACGCGCATATGCAACTTGGCCTGCATCAATAATTTGCTTTGCCTCAAACACTGCATAAACACTTTCAGCCGGAATAATGACTTGACCCTCGTAGTTGAAGATAAAAGGCGAATACTGCCTGTCAAATACAACAACGTCAAGTTGTTCACTGAAGACACCATTGCTGTCCACAACATGCGCGGTCTCGGCGTGATAGCGTCGGGGAAGGTACGTTTGCAGCAGTTCAAGCCAGACATGCTCGCTTGCACTGCCTTTCGTGCCCGGATGAGCAAATGTATGCCGCGCCGTCGCCAACCGGCGTTCAATGTCGAGATGTAATCCAGCCAAGAGATTTGACAGAGACCATGTGCTCATTTGGACACCCTTGCTCCTTATTTTCAAAAACATCCATGGTCAGCCTCCACTTCTGTGGAGACCTCACAGTTAGGACAGCGGGAACTTTGGACCGAACAGAGATCGCCAGGCCTGGAGCGCCTCCCCATTTTTGCCTTGGCGAACGAGATCGATCGCCAAAGTAGCTGCACGCGAACCTGACTTTAACGCATTTGCGGCTGCCTGCTTCTCGCCTTGGCTCATCATGTCGCTCACCGGCGGTCCTAATCTTGCTGGATCTTCCCAGGTATCAAATATTCGGTCGGCCAACGTTGTGAAAGCGGATTGAAACTCATAATCGAACCGACCGTTGAATGGCGGGTGTAGGCACTCCAAACCCATCACTTCCAACAGGAAGGACGGCTTAATCGGCTTGCCATGGTGGTTGTTCCAATACTTCAACATCCGCACCAGTCCTTTCCACTCTCCGCCATACGCCTCATGGGCTTCGATGGCCTTGTCTGCATGGATTTTCGGGTTAGTTTTGATCCACTTACCACTTTGCTTGTCAGGGATTTCGTAATCCTTCCCGCACGCAAACGCCGGGACCACATCCATACTGACGACGCGATAGTCAGTGTTGTCCTCAGCATCCACGACCACTCCGAAATCCACAGTCACCGAACGGCGCTGCACCGAAATTGCTTTAGCGCCATATTTGTTGGCCAGCGCCTTCTCGAACGCTCCAAGAACACTCGACGGATGCTCATTGCGATAATGCTTCTCCTTGCTCCCCAGAACGCAGAATATGTCCACGTCTTTCAACGGCTTCGTCTTTGTGTACCGTTTATAAGATCCGGTGAGAAAATCATCATCCAGTTCAAAACTAGTGCGCAGGTGATCGCGAATTTCGTTGTGGCGAACGGAGGCGTTCTTCTGCTCTTTCTCATTCAATTCGAGGCGGCTCTTGAATTTTCGGAAAGCTTCATCAATCGTTAACATCCTGTTTAGGCCTTCTTCCTGTAGTAGCTCGCTCCGGCGGCAAGACCGCTATGCTCAATCGTGGTTCCAAGACTTTGCCTGATCATCCCCGAAGTGGACCGCAAATTTGTTGACGACCATCCGCTGACATCGGCGGCCCCGGTCTTAGTGCAACAGACAACCCTGTATTTACTCTCGCTCGGCCAAACACCCGCTTTCTTAATAGCAGCCCGGATTTGGTCGGTATCAACCCAAAATCGACCGTTGTCGCCGTTCCAGTCATAGGAGATTTCGATATCCCACCGTCCAATCAAATCGTCTGTTTTGGGGTTGTAGACTTCCAACACAATCGTCTCCAGATGACGGGAATCAATCCAGACCTTGATCCCGCGCTCCAAGGTGTTCCAATCATCTGAAATCTGACTCGGATTCAGCCCGCTCAGCTTCACGATGTCTTGAAGACTGCGGAGAATATTGTCCGTTACATATGTGACGGAATGGGTGTATGTGTTGACTGCTACGAATGTGCTCATGACTTAAAGAAGGCCTCCAAATCCACAGCGCTAACCGAGGCTGCGGCGTCTTCGTCCGAGTTGGCATCGTCTTCCTCAACTAGCGTGTCCATGTCCCTTGCCGAGATTCTCTTGGTCTTCGCGCTAAGCGCACTCTGCACCCAAGCCAAATCGTCCTCAGGGCACGGCAATGACAACCTCCAGTCGCCCGAGGTCGCATCAAACGGCAAACTCGACTCGCTCGCCCCGTCGCCTTCAATAGCATCCTCGTTGTACAAGCAGTAAAGGCGTACTCGCGGCCCCGATCCGTAAAGCACCATTGGCGAAGTCATTGCCTCACGCGTTATCAGAGAACTCGCAATCCCGGCGACCGACGCCAGTTCCCGTGCCGCTTCAGAACCCGAATCGGGGGCCAGGAGGTGGGAAATGACATCCCATGTTTCGGTCGCGGTACGCTCAGGAACCGATATGATCTTGCGTGCAATGACTGTCATGTCGTAGCTACCTTCTTTCTTTCCCGCAGCGCCTTCTCAGCGGCACGCCGGAGGTCTCCGATGCTCAACTTATTCGGGTCTGCCGCGGTATCGCGGTTGAACGTGCAGGCAGCAGCGATCATCTTGCGGATCTGGCGGCCATCCATTCCCACACAAATTTCCGCAATCTCAGTCAATTCCCGAGACTGCAATAAATCCTTGACCCTCGCAAAGCTCTTTGAAAGACCTTTGAGAGCGTCGCAGATTATTTCGTGACACGCCGCCTTGTCCGGCAGAGGAACTGACAAAATCATGTCACTACGTGAAAGAAAAGCTGCGTCAATTGCTTGGGGGAAATTGCTCGTTGCAACAATAAGAAGGTTCGGGAACGCATCTCCGAGATAATCGAGCTGAACCAGAGCCGCGTCTGTCGCTCGATACACGTCTATAGGATTGGCCTCGAAGCTCAACTTGCTCCTGGCCACGATGAGCGTTTCCACCTCGTCCAGTAATACAAATGTTGGCCCGACCTGGGCGTGTTCTGAAATCGTCTCCCCGAAGAGTTCTGTCACAGCTTTCTGCGTTTTACCAAGCGCGGAGCTACCCAATGAATGCGGCTCGACCTCGAGGTACGACAACTTCTTCGCCTTCAGCAGCCCCGCTGTCTTGGAAGCGAGCCCTCTTGCCAATGATGTTTTTCCAGTACCGGGCTCTCCGACTAACAGAATGACTCCGTGAAGGGGAATCACGGTTCTGCTAACCTTAGGGCGGAGGGTAAAATTCACAAGTGACTGGCACAACAGGGACTCCTTCAATTCCGGCGGCACATGGATCGAATCCCATAGATCCGAATACTCATCAGCCCCCAAACTGCGGGATGTGTGAATTCCCTTTAAGTCCTGTTTTGGCCCCACAAAACCTCCAATGGCCCATCTTCAAAACCTCGCTATAGCGAATTAACATATTGTATAGCGAACACCAAGATGCCTGTCAAGGCCCTTCGAGCTATTGTTCGCGAACCGTATTCGCGTTACAATCCAGCCCAAATACGGGAGGTGAAATGCCAAGTGTTGGCGACAGGATTCGTGACGTTCGGGAGCACCGCCACATAACGCAGGACCGACTGGCAGAAATGTCGGAGATCAGCAAAGGTTTTTTGAGTGACGTAGAAAACAACAAGCGAAACATCAGCTCTGAGTACTTGCTTCGGATCGCGAATTCCTTAGGCACATCAGTTGATTATCTCCTCAAGGGTGAATCCACCACCGACGAGACAATCGCGCGTGAACCGGTAATCATCCCACCGTCGCTCTCTGAGGCCGCACACCAGCTCAATCTCACTTACCCACAAACTGTTGAACTTCTCAACGCTCATCAATCTGTGGTTGCACGTCGAAGCAACAAGGACATTAAACAATTCAACGTATCCGACTGGATTGCATTTCACAAAGCGATTAAAGAGGTCTTTGGGTGATGCCAAAACTCAACAACAACTTGATGATTCGGACGTTGGCCTCCGATTTGAACTTGAAAGCGTCCGACGATCCTGTCGCTGAAATCATCGCCTACTGCCACAAACAGGTGAAGCGATTTCTCGCCGACTTTCCCAAGTGCGCCAATCCGATGGAACTGCTTGGAATCGTCGCCAACAAGCTCCGTAC
>Ga0335074_10001359_pt1 | contig 33189 bp, 29 predicted proteins | sample Lox_Sample_23_FD_206715 | JGI IMG/M metagenome (GOLD analysis project Ga0335074, IMG submission 206715) | Soil microbial communities from Loxahatchee National Wildlife Refuge, Florida, United States - Lox_Sample_2.3 | ecosystem: Environmental > Terrestrial > Soil > Wetlands | place: USA... | reverse complement strand
CTACCGCGGCCGGTGAGCGGGGGGGCCCCGCCGCGCTAGGCCGGAACCTCCTGCTGCGTGGGCGCGCAATCGAGCTCGAGCTGGCTGCCGTCCTTCGACACGGTGACGTGGACCTGCCCGCCACCCGCCAGGCGCCCGAAGAGCAGCTCCTCGGCGAGCGGACGTTTGATGTACTCCTGGATGATGCGCGCCATGGGGCGTGCGCCCATCTTCGGGTCGTAGCCCTTCTCGGCCACCCAGCGCCGTGCGGCATCATCGAGCATGAGGCTGACGCCTTTCTGCTCGAGCTGCATTTCCACCTCGAGGATGAGCTTCTCGACCACGCGCTCGATCGTGGGTGCATCGAGCGCGGCAAACTGGATGATCGCATCGATGCGATTGCGGAACTCGGGCGAGAACAGGCGCCGCACCGCCTCCATCCCGTCGGTGGTGTGATCCGAGTGCGTGAATCCAATCGAGGGCCGATTCATCTCCTGGGCGCCCGCGTTGGTGGTCATCACGATGATGACGTGACGGAAATCGGCCTTGCGGCCGTTGTTGTCGGTAAGCGTGCCGTGGTCCATCACCTGTAGCAGCAGGTTGAACACGTCGGGATGGGCCTTCTCGATCTCATCGAGCAGCAGCACGCAGTGCGGATGCTTGGTGATCGCCTCGGTGAGCAGCCCGCCCTGATCGAATCCGACGTAGCCCGGCGGTGCCCCGATCAGGCGCGAGACGGTGTGCCGCTCCATGTACTCGGACATGTCGAAGCGCACGAACTCGATGCCCATGCAGATCGCGAGCTGACGCGTGACCTCCGTCTTGCCGACCCCGGTCGGCCCCGCGAACAGGAAGCTGCCGACCGGCTTGCGCTGGTCGCCGAGACCCGAGCGCGCCATCTTGATCGAGGCCCCGAGCGCCTCGATCGCGCGATCCTGCCCGAAGATGACGAGCTTCAAATTGCGCTCGAGATTCTTCAGCACCTCGCGATCCGAGGTGGAGACGCTCTTGGCGGGAATGCGGGCCATGCGCGCGACGACATCCTCGATGTGGCGCACCTCGACCGTGCCCTCGCGCTCGGCGAGGGGCTTCAGGCGCAGCCGCGCACCCGCCTCGTCCACCACGTCGATCGCCTTGTCGGGGAGGTGCCGCTCGTTGATGTGGCGCGCCGCGAGCTCCGCGGCCGCCTTGAGCGCATCGTCCGCATACTTGATGGCGTGATGCTCCTCGAACCGGCTCTTCAGGCCCTGCAGGATCTCGATCGTCTCCTGCACGCTCGGCTCGGTCACGTCGATCTTCTGAAAGCGCCGCGCGAGCGCGTGATCCTTCTCGAAGATGCCGCGATACTCCTGATAGGTCGTCGAGCCGATGCAGCGGATCTCCCCGTTCGTGAGCACGGGCTTGATGAGATTCGAGGCATCCATGACGCCGCCCGAGGCAGCTCCCGCACCGATGACCGTGTGGATCTCGTCGATGAACAGGATCGCGCCAGGCTGCTTCTTCAGCTCGCTGATGACGCTCTTCAGGCGCTTCTCGAAATCGCCGCGATACTTGGTGCCCGCGATGAGCGCACCCATGTCGAGCGCGTAGATCGCGCAATCGGAGAGCACCTCGGGCACCTTGTTCTCGATGATGAGGCGGGCAAGGCCCTCGGCGATCGCGGTCTTGCCGACGCCGGCCTCTCCGACGTACAGGGGGTTGTTCTTGCGCCGCCGGCACAGGATCTCGATCGTGCGCTCGATCTCGAGCTTGCGTCCGATCAGGGGATCGATGCGGCCTTCCTGGGCCAGGCGGTTCAGGTTGGTCGTGTACTTCTCGAGCGCACTGCCACCGCCCTCGGGGTCACGCTCCGCCTCGGCTGCGCCTTCCTCCTTGTCGGTTTTCTCCTCGGCGATCTTGGAAAGCCCGTGCGAGATGTAGTTGACCACGTCGAGCCGCGCGACGTGCTGGCGATTGAGGAGGTATACGGCGTGGCTCTGCTTCTCGCTGAAGATCGCAACGAGGACGTTCGCGACCCCCACCTCCTTCTTGCCGCTCGACTGGACGTGGAACACCGCCCGCTGCAGCACCCGCTGGAACCCGAGCGTCGGCTGCACCTCACGCTCCTCGGTCTCATCGAGGCGCGGCGTCGATTGATCGAGATGCTCCTTCAGCTCCTGCTTGAGCTTGGCGAGATCCGCCCCGCAGGCGCGCAGGATCTCGCGTACCTTGGGCGTGTCGAGGATCGCCAGCAGCAGATGCTCGACCGTCAGGTATTCGTGGCGCGCCTCGCGCGCCTGGTGGAAAGCATCGTTGAGACAGTATTCAAGCTCGTTGGACAGCACGATTTCTCCAAACCTTCCAGTCGTTGAACTGCAGCGTGGGCCTCAAGCCTCTTCCAGAGTACACATCAGGGGGTGCTGGTGGTCGCGCGCGTAAGTGGTCACCTGTGCAACCTTAGTTTCCGCAATCTCGTATGTGAAGACCCCACACACTCCCTTACCCTTCGTGTGCACCTCGAGCATGATGCGCGTAGCGGTCGGACGATTCATGGCGAAGAACTTTTCGAGCACATCGACGACGAACTCCATCGGAGTGTAATCGTCGTTGAGCAGAATCACTCGGTAGAGCGGAGGCTGTTTTACTTCGGGCCGCGACTCCTCGACAACGACCCCGGTATCGGGACGGACGGGATGCGGATCCGAAGTGGGCATCCCGCCTTTATAGGGGTCGCCAAACGCCAACACAAGAGTCTCGGTAACGGCTGAAAAACGGGCTTGGAAACCAATTGCAAAACAATTGCTTGAGAGCCAAAGCACGGCGCTCGTATGATTGCCCGCACCTGACTCGAGGCGGTCCATCCCGATGAACGCTGTAAGCTCCTGGCTCGATGCAGTCGCCACCCGCGACCGATGGCACGGCGTGCTGCGCTCGAGCGGCCCGCGCATCGCCGTGTGGGTGCTCGTCATCGCGCTCGGCGCCCAGGCGGCGAGCATCGTCACGCGCCTGGCCGGGGCCGGCTCCGCACCGGTGCCTGCTCAGTTGACGATGGCGGCCCCCGGGGGGGCGCATGTCGATGTGGCGACCATCGCGAGCGGACACCTCTTCGGTGCCGCTCCGCTTGCGGCCTCCGGATCGGGCGCCGGGCCCGCGCCGCAGACCACGATGGCACTCGTCCTCACGGGAACCATCGCGGCGAACCGTCCCAAGGACGGCCTGGCGATCCTCGGCGCGAGCGCGCTCCAGGCGAAGGTGTATGCGGTCGGCGACAGCGTCCCCGGTGGTGCGCGCCTGCATGCCGTGTACGACGATCGCGTCCTGCTCGACCGTGGCGGGCGTCTCGAGGCGCTGATGCTGCCGCGCAAGTTCAACGGCGGCCCTGCGCCCGTCGGCGATGTGGGTCCCGGGAGCTCCTTCGAGCGCGTCCGGCGCGTGATCAGCGAGGACCCGGGGCTCATCGCGGATGTCATGCGTCCCCAACCGGTCTTCGCAAACGGCAAGCAGCGCGGTTACCGCGTCTACCCGGGCCGCAACAGCCGGGCCTTCATGAGTCTCGGCCTGAGGCCCGGTGACCTCGTCGTTGCGATCAACAACACCCCGCTCGACGACCCGGCCCGTGGCGAGGAGATTTTTCGCACGCTCGGTACTTCGAGCGAGGCGCGCGTCACAGTCATGCGCAACGGACGGCAGCAAGATCTTACGTTGAATATGTCGCAGATCGCCTCGGAAGCCGACCAGCTCGCCGGCGAGGATCCCGGAGCCGGCGGCGCCCCGCCCGGTCCGGGGAGCGCGGGGCCGTAGGACTTCGCTTTGGCAGCGCATGAAGCGCAACGGGGGAAATTGATGAGAGCAACAGGATACCTGCGTCACCGTCGAGCCGGGCTGTGCTGCGCTGCCGCGCTCATGGTTGCCGCCACGGTCGCCTCGGCGCAGTCGGGTGGCGAGCTGATCACCCCGAACTTCAAGGATGCCGATATCGGCCAGATCGCCGAAGCGGTGAGCATGGCCACCCACAAGAACTTCATTCTCGATCCGCGGGTGCGGGCGCAGGTGACGATGTTCTCGGCGACGCCCATGTCGCCCGATGCCTTCTATCAGACCTTTCTGTCGATCCTCCAGGTGCACGGCTTCATGGCCGCTCCCGCCGGGGATATCGTGAAGATCATGCCGGATGTGACCGAGCGCTACATGCCAGGCGATGATCTGCCCGCGCACGTGAGCTCGACCTCCGATGAGATCGTCACCCAGGTGGTGCAGGTGCGCAACGTGAGCGCCGCGCAGCTCGTGCCGGTGCTGCGTCCGCTCATTCCGACACAGGGGCACCTCGCGGCCTACCAGCCGGCGAACATCCTCATCATCTCCGATCGCGCGGCCAACGTGAGCCGCCTGATGCACATCATCGAGCGCATCGACCAGACGGACACCTCCGCGGTCGATGTGATTCCGATGCAGAACGCCACGGCGACCGAAGTCGCGCGCGTCGTGAGTTCTCTCTATCAGGGTCAGGGCGCGGGCGAGCTCGGCGGCGCACCGCTCAAGATCGTCGCCGACGATCGCTCGAACAGCATTCTGCTGAGCGGCGACCCCAATGCCCGCCTGCACATCAAGGCTCTCATCGCGCACCTCGATACACCGCATGCCGGCGCGTACGAAGGCGACACGCAGGTCCGCTACCTCAAGTACGAGGATGCGACGAAGCTCGCGCCGAAGCTCAAGGAGCAGATCACGGGGATGGAGGAGGCCGCCGCGAGCACCAGAGGCGGACCCGCAGGGCTCTCGAGCCCCTCCGGCACGGCTGCAGGCAAGGACGTGCAGGTCTGGGCGGACGAGCAGAACAATGCGCTCGTCATGACCGCCCCGCCGAAGACGATGCGCGAGCTCAACGCCATCCTCGATCAGCTCGACATTCGCCGCGCCCAGGTGCTCGTGCAGGCGATCATCGTGGACGTGGATTTCGACAAGGCGACCGAGCTCGGCGTGAACTGGGCGATCTACTCACAGGGCTCGACCGTTCCCGGGGCGACCTTCCTCACGCCGGTGGGCGGTGCAAGCCTCGTCGATCTCGCCGACTCGATCATCAATCCGGCGAACCTTCCGTCGACCGGACTCGTGAACGGGACGACCGTCGCGCTCGGGCGCATCGCAAAGACCGGGATCAGCTTCGCGGCCATGCTGCGCGCCCTGCAAAGCAGTGATGACTCCAACATCATCGCAACGCCGTCCACCGTCACGATGGACCATCAGGAAGCGAAGATCGACGTGGCGGAGGAGGTGCCGTTCGTCACCGGCCAGTACACGAACGCGAGCACGGTGACCGCCGGCACGGTGACCCCCTTCCAGACGATCCAGAACGAGGAGGTCGGCACGATCCTCAAGATCACCCCGGACATCAACAACAACAATCTCATCCTCAAGATCGACGTGGAGAGCTCGAGCGTCATCCCGACCGCGCAGCTCGAAGCCGCGGGTCAGTCGGGAAGCACGGTGAACCCCACGACGCAAAAGCGCACGGTGACGACCCAGGTGCTGATCGAGAACGGGGGCATCCTCGTGATCGGAGGCCTCATCAGCAACGAATACGACCGCACGCAGACCGGCGTGCCGCTGCTCTCCCACATTCCGCTTCTCGGGCAGCTGTTCCAGGACCGTCAGGGGACCATCGAGAAGAAGAACCTCATGATCTTCATCCGCGCGCAGATCTTGCGCGATGGCACGGACTCGGCGACCGCGACCGACCAGGAATACGACTACATCCGCAAGGAGCAGAAGCAGGTGGGCGGCAAGGAGCTGTTCCCGCTCGTCCCGGGAGCCAAATCCTCCATACTCCCGGCGCCCCCGCCCGGGTCTGTGCCGTCAACGAACAAGGGCTGCTGCGACATTGCACCCCTTCCGCCCGTGCCGCCGAAGACGAGCCACGAGGCCCCGGTCAACGAACAGGAGAAGAGGCAGGCTGCGCAGCGCCAGGAAGCCCGGGAGCGCCAATCCGCGCAGCCCCAGCAAGACCCGAAGGCGGGATCCTCCTCCGGGGCGTCCTCCTCCGGGGCCTCCGCCTCCTCGAGCTCGGGAGCTGCGACGCATCCAGCGCCCAGCACGGAGACCTCGCCGTGAACGATGTGGCCGGCGCGCTACCGACGCAAGTACCGAGCGCAGCTGCGGGAGCCGCGGGGACGGCCGGGGCAGCCGCTGCTGCCGCTCCCGGGACCGCCCAGGATCGGCGTCTTTCCTTTGCCTACGCCAAGCGCCACGGCGTTCTGGTGCGGGCAATCGGGGACGGTTACGCCGAGTGCGCCTACCGCACGGGGGCCTCGCCCCTTGCGCTCGCCGAGGTGCGCCGCTTCCTGCGGGTGCCGCTGCGCATCGAGCGGGTGGACGAGGCCTCATTCGATGTGCTGCTCCGCCAGTCGTACGAGGCGGGCTCGGATGCGATGCAGGCCGTCGAGGGAATCGAGGATACAACCGACCTCGCGCACCTCGCCCAGGACCTGCCCGAGCAGGCGGACCTCCTCGATAGCGATGACGATGCGCCGATCATCCGTCTCATCAACGCCGTTCTGACCCAAGCGGTCAAGGAGAACGCCTCCGACATCCACATCGAGCCGTTCGAGAATCGCCTGGTCGTGCGCTTCCGCGTGGACGGGGTGTTGCGCGAGGTGCTGCAGTCGAAGCGCGCGGTGGCCCCGCTCGTGGTCTCGCGCGTGAAGGTCATGTCGAAGCTCGATATCGCCGAGAAGCGACTCCCGCAGGACGGGCGCATCAGCCTGCGTATCGCCGGCCGCGCGGTCGATGTGCGCGTCTCGACGGTGCCCTCGGGCCACGGCGAGCGGGTGGTGCTGCGAATCCTCGACAAGCAGGCCGGTCGGCTCGATCTCAACTCTCTCGGCATGGACCCCAAGACCGAGAAGCTGATCGATGAGCTCATCTTCAAGCCGCACGGCATCCTGCTCGTCACCGGCCCCACGGGCTCGGGCAAGACGACGACGCTCTATGCCGCGCTCGAGCGCCTCAACGACCATACCCGCAACATCATGACGGTCGAGGATCCGATCGAGTACTACATCGACGGCATCGGCCAGATGCAGGTGAACACGAAGGTGGAGATGACCTTCGCGCGCGGACTGCGCGCCATCCTGCGCCAGGATCCGGATGTGGTGATGGTCGGGGAGATTCGCGACCTCGAGACGGCGCAGATCGCCGTGCAGGCGAGCCTCACGGGCCACCTCGTGCTCTCGACGCTGCACACCAACACGGCGGTCGGCGCCGTCACGCGCCTGCGCGACATGGGCATCGAGCCCTTCCTCCTCTCCTCGAGCCTGATCGGAGTGCTCGCACAGCGCCTGGTGCGAGTCCTCAACCCGGAAACGCGCCAGCCATTTCAGGCCGGCGAGTACGAGCGCAGGCTCCTCAACCTCAAGCCCGGGGAGCCGTCGCCGACCCTGTATCGTCCCGGGCGCGATGCCGGAGGCGGCTATCGCGGTCGCACCGGCGTGTACGAGCTCGCGATCGTCGATGACCACATGCGCACGATGATCCACGATGGGGCGGCCGAGCACGAGCTCGAGCGCTATGCGCGCACCCACACGCCCTCCATTCGCGACGATGGACGCGCGAAGGTGTTGCAGGGCGAGACCACGCTCGAGGAAGTGCTGCGCGTCACGCGCGAAGACTGACCGACGCCCATGGGAGCCTTCGAATACACGGCGCTCGATAACGGCGGACGCGAGCGCAAGGGCATCCTCGAGGGCGACACGGCGCGGCACGTACGCCAGCTCCTGCGGGAGCGCCAGCTCCTGCCGGTCGCCGTCACGGAGGTGGCACAGAAGGAGGCGGCGAGCCAGAAGCGCGGATTCAGCTTCGGAAGGCGGGTCTCGGCCTCGGACCTCGCGCTCGTCACGCGCCAGCTCGCAACCCTGGTGCGCGCCGGCCTGCCGCTCGAGGAGTCGCTCCTTGCCGTGTCGCAGCAGACCGAGAAGCCTCGCGTCCAGAGCATCGTGCTCGGGGTGCGCTCGCGGGTGATGGAAGGGCATACGCTCGCGGACGGCTTCGCCGATTTTCCGCGCGTGTTCCCCGAGATCTACCGCGCCACGGTCGCAGCAGGGGAGCAGTCCGGCCACCTCGATAACGTCCTCGAGCGGCTCGCCGACTACACCGAGAGTCGCGAGGAGATGCGCCAGAAGATCCTGGGCGCGATGCTCTACCCGATCGTGCTGAGTGTGATGTGCTTCGCGATCGTCTCGGGACTGCTCACCTACGTCGTGCCCAAGGTCATCGCGGTGTTCCAGTCGAAGGATGCGCAGCTGCCGCTCATTACGCGCATCCTCATCGCGGTGAGCGGGACGTTCCGCACGTACGGGGTCGCGATGCTCGTTGCGGCGGTGATCATCGCCGTGCTGCTCGCGCGCTGGCTTCGCAAGCCCGATCCCCGGCGCCGCTATCACCGGCTGCTGCTCACCTTGCCGGTCATCGGCAAGCTCACCCGGGGCTTCAACACGGCGCGCTTCACGCGCACCCTCAGCATTCTCACGGCGAGCGCCGTCCCGGTGCTCGAGGCGCTGCGGATCGCGAGCGAGGTCGTCACCAACGTGCCGATGCGCGATGCCATCGTCGAGACCTCGCAGCGCGTGCGCGAGGGCGCCCCGATCGGCCGCTCGCTCGCGGCGAGCCGGCTGTTTCCCCCGATGACCGTCCATCTCATCTCGAGCGGCGAGGCGAGCGGGGAGCTCGAGGGCATGCTCGAGCGCGCCGCCGCGAGCCAGGAGCGGGAGCTCGACGGGCTGCTCACCGCGCTCGTGGGCCTCCTCGGGCCCCTGCTGATCATCGTGATGGGGCTGTTCGTCATGGGCATCGTTTTTGCCATGCTCCTGCCGATCTTCCAGATGAACGACCTCATTCGCTGAGAGCAAAAGCGTTGCGAACTCGAGCGAGTCGAATTAATTTCCGCCAACGTCCACTGCATCACGACCCGAGCCGAGCTGCCTGCATCACCCCACCACGTTTCGCGCGTTGCAGTCATGAGCGAGAAGCCCGAATCGGACGAGTTCGAAGACGAAGATGCCGACGAACCGGTGAGCGAGGAGACCGATGTCGACCTCGACCAGGTGATCAAGGACCTCGATCTCGCCAAGCGCCGCGGCGCGCGCAACGGCGATCCCGCCTGGCGGCGCCTCGAGAAGCTGCTCGAGGAGAAGCGCACCGCCGAGCTGACGAGCGATTTCGACGATTACGATATCGGCGACGAGGACGAATCCGCGAAAGGAAGAGACAAGCCGAAGGGCTAAGGGCCGGGCTGCGGACATAAGCCTCGCGCGTCACAGTTCGTTACGCATCGCAGGGCGTGCCACATCGACAGGGTTCAGCTGCTGGCGTAGTCTCGGGCGATCCAGTAGTCGGCAGTGACGCGAATCGGCGACAGGGACAGAGGGAGAGCGATTGGTCACTCGTTTGCCGCAGATTCCGGGGTATTGGCGCCGCCTCGCGCTCTGCGCGCTCGCCTACGCGGCGCTCAGCGCATGCCAGCCGAGCGCCGATCTCTCGACCGGTGCCAACGTGCCCGCACAATACTCGCACGTTTGGGTGACCCTCAAACAGGTCGCTTTCAATACGAGCGCCACCGCAGGCCCGACCGACAGCGGCTGGCAGCAGTTCACGTTCTCCTCGCCGCAGACGATCGACCTCGCGGCCGTGACCAACGGCGCGCTCGCGCAGTTTGCAAGCAAGCTTGCACTATCGGGCGGCACCTACGCCCAGATGCGCCTCGTGCTCACGGATTCGAACGTCGCGCTGACGAGCGGGGCGCAGGCGGCGGGCGCGCTGTATAACGACGAGGTCGACTACGTCAACGGGGGGGGCGAGCTCGAGCGGGTTCCGCTACAGGTGCCCGACGCGGCGCAGGGCGTGACGTTCCCCGTCTCCCTGACGATCCAGAGCGCCGAGCAGGCCACGCTCGCGGCGATTGCCTGTGCCGCAAGCTCCTCCTCCGAGGGAACCACGTCCTCACTCGGTGGCTCGTTCGGCTCGAGCACGTGCGAATACGGCACGGAAACATCCTCCGATTGCACGTCCGGCACGACGTACGACTCGCTGATCGGGACCTGCATTCAGATCGGCAGCGCGACGGGCACCCTCGGATCCACCACCACCGGCACCGGCGTGGCCTCGACCTCGTGCGCGTTTGGGACAACGTACGATGCGACCACCGGGGCTTGCGTTGCCACCTCGACGGGCACCACCGGTGGAACGGCGGAGTGCAACTACGACCAGGTCCTCAACCCCGTCACGGGCACCTGCGCATCCTCGGGGCTCGGGTCCTCGGCGGCCACGAGCTACGTTGCGGTCGACTTCGATGCGGCGCGGGACCTCGTGCCCTACACGGTGAGCGGGCACTCCGGGTTCGTGCTCGTTCCGCACCTGTATGCCTACAACCTCTCGGCAGTCGGGACCATCGCCGGACAGGTAGACGTGTCGGGGCTCTCGACGACCACCACCGGGGGCATCGAGGTCACGGCCGAAACGAGCAACGGCACTGAGAACCTCATCGTCGCGAGCGCCCCGCTGCAATCGGATGGCAGCTTCGTGCTCTACCCGCTGCCCTGCACCAGCACGAGCACCACCACGGCGACCACTGCCACGAGCAGCAGCAGTAGCAGCAGTGCCGGGTATTCCTGCACGAGCGCAACGCAAGACTACGATCTGGTGATCCACGGCCCCAGCATCCAAACGGTGATCATCCAGGCCGTACCGGTCACCGCCGGCACGCCGAGCTCTTCGAGCTCCATCGCACTCGGCGTCACGCTGACCGCGGCCACCTCGTACACGGTCAATCTCTCCGCCGCGGCCTCTCCGCCCGGATCCTGGATCGGCTTTTATCAGACGATACCCAACTCGAGCTCCGCGCCCTACCTCATCTATGCCTACCCCGTCGATCCATTCACGGGCGAGTTCGACACGGCTCAGTCGCTTTCGAGCGCGAGCATCGAGTATGGGAGTTACGCCTCGGGGGGCGCCGTCTCGTTGACGACAGCGCCACCGGCCGAGGGCGCCTCGACATACTCCATTGGGGCGAGCGCGCCCATCTACGGCAACGGCCCTTTGAGCACGACCGTCGCGCCAGCCTCATCCGGCTCGACCGCCACCGTGACGTTCACGGCGGCCGCCATCCCACTGCCCTCGACCGGTGAGTCGGTCTCCGGAACGGTGAGCGTCACCACTCCGGGCAAGTACGATCAGGGCGAGCTCCTTCTCACGCAAGGCGGCACGCTCGTCGGCGTCGCATCGCTCAATGCCTACCTCGGTGCGGCCAAGAGCAGCGCGACCTTCTTTGCGTCCCTGCCGGGTGGGGCCTCGACGAGCGTCTACTACGCCGAGGTGTGGGTGTGGAATTCCTCGAATCCTGCCGGCACCTTCAGCCGCCAGCCCCTTTCAACACCCATCGACCTCAGCACGGGCAACGCGACGGGCCTCGCCGTCACGGTCGAATAAATCGCTCCTGGCGATTCAGTGAAAGTCACGCGAGCTCGTGACGAGCCCGGTCACGAGCTCGGAGCGATCGATCAGCCGATGCGCCACGACGTGCATGACGCTGCCCTGCCGCTGCAGCTTGCCGCGCACCTCGAGCAAGCGTGACTCGACGAGGGGGCGGCGCTGCGTCTCGCCGAGCTTTTGCCAGACGATGAGATTCACCTGACCGGTCTCGTCCTCGAGTGTGACGAAGGTCACTCCCTTCGCGTTCGTCGGATGCTGTCGCAGCAGGACGATGCCGGCGGTGCGCACGAGTCGCCCGTCCGGCAGCTCCGCGAGCTCGGCGGCGGTCGCGATCCGCTCGCTCCGCAACCGCTCGCGCAGGAGCGCCAGCGGATGGCGCCCGAGAGTCAAGCCAACGGCTGCGTAATCGGCCGCAATGCTCTCGCGTTCCGTCGGCGTCGTGAGCAGTGGCCGACCGGCATCGGCATACGGAGCCTGCGCGCCGGGCGGTGCAAGCGCGAGCGGCCGCTCCGTGCCCGCAACTTCCCAGAAGGCGAGGTGACGATTGCCGCTCAAGGACGCCAGCGCCCCCGCTGCGGCAAGCGCCTCGAGATCGCCCCGATCGAGTGCGGCCCGCACGGCGAGATCCTGCACGCTCGTGAAGGGGCGAGCCTTGCGCGCCGCGACGATGCGCTGCGCCGCCGTCTGCGAGAGCGACCTCACCAGGCGCATGCCGAGACGAAGGGCGGGCTGGCCGCTCATCCCGTGCGCCCCCTCGGACGGCTCGAGCGCGCACTCCCACTCGCTCGCGTCGATGCGCACGGGCCGTACCTCCACGCCGTGCTCGCGCGCATCCCGCACGAGTTGCGCGGGAGCGTAGAAGCCCATGGGCTGACTGTTGAGCAAGGCGCACGTGAAGGCCGCCGGCTCGTGGCATTTGAGCCAGGCCGAGTCGTACACGAGCAGCGCGAAGCTGCAGGCGTGACTTTCCGGGAAGCCATACTCCCCGAACCCCTCGATCTGCTTGCAAAGCCGCAACGCGAACTCCTCGCAGTAGCCTCGGCCAACCATCCCGCGCAGCAGCTTCTCCTGATAGCGATGGATATCCCCATGACGCTTCCAGGCGGCCATGGCGCGGCGCAGGCGGTCGGCCTCTCCGGGCGTGAAGCCCGCCGCCTTGATCGCAAGCTGCATGACCTGCTCCTGGAAGATGGGCACCCCGAGCGTGCGCTCCAGCACCTCCTTCACCTCGGGGCGCGGGTATACGACCTCCTCCTGACCCTCCCGGCGACGCAGGTACGGATGCACCATGTCCCCCTGGATGGGACCGGGACGCACGATCGCGACCTCGATCACGAGGTCGTAGAACTCCTTCGGCTTGAGGCGCGGCAGCATGGCCATCTGCGCGCGCGATTCGATCTGGAATACCCCGACGGTATCGGCGCGCGACATCATCTCGTAAACCCGCCGGTCCTCCGACGGCAGATGGCCGAGGGTCCACTGCGTGCCGCGCCACTGGTTGACGAGCTGGAGGGCGCGCCGCAGCGCGCTCAGCATGCCAAGACCGAGCAGATCGACCTTCAGCAAGCCGAGGTCGTTCAGGTCGTCCTTGTCCCATTGAACGACCGTGCGATCGGGCATCGCCGCATTCTCGGTGGGCACGAGCTCCTCGAGCGGCCCGGCCGAGATCACGAAGCCGCCGACGTGCTGGGAGAGGTGCCGCGGAAATCCAATGAGCTCGCGGGCCAGCTGCAGAATGCGCCTGAAGAGCGGGCTCTGCGGATCGAAGCCTGCCTCGCGGATACGCTCGGGCGTGACGCCGGGATCCCACCATTGCAGGAGCCGCGAGAGATTGCGGACCTCGAGGGGATCGAGGCCGAAGACCTTGCCGAGATCGCGGATGGCGCTGCGTGGGCGGTACATGATGACCGTCGCGGCGATCGCCGCCCGCTCGCGGCCGTATTTCCGGTAGACGTATTGCAGGACTTCCTCGCGTCGCTCGTGCTCGAAGTCGATGTCGATGTCGGGCGGCTCGTTGCGCTCCTTGGAGATGAAGCGCTCGATCAAAAGCGCGCTGCGCTCGAGGCCGACGGCCGTGACGGCGAGGCAGTAGCACACGAGCGAGTTCGCCGCGGAGCCCCTGCCCTGGCACAGGATGCCGAGACTGCGCGCATGGGCCACGATGTCGTAGACGGTGAGGAAGTAAGGCTCGTAGGCGAGCTCGGCGATGAGCTCGAGCTCGTGCTCGATGATGCCGCGCGCTCTGTCCGGCATGCCTTGCGGCCAGCGCAGCTGCGCGCCCTGCGCGACGAGCTTGCGCAGGTAGGTCGCCGGCGTTTCACCCTCGGGCACGATCTCCCGCGGATACTCGTACTTGAGCTCATCGAGCGAGAACGCGCAGCGCTCCGCCACGGCGAGCGTCTCGGCGAGCAACTCGCGCGGGTAAAGGCGCGCAAGCCGCGCCCGCTCGCGTAAGTGGCGCTCGCCGTTCGGATTCAAGTTCCATCCCGCCTCGGCGAGCGGCACCTTCAGGCGGATGGCCGTGAGGACATCCTGAAGCCTGCGGCGCTCGCGCACGTGCATGTGCACGTTACCGCTTGCAACGAGCGGCAGAGCCAGCTTGCGGCCCACTGCGGCGAGCGTCGCGAGGCGCTTGCGATCCGCACCGCCGCGCGCGAGCTCCACGGCGATCCAGAGGCTCTCGCGGAAACGCTCCTGCAGCCAGGATGCGGCCTCGAGGTCGGGCGGACTCGCCAGCTCCGGGCTCGGCAGCCACAGGATGAGGCACTCCTCGAGCGAGGACTCAACGTCGGCGCGGCCGAGCCTGTAGTCACCCTTCGGCGCAGCACGGCGCCCACGGCTGATGAGACTGCACAGCCGGCCGTATCCGCGACGATTGGTGGCGAGCGCGACGAAGCGCATTCCGCAGGTGAGCTGAAACTCCGCACCGATGAGGAGCTTCAAAGGCGCCCGGATCGCGGGGTCGACCTCGGCCGCATCGAGAGCCTCGGCCGCATCGCTCGCTTCCTTGGCGGCCATGTGAGCGCGCACGACTCCCGCGACGGAGCACTCGTCGGTGATCGCGAGCGCGGCATAGCCGAGCTGCCGCGCGCGAGCGACGAGCTCCTCCGGGTGGGAAGCCCCACGCAGAAAGGTGAAGTTCGTGAGGCAATGGAGCTCTGCGTATCGGGGCAGCTCGCTCAAAGGTGCGCTCCAGCGCCGACTTTCAGCCGAATACTCCATGCAGGAACCAGCGGTGCGGTTGCAGCCGTTCGCGAAAGATCCACAGCCGCGCTCCCTTCGGGTCGAGGGCGTGGTAGTAGTCGCGCGCGACTTCCCTGCTGAGGGTGCCTTCTGCGTCCCACCAGCCGCTCTCGATGCGCTCCGGCTCGCCGAGCAACCGTAACGGACCACCTTCCGAGCACGGCAATGCATCGATGGAGGACAAGGGCTCGGGTGGAGTGAGCAGCCACAACGGGCGGCGAAAAGCAGGCCAAGGTGGTGCCGAGGCAGCTTCCGTATCGGCGCCCGCCGGCTGCATCGAGAGCCCGAGCCGCACACGCGATGCGTCCTCGGGGCGGTGGGTCGGGTGAATCTCGAGTCCATGCACGGCCTCGAAGCCGAGGCGCGCGCGCAAGGACTCGATGAGATCCGTCGAGGCGATGCGCGAGCCGCCGCCCTGCTCGCCCGGCTGCCAGAGCGCATCGCTCCCGAGCGGGCGCGGCACGAGCTTTCCCGAGCGCAGCTCGCAGGAGCGCACCGGCTCCGGCCAGTCGAGCGCGGCCAGGCGCTCGCCGAGCAGCGCTTTCAAACGCTGAGGGTCGGCGGCGGGGGCTGCGAGCTTGAGCACACAGCGCGTGGCCGGAGCATGCCGATGCCGCAAACGGCATTCGAGCGCGGTGATCCCGCACTGGCGGACCCGCAGAAAGTTTGCGAGATCCTCGAGCAGCGGAGTCATCGCCGCGAGCAGCGCATCGTGCCGCTCGAGCTCGTACGTGAATTCCCTGCGCGCGCCAAACCGCTCCGGCGCACCAAAGCGTATGCGCAGGTCGGCGCCGTGGCCGACCAGGCGATCGAGATCGGCAAGCGATTCGCGGCCGAAGCGACGCGCGAATCCTCCTCGCGGCAACCGGAGAGCCTCGCCGATCGTGCGCACGCCTGCCTTGCAGAGGCGTTCGAGCACCTCCGGCGGCCAGCGCAGCACCGCAAGCGGCAGGGGCGCGAGCGCGCCGGTGAGCCGCGCCCCGTCCGTCACCTCGAAGGGTATGCCTGCGCGCGCGGCGGCGAGCGCGGCAAGAGGCGTAGGCGCAATCGCAAGCCTCGGCCGCGAGCCGGCAGCAGCGCAGTCGGCCAGAAAGCTCGCCGTAAGTTTCGCGGCACCGCCGAACAGGTGCAGGCTCCCCTTGATCTCGAGCAGCATTCCATCGGGAGGCTCGAGACTCACCCGGGGCGTGAAGCGCTGCGCGCACGTCGCGAGCCGCTCGAGCAGGCCCCGCTCGCGGCGCACGTCGCGGGGCTTCACGCTGAGCTGCGGCAGAAGCGCAAGAGCGGTCGCCACGCTCATGCCGGCTCGCACGCCCGCACGCACTGCGGGCTCGTTGGCGGCCACGATGTGCTGAGCACGCTCCTCGAGCTCGGTGACCGCAAGCGGGCTATCGCCCCCCGTTCGCACAGGGGGGACTTTCCTTCGCCGATCGCCTGCGAGCGCCTCGAGAGCAAGCTGCGGCAGATGAGCCCCGATCCACAACTCGCGTGGTTGAAGGCGCGCCCGGGTGGAGGGCTGCTGCGGGATGAGCAGCAGCATGGGGCGCACCGGCGTCCCTGTCTCGAGCAGTTTGCGTCGGGGGCGCGCGCTCATCGCGGGGCGTCCTCTCGAGCACTCATCGCGGATGAATCAAAATGCACGGCCACTTCCCCTCTCGAGCCGCCGCGGCTCTTCAGCACCGTGAGGCGCACGCCGCCCTCGCTGGCGGGCTGCACCGCAAGGCGTAAAGCCGCCGGCGAAGGCTCCTGCAGGGCGCGCGCCGAGAACGCCCGGAACAAGAACGCGAGGGTGCGGCCACGCTCGGTGGCGAGCTGAAGCCGGCGCGATGCGCGAGGCTGCACGCGTTGCGTCCACGTGAGCACGACGTCGCAGGCGCCCGAGCGAAGCGCCTGCTCGCAAGCCCACAGGGGGAGATCCGCGTGTATGACGAGCACCTGCGAAAGCCTCACGCCATGGGCAACGAGTGCCGGTGCATTGAGCTCCAGAGAGCCGCAGGGAGGAAACGGTCGCGAACTCTTGGCCTGCGGGGTGATCCATGCGCACCAGCGCGCCTCGGGGCGGCGCCCGAGCAATGCGAGCGCGGGCAGGATGAGGTACAGCTCGCCGATCCCGAGACGAGGAATCAGCATCTCGACCAGGCCGGTTTGCGGCCAGCCGCGGCCCGGCAAGCGCGCATCGAGGGCCGGGAACCCCGTTGACACGGCGCTCAATTGAGCCGCGCTTGCGCCGCGCCAGATGGCGGGATGATTCAGAAGTGGGGCGAGGCGTGGATCGGCGACCATGGCCGTCGTATCGCGAGGTGGAGCGAGCGCCGCCGCGACGAGCGTGAGTGCGGGCAGGTCCGGAGAAGCCGTCGAGCGACAGGGCCTACATCAGGCTGCTCGTCTTGCCCCGGCGCACCACACCCACCACGATGCCTTCGATGATCAGGGGCTCGGTACGCAGATTCACCCGGATGGGCTCGAAGTCGTTATTTTCCGGAAGCAGCCACACGACGGAGCCCTCCTGGCGATAGCGCTTGACGGTGACCTCATTTTCGAGACGCGCCACGACGATCTGACGGCTGCGCACTTCGGAGGTGCGGTGCACGGCTACCAGATCCCCGTCGAGAATGCCGGCATTCTTCATGCTCATGCCGGTGACCTTCAGGAGATAATGAGGGCGGGGCTGAAACAGCGCGGGGTCGATCTGCAAGCGCGCCTCGATATTCTCCTCCGCCAGAATGGGTTTGCCGGCGGCGACGCGCCCGATGAGCGGCAGACCCATTTGCTCGCGAATGGTGTCCTTCAGTTGAATGCCGCGCGAGGTGCCGGGAATGAGTGCGATGACCCCTTTGCGCGCGAGCGCGCGCAGGTGCTCCTCCGCCGCATTGGCAGATCGGAACCCGAGTTCCCGGGAGATCTCTGCCCGGGTGGGCGGCATGCCCGTTTCCGCTAGAAAGCGTTGGATGAGACGCAGAATCTCGGTCTGCCGGGGCGTGAGGTCTGGGAGGGCGGGCATGGCGCGTCTCTGTGTGTTTATACAGGTACTGTGATTATATCCAGACACCCTCGCCGTGCAAACCGTTATGACGTGGTTGTCATCGGTGGCGGCCACAACGGGCTCACCTGCGCCTGCTACCTCGCCCGCGCCGGCCTCAAGGTGCTCATTCTCGAGCGGCGCAGCGTGGTCGGGGGCGCCGCCGTGACGGAGGAATTTCACCCCGGCTTCCGTAACTCCACGGCGAGCTACACGGTCAGCCTGCTAAACCCCAAGGTGATCCGCGATCTGCGCCTCGCGGAGCACGGTCTCACCGTCCTCGAGCGGCCCCTGCAGAACTTTCTCCCGCTCCCCGACGGGACCGGCTTCTGCGCGGGCCCCACCCTCGCCGATACCACTGCTGCCGTGCAGCAGCGCTCCCCCGCCGATGCCGCACGCCTACCCGCCTTCCACGCGATGCTCGAGCGCGTCCTCGGATACGTGCGGGGACTCTTGCTCAAGACTCCACCGGCGAGCCTGCACGGCGCGCGCGATCTGTGGGGCCTGCTCTCGATGGGGCGGGCCTTGCGCCGCTTGCCGAGCGAGACTCAGCACGAAGTGCACGAGCTCCTCACACGCAGCGCGGGCGATGTGCTCGATGCCTGGTTCGAAAGCGACGCGCTCAAGGCATTGCATGGCTTCGATGCCGTCGTAGGCGCCTTTCAAAGCCCCTATGCCCCAACGAGCGCCTACGTGCTGCTGCACCACGCCCTCGGCGAGGTGAACGGCAAACCCGGCGTGTGGGGACATGCTGTCGGTGGAATGGGCGCCATCACGCAAGCGATGGCCCAGGAGGCGATGCGGCTTGGCGTGCACATTCGCACGCAGGCCCCCGTTGCCGCCCTTGCCACCGAAAGCGCTCGGGGGAACCGTGTGCGGGTCTCGGCCGTGCGGCTCGCCGACGGAACCTCCGTCGAGGCCGCAATCGTCGCGGCCAATGTCGATCCGAAGACGCTCTTTCTGGCATTGCTCGAGCCTCGAGCGCTGCCGGCAGAGTTCCGAGCTCGAATCGAGCGCTACCGCTGCGAGTCGGCGACGTTTCGCATGAATGTGGCCTTGAGCGAGTTGCCGCGTTTCGAGGCGCGGCCCCCCGAGCCGCGCGCAGGCGCGCATCTCGCCTCCGGCATCATCATCGCCCCATCGCTCGCCTATCTCGACCGTGCCTATCTCGATGCCCGCGCATCGGGCTGGTCGCACGCACCGATCATCGAGATGCTGATCCCGAGCACGATCGACCCGACCCTCGCACCGGCCGGCGCGCACGTCGCGAGCCTGTTCTGCCAGCACTTCACCTACTCGTTGCCCCACGGTCGCAACTGGCGCAGCGAGCGCGAGCGCGCCGCGGATCTGATTCTCGACACGGTCGATGCTTACGCGCCGAACTTCAAGCGCAGCGTCGTCGGCCGGCTCGTTCTATCCCCGCTCGATCTCGAGGAGCGCTTCGGACTGCCGCGCGGCGATATCTTCCACGGCGCGCTCGGCCTCGATCAGCTGTGGGCGGCGCGTCCGGCGCTCGGACACGGTGACTACCGCACGCCCGTTCAGGGTCTGTATCTGTGCGGCTCCGGAAGCCACCCGGGCGGAGGTGTCACCGGAGTACCCGGTCACAACGCAGCCCGCGAGATCCTGCGTGACCGGCGTGCGGTGTAGGCACTGCAGTGGGCCTTAGTTGCAGTGCGAGGGATGAGTGCAATCGGTGTCGCGAGCCGACGACAGCCCGTTTTCGCTCCGCGGAGCAGCTCAGAGAGCGTCTGCGGAAGTCAACAGTTGCAATCCGGCCCCAAATTTGATGCAGTTGCGCGGCTTGCGAAGACTGTGAGCCGGAAGACACTACGCTCGGTTCTTCGCACCGTCTCTGTTTCAGGGACTCCCGAATCAACAACCCAAAGGGGATGTTTGTATGAAGAGCGCGATCGTAATGAATTTGGCGGCTGCAGCAGTCGTGATCGGACTTGCGGGCTGTACCGACATCAAGCCCCTCCAGGCCGATATTGCAGACCTCAAGTCACAGGTCGCCAAGCTGCAATCGGACGTGCAGGCGGCGAAAGCCTCGGCCGATCAGGCATCGAGCTCCGCGCAGGCTGCAAGCCAGGCGGCGAGCGGTGCGCAGAGCACGGCCAATCAGGCACTGGCTGCAGCCCAGGCGGCGCAGTCGGCCGTGGACGCGACGAACGAGAAGATCGACCGCATGTTCAAGCGGTCGGTCTCGAAGTAAGACGAGACTGTCGGCGTAGACCGCCGAGCGCCGGGCCTCCGGCGCTCGGCGTCCGTGTGCACGCGCCTCGCGCAGGGGTGTGTTGCGCTTGGATGTGGCGCTCAATAGCGAACGAGCGCGGCCCCCCAGGTCACACCCCCACCGAACGCCTCGAGCAGCAGCAGGTCGCCGCGCTTGATGCGGCCGTCGCGTACGCCCACATCGAGCGCAAGAGGTACGGAGGCGGTCGAGGTGTTGCCGTGCTCCTGCACGGTGACGATCACCCGCTCCATGGGTAGCTCGAGCTTGCGAGCGGTCGCCTGGATGATGCGGATGTTCGCCTGGTGGGGCACGAGCCAATCGACCGCCGAGCGGTCGAATCCGCTTGCGGCGAGGGCCTCGTCCACGACCTTACCGAGCTGGGTCACGGCGATCTTGAACACCTCGTTGCCCGCCATGCGGATGGCGCGCACCTTCTGCGACTCCGCATAGACCGGCGTGTCCCGCGAGATCCCGCCGGGGCAGTAGAGCGTGTCCTTGTAGGTGCCGTCCGCATGCAGATGCGTCGAGATGATTCCCGGCTCCGCGGAAGGGCGCAGCACGACCGCCCCGGCGCCATCGGCGAAGAGGACCGCTGTCGCGCGATCCGCCCAGTCGGTGATGCGCGAGAGCGTCTCGGAGCCCACGACGAGCGCGCACTGCGCATCGCCCGCCCGCACGAATTTGTCGGCGATCGCGAGCGCATAGAGAAAGCCGCTGCAGGCTGTCTCGATGCTGAAGGCCGGACACCCTGGCCGACAACCGAGCCGCTGCTGCAGCAGCACCCCGCAATTGGGGAAGATGTAGTCCGGGGTGGTGGTGCCGAAGGCGATGAAGTCGATGTCCTCCGGGCGCACCCCCGCAGCCTCGATCGCCCGGCGCGCGGCGGGCTCCGACAGATCGACCGTGGTCTCGTGATCGGCTGCGATGTGACGCCGCTCGATACCGGTGCGCTCGCGAATCCACGCATCGCTCGTGTCCATCATGCGCTCGAGATCGAGGTTCGTGAGGACCCTCTCCGGCAGGTGCGCTCCGGTGCCGGCGATTTTCGAGTACATCAACTGAACACCCCTTGAGGCTCGAATGCCTGCGCGACGTGCGCGGTCATGTGGCCGCGCGCGGCGTGTGCGGCGAGCTCTACTGCCCGCGCGAAGGCGGTTGCATCGGCGCGGCCGTGACTTTTTACCACGATCCCTCGCAGACCGACCATGCAGGCGCCGTTGTAGCGCCGCGGATCGAGCGCCGCCGCGAGCCGCCGCAGCGCCGGCCGGGCGATCCAGGCGGCGAACATCGCCCGCGCCGAGGCCTGGAACTCCCTGCGCGCCCGCGCCGCGATGAGCCTCGCGAGGCCCTCCATCGTCTTGAGCGCGACGTTACCCGTGAATCCGTCCGTGACGACCACGTCGACCTCGCCGGTGAAGATCGCATCCCCCTCGACGAAACCGACGTAGTCGACCGGCTCGCGCGTGAGCAGGGCGTGCGCGGCCTGCACCGTCTCGTGACCCTTGATGTCCTCCTCGCCGATGTTGAGCAACCCGACGCGCGGGCGCTGCACCTCGTACAGATCGCGGGCGACGATCGATCCCATGCGGGCGAACTGGCACAGTTGCAGCGGGGTCGCACCGGTGTTCGCGCCGAGATCGAGCATGTGGGCGTGACCGCGCGCCGAGGGGATCGCGGACATGATCGCCGCGCGCTCGACGTTCGCGACCGTCTTCAGCACGAAATGCGAGATCGCGGTGAGCGCCCCCGTGTTGCCCGCGCTCACGCACGCGGCAGCACGGCCCTCCTTCACGAGATTCACCGCGATGCGCATCGAGGAGTCGCGCCCGCGGCGCACCGCCGCCCGGGGTGTCTCGTCCATCGCGATGACTTGCGAGGCGCAGATGACCTCCACGCGCCCGCCGAGCGCGCTCGGCAACTGCTCGACTTCCGGCCGGATCTGCTCGGGTTGGCCAACGAGCAGCAGGCGCAGGTCGCTGTCGTCGCGCAGCACGCGCAAGCTTCCGGTCAAACGCTCGTGCGCCGCGCGATCGCCGCTCATCACGTCGATCGCAACCGTCAACACACGTACGCTCGACTCGTTGAGCGCATCGTGCGCCGTCCCCCTTGCGGCCTTACTCCTGCTCTTCGGCTGCGGATGGCTTCTCGATCACACGGCGACCACGATAGAACCCGTCCGCGGTGATCCGGTGGCGCAGGTGCGTCTCGCCGGATTGCGGATCGATCGACAGTGCAGGTTTCTCGAGAGCATCGTGCGAGCGATGCATGCCCCGCCGCGAGGGTGTCTTGCGGCTTTTCTGAACAGCCATTGATCAGTCTCCGTCTATTGTCCGCGTTTCAACAGCTCGTTCAGCCGTTCAAACGGTCGTTGCCCGCCGGTCGCGGGACCGCCCCGGTGCGCGCCCGGCCCACGAGCGCACTCCGGATTCTCGTGGAGCGGCACGATCGGCAGCGCGAGCAGCAGCTCCTCTTCCACCAGATCGCGCACGCTCGTGCGTCGCTCGGGCGCGAGGGTCGTCTCGAGCCCCTGGGGCGCGCGATCCGCTTCCGCCCCATCGGCGACCATGACCACTCTGCCCGCGCACTCGATCGGATAATCGAGGGGCCTCAGGCAACGCTGGCACGTGAGCCTCACGCGCGTCGAGACGCCGATCTCGGCGACACAGGCACCCTGCAGGCGCTCGAAGCCGACTCGCCCGCGTGCGCTTCCCGTCGCCTCCGCCAGCCGCGGTCGCAAACGAGGGAAATCCGCAAGCGGGATAGCGAAGTCGACACGGACGCGCTCGTCGGCGAGCAGGTCGATATCACGCCGCCTCGACCAGTCCTGCGACATGGGGCGCGTATGATAGGTAGGCACCCCCGGCAAGTCAAAGCGGCTCACCCTTCCCAAGTCCTTGTTTCCCTACAGGTGAATCGTGCCCTCGCCCCCGCCGCTCATCCTCGCCTCGACCTCCCCTTACCGGCGCCTGCTGCTCGAGCGGCTGGGTCTCGGATTCACGGTGGAGGCTCCCGGGGTCGAGGAATCTCGCGCTGCCCACGAGGCGCCCGCCGCCCGAGCCTCGCGGCTCGCCGCGGCCAAGGCGCAGGCGGTTGCCGCGCGCCATCCGGGAGCGGTTGTCATCGCCAGCGATCAGGTCGCAGCGGCCGGCAACACGATCCTCGACAAGCCAGGACACGCGGCCGCTGCCCGGCAGCAGCTCGGGCGCCTGAGCGGGGCGTCTGCACACTTCCACACCGCTTGCACGGTCCTGCATGTCGAGTCCGCCTTCAGCGCGAGCCACCTCGACTCGACGTGCGTCGCATTCCGCACGCTCGAGCCCGCCGAGATCGAGCGCTACGTCCTTCGCGAGCGTCCCCTCGATTGTGCGGGCAGCTTCAAGGCCGAGGGGCTCGGGATCAGCCTTCTCGAGCGCATCGAGAGCGACGATCCGACGGGACTCATCGGTCTGCCGCTCATCTGGCTCGCCGCGACGCTTCGGAGCCTCGGGTACCTCGTTCCCTGATCACAGCCGCTCGAGTACCGCCCGCAGATCGGCCGGAAGCGGCGCGCTCGCGCTGAACTCACCCCCCTCGGGCCACTCGAAGCCCACCCGGTGCGCGTGGAGGAAGAGACGCTCGAGCCCGAGCTCGCGCATCTGCCGGTTGAACTCCTCATCCCCGTACTTGCCATCCCCGGCGACCGGATGACCGGCATGTGCCGCATGGACGCGGATCTGGTGAGTGCGACCGGTGTGCAACGCCACCTCGATGAGCGTTGCGCGCTTCCCGAAGAACTGAACGGGCCGGAATTCGCTGACCGCCGCCTTGCCGCTCGGGTGCACGCGCACGGTGCGCTCGCCGCGCACGCGCAGGTCCGTCCGCAGGGGGGCCGTGATGCGCGTCCTGCCGAGGCTCCAGTGTCCCTTCACGAGCGCGAGATAACCCTTCTCGAAGCGTCCCTCGCGCAGCAGCGCGTGCAGCGTGCGCAGGCTGCTGCCCTTGCGCGCGATGAGCAGGCAGCCGCTCGTGTCCCGGTCGAGCCGATGGACGAGCTCCAGGGTCTCCCGGGGCCGCAAGGCCCGCAGCGCCTCGATGATGCCGAAGGAAAGACCGCTGCCCCCATGCACCGCCACCCCCGCCGGCTTGTCGAGCACGATCAGCCGCTCGTCCTCGTAGATGATCGCGCGGGCAAGCGTCTCAAGAAGCCGCGCAGAAGGCCTCCCCGGCGCCGGGGCTGCTTCCCTGCGAAGGGGCGGCACACGCACACTGTCGCGCCATTGGAGCCGCTGCTCGGGCTTCGCCCGCCGCCCGTTCACCCGCACCTCTCCGCGGCGCACCAGGCGGTAGACGTGGCTTCGCGGCACGTCGCCGAGGAGGCGCATCAGAAAGTTGTCGAGCCGCTGGCCGGCGCGCTCCTCGCTCACCTCGACGTGCCGCGCCGGCTCGCGCGGAGGGGCTTCGTGCTGCACCACTACGGGGCTCCTGACCGTAAGACCTTGTTTCTACAGGAACTCGACGCTATACTCGCCCAGCCGTCCGAGGCCGGACGGCCGATCGCCGGCGGCTTGAGCCGCCGCCGATGGTAACGGGCTCCGCGGGAGCTTTAGGGCAGGCACGCTCGTGAGCGTGCGCCCGAGCTCGTGGATGCTCATCAGTTGGTTCTCGGTGATCGAGACCATCGCGTTTGGGCCGACAAGGCTGCTGCGCCGCTTTCTCGCAGCGCGAGAGGGCTGGCGCGCCGTCGGTTGAGTCAACAGAAGGTTTTCGGCGCATCGCCCGCTCGCGGGCGGTTCAGTCTATGGACATTGAAACTCCAGCGCCCCTACCCCTTTGTGCCGCATCGGATCCGCGGCCTCCCGCCGTCACCCTGTCGGCCCCTCTCAAGTCAGTAGGGCCGCATGAAAAGAATGCTCGTCAATGCGATTCAGCAGGAAGAATTGCGAGTTGCGCTGGTTGATGGCCAGAAGCTTTACGATCTCAGCATAGAACTCCCCTCGCGGGAACAGAAGAAGGCCAACGTCTACAAGGGCCGGATCTCACGGGTCGAGCCCTCGCTCGAGGCCTGTTTCGTGGACTACGGCAGTCCGCGCCACGGTTTCCTCCCCCTGAAGGAAGTCTCGAAGGAATACTTCGCGAGGCCGCCTGCCCCGGGCGGACGGATGAACATCCGGGAGCTCCTCTCCGAGGGTCAGGAGCTGCTCGTGCAGGTGGAGAAGGAGGAGCGCGGCACCAAGGGCGCGGCGCTCACCACCTTCGTGAGCCTCGCCGGGCGGTTCCTCGTGCTCATGCCGAACAACCCGCGCGCCGGAGGGGTCTCGCGCCGCATCGAGGGCGAGGACCGCGACCAGATGCGCGAGGTCATGAGCCAGCTCACGATACCCGATGGCATGGGGGCGATCGTTCGAACGGCAGGGGTCGGGCGCTCCGTCGAGGAGCTGCAGTGGGATCTCGATAATCTGCGGGGCCAGTGGGAGCAGATCGAGGCGGCAGCCAAGGACAAGGCCGCACCGTTCCTGGTCTACCGCGAGAGCGATGCGGTCACGCGCGCCCTCAGGGACTACCTGTCGGACGACATCGGCGAGATCCTCGTGGACGATGTGTCGGCCTTCCAGAAGGCGCAGGAGTACATGCAGCGCTTCATGCCGCCCGAGGCGCAGCGCCGGCTCAAGCACTACACCGAAGACATCGCTCTGTTCACGCGTTTCCAGATCGAGAGCCAGATCGAGTCGGCATACGCCCACAAGGTCGAGCTTCCCTCCGGCGGCAGCATCGTCATCGATTACACCGAAGCGCTCGTCTCGATCGACATCAACTCGGCGCGCGCAACGCGCGGCAGCGACATCGAGACGACGGCGCTCAATACCAACCTCGAGGCGGCCGAGGAGATCGCGCGGCAACTGCGCCTGCGCGACATCGGCGGCCTCATCGTCATCGACTTCATCGACATGGAGTCGCCGAAGAATCAGCGCGACGTGGAGGACCGCCTGCGGGATGCCGTGAAGATGGACCGTGCCCGCATCCAGATCGGGCGGCTCTCGCGCTTCGGCCTGCTCGAGATGTCGCGCCAGCGGCTGCGTCCCTCGCTCGGGGAGACGAGCCACATCGTCTGCCCGCGCTGCGTCGGTATCGGCAGCATCCGCAGCGTCGAGTCGATGGCGCTTGCGATCCTGCGGCTGATCGGCGAGGAGGTGCGCAAGGAGCGCACGACGCGCGTCTTCGCACAGGTTCCCGTCGAGGTCGCGACTTACCTCATCAACGAGAAGCGCGAATGGCTGCGCACGCTCGAGGACAAGAGCGATGCCGACCTCGTGATCGTGCCGAACCCCAACATGCAGACGCCGGAGTACTCCATCCGGCGGGTGCGCGATGACGAGGCGGAGCTCCCCGAGAACAAGCAGGTGAGCTACCTCATGCCGAGCGCTCCGCAGATCGCCGACCCTGCGGCCGCCGAGAAGAAGATCGCACCGCAGGTGGCGGCGGTCGCGAGCCTCATCCCGTCCACGCCCGCGCCAATTCCGGCTGCCCCCGGCGCGGCGCCGGCCGCCACTTCGACGACGCAAGCGCAGCAGCCGAGCGTATGGGAGCGCTTCAAGCGCTGGTTCGGCTCCGAGTCCCCCATCCGGACGGAGGAACCCGCGAGCGCCCCGCACGCCGAGGGCGGCGCGACCGCTCCGGCCGTGGAGCAGCGGCGTGACCACAGCGGCGGGCGCACCGATCGAGACGGACGGCGTGGAAGCTATCAGCGTTCGCGCCGGCACGGCGGAGCCGGTCGCGATCGAGCCCGAGAGCGTGGCGAGCGCGACAACAGGGATCGCGAGCGAGATCGCGAGCGCTCAGGCGAGCGCAACCGTGCCCCCGGGCGCGACCGTCCTTTCGACCGCGAGCGGGATCGCCAGCGCGCAACCGAGCGCGAGCGGGATCGCCCCGCGCGCGACCCGGGCGAGCACCAGCCCGGCCAGGGCGGTGAGCGCGAGCCTGCCGCCCAGCACTCGCCCGGGCAGCCTCTCGAGGGCAATGGCGGTCGTGGCGGCGTCGAGGGAAGCTCCCCCGGGGGTACTCCGGAGGAAGCCGCCCACGAAGCCCGCTACGAGCGGTCCGGGCGCAGCGAGCGTCGCGGAAGGCGGGGACGCAGGCGCGGACGGCGTGGCGGCGGACGCGAGGGCTCGATGACGGCAACCGGGGGAGGCTCCGATGCCGCGGGCAGCCAGAGCCCAGCGAGTACCGATGCTTTCGACGACAACGGCGCTCACGAGCGACGCGACACGGGTGGACACCCGGAGCCGCGACGGGAGCACGAGCCAGCGGCTGCGGCTCAGCGGGGCGAGGAGCAGCAGCATCCTATCCCACAGACCCACGAGCAGCCCCCCATGGGCGCCGCCGGCAGAGAGCCGCATCACTCGGTCGCGCACTTCGAGCCCGCGCCACCGATAGAAGGCGCGAGCCGACAGGGGAAGCCTTACGTCGTGTGGTCCTCGGCGCCCTCGAGCGGCGGTCCACCGCCCGAATCGAGCGGCGGCGAGGAGGGCGGGTGAGGCCCAAGCGGCTCATCGGGTGGGCGGGACTCAAGTCCGCCTGACTCGCTCGGCGAGCCCATCAGGCTGCTCGCGCGCGCTCCCTGAGGTGCGCGAGCAACCCGCGCGAGGCGGCCTCGATGAGGTCGAGCACCTCCTCGAATCCGTTCGGGCCGCCGTAGTAGGGGTCCGGCACGTCGAGTGCGTCGGCGTCCGGTCCGTACTCCAGAAACAGACGCACCCGCTCACGCGCCGCATGTGGCGCCGCCTGGCGCAGGGCAGACCAATTGCTGCGGTCCATGGCGAGAATCAGGTCGAAGCGCTCGAAATCGGAGGCCTCGACCCTGCGGGCACGCAGAGCCGACATGTCATAGCCGCGGCGGCGAGCGGCCTCGCTCGCACGGCGGTCGGGCGCGCTTCCCACGTGGTAGTCGGCTGTACCGGCCGAATCGATCCACAGGTCGAGCTCGGCTGCCTCGCGCGCCGCAAGCGTGCGAAGCACCGCCTCCGCGGTAGGCGAGCGGCAGATGTTCCCGAGGCACACGAAGAGGATGCGGACTTGCGTCTTTGCCATCGCGCGCAGGATACCAGCGCCGGGGCACAGCGAGTGTCATCCGCTCACCGCTCCTTTTCGAGCAGCACCTTGACCGCCTCGAGATCCTCCGGAGTGTTCACGTCGGGTCCCGGTCGCTCCGCCGCGTCCCCAACCACGATGGGCAAGCCGTTCTCGAGAGCCCGCAGCTGCTCGAGCTTCTCGCGTTGCTCGAGCGGACCCGGAGCAAGCGCAGCGAGCTGCTTCAGAGCCGCGACGCGATAGGCGTACAGCCCGATGTGCCGCCGTGCAGCGGCGAAGCTCGCCTGGCTCGCAAGACCTGCGGGTGCTCCGTCGCGGTCCCATGGAATCGGGGCGCGACTGAAGTACAGCGCCCGACCGTGCCGGTCCGTCACCACCTTGACGACGTGCGGATCGAGCAGCTCCTCCAGGCTCGCAGCCGGCGATGCGAGCGTTGCAATCAGCGCCCACGCATGCATCTCGAGCAACTCGCTCACCTGCTCGATGAGGCCAGGCGGCATGAGCGGCTCATCGCTCTGCAGGTTGACGACGATGTCCGCTTCGTTCCAGCGGCGCAGCCACGCGACCTCTGCGATTCGATCGGTACCGGAAGGGTGGCTCACGGAGGTCATGACGATCTCGACGCCGAACCGTGCTGCTGCGCGTGCGATGCGCTCGTCGGCGGCGGCGATGAGCACCTCGGCGGCGCGCGATGCCTGCGCGCGCTCGCATACCCATTGCAGCATCGGCTTGCCGGCGAGTGGCAGCAGCACCTTGCCGGGCAGGCGCACGGAGTCGTAGCGTGCGGGGACGACGACGCGGAACACGAGCCGCTTACCGCTCGAGCAGCGGGTCGTCCGCCGCGAGCTGGCGCGCTTCCTCCTCGAGCATCACAGGCACATCGTCGCGAATGGGGTAGGCCAGGCGGTCGAGCCTGCAGACCAGGACGTGCTGCTCGCGTCGGTGCTGCAAGGGCCCTTTGCAGACGGGACAGGCCAGAATCTCGAGGAGGCGCGGGTCCATGCGCCGCACTTTAACGCTTGCGCGCTCGAGCCGCATCGATGCGCCTCGAGACACGCTCGAGCAAGGCCCGAGCATCGGGCGCCTCGAGGTGAGCGTCGACGGGCACGAGCCACATCCGGGAGGTGGCGAAGGCCGTGCACCGCACCGCGTCCTTCTCGGTCATCAGGATGGGCCGGTCATCGGGAAAGGCGAGCTCCTCGGGGACGAAGGGATGGTGATCGGGGAAAGGATGCTCGATGACCTCGAGACCCCGTGCGGCCAAGTCGCGGAAGAAACGGCGCGGATGGCCGATGCCCGCGACGGCGTGCACGCGGTCGCCGGAGAAGTGCTCGAGCGGCACGGACGAGCCGCCCCCGAGGGGCTGCGCCGGGCCGAGGAGCAGGCGCATGCCGAAGATCGCCCCGGCGTGGGAAAGTGCTTCGTTGCGCAGCGAGGCATGCTCTGCCGCTCCGTTCACGACGATGACATCCACCTGCTCGAGCCTCGAGGCCGGCTCGCGCAGGGGGCCCGCGGGAAGCAAGCGGCCGTTGCCGAAGCCTCGCGCCCCGTCCACGAGCGCGATCTCGCAGTCGCGCGCGAGGCGCAGGTGCTGCAGTCCGTCGTCGGAGACGATCACGTCCACGGCCTGCGCCAGGTGCAGGGCCGCGGCTAGCCGATCCGCCGCTACGGCCGTGAGACATCCGGTGTGGCGGCGGATGAGCAGCGGCTCATCACCCACCTCCTGCCAGCGCGAGTCCGCCTGCACGAGCAGGGGTTCCCCGCGTGACCCGCCGCGCCGCGCCTGCCAGTGGCGCTCGGCTGCACGACCATAGCCACGCGAGACGACCCCGACCACGAGCCCGCGCTCCTTCAGCCTCTCGGCAAGCCAGATCGTGAGGGGGGTCTTGCCCGTGCCGCCGACCGTGAGATTGCCCACGACCACGAGGGGCTTGCCCACGTCGCAAACCTTCAGCCAACCGTGGGCATACGCTGCACGTCGAGTGCGCACCACGGCGCCGTAGGCCCAGCCGAGCGGCTGCAGCAGCGAGGCTCCGCCCTGCGGGCGGTACCACAGCTCGATCAGGCGTTGCTGCATCGCTCGACCGTCAAGCGCTGAACTGCATTCCGTGCAGCTGCGCGTACGGTCCGCCCGCGGCAAGCAGCTGCGAATGGGTACCGCTCTCGACGATCCGTCCCGCATCGAGCACGACGATGCGGTCTGCATGCTCGACCGTCGACAGCCGGTGCGCGATGACGAAGGTGGTGCGATTGCGCACGAGCTCCTCGAGCGCCGCCTGGATGTGCCGCTCGGCCTCGGTATCGAGCGCCGAGGTCGCCTCATCGAGGATCAGGATCGGAGCATCCTTGAGCAATGCCCGCGCGATTGCGATGCGCTGGCGCTGCCCGCCCGAGAGCAATATGCCGCGATCTCCCACGAGCGTGTCGAGCCCCTCGGTGAGCGTGCGCGTGAACTCAAGGACGTGCGCGGCTTCTGCGGCGCGCTCGATGGCGTCGGTCGCAATGTCGCGTCCGAAGGTGATGTTGTTGCGTATCGTATCGTTGAAGAGGATCACTTCCTGGGACACGACGGCGATCTGCTCGCGCAGGTTGCGAAGCTCATATTCACGTACGTCGTGCCCATCGATGCGCACGCTGCCCGCGCTCACATCGTAGAAGCGGGGCAAGAGACTGACGAGAGTCGATTTGCCGCTGCCCGAGCGGCCGACGATCGCGATGCGCTCGCCGGGGGCGGCTTGCAATGAAACTTCCTCGAGCGCCGCCTGGCGGCTCGCGGCGTAATTGAACGAGACGTGATCGAGCTCGATGCCGCCGCGCGCGCGCGCCGTGCGATACGCCCCGCCCGTCTGCTCGGGCGGTGAGTCGATCACCTCGAACAAGCTTTGCGCCGCGGCGATACCCTGCTGCAGCGGGCCCGATACGCTCGTCAGCTGCTTGAGCGGCGTCGGAAGCATGCCGAGCGCGGCGAGGAAGCCGGCGAGGTCGCCCGGGCTCATCTGGCCGTGCACGGCCTCTGCCAGCGCGTACGTCAGTACGACCGAGGCACCGAGCGCCGTGATGATTTGAATGATCGGGCTCGAGAGGGCCTTCGTGAGGATGAGCCGCATGTTCGAGCGGCGATTGTGCTCGTTCGCCGCCTGAAACTGCTCGGCGAGATGCCGCTCGGCGTTGTAGACCTTGATGAGGCGCGGCGCCTCGAACCCCTCCTTCGCGACTCGCGTGACATCACCCATCGAGTCCTGGATTCGCCGGCTGTAGCGGCGGAAGCGGCGATTCACCTGCGTCACGAGCCAGGCGACCAGCGGTCCCAGGCCGAGCGCCAGCAGCGCGAGCTTCCAGTTGAACCAGAACAGGGCGCCGAGGAGCCAGACGACCGTCAGGCTCGTGCTCACGAGCACCACGATCGAATCGGTCGACGCCTGGCCGACCTGCTCGGTGTTGTAGGTGAGCTTCGAGAGCAGCGCCCCGGCGGAGCTGCGATCGAAGAAGGCGAGCGGCAGGGCGATCACCCGGTCGAACACCTCCTGGCGCAGCTCGCTCACGATCAGCCGGCTGACGTGGCCCATGAAGAACGTCTGCACGAAGTCGCCCAGGGAGCGCAGCACGAACAGCAGGACGAGTCCAGCCGGAAGCCATTTGATGATGCGCGGATCGGGGTGCGCGGTGAAGCCCTTGTCGCCGAAGACCTTCGCGAACCCCGCGAGGCCCGCGGTACAGAGCGAATAGAGCACCGCACCGGCAATGCCGAGCGCGAAGGCTCGCGCATGGGGTCGCACATAGCCGAGCAGGCGCCGATAGGTGCCGAGCGCACTCGCCGCCGCGGCCGGCGGCGACCTGCTCACATCGTTCAAGGCCGACCCGCCGCCCCGCCTTTGATGGTCGCGATGTTGATCTCGACGAACCCGAGCCGCCCGAGCACGTCCATTGCCGTGACGACGGACTGCTGAGTCGAGCGCGCATCCGCGCGCAACGTCACACGCATGCTGCGATCGGCTCCAACTTCCTTCAGAAGCGCGGCGCGCAGCGTCTCGGGACTCGAATTGATGAGCTCGCGGCCGTTCACGAAGTAACTGCCCTGCTCCGTGATGGTGATGACGAGCGGCTCGACCCGCGGCTTGCCGCTCGGAATGCTGCTCGCCTCAGGCAGATGGATGCGTACGCGCCCCTCCTCCACGAGCGAGCTCGACAGCATGAAGAAGACGACCATCATCAGCACGACGTCGATCAGCGAGACCAGGTTGATCTCGGGTTCCTCGAGGCGGCGTGCCCGCAGATTCATCGGCGGGCCGCCTTCAACAGGTCGGGCCGCTGCGCATCGCTGCGCTGGGCATCACTGCGCTGGGCGTCGGCCCGCTGCGCATCCCCGCGCTGCACCTCGGCGCGCTGCACGTCCGTGCGTGGCAGCTCCCCGCGCGGCGCGCCGCCCTCGAGCTGTGCCGCCTCGAGCGCATCGGCGAGCTTGATGGCGTCCTTCTCCATCTCGATCACGAACCGCTCGACGCGGCCGCGCAGGTAGCGATAGCTGATCAGGGCCGGGATCGCGACGCACAGCCCGGCGGCCGTTGCGATGAGTGCCTCGGCGATGCCGCCCGAGAGCATCCGCGGGTCCCCTGCGGCTCCGGCCTGCAGGGCATTGAAGGCTTTGATGATTCCGGTCACGGTGCCGAGCAACCCGAGGAGCGGCGAGATGCTCGCAATCGTTCCGAGGGAGTTGAGGAAGCGCTCGAGGTCGTGCACCACGTGCCGGCCGGTGTCCTCGAGACGCTCCATCATGAGCTCGCGCGAGCGATGGCGATTGGCGAGCCCGGCGGCGAGCACCTTGCCGAGGGGGGAATTCTGCTCGAGCGCCGCGATGACCTTGTCGTTGATCTGGTGGGCCTCGACGAGCTGCCATACGCGCTGCGTCAGATCGCGCGGCAGAACGCGCTTCTCCTGCAGCGTCCACAGCCGCTCCAGAATGATCGCGGCCGCTGCGACGGAGCACAGCACGATCGGCCACATGAACGGGCCGCCCGCCCGTACGATTTCCCACATCCGTTTGATTCCGTAGACCCGCCGGTTCGTCCCTCATCATATCTGCTACAGTTGCTCGCGCCTATGCCTCGGCGCCTGCTCAGGAGGATCACACCGCACGCCCGCGCACTTGGGGGGCGGTGGTACCTGCGCGCCTTCGGCTCGCACTTCACCGATC